>Ga0075163_10001242_pt1 | contig 33930 bp, 48 predicted proteins | sample JI1023141ADNA_FD_71478 | JGI IMG/M metagenome (GOLD analysis project Ga0075163, IMG submission 71478) | Wastewater effluent complex algal communities from Wisconsin, to seasonally profile nutrient transformation and Carbon sequestration -... | ecosystem: Engineered > WWTP > Effluent > Algae...
GCAGAAGCAACAGCATCAGAAGCAGCAGCAGAAGCAGCAGCATCAGAAGCATCAGAAGCAGCAGCATCAGAAGCATCAGAAGCAGCAGCAGAAGCAACAGCATCAGAAGCAGCAGCAGCAGAAGCAACAGCATCAGAAGCAACAGCATAAGCAGCAACATCAGAAGCATCAGAAGCAGCAGCATAAGCAGCAACATCAGAAGCAGCAGCAGAAGCAGCAGCAGAAGCAGCAGCAGCATTTCCTTTTTTCAGCCAAATTAATGCTGCATAAAATCCAGCAGAAAATCTGGCCGCAAAAGGGCTTTTAACAAAAATTACTTTTGGCTTTTCTAACCCGGCTTTTTCATATATCTCGTAAACAGCTTTTTCGGAAATTTTTCTATCTTCATCATTCATTGGAACAGTTGAGTTAATTTTAGAAATTACTTCATCTCTCCATTTAGGCAAAAGCTCTTTATCTTCTTTTGATAAACTATATTTTTTCATGTTATACCTTTTTCTTCTTAGCTCTGCGTTTGCCGTTTTTGTAAATAGTATTAAAAACAACGCATACATTCACCTATGTTATTGATTCAAGCCATGCGCCCCTAAATATCATTTCCTTTTCATCTTCAAACTTTACCCAATAGTGATTCCCAGCACCTTTTCTAATAATAACACAAATGGTTCCAACCCTAGCTTGACTTCCAGCAACAGATCCACAAACCCTAACTATTTGTCCCGCTGTAAAAGTCTTTCGAGTACTTTTGCTGTAAATCTCGTTGTAATCCTTTTTCCAGACCATTGTCCCCCCTAGATCTGTTAATAGAATTAATTAAATCAAAAGTAAATAAAGCCCCTTCAATAAATTGAGTATGCTGCTCTTGATTATAGCTTTTGTTTAAATCTAAGTATTTCCCTGATGCTATTAGTTTTAAAGTAGCCCTATCCATATCCCCTCCATTCTATAAAACAATTTTCAAAAGCTCTGTTAATGCCTTAATGTGTTGTTGTTGATAATCGAACTGCTTTTGCATTTGTTTCATCAAAGATACGTTTTCTTTTATTTGATCGTTTGCAATTTCTAACTCAGTTGATTTGTCATCCAAGCGTTCTTTCCAGTACTTTTCGCTTTCACTGTATTTGTTTTCAAAATTCTTAAGTTTATTTTTCAATAATATTATCTGTCTTTCGCTCAAGCTCACTCCTATGTCCATTTCCTATTTCCACTGTAATGAAGTATTTTCTCTGATGACACATCCTTCGATTTGTTCACCACGTTTTAAGATAGCCTCTTTAACTGCCGCTTTGTCAATTTTAACTTCTATTTTGGAATAAATAGCTGGTATTTTATCTTCATCAATAATTTCTAAAGAAACAGATTTACGTTTATTGATCCAATTCCCATTATTGCCTTCAAGCTTTTCTCCTTTGGCTTCAATAACTTTTAATGCAATAGATTCAAGTCTGTCTTTATGTTTTGCAATTTTAGTAATATATTCTTTAGCTTTTTTAATTTTATTGTTAACAAATTCTATTTCATTTTCAAAACGATCAAGTAACATTACATAACCGCTAATTTTGTCTTTAGATTCAATTAAGTTTTTAGTTAAAGCTAATTCGATTTCTTCATTTATTTCACCTTCGTTTAATTCGATGGCTTTCATTATTTCTTTATATTCTGTGTTTAATTCGATTAATGAACTCATGAAAACCTCTTTGAATTATCTTTTAGTGATTTTAAAATCATTTCATATTCATCATAATTAAGCTCTGACCATCGTATTTTTTTAGTTAGTGCGTAAACACAGTGGCTAATTTGTTCTATGGAATAACCAAGGCCTTCTCCAATTGTTTTTAAGCTTTCGGCTTGGATTTTATTTATTTTGATTTTCGTTTTGTCCGGGTAGACTTTGATTTCTTCTTGGGTTCTTTCGCTGATTGATTGAACCGATCCAACACTGACATTGCTTTTTTGCGTTGTATCTCTTGATTCATTTCTTTCTGTTCCTGAATCCTGTATTCTTGTATTAAGATCATTGATTTCTGAATCTCTGCTATTTGTTTCTCTAGATTTAACATCATGTTGTTTATCTTTAAGTTCGCCATGTATGTTTCTAATGTTTCCTCTATCATTATTTATCTCCTTTTGTGGTTCAATTTCTTTGACTTGTTCAACATCTTTTAAAACACTATCTTGTTCAATCTCTGTATCCGAATAGACACCGCTAAGGTCTTGGGGGAATGCTTTACGAAAGGCAAGACATTCGGCTACCTTAGCAATCATGAGATCAGGCATCTTTAACCAGAATGGAGCTAGTGATCCATCCTTCTTTTTAGCAGCATAGCTTGAGAACTTAGCAACTGCCCATAGCGGCTCTTTAAAGTCAGCTCTTATAACACCTATCTTGGCAGCAACTGGAGGCTTAGAATCAAGCCATACGTCTTTCCATGCTCCATCGTCACCGCACCAGAAAGGACCTAGTTGACCTGCATACTTATTAGATCTATTGGCAATAACTCTAAATCCATCTACTCCAGTTTGAAAAGAGAACACTTCTCGACCTAAAGAGCTATCCCAACGCTTTACGGCCCAACATTGCTTGCTGAGTGGATCTAAACCTGTTTTATTGCAAACACTTACAAACATTTCTAGTTCATTATCAGATGCACCTTTGCAGATCATGTCTTTAACTAATTGAATCTTATCTTTAGAAATGACTGCTAATTCGTTACTCATGCTTACCTCAATCTTTTCTTTTAAAAAATTAACTTTACTTTACGATACGCAACACAAGTAGACCATGCGACACCGTATTTAATTTTCATAAAAAAGGCCCAAAGTCAGATGAGTTATTGGCATAAGATTCATCAAGAGCAGAGGGCCTAAGTTTTAAATTTATAATTATTTTGCCAATAACGATTATGCGTATATTTTAAGATTCTAATTAAGTCTAGATATTTATTTTAAGATTAAACATGGAGTAAAAAAGGAAAGCTATGTACTTTTTACAGTTCCATAGCTAATAATGATATTGCGTAAAATTATTGAATTCAGTCTAGTTAATCTAATTCATGAAATCAATAAAATTCGTAAAAAATACAATGGTAGCCAAAAACCTATCTATTCCTCTGCGAGTTGTAGTACTCAGAGAAGCGTCCAAGTTCGTTAAGTAGAGAACTTGATAGACCGCCCACGGATTTAAATGTTCGTGTAGCTGTGGCAAGATATGGGGGGCATAGGTATATCGAATCCTATGGCTGTGCAGAGCTAGGTCCACCATGAGTTAAAACTCGAAGAGAAACCTCACTGTAATGGTTCGGCGTCATACTGACTCAGGATCAAAAAAAAAGATTCTTCAAACTCTGAATAGTTATGATTTAACTAAGGGGGGTAGGGGGGATCTTTGGCTAACATCACCAAATCTAGGATCAAAAATAAAGAGGTTGTATGGTTTATAAAAAAAATGAAGATACAAACAAATGGGTTCATAGAGAGTTATATGAAATGCATAACGGTAGAATACCTCATGGTTACCATGTTCATCATATTGATAAGAATCCACAAAATAATGACTTAAATAATTTAATAGCTATACCAGAAGAGTTTCATAATGAGTTACATGATCTTGATAGAGCTGGTATAATTCTTAGAAATAAATCTGATGTTTCAATAGCATTATCATTTTACTTAAGAGGAAAAAGAAAGAACAAATCAGATTCATTTGTTAAAGCAAAAGTAAATGTTAATTCTTATAAAGAGCCAACCAGCAAGAAAAAGAAACAAAAAAGAATGCATTATGGATCATTATATAGAAGATAAAATTAAATAGCCCTGTTATTGTCTAATGATTAGAAAGCAGTGAGTTTACTCTTTGTTCTCTTAATTGCCTATTTTGATCTACTAATTGTTTAAGCTCATCGTTCATCGTTTCTTTGTTTAGTGATGAGCTTGCACAAGCGGACATTAATAATGTTAAGACTATTAGTAAAATTGAGTTTTTCATAAAACACCTCGTTGGTTTGAAATTAATTACACTCTTTAAAAAAACGTTCATTGAAAGAGTTAAGTTTAGCTTCCATTAGATCAGCATTGCTTGTGTAGAATGATGAGTTCTGATCTCCTGACTTAGCTAAATCTCTATAATAGATAATACCTTTTTGAACATTGCTTGGAGTTGATGGAGTTTGACCTAAGTTACTAGGTAAACCATCTACTAAGTTATTCTCTATATCAGAGCAATCAAGAAATATATTGTGAACAACATCACTTTTCTCTACCGGTGGTATATGTTTCGAACAAGCTGACATCATTAAAGAACCTAAAGCTATTGTTATTAAGATTACATTTTTCATATTTACCTCTTGATTAAGTATAACAAACGTAATACGATAAGTAAAGTGATATGCTTAAAAATGTATCAAAAGGAGACAACATGAATTTTCACGAAGTATCTATAATAAATATAATGACTGCGTACAAACTAGGTTGGATTACATTTGATGAGGCTTTAGAGAGACTTAAGCTTCTAAAGGTAATTTAATATGGGAAAATGGCTTTATGGTGAATACACAACTCAAATAGACCTAATAGAAAACCCTGACCTTTATCTAGAAGTGACTTATAGGATTAAAACTTATGACGTAAAAGAACCTTGGAATGAGAAGCCTGATAAGGTTGATTACGACGTATCGTTATGGATAAGGCTTTATAAATCTAAAGTAGATGAAGTAGAATGCCAAATTAAAAAAGAACATTTGATTTCTGAGTTTGATGATTTAATACAAAATCACTTGTATAAAATATGGGATATGATTCCTTTTAAAGAAATTCAACTTAAATATGAAAATCAGGAGTAATCATGAATCATGAAATATCAAAACAAAATTTATTAACAGCTCTTCTTCTAGGATGGATAACTTTGGAAGAATATTTTAAAAAAATGAAAGAATTGGAAGGCGATAATGAAAAAACCAATTAGTTTTAGAGTAGACGAAGAACAACTAAAAAAGCTTAAAGAATACGATTTAAACGTATCTGAAATACTTAGGGAAGTTTTAGATAAAATTCTAAGAGATCATAAATGCTCATGCTGTGGTCAGTTTATTAAGAAGAGGAGCGTAAAATGATAACAATACCAAATGAGCCGTTAAACTGTAATAATGGAAACGGCTTTTATACTGATCAGTTAAATAAGACTCATGGTGGAATAGGATTAACTAAAAGAGAATATTTCGCAGCATTAGCAATGCAAGCTGTTGAGTCTGGAAATGTCACAACCGAGCATAACGATGTTCTGAAAATTAAAGACGTTGCTACAAGAGCCGTTTCACTAGCTGACGCTTTAATCGAGGAGCTAAATAAATGAGTGAACATGATAAGTTTCTATTTTGTGCGACTTTAGGCTTGATTTTATTGTTTACCTTGAATTTAATAAGTCATGCGTAGGTAATAATGCCAAACTTAATAGACCTTACTAGACAAAAATTTAATAGATTAACGGTTTTATCAAGAGCTGAAAATAGGAAGAAACAAGTTAACATTGCGCAGGTTGGGGAATTACTTGGACACCTGAGTGATATCATTTTCGCGAATAAGACAATGGAAACAGAAGTCATTTTAGCATTAAACGGAAAGAAACGCGCTAAGAAGAAATCTAAAGTCCAACGGACAAAATAATAGAATGAGCCCAAGACAAGAACAATTCATAGCAATGGCATTCCTAACAGCATTCCTGCTTATAGTAGGGCCGCCGTGCATGTTGTGGGTAGTGATGGAAACAATAATTAAAAGAAGTAGGAAAGATGCTTAATTCACTAGATTTATTTTCAGGCTATGGAGGGATTGCGCTTGGACTTAGAGAATACTGTAAACCGATCGGATACTGCGAAATTGACAGATACGCGCAAGGAATACTTGCCTCAAGAATATCAAGTGGTGAGCTCCCTATTGCTCCAATATACCCAGATATTACAAAACTCAGAGGCGAAATTGGTGCAGCCGATATCCTCACTGGAGGATTTCCTTGCCAGGACATCAGCGTTGCAGGCCATGGAGTCGGCTTGGAAGGTAAGCGAAGTGGACTATTCTTTGAAATTGTCAGACTTACAAAAGAAGTTAACCCGCCGTTTGTGTTCCTTGAAAACGTCCCAGCAATTAGAACTAGAGGACTTCGAGAAATCATCAGAGCATTTACCGAAATCGGGTATGACTGTCGCTGGACGTGTTTATCTGCCGCAAGCGTTGGAGCTCCACACAAAAGGGAGCGATGGTTCCTACTTGCCCACAATAACGGCACAGAACTACGGAACTCAAAAAAATCCAAACGCAGACGCAAGGCCAAGTTTAGAGACTATGGCGAGAAAGAACCTTTGGCCTACACCCAGGAGAGCGATGACGGGAAATATTTGTCCAGAGAGGACGAAAGACAAATTCAACAATTTGGAATCAGTCCTTTCGAGAGAAATGTTACCGACTCCAATGGCATCGGACTTCAAAGCTGGTTTCGGGCCCGGGGACACAAATCGTCAATCCCCACGTTTACAGACAGTAGTTGGTGGGAGGCTGAACCCAGTTTGGGTCGAGTGGTTGATGGGTGTCCCTCTAGAGTGGACCGAATTAAAGCCCTGGGTAACGGCGTGGTACCGCTACAAGTGGAAGCAGCATTCAAGACGTTAATAGGAATTAAATAACAATTAAATGCCGGGTGGAGCTTGGAAGAAGCCATTGAAACTCCAGTTAAACATATAAATAAGGATAAAAATGTTATTGCTTAAGAGATTCCCACTTTGCGGGACGTCAAATAATATGTACACGTCAGTAAGGGGCAGACTTATAAAATCAAATGAAGCTAGGAAGTTTGATGCTTCGGTTGAGATTTATAAACTAAGGGAATTTAAAATACTTAATGAGTGGAAGTCTACTGTCAAAGAAACGGACGTTTTTAACATTGATTGTTACTTTGTTTTTACAAAAGATAGAGTTTATACAAAAAAAAATACAATAAAGAAGAAGGATACAACAAATTATATTAAGCAGACAAATGACGGTCTATCTAAAATACTTGGTATAGATGATTGCCGTTTCATTACTGGTTCTTATCACAAAGTTTATTGTAGGTTCCCTCAAGACGAACAAGTTATTATCGTTGTCAAAAAAACATCTCTTTTATCGCTAGATGAAAGTCTTGAATTAATAAGTAAATGTGTTTGATTAACTCTTAGCATTTAGAGACCATTAACCATGAGTATAGAGATCCAGAAAGATAAATACTTATTAGACCTTGGTTATGAAATCCTGGACGTTGGACTGATGGATAAGCTCGACTGGGACCGCATCGCCTATATTGCTAAACAAGCCCTTAAATGCAAAGTAACCTCAGAAGTATCAAAAGCCTACATTGTAGCCTTTGTAATCTACATCACTCAAAGAATAGAAATGTCAGTTCCATTTGATCCGAAACACGATGTTCAAAATTAATAGTTGACAGGCAATTGCTACTTTATGTCTAATACGCTAAACGATAACAAACGTAATACAAAGGATGTAATTATGGCTAAAAAAGCAATGTCAAAAAAAGCAACTAAAAAATCAAGCAAGAAAGGCTGCAAGTAAATGAGCGAGGAAACTTTAAAAGAGATTCCTAAACCTACCATAATTCAAGAAAAGAAAGTAAAGATCCTTCATCAGATCATGAGTTCGCAAATTGGAATGATCGAATTCTTGCCCGAAGAATATCAAGGCGTTCACGCAATGATCGACTTCCTTAAAGCATTGATTGATAAAAAGCTTTACGTTCCAGCGGGTAAAACGGAATTAGACATTAAGAAAATGGCTCATGATAACTATTTAACTATTGCACATACCCTATCTACTCGCTGTAGACTAAAATATAAGGATATGGCTCCAATAGTAGAGGCTATCACTTTCGCTAATCAAATGGCTGAAGTAATGCGCAAGGAAATTGAACTTGTAGAACCACCAGTGGAAAAGAAGGCAGAGAAGCCATACACAATGGACTTAACCCATGTAAAACCAAAGGACGGTCATACAGATGGAAAAACCACAGAAGAAATTATCAACTGATTCAGAAGATACTCTAGTAAAAGTTATTAAACTATGTCGCTCTGAAGGTTCTTATGGATACATAGTCCATGAAATACCTGAAACTATTCTTAATGAACACTCCGAGATAGTTGATAAATGTGAACCTGATATTTATGCTATATTTAAAAACAACATCATTTCATTAACTAGGAGACTCTTTGGTTTATGACAAACGTCTAGAACAGGTGAATAAATATCTTATTGTCTCGACTTTGGTAATTACCATCGTCAAGATGATCTTATCGACACTCACCACTCAGGATGTTTTAGGCCTCTCGCTAGTGCTTATCATCTATCAGGCCTCTCGAGTACTCGATTATAAATACCCAAAGCGGCCTGATCTTTTCTCCGAAGTACAATCTCTAAGAGAAAGAATATTTGAGCTTGAATCTAAGTTTGACGGATTAGAACACGACATGACTGGAGTTAAGTTTGGGCTTAAAACAAGAAATTAAAAAGCTCTATGATGATCTAGACTACTGGATCTTTATCGGCATAGGTGACGACATCGTTAAAGCCAGGGACCAAAGAACAGAGTATAAAAGCCTAGTATTAATTGCTGAAAATAGAGGCATAGAAAAATATAAAATCCCTAGAGCTGTTAAATATTTATTGCACATTGAAAAAGGTAAAATGTTATTACTAAGTAAATACGCATGGTTACTGTTAATACTTAAAGTAAAACATAAGATTAACGGAATTTTAACGGGCTTGAGTGGCAAAATATAAGCCTAAGAACTTATTTCAGCCAGGAAATAAATTTGGAAAAGGAAAGCCTCCTATTCCAATGGAGCTTAAACTTGTTCAAAGTATACCAAAAGAAATAGTCGGTAAGATTATCGACAGCTTTTGGGTTAAGACTGTAGATGAATTAGAAATAGCACTAGAAAGCGGAAAGCTAAATGCTATGGAAACGGCAATAGCTAAACAGATTAAGAATGCCACGGAAGGCTCACTGTACGCAATTATGTTCTTACTTGATAGAAGATATGGAAAGCCTACAGAAGAGAAGCCGACTGGCACCACAGAGAACACGGTGGGTGATCTAGTAGCTAAATGGAAAGACGTTGATCCAAAAGAACACGTTGCGCTCATAAAGGCAGCAATGAAAAAAGAGGCTAATGAGTGATCTGGCATATTACATCTTCATGGCATGGCACCGTCTTACTCTGGAGTACAAGTTTCATCCAGGGCAAGATACTATTCAAGATGCGTATGACTCGGTCAAAAATAAACTATTTGTCGCTAATTGCGCTCGACGATTCGGCAAGACCTATTGGATCGCTGTTATTGCCATTAAAGTGGCATTATCAAAGGATCTTGCCAGGGTGAAAATAGCGAGTGCATACCTTAAGGACGTTGAAGAGTACATTATCCCAACCTTCGATTTGGTCTTGGAGGACTGTCCCGAAGAGCTGAAGCCTCAGTACCTAGATTCTAAAAAGAAATACAGATTTAAAAACGGCTCAGAGATTCAAATTGTAGGGCTTGATAAGAACCCAAATGCAGGTCGAGGTAACTACTGCGATCTCTACGTATTCGACGAAGCTGCCTTCATTAAGAACCTATCTTATATCTACTCATCAATCGTAATTCCTATGACGATGTATCGTGATGGCGCTCGAGTGATAATGATCTCAACTCCGCCAAAAACTCCTGATGCTGACTTTGTAGACTTTATTCATAAAGCTAAGCGTGAAGATGCTTATGTTGAGCTAGATATCTACAAGAACCCAATGGTTACTCCAGAGATGGCTGAAGAGTATAAACGAGAATGTTTAACCGAGACTGATTGGGAACGTGAATATTTATGCAAGATCGTGACTGACAAGACTTTAGCATTAATACCAGAGGCAGCGGATAGAGACTTTTCTGTAAAAACTCAGAAAAATTCTGACTTTATCCACTTGCATAAATATGTATCAATGGATCTAGGAGTTAGGGATCTAAATGTAACTCTATTTGCTTACTATGACTTTACACGAGCTAAGTTAGTAGTAGAGCGTGAACACGTGATGAGCGGACCTGAAATGACTACTCCAAAACTACACGCTGCTATCTCAGCAATTGAATTAGAATTATGGGAAGGAAAAGAACCTTACAAACGAATAGCTGATAACAACAATCCACTACTACTTCTAGATCTTGGATCAATACATAATATGTTCTTTCACTCCACATCTAAAGATAACCTTCACGCTATGGTTAACGCCTTAAGAGTTTGGATATCTCAAGACAGATTAGAAATAGATCCATCTTGTAAGTATTTAATTGATTCCATTAGGTATGGAATATGGAATGACAATCGTTCTGAGTTTGCAAGATCTAAGACTTTAGGTCACTATGATGCTGTAGCGTCTTTGATGTATTTGGTTAGAAATATTGATGAGCAGACTAATCCAATACCTGTTAAGCGCAAGTTTGAGGACTTTGTCACTGAAGACGAAGAACAAATGAACGAGTTTAAGAAATTAATACCATTTAGAAAAGGATGACTAGATGAACGATAATATATATTGGGCGGCAAAAGAACGAGAAAAAATAGCAGATATTATTTTAGATAAAGTTAAAGATCATAAAGATTATCTTCAAGCCTCTGGTTACATCGGAGAGATGAGAAAATCATATCGCGCTTTCTATGGTACTGCTTATATTGAAAGCATTGATCAGAGCTTAAAAGCTATACACATGAATCATTATGCAAACTTAATTAGACACGTTCATGTTATGGTTACAGCTCAACGTCCTGCTTGGGAACCAAGAGCTATTAATTCAGATCTAGAATCACAAGCAACAACTCTTCTAGCTTCATCACTTCTTGATTACTACATGAGAGAGAAAAACATTGATGTAAAGCTAAACGAGTCTACAGAGAAAGCTCTATTCCTTCGAGAGGGATGGATGTCTCTAGATTGGAATGCTACTGGTGGAGAAATCTACGGTGAGACAGAAGAGGGACAAGCTATTTATGAGGGCGACGTAGAGGTTAACACTCACACAATGCTTGATATCACTAGAGACTACAAAAGACGCGACATGAATCATCAGTGGTACATAGTACGTAAGTTTAAGAATAAATACGATCTTGCTGCTAAATATCCTGAGATGGCTGAAAAGCTTGTGGCTTTAAAAGGTGATAATAAGTTTGATATTGCTTATGAATTAAACGTATCTAAATACGGTGCTAAAAAGAATGATGAGGACTCAGATCTGATCCCAACCTATACTCTTTATCACTCTAAAACAGATGCTCTTCAAGATGGCAGAATGGTTGAAGTTTGTGATTCTGATGTTGTTTTATTTGATGGACCACTACCTTATAAAAGACCTTATGTTTTTTGTATAACTCCTAGTAAATACTATGAAAATGCTTACGGACATTCTAATGCAATGGACTTATTGCCTGTTCAAGATGCAATGAATATGACCGTGTCAGCTGTGTTAACAAATCAAGCGGCTAACGCTGTTCAAAACTTTCAAGTACCAAAGGGAGCAGCTCCCAAAGTAACTCAGATCATGGATGGTTTAAACATTTGGGAATATGATCCTAAGGCTGGCAAAATGGAAACTATGGATTTGTTAAAAACAGCTCCAGAAGTATTCAAGTTTGCTGAGTACTTACAAGCTCAACAAGAATTATTGTCAGGCGTATCTCAAATCAATCGAGGTCAAGCTCCGGCAACTATGTCAGGTACTGCCATGGCCTTACTTCAACAACAAGCCATTCAATTCTCTAGTGGAATTCAAAACAGCTATAACAATATGCTTGAACAACTTGGTACTGCTCTAATTGAATTGCTACAAACTTATGCAGTTGTCCCACGAGTAGCTCAAATTTCAGGCAAGATGAAAAAGAGTTACATTAAAGAGTTTACTGGTAAAGATTTAGAGGGCGTTTCTAAAGTCATAGTTGATTCAGCTAATCCTTTAACTAAAACAAATGCTGGACGAGTAGAGATTGCAAATCAATTGCTTGCTACTCCAAACATGATTAAAACTCCAGAACAATATCTTGGCGTTTTAACAACTGGTAACTTAGAACCACTTTATGAGCATGATAACTCTTCTAGAATGTTAATCAAAGCAGAGAATGAAGAGTTAATGGAAGGTAAACCACAGATTGCAGTGTTAACCGACGACGATGCAATTCATGTGTTAGAGCATTCTTGTATATTAAATAGTCCAGAGGCTAGGAGATCGCCTCAAATCTTGCAAAACACGCTAGATCATATCCAGCAACATATCGACAATGCTAAGTCTAAGGACCCAGCTTTGACCGCTATGCTTAAACAAGCATCATTTGCACAAGCACCACCTATGTCTCAAGGAGGAGGATCTCAGGGCGAAGGATTGCCCGCTATTATGGACAACTCTAATCCAATAACTCAACAAGCAGAGCAAACGGCATTACCAGAGCCAGCACAACCACCAATGGTATAAATCAAATTGGGTCTTGATACGACATCGGACCCTCAAAAAATAACAAGGAGAGTTTATGAGTGAAGTCGCCACGGCTGGAACACCAGCAGCAACGAGCGAATCTAATACCACAAATGTGGTAAGCGAAGGGTCAGAAAATACCACAAATGAGGTAAAGCCTACAGAGGCACAAACTCAAGCCATGCTTAAAAAGTTTAAGCTTAAAGTAGACGGTGAGGAGTTTGAGAGAGAAATCGACTTAAACGATGAGGCCGCTCTAACTAAAGAGCTTCAAATGTCTCATGCCGCTAAGAAGAGAATGACTGAGGCCAAAGAAAACACTCAAAAAGCCATGAAGATTATTAAGGAGTTCGAAGAAAACCCAGAATCTATGCTTAAAAGACTTGGACCTAAAGGCCGAGAAATCGCTGAAAAGTTTATTCTAGCTCAAATCCAAGACGATATGTTGTCTCCTGAAGAGAAGGAATACAGAGATCTTAAGAAGTACAAGGAGATGACCGAGGCCGAGAAAGCTAAAGCTCGTGAGCAAGAGGAGATGTCAGCTCGTGAAAAGAAAGAGTTTGAGATCGCTCAAAACTTCCAAAATACAATAATCCAGGCTCTAACTAAAACAGGACTACCAAAAAGTGCCAAGCTTGTACAAAGAACTGCTGAAATATTTAAACATAATCTTGAGTATGGTCTTGAATTATCACCAGATGACTTAGCGGCAGAGGTTAAGAACGAAAGACTTGCAGAGCTTAAGGCTATTATTGGTGACTCAGACGGTGAGACTTTGATTAAACTCTTTGGTGATGATGTCGCTAAAAAGATTAGAAAGTTTGACGTTCAAAAGCTTAAAGAAAAGCAAGGTCAGGTTTACCAGCAAACTATTCAAAAGGAACAATCTAACTTTTCTAAAAAAGAAGGCAGAGAGTATCTAACTTTTGAAGAGATGAAAGAACAAGCTCGACAAAGGGCTAAGTCCTGACCTGACGAATTATATTGATTTTTCTAAAGATATTAATCTAGTATTAGGTCAAGCACTGATCCCATTGTTTAATCAATACCAGTTTAAGCAAGTCTATGCGTGTTCAATAAGAAACTAGCAGTAATACCAACTGTGAAATCAATGTAATTCAAAAATTAATTAAAACAAAATTAGATTTAAAACAAAGTTTTAAGTCCCACAAAGGAGAATTTTATCGCTCAATATAATACAACCTCTACATTAGATGGTCTGTTTAGATTGTAAATTTAGAACAGGTGAGGTAGTCCCCTCTAAGCTTAAAAGCTTAAAAAGGTTGTGAATTGCTGGAACCCGAAACGTAAAGACGTCGGCAATCAGCAGCTAAGCCCTGAAATATGGGAAAGTTCAACGACTAGACATTTTATATACATTCTTGAAGCCACAGGCTGTTAGAAGGTGATTATGACAAGGAAAGATAAACGATCTATGCTTTTATCATTAGCAATTGGTGACGGGTGTTTGCATTATGTTAAGCGTTGGAAAAAAGCGTATGGATCTTTAACAATTGCACACAGTGAACATCAAGCTGATTACATAGCTTGGAAAGCTAATCTTGTAGGTTCTATTCTTGGTAGAAATATCAACCTTAGAAAAACAAGTAATAAGCGTGGTTTTTTAAGTAAAAATGAAACAACCATGATTCAGTTTTCAGCGTGTTGGATAAGATTTAAAGCGTGGAGAAAGTTTATTTATCCCAATGGGAAAAAAGATAAGTCTAAAATACTTAGATTTATTAATAATCCTGAATTTCTCATGTCTATATGGCTTATGGATGACGGTTATGTCGAAGGTAAGATAGATAAAAAATATGGGAAATGCTATAATGCGAATCTTAGAATATTTTTATCTGATCAGAATGATGATCAGTGTAAAATAATACAAGATTGGATTAGTAAAAGTTTTGGATTTGAAACTAAATTAAAGTTTCAAAAACATAACGGTAAATTATATCCTTTTTTGAAGATAAACTCTAAGGACAGCATTATATTATGGGATAAGATTAGAGATTTTGTTCTGCAATTTAAAAGTATGCAGCACAAGTTTAGATTCCTTGAAATAAGACACAAATATAAGAAGTCACTAGCGCAACCACCTATTAATATAGGCATGATATAGTCTGCACCATATGATAAATATGGAATAAAGCGAAAGTAGTTTATGGAGATGGACCTGTTAAGGCCGTTGCGGAAGTAGCTTACCTACAAAAAAACATCAAGTTTCAATCTGCTGAGAAAATCGGAAAGTCTTATAACTTCCCAGTTATCTTATCAAACGAAGCTGGTGTTACTTACCTAGCTGCTGGCGCTGGTGTTTCTACACTAAATGCCGCTGTAGCTGCTACTGTTAAAGAAGCAGTTGTTGATGCGAATCAAATCATCATCCGTGGTCAAATGGATTATGAAGCTGCTGCTAAAGCTGTTAAATCTAAAGAAGCTTTCCAAAACGCTTCTGAGTTACTAGTTGAAAATTTGATGGACACTGGATCTCGCCGTTTAGAAATGGCAATGTTGTACGGTCGCTCTGCAACTGGTCTTGGAACTGCTGATAGTTCTGCCAACGTATCAACTACTGTTACCAACGTAACAATGCTTGCTGCTGGTTGGGCTCCTGGTATCTGGGCTGGAGCTGAGAATGCTATCGTTAACTTCTACAAAGTTTCTGATAACTCTCTTATCTCTTCTGCTGCCAATGCTGACTTCGTAGTTACTTCTGTTACTTATGACACTCGTGTTATCAAGTTCACAGGAACTACAACTGGTATAACAGCTCTTGATATCGCTCTTGCTTCTGGTGATTGTTACATTCACTGGAAAGGTGCTAAAGACGTTGAGCCAATCGGTATCGATAAGATCATCATTAACTCAAGCACATTGTTTGGTATTGATGCTGCTATTTACGGTCTTTGGTCTGGAACTTCTTACAGTGCTGGATCTGCTCCGTTAACTGTAGCTAAGATCTTAAACGCTACTGGTTTTGCAGTTTCTAAGGGTGGATTAATGGAAGAGGCCGATGTTTTGATCTCTCCAAAAACTTTCACTAACCTTTCTGGAACTATGACAGATCTACGCAGACAAAACGGTGGTCAAAAAGAAAACACTGGCATCGGTGGATTTGAAAACATCGTTCTTATGGGTCCTAACGGCAAGTTAAACGTTGTTCCTCATCCTATGGTTAAGGAAGGCGAAGGCTTTGTTGTTCCTCTTAAGAAGTTCAAACGAATTGGATCTCAAGAGTTTTCTTTTGAAACTCCAGGACGTTCTGGCGAATTGTTCTTACATGTCCCGGACGCCAACGCCTACGAGCTAAGGCTTTATGGGGCGCAAGCCATCGTTTGTATCAATCCAGCTAAGTGCGTAAAAATCACTGCGATTGTCAATTCTTAGACCATTGTTACTGAAAATTAAAGCCTGAGTGTATGAAAAAAATACACTTGGGCTTTTTAACGACAAGGACTCTTAAATGGCTTCAAATATTTCGTTCAATGGCGTTACGTATTCAATCCCAGCAGTCGGTGACGATGGTTGGGGATCAGATTTAAGTGCTTACTTTATAGCCATAGCCTCTGGAGCACTTCAAAAAACAGGTGGTACTTTTACCCTAACAGCCGAAGCTAATTTCGGTGCCACTTTCGGATTAAAATCGGCTTATGTAAAGTCTCAAGCGGCAAACCCAGCAAGTGCTGGTATTTTAAGACTTGGTAACAACGAGTCACTATCGTGGAGAAATGCGGCTAATAATGCCGATCTTAACTTAACTGTTAATGCCTCAAATGCTTTGCAATATAATGGATCAACTCTCCTTTATTCTGCTGCTGCATCGATCGTAAACGCAGACATATCGCCAAGTGCGGCGATTGCTTATTCTAAATTAAACTTAGCTTTATCAATTTTGAACTCAGACATCAGCGCATCAGCTGCTATTGCTTTATCAAAACTAGCGGCTCTTACAGTTTCAAGAGCACTGCAATCTAATGCTTCTACGGGAGCAATAGAGGTTTCATCGGTTACAAACACAGAGCTTGGTTATTTATCTGGCGTAACATCAGCAATTCAAACTCAGCTAGATGCTAAAGTAGCTAAATCTACTCTTACTACTAAAGGTGATATTTATGTAGCAACGGGCGCATCAAACGTGGTTCGTCAAGCAATTGGAACTGATGGGAAAGTGCTAACTGCTGATTCGGCTCAGACAAACGGATTGATTTGGGCAACACCATCTTCGTCTCCGACTGCAAGCTATGAGATATCTAACCTAGGTTTAGCTACAAGTGTGGCGGCAAACGCTTTAACAATTGCGCTTAAGCAGGCCGATGGATCAACTAACCCGTCAACTGGCGCAAGTGCGGTCAAAGTCGGAATGAGATCAAGCACTTTAACAAGTGGTCTTTATAATCAGCGAAGCGTTACAAGTGCGCTTAGCTTAGTTGTATCCAGCGGCTCAACGCTTGGTCAGGCAAGCGCACTAGCTGCGCGTTTATATATTTACTTAATTGATAACGCTGGCACTTTGGAGCTAGCAGTTTCTCAAAAACTTTTTCCAGAGACACAGCTTATTTCGACAACTGCCGAAGGCGGCGCGGGTGCGGCTGATTCTGGTACTGTGATGTATTCTACTACAGCAAGAAGCAACGTTCCTTTCAGATTAGTTGGATTTTTAGATAACACTCAAACTACAGCAGGTACTTGGACATCAGCTGGAACAAAGTTGCAGGTTGGAAATTTTGGCTCACTAACATCTGAACAGGTTATTTTTGTAGCTGAAGGAGCTACATCGAGTGCAGTTGGAACAAACACAGATATTCCATTTAATACAGTTGTCGAAGATACTCATAGTGGATGGAGTGTTGGTAATAAGGATTGGACTGTTCCAATAAGTGGCTATTATGAAGCTACATTTGCAAGTAAAGTTTCAGGAAGTGGCGCATCTCTAAATCAATATGCTGATTTCAGTATTCAAATTGACACTGTTTCAAAGAGGAATTTTGTTCAGTATTTGCAATACGCATCAGTAAGTGGAGTACATGGACTTGTTCAATGGCAGGGGTATTTAAATGCTGGACAAAAGATTAATGCGACTGTGGATACCAACATTACTTCCCCCATTTTAAGTACATCAGCAGCATATACTTATATGCACATTAAAAGAATTAAGTAACGAAAAGGATTAAAAATGAAACTTATTTTAATTTTAGTAACGCTTATAATGACCAGTTGTAGCTCTCAAGTAATAGTAAAAAACTGTAAGAGTTACTTCGGCGAATACAAAAGATGTGAATTAGTAGAGTAATGAAAATTAATAGAATAAAAAAACACTTTTTTAAAAAGGAACATTAAATGTCTCAAAAAAACTATGATGTAGATAATAAACAAGTCGCCGTAGGAAATTATATAAATAAATTCAGAGATGAATTTAATATAAAAAATAATGATTATTGGGAGATATCAAATAATGGTGAGGATGTTAATTCTATTTCTGGTAATTCAGTTGGTGCATCTTATTTCAAAATTTCAAAAGATTGTATAAGTAATACATCAGAAACTACGATGGTTACTAAAAAATGGTTTAATCTTCCAGTACGTATAGGTTTCGGGATTACTTTATCTCAAAGAATAGTAGGTCAAGAGCATACAATAGGAGTAGTTTCAGTTAATGATGACTCTTCTGAATCAGTTATTTCTGATTTTGCCCCAGTGTTAATAAGTGGAAACATTACAGTAGCAACAAATGTATGGACTATAAATACTTCAGTTGCTCATAATTTAAAACCAAGTGTTAGATTTATAATTTATGGTTGCGATGATTCTCGGTTAAATGTAGGTCCTTTGTTAGTAACATCTGTTGTATCATCCACATCATTGACAATAACATCCACTCTTGCTAACGCGACCTACACTGTAGGTTCTGCTGGATACATAAAAAGAATAGACCCATCTGGTTTATCTGATAACGCAGCTGGATTTTTATTTGACAACACAACTGCTTCCAATGCTTCGGCGTACAACAAATCAGGAGGAACAGCTCCTTATCAACAAGCTGCAATAGCGTATAGAACGACGGCAGCTCTTCCTGCTACTCCAGCAGCATTTAGTGATCAGTTTACAGCTGCTTCTACTTATGAAATGTGGTGTGGATTTGATGAGCTGTTTTTTAGATCATTTACTAACGACACGAGCGGTGTCGCTACTCAATTTAAAAGAAATCAAACTCTTCCAGATATAGAAAAACAATACGTCATAAAAATAAGATCCAAAAATCTTTTAAATATGACACGACCTGTTTGTGAAATAGTATCTATATCAAAGTCAGGAAGTACCACTGCGACTGTTACGACTAACGTAGCTCATGGATTAAAGGTTGATTCATGGGTTCAAATATTGGGTGTTAGAGATCAAACTAACTTTGCAAATACTACAGCAATTACTAAGGTTGCATCAATTGTAAACGCAACTTCATTTACTATAGTTTTTGGAGCATCTGCAACTGCAACTAGTGCTGGTGGAGCAGTTATTTTAACTCATGGATCTGTTGTTTTATCCACTCCAAACTTTGCGATACAGACAATTCAAAGAACTTCTAACCTTATGACTGTTACTCTAAACACAACAGCATCTGGATTTTTAGTTGGTGAGACTTATAACATGTACGGACTAGACCCAGCAGTCGGAGCCGACATTTATGATGGTGTTTATAAGGTTGCAAATGTTACTGGATCGACCGTAATTTTTGAATCAGTAGGAGCAAATGTTGGTCCATTCACAACTGGTGGTTTGTTAATAAAAAGAACAGATTTAAGGGTTCATTACGTTAGAGCAGCTGACCACACCAGACATGCGGTTGAGGTTTATGGAGGATTATCAAGAGCTGACGACGCAAACAATGCTGTTCAAGTTAATGCTGTAGTAAACTCTGGAGTTATTAATACAGTTTCTGCCGTTACTGCATCAAATACATCTATTCCTACAGTTATAGCTGATTTAAATACATCTGCTGTAACCACAACAACGACTTCGGCAACATTCACACCGAATTTTGGTTGCTCATATAAGATTCATTATTCTGTTACCGCAGTTTCTGGCACCAGTCCGACGTTAGATGTTTCAATAGAGGAAAGTATCGACGGCGGAACAAATTGGTTTAAAGTGTATGATTTCCCAAGAATTACATCTGCTACACAAGCTCATTCTCCTACGATTCCTTTAGTTGGAAATAGAGTACGATATGTTCAAACAGTTGGTGGGACAACTCCATCTTTTACAAGAGCAGTTAACAGATTTCAGTCATCATTAAATATTGTTAATAAGATAAGACAGATTATAGATAGAACTATAGTTTTAACGACTCTAAATTCTACGACACCTGTTATCGATATGGAAAATTGTGACAGAATTCAATTAGTTGTTTCAGTTGGAGCTATAACAACAACTGCTCCAGCTATACAGCTAGAAGGAAGTGATGATAATTCTAAATTCTATGCTATAGGAACTCCATTAACGGCCGTAGCTTCTTCTGCTGTGCAAGTAACGAATGCAAATATAAACTCTAAATTCGTAAGAGCAAGAGTTTCAACAGCTGGTGTTGGTGTAACTGCTGATTATATTTTAATAAAGGGGTTTTAATATGAAAGAATATTGGGGATTAAATGATGATTTGCACATCGAATTAGAGGAACAACTAAAAAGTGTTCCTCAATTTGAAAAAGTTGATGGAACTTATGTAACGTATCCAATAAGTGAAATTGATGGAAAAAGTTTAATAATTATCAATACTGATCAAATAAAATTTCTAGCACCTGGAAGTATTCAAGAAGCAATATTTAAAGCATCAAATTAGGAGTTAACATGAAAGATATTGAATTAAAAAACAAGGTTCTAGATGAAATCATGGCCATGATGAAAGATAAGGAAGTTGACGGTCTTAAAAAGAAGTCTCCTAAGTTTATGGCAATGTCGGTGGAGGTTGAAAAGCCATCGGATAAGCTTATTGAAAAGCTTAATGGTGACAAAAAGGAAATGATGCAAGGTCATGAAACAAAAGAGTCTTCTGAAATAGAAGGAGAAGAAGAGCTTTCTGACGAAATGATTAAAAAGCTTTTAGAGCAGTTACAAGATTAATAAAATTTAATCTCATGGAATGAGGTAATTATGAACTCGACCGAGCTAATTAATGCTCTAAAGATAAAGGGGTCATTCCCTACATCTGATGACTTGTTTAGCAATGAAGATTTCTTGGTTTTGTTTAATATGCAGATGAAAGTAGAGATACTTCCTATAATGCTAAAACTTAATGAAGAGTATTTTCTTCAGTATAAGGATTTCACTATAACTCAGGGTTCTAAGTATAGAATACCATCAAGAGCTATTGGGACGAACATTAGAGATCTAAAAAAAGTAGATTCAAGCGGTAATTATACTGATATCAATCGTATTTTTGAAGAGGATCGAAGCTCTGGCAAATCTGGATTCTACATGAATAGAAATTCAGTTGAACTGACTCAAGATTTTAATTCTGAAACATTAAGAATGAGCTATTTTGCTAGGCCAAATAAAATAGTTCTAACTACATCATGCGCTCAAATAACGAGCATAGACACTGGAGGGAATTCTGTAGTTGTTTCGAGTGCTCCATCTACTATGTCAAATGGTGTGTTGGTTGATTTTATTCAAAACAACAATCCTTTTGATCTTTTGTCTTTTGATCAAGCTCTTGTTTCTGTATCTGGAACAACTTTACAAGTTGCATCGTTACCTAGCGGTTTAGAGGTCGGTGATTGGGTTTGTATAGCCAATGAAAGTCCAGTTCCTCTAGTTCCCGAAGAATTGCATCCTGTTTTAGTTCAATCTGCATTAGTGACAACGCTTTCAAGCAAAAAAGATAAGGCTCTTGAATATGAGAATAAGAAACTAACTGAGCAAATAGAGGCCGTATTAACTATGCTTGATCCAAGAGTACAAAACAACTCTACAAAGATGCGATCTGGTAAAATGCTTGATTATTTTGCCTCTAGGAGAATCTAATGTCTCAAAAATTAGTTATAAAGATTAAGGGCCTTCAGACAAATCAGAATCAGCTATCCGAGGTTAGCGATGGCGCTTTAACTTTAGCTAAGAATATTAACATTGATAAAGACTCAGTTGCCGAATCTCGTCGGGGTTATGGTAGGATTTTAAACCCTCCAGCATCATCAGCAGCTAGACATGATAGGAGTACATCTTATCAGGGTAAGCTTATAGCTAGAAGATCAGATAACAACACGCTCAACTATTACGTTGATGGGGTTGGTTGGACCGCTCTTTCTGGCACATATTCTCATCCAGATGCAAACTTAGCTCGAATGCGCTTTGTTCAATCTAGTGGAAATCTATACTTTACAACAAGCGAAGGCGTTAAGGTTCTAGATGTTTACTCTGGTCCAGTCTATCAAACAGGTATGCCAAAGGGTCTAGATGGTTCTGGTGCTACGACTGGCGCATCTGGATTTATGACAAATAATACTCAAGTAGCCTATAGGGTTCTTTGGGGATCACGAGATGCAAACAGCAATCTATACTTAGGCGCTCCATCTCAGCGTATTATAGTTGCAAACTCATCTGGTGGAACTCGTGACGTTTCTTTAACAATTACTATACCTGTCGGCATTACGACATCAGATTTCTTTCAAGTATATCGCTCTAAAGAGTCTGCTAGCAGCACGGATGAGCCAAACGATGAATTACAGCTAGTGTACGAGAAAAACCCTACAGCGGGCGAGATAACCGCAAAATCAGTTACTTTTACTGACTCAACTCCCGTTAGTTTAATGGGCGCTTCTCTTTATTCAAATGCTTCTCAAGAGGGTATTCAAAAATCAAACGATGCTCCTCCTTTATGCCAAGACATAGCTCTTTTTAAAAACTTCATGTTCTTTGGTAATGTTTCAACCAAGCATAAGATCTCAATCAAGCTTTTATCAGCTGGTGGTTCTGGTTTGGCACTTAATGATACAATAACAATCAACTCGGTTGTTTATACGGCTAAAGCAGCGGAAACTATCGCTTCTCGAGAGTTTAAATTATCAACTGGCGGCTCTGCTGCTCAGAATATTGATGATACAGCTAGATCTTTAGTTAAAGTTATTAACCAGTACGCCTCAAATACTACAATATATGCCTATTATACTAGCGGTTTTCAAGATCTACCAGGACAGATCACGTTAGAGGCTAGAACTCTAAGCGGCTCGTCTTTCTCAGTAGCAGTATCTCGTGCGGTTGCCTGGGATATAGGCACTGGGAACTCAAGCAATGAGAGTTATCAAAATGGCTTGATGTGGTCAAAGATCCAACAAAATGAACACGTTCCAACTGCTCACCTTGAGCTTGTCGGATCTAAAAACTACCCGATTAGACGAATAGTAGCCTTAAGAGACTCTCTGTTTATCTTAAAGGCAGATGGCGTATTTAGATTAACTGGAAACAATGGATCTTGGTCAGTTGACCCTCTTGATACATCGACAAAGATCATCGCACCAGACAGCGCAGCAGTAGTAAACAATCAGATTTTCGCTTTAACAGATCAAGGTATATGCTCGATTTCTGACATTGGTGTTCAGGTTATCTCAAGACCGATTGAGAATTTACTTCAAGACTTAATTTCCTTAAATTATGACAGCCTTAAGTATAAGTCTTTCGGTATTTCATACGACACCGATAGAAAGTACATCCTTCCAGTAATTACTAACGCTGGTGACTTGTATTGTACTCAAGCTTTTGTTTACAACACGTTTACTCAGGCTTGGACCACTTGGAATAAAGATATCGATCACGCTTTTGTTAACGAAGTTGATGATAAGCTATACATTTGCAACCCTACCGATAAGCACATCCTTCAAGAGAGAAAAAACCTAGATTACACTGACTTTATCGACGAAGAGGTTGACGGATTCAGCGTTGTTTCATCTAGTGGCAATGATGTTGTACTTAATACTACAGCAGGTATTGATACAGGATATTTGCTTTTTGAATCATCTACAAAGTATGCGGTTGTGACAGCAGTAACTCCAGCTTCAAATACCGTTACGGTATCTAACTCGATCTCATGGTCAGTTGGAGCAATCAGCGTATTTAAGTCTATAAACTGCGAAATAGAATACGCTTCTATTCACTGTGATAACCCTGGCGTTATGAAGCACTATCAAGAGATGGCAATTTTATTTAGAGAAAAGAATTTCATCACTGGAACTGCAAGCTTTTATACAGATCTTAGCGGAGGTTATTCTTTAACTACGATTAATGGAAACTTTGGTGGAGCCTCTTGGGGATCATTCCTTTGGGGTGAAGCTCCTTGGGGTGGTATCATAAGGCCAAAGCCTACTCGAATATTTATCCCTAGAGAAAAGTCTAGAGGATCTCTTTTATCGTTTAAATTAGAAATGGCAGACGCTTACTCTAAATGGTCATTAAATGGGATATCATTACAGTTCGATTATGTCTCAGAAAGATCAAGTAGGACATAATGCCTAAACTTAACCCTCAGCGTTTTTCATTAGAAGATTTCCCAGAACAAAGAAGCTGGCTGGGTAATTTATTTTCACCTTTGAATTCTTTTATTGGAGATGTTGTAAGATCGTTCAATAATTCGTTAACCATTGAAGACAATTTATATCAAGAAATAAGAGAAATTAAATTTAAAAACTCTACTAACAATTTCCCATACAAGTTTAGAACTAAGTTTTCAGCAATACCAAAGGGATTAGTTTCTATCTATTTATTTAATAACACAACCGGAGTTTATTCTACTGAGACTCCTTTGGTCGTCTGGTCCTACGCCGAGCAAGAGGTAAGTATTTCAGTAATTTCTGGACTAACGACCGATGTAAATTACACTATCAGAGTATTGATTTTATATGGATAAAGGAGAAAAAAATGCCGTTTGCACCTATCAGCGCTCTTGATCAAGAGTTAAAAAAGAAACAAGAAGAAGGAAATGCAACTAGTATTTCTGGCGCATCTACCAGTTTTTCAACTGGAGTTCCAGGTCAAGAGTCATCTGCTCCTAAGGATAAAAAGTCATCTGGTCAATACGCTAACATTCAAAGCTATCTAGACGCTAATAAAGATCAAGCCGATACAATGGGAACTCAAATTTCGAGTAACATTGAAAACAAAGGATCTGAGGCTAAGACAGCGGTTGAAGGCTTTGGCGCAAAAGCTCCTAAAGTTGCCGAGTATGATCCAAATGCAGCTCTTGGCAGAGTGACAAGCCTCAATGATCAAGAGAAGCAAGATTACAGAACTCAAAGACAAACTGGTGGTTATTCTGGACCTCAATCAATAGATCAAGCTGAAGGATATGCCGATACTCAGAAAAAAGCGATGGAAGCTGCAACACTAGCAAAAAATGCAGCAAGTGAAACAGGTCAACAACAATTACTTAAGGACACATATGCTAGACCTAACTACTCAGCAGGACAGAATAAACTAGATCAAGTTCTACTTCAAGGATCAGCAGGATCTAAAGCAGCACTTCAAGGTGCTAGTGCAAAATATAGTAATTTAGATCAATTATTTAACGATGCTCAGACTAATGTTGGTACTTCGATTAATACTGCTAAAGAACAAGCATTAAAGAACAAAGAAAATATCTCGGCGGCTGAAAAAGCGGCAAGAGAAAATTTAATTAACCCAATTCAACAAAGAGCTGCTGAACAAAATGCATATAACCAAGCATTAATTAGTAGAGCGCAAGGTGATTTAACAGACGAAACGGTTGCGGCTGATTTACTTGCTCAATTGGGCTTAAATGAGGGACAAAATCTATTTGATCTTAATCTTGGTAACTATCTTGGCACTGATGCTACTCAGGTCGGCTTAAATCAAGCGGCTAATGCTGATGAACGCGCTAAGTATGCAGCGTTAGCAAGTTTGTTTGAAGATGAAAGCATGAATCAAATAGATGCTAACGGAAAAGCTGTGACTCCTATTTCATTCGATAAAGCTAGATTTGATAAAGATGTTGGATCGAAACAAAATGAGCTTAACACTGCGAAAGATACATATAGAACACCAGGTGTCGATATAAAAGTTGGTTCAGGTAAAGCTAGGTATGCAGGTGGACAAACAATTAACGAGCTTGAAAGCGTTAAAGCACAAAATGGTGGAAGATTATCTCCAGAGCTGCAAGCTATTTTAGATAATTTCTATAATCAATATAATATCGATAGAAAAGTAAAGAGGGGTTAATATGGCAGGATTATTAGGTGATATTTTAGATACGGTTTCTGGAGGTGGATACGGGAAAGCTCAAGAAGTTAGTAAAGATGCTTTAAGACAAGCTCAGAATATTCCACTACCTATTTTAAAAGAGTACTACCCTGAATTATATCAAGTTGTAGCTTCAATTAACCCTGAACTTGAAACTGCTGAAAGCTTAGGGCCTAGCCAAATGGAGGGTATAGCTACCGATCCAGCATTAAGAGCAGCTCAAATGAACGCTCTTAATAAATTAACTTCTATCGGCGATGCTGGTGGTCGAGACGCTCAATTCTTAGCAGACCAGGCAAGGCTTGAAGCAGATGTAAACACTAACCTCCAAGGTCAGCAAGGAGCAATTCAGCAAAACATGGCTTCTCGTGGAATGTCTGGCGGCATGTCTGAGATGGTCGCTAAGAACATCAACGCTCAACAAGCAGCTAACAGACAAGCGCAAATGGGAATGGATGCTAAAGCTCAAGCAGAACAACGAGCTTTATCAGCTATCATGCAAGGTGGTCAACTCGGTGGTCAAATGCAAGCTCAAGACTTTGGTCAAAAAGCTCAACAAGCTCAAGCAACTGACATGATTAATAAGTTTAACGCTTCAAACAGACAAGATGTCCAATCTAGAAATGTCGGAGCTAAAAATACAGCTCAACAATACAATGTTGGAAATCAACAAGGTGTAGCAGATAAAAATGTTGGTCAGAAGAATAATGCTCAACAATACAATTTAAATTTAGCTCAGCAACAATACGATAATGAAATGAAAAAACGTGGATTAATCACTGGTGCTAGTAAAGATCTCGCTAATAGTTATTCTAACGAATCAGATAGAAATCTTGGTTTCTTAGCTGGTGTTGGTCAAGCAGGTGCAAAAGCTTATGCAGGAGGTAAATAATGGACGATATGTTACAAAGATATCTTAAAGATAAGTACGGAGAGAACTACGAGAAACAAGCTCAAGCTGATTATGAAGAATCTAAATCTAGAATTAATACTGGCAATGCTTTATCAAACTTAGCTGAGGCATTTGGACAAGCTGCTGGTAGATCAAGAGTTGGTGATTCAGATGCTTATTTTCAAGGTCTTAATAAACAAGCTAAAGAAGACACGATTGGCAAGATTGCTGCTGATAAAGCTCAGTTTGTTAAAGATCAATCAGATGCTTTTAATATGCAAGACATCGCTGATAAAAGTAAAATTAGAGATCAAGAAAACGATCTTAATAACCCAATGCTTAAAAATTATAAAGAACAAATGGCTAAGTTTGGCGTGGTAGTACCAGAAGGAATGACACTTGCTCAGGCTAAGAGAGACCTAGGAGAGGCTAAAACATTAAATGAATTAAAAATGAAATCTACTATAGATAATCAAAATAAAATTCAATTAATGCTAATGGAGCAAAAGTTTAAAGAAAAAGAAAATGATCTAAATCGCAATCTTGAACGTGAAAAGACAACCGCAAAGAACAGCAGTGAAAAAGCAAAGTTTGACAATCTACCACAAGACAAACAGGAAGTTATCACTGGACTAGCCAAAAAAAACGCAAGCAAGATTTCAATCGCAAATCAAATCGACTCAGTCATGGGAAACTGGGACAGCCTTTCAAAAGATCAAAAGCTGGCTCAGGGACGACAGCTCTTGAAAACTTTAAACTCAACTGAAGGAGCTGATGCTATTGGTACCGATGAGGCAAACAGATTGGGATCAAAGCTTGAGTTTGCAATGGGTAATTTGACCAACTCAAACTCTATTCAGTTTGGAAGAGATCTTAGTGGTTTTAAAGATCAGGCAACAATTACGAGTCAGTCGATTAAAGACGCAATAAAGTCAAACCAGCGAGTTATTGATCAGAATTATGGAAGATCTTTTTCTGAACCTTCGAAAACTGTTAAAGTTACAAACGGTAAAGAAACTCTAGAAATACCGATAGAAGATCTAGCTGATGCAAAAAAAGACGGCTTTAATGAAGTCGGCAGCATGGCGGGTAGATAATGAGCTGGAAAGATAGAGCCAAACCAGTTGTAGAATCTTGGAAGGATAGAGCTAAACCAATAGTAGAGGAAGTAAAACCAGAATCTAGACCAATACAAGCTGGGCTTGAGGGTCTTGGTCAAGGAGCATCTCTAGATTATGGAAATGAATTAGCCGCCGCTTTAGAACAAGTTACGTTTCCAGTTGCTTCATTTTTAACTGGTCAAGATGTTGAAGCAGACCCTTATCTTGTTGCTCGTGATAAATATGAAGCTAGAACTAAACAATTAAAAAAAGAAAATCCAAATGCATACATGGCAGGAAATATTGTAGGATCAATTGCTTCAGGTATTGCAACGGCTCCACTGACTGCTGTCAAAGGTGCTACAGGTTTGGCTAAACTTGAAAATGCTGCCAGAATTGGCGTGCTTCAAGGTGCAGCTATGGACGTTGATAATGTAAAAGGTGAGTATAGCCTTGGAGTTAGTGATAGATTAAAGAATGCTGCTTTGGGCGGTGTTTTAGGTGGAGCTTTTCAAGGTGGAACTAATTTAATGAATAAAGCTCCTGAGGCTTTAGCTGATACAGCAGAAGGTTTAGCGGCAAGAGCATTAGGTGCTGAGCGTGGAACTATTAAATCAATTGGATATGATAAAGTAAAAGCAGCAGGTAGATCTGCACTAGATGAGGGAATACTAAGTCCGTTTGCTAGTACTGATGATTTACTTTCAAGAACAGAGGCTTTAAAGAAAAAAGGTGGCGAAGCAATGGGAGAGGTTTACTCTGCTATTGATGACGCCGGAGCATCGACTTTTAATCCACTTGATACAGCTGTTAAAGTTGAGGACAAGATTGGTGGTTTTTATAGAAGTCCAATTAACAGAGGTCAGACATCACAGCTAGAAAACACTTTAGAATCAATCTCAATGCTTGGAGATAAACCAATTGGATTACAACAGGCTCAACAATTAAAACAAGATCTTGGAAGTGTAGCAAATTGGAAGAACACATTAAATCCAACTGAAAAAGAATTAATGGCTCGTGATGCTTATAAAGTTGTTAGCCAAGAAATAGATTCTGCTGTTGAACAAGGGGCTAGTAAAATAGCAACTCCAGGTCTTTTAGATAAGTTACAAAAAGGTAAAGATTTATTTTCTAAAACATCAACTATGGAAAAATTGCTTGAAAACAAGCAAGCTCGTGAGAAAGGAAATAAGTTGATGGGTTTAACCGACTGGGAACTAGCTGGAGGTGGACTAGCTGGAACTCTTGCTGGCGTTGCAACTGGTGGGGCTGGCGTGTTGGCAACTGGCGGTGCTTTGTTAGCCAAAAAGGGATTAGAAAAGTATGGAGCTCAGTCTGGAGCGTTACTTTTAGATAAAATATCAAAGACTCTTCTTAAGTCTCCTCAATGGATGAAAGTAGCTAAAGATCAGCCTCAGGTTTTCAATCAATTTGTAACTCAGATGGCTTCGCAAATGGGTGAAGATAAACCACAACAAAGCCAGTCCGTATCAGAAACTGGACCACTAAAAAACAAAGATGACATCATTCAAAAAACATCTAATTCTAAGTATGCACAAGTCATGCAAAAAGCAGCTGAAAAAGGTGGTCACTCTTTAGCTGCGGCCAACTATGTTTTATCACAGCGTGACCCTAACTATAGAAAAGTTATTGAGGGTGATCAAAAATGATAGATTATAATCAACTTATTCAATGGTTATTTTTTGGTGTGATAGGATTTGTAGCTTTGCGTTCTAGTAACTCGTTGGATAAGTTAGATAATAATATAGAACACATGGGTAACTCAGTTAATGATTTAAATGCTAAAATAGGAACTATTATTGAGAAAACAGTTTGGATCGAAAAAACTCTTGATCGTCATCAAACTGAAATAGAAACTTTAAAGAAAGAAAAAAATGTATAAATTTTCGAAATCTTCTGAAGAAAAGCTAGCTACATGTCATCCGGATTTACAGCGTTTGTTTAATGAAGTGATTAAACATGTTGATTGCACAATCATTTGTGGACATAGGGGAGAAAAGGATCAAAACGAGGCTTTTTCAAATGGATTCTCAACTGTTAAGTTTCCAAATTCAAGGCACAACTCAATCCCCTCACTAGCTGTTGATGTTTCCAAATATCCAATAAAATGGAACGATCGAGAAGGTTTTATAAATTTTGCAGGATATGTAAAAGGAGTTGCTGATCAACTTGGAATTAAAATAACATGTGGAATAGATTTTAACAGCGATGGGAATTATAAGAATGGATTTTTCGATGGAGTTCACTTCCAAATTGAACTTAAATGAAATTTGGAAAGACGTAAAAGGATATGAAGGAGTTTTTCAAATTTCTAATTTAGGAAGATTAAAAAGACTTAGATCATATAAAAGAGAAAACGCTAGATTTCTATCACCTCAGTTAGGTAAACGCGGATATTATGTTTACAGTATGTGTTATAATTATAAAATGAAAACTAAGACCATGCACAGATTAGTTGCCGAACACTTCATTTCAAATCCAGAAAACAAAAGAGAAGTTAACCATATAGACGCAAATAAATTAAATAACTCGATAGAAAATCTTGAATGGGTTACCACAAAAGAAAACAGCATGCATGCGGCAAAACTAACCCAAAAAAAGAAATCAAATCTAAAAGTAAAACGCGGAGCAATTAAACAGTTTTATAAAGGCCGATTATCCTGGGCTTCTCATCTTAGAACAGCAACAAAGTGTTTTTATCTTGGAAGTTTTAAAACAAAAGAAGCAGCGCACGAGGCTTACAAAGTAAAATACTTTGAACTATACGGTTTTAATCCATGGTAATGCTAGTTTAAATAATAATTTTAATGGGCGATGATGCCTATAAAATAAAAATGGAGTTTTATAATGAAAGAAACAAAAGAAGTAGTAGTTGGTTTTTTAGCCTTAGCTGCTGAATTAGCAGTTGTTTTTAAGGACGGTGTTCAGATTGCAGACGCTTCTGTAATATTTGCAAAATTGCAAGACGAGGCTTTCATGGCTAAATTAAAAGCGGCTTATGAAGATGTCGAAAAAATTCAGATTGAAGTAAAAGAAGCGAGTGCAGCTGAAGTAATCGAAGTTATTGCAATTGCGTTACCTGAAATTAAAAAACTTATCGAAGCAGTTAAGAAATAAAATGTCTTATCTGAGTGCAATTATACAATTGTTAGTTGCTATTCCTAAGATCCTTGATCTAATCAAGGGTCTTTTTGATATGATAAAAGAACAACAGGAGAACGAAAAAAAAAGAGAGCAAATTAAATCAATAGATGACTTAAAAAAAGCTAAAACGATTCAGGAGATAAAAAATGCTAATAAAGAAATTACTAAAAATCTTCCTTAGTTGTTTTTTGTTGTCAAGTTGCGTTGAACATCCCAAGCTTCCAAAGCGTCCCGACGGTTTGTTGTGTACTCATTTTTCTGGAATGTTTTTTTGCAATGAAATTAACAATCCAGGTGTTGAAAAAGAGTACACAAAAGATTCTCCAGAAATTCAAAAAGCCATTTGTTTACCATTGGAGTCTTTTGAGAGGTACCAGGCCTACGTAGAGGAATTAAAAGTTTTAGCAGAAAAAGACTGTAAATTACAGTAACCGACAGGTAATGAAAATTCGGTTTCTTTTGTTTCTTCTATTATATTTTTTTTAGATTCATTTTTCGTATTCTGTTTTGAATTAGGATTTTCTAATTCGAATAATCTATTGTTTATTTTTTTCTCATCTCTTAGTCGAGCATTTCCCTGTCGTTTTGAAATATGTATTTTTATATATTCAACGCAGTTATCCATAAGCCATTCGTGCTCCCAAATTCTTATATTTGACATAGATCTAGACATTGAGTTGCTGTACCCGTTTGTTACAAAGAAAAAGTATTTTATAACTTTTAGTGCTATATTTTGTTGTATAATTCGTTTTTTTTCTTTGCTCATATAATGTTAAAAAATATTAACACCTCTTTTTAATAATTCTTCAATCAATTCATTATAAGAATATAAATCATATCCAGAGTTATCTAATCTTTGTATTAATTCAATTAAGCTTTCGTCTTTTCCAGTAATTGGATCAAACATTGTTCTCTCACAATCCGGTCTAAAAGTGATAGACCATCTATCATTGGTAGTTCTCGATAATGCGTATCTGGTTAGACTCATTTATCACCCGAAGCATCGGCAAGCGTGGTTAAAAATTCTTCTGCTGGCTTCGTGAATGCGTTGGTCATATTTACTACTTGTACACTACCGTCTTTTAAAAACTTAGTAAGCGTAACATTTCTATCAGCGTAAAACTCTGCCATCTCCAATGCCTTTTCAATCAACGGTAGCCAAAAATCGCTCGCGGCTTCGTGGCCATATTTACAATCTAAAATACACTCTTTAGTTTCCATAGAGTCTGGCCCAAACTTATCTACAGCATAGTCTTTAAATAAGTCATCACGCTCTTTCGCCACTTTTTCCTGCAATGCTTTTATTATTTGGTGATTGCTCATTTTATATCTCCATCAATATATTTATCGTTTTATATCTTACTCGATATAAAGGCCCGCCCAAAGCAGATCTCTGAGATCGTATCAATTAAAGCTACTGTAATGGCTATCGGAAGAATCACAATAAAGAAGCAAATTAGAAAAGTAATTGCGATTATGTTCTGTGTTCGTTCACTCATTTTTGACCTCATATATTTATAATATTAGTCTATTATCTGCCTAGATTCTTCTCTTATGTGATCATATTCTAGTATGTGGTCAATGAAATATTCACCTGGCGGAATCCATTGTCCATGGTGTTCAGCATGAGCTTGGCCATACGTATGATCTTTAACATGATCCAACACCGTTGCCTCATCAACTCTCAAAAAAGTAATTCCATCTTTTTCAAACAGTTGAAACTTTCCTCCATAAAAAGCATGAGAGTTAGTTTGTCCTTTAAGTGCTAAATTGCCATCTTTAACGACAGCGTCTTTTGGTATTTCAATATGTTCGTTTTCAAAAAGCCCAAAGCTTCCGCATTTCTTAATGTGGCAATCGCCCTGTGCTGTGTAAGGTGATTTCCAAACTGTATCTGGTTTTCCTAAAATAGTATTTGTATTCATTTTACCTCTCCTTTTATGATAACATTTCTGGTTCAGCGAATGATTTAAGTTTGTTTCGATAACAAATTGCATCTTTAACTGTTTTAATATTTGGAGCTATTCCCTCTATATGAATAGCATCTATTGATTTAGATTTCATTTTTAAATAAGGACGATTGGTTCCTCTCCCGTCGTAGTCTATCGACAATAGCTCATATTGTCCGCCAACAGGTGATTCATATTTATCAATAACTTTTGCGCCAAGTAGGTCAATCGTTTTTTCGATTCCAATTTTCTCAATTAAAAACCGTCTGTAATCAACGTTTGTTTCGCCAAGTATCATTTCTTTTGTAACTTGTGATGCATCAGTTTCCGCAATCCATCTTGGAGCTTGTTGCCCATGAATTCTAAATATAGCCGATCCATCAGACCATTTAGCCGCTGGACCGTTTAGATTATGTAGTCTTTTGTTTTCATCAAGACCAACGAATGTAGGTCTATCAGAAATAAATACAGCTCCTTTTGCCCATGCGACAAATCCAGAAGAAAACAATAAATTTTCATATTTTTCTATCGAAGACAGGTCTGTTTTTATTTTAGTTCGTCTAAAGAATCCAGAAAAAGTTACTTTCCTAATAAGCCCCCATCTCCAGTAAAATCTACAGCTTGATCTTTTCACAACCTCTATCCCAAATTTCCCAACACCTAGCTTTATTGCTGCTTTTAAAATTAATGACGCTGATCCAAACAGATAGCTTTCTTTTTCAGCAGCATCATCAACAGCATCAACAGCATCAGAAGCAGCATCAGCAGCAGCAGCAGCAGAAGCAGCATCAGAAGCAGCATCAGAAGCAGCATCAGAAGCAGCAGCAGAAGCAGCAGCAGAAGCAACATCAGCAGCAGCAGCATCAGCAGCAGCAGAAGCAACAGCATCAGAAGCAGCAGCATAAGCAGCAACATCAGCATCAGCAGCAGCAGAAGCAACAGCATCAGAAGCAGCAGCAGAAGCAACATCATCAGCATCAGCAGCAGCATAAGCAGCAACATCAGCAGCAGAAGCAGCAGCAGAAGCAACAGCATCAGAAGCATCAGAAGCAGA
>Ga0075163_10001243_pt1 | contig 33929 bp, 45 predicted proteins | sample JI1023141ADNA_FD_71478 | JGI IMG/M metagenome (GOLD analysis project Ga0075163, IMG submission 71478) | Wastewater effluent complex algal communities from Wisconsin, to seasonally profile nutrient transformation and Carbon sequestration -... | ecosystem: Engineered > WWTP > Effluent > Algae...
CTGGGAGAAATCCATCGCCTCCGCCGAGGCCTGGATACTCGTCGCCCACATCCGCCTCCTGACCCGCCGCCTCGCAAGGTACTGCTATGTCTCGTAGAGTTTCGAGTCCGGCTCTAAGACAACCAAGTCGGGTGCAACATCCGCTACCGCTACCGCTGTCTCGGGCGCTAAGACGGTGATTGCTCGTCGCTCCGCTGCAATCAAAGCTTCGGCGCTGTCTCGGGCCAAGTCGGTTGTGACGGGCGCCCGCACCGTCTCCGCTTCACTGGCAGCAAGCCTAAATGTCAGGCAATTTTATTGCTATGTGCTCGACCTAACTGCCTCGATTGGAGCAACCGCAAAGCTCTCTAAGTCGGCCACCCTCATCAAGCGGTCGGCGGAAATCACTGCAACAGCAAACCTACAAGTGCTCCGCATTTGGGTTTTGAACCTCGTGGCTTCGCTCGGCGCAACAGCTTCCTCGGGCTCGAAGAATGTCACTTCGACTCGTTCTGTCGGCGTCTCTGCTACCGCTTCCGTGAAGAAGAATGCGACAGCGACCAAAGCGGTTGCTATTTCGGCGGTTTCCAAACTCCTCAAGTCGATCACGAAGGCAGTCGCAACGGTTGGTTTCACCGCAACGGGCTCGGCAACCAGACTCGGCAAAAAGGCATCTTCGGCAGGTACCGTTAAGGCAACTGTCACTGGAACAAAGCTCGCTGCAAAGGCAAAGACTATCGTTGTCACCGCTCGCGCGACCGTCCGTAAGTTCACACAAGCGGTGTCGAGAACTTCCGACATTCAGGCAACAGCAGTACTCTTGAAGAAGCCAATCCGTTCGGCTTTCGCTAGCATAAAGGCAACCGTCGCGGCGTCACCTAAGACGGTATCGAAGGCGGTTGCCGCACGGACGGTGAAGGCGGCAGCAAGGGTTAGCAAGTTTGCAACTCGTTCCCTAACAACGTCTGTGAATGTGGTTGCCTTGGTTCGTAAGGCGGCATCGCAGTCGCGAGTTGCGACCCTATCACTTGTCGCGTCCATCATGAATGTCGTTCGCCTTTCACGAGCAAGGGCGCTCAAATATTTCACTCGCGAAAATGCATTCAAACTGATTGCTCCATTCACGTTGAAATATACAACCGTTGAAACTGAGACCGTTCGGAACGTCTACAAAACCTCTGATGATGTTTCGATCAAGACAGAACCGGCAAGCACCAAGGTCATTTCGGAAGAGCCGATTGAAGTGACTGTCACACCTGAACCGGCAGTCATTCACAAGATTCAATAAATACTGAATATATTATCTAAGAGGATATTCCACTATGGCGGATTATGTCGGCAGCAGAGGATTCACAGGAAGCCAAGGCCCAGCGACCGGATACACCGGCAGCATGGGAGCAATCGGCGAGACGGGCCTTCGAGGCTTCACCGGCTCTCGTGCTTACACCGGCAGTCAGGGTTACACCGGCAGTCGCGGCTACAGCGGTTGGACGGGCTCGCGAGGTTTCCTAGGCTGGTCAGGCTCGCGAGGATTCACCGGCTCGCAAGGCCCAATCGGATGGACTGGTTCTCGCGGCTGGATGGGCAGTCAGGGTTATCCTGGCGCACTCGGTTTTACCGGTTCTCGTGGCGCAGGCTGGACAGGCAGCAGAGGTATTCCGGGAGATTTCGGTTTTACTGGCTCGCGAGGAGCTGGTTGGACTGGTTCTCGCGGCTTCCTTGGATTCACTGGCAGTGTCGGCTTCACCGGCTTCACCGGTAGTGCAGGCGCAGGTTATACCGGTTCAAAGGGTGAACTCGGTCCACTCGGATATACCGGGTCGATGGGTATTCCCGGCCCGATTGCGCTTGAAATCTACATCGTCGGTGAAACCGAAGACGCCAACACGCTTCCCGAAACAGCAAACACTGGCGAAACATGGCTCGTTAATGACAACTTCTTTGTCTATCACACTGATCAGTGGTGGGACCTAGGTCCAGCACGCGGTCCGCAGGGGTACGTTGGGTCACAAGGCCCGCAAGGTCTGCCGTCCATGATTCCTACCCTTCTCGGCAACCTCATCACGTATGAAGAACTGCTCGAACTTGAAGAGCCGGAAGAAGGTGACGCCTACACCATTAACGGTGACGGTCACCTCTACATGTATCAGTATGTGGCGAACACGCCTGTTTGGACTGATTGCGGTCAGTGGCGCGGCCCGACTGGTGATGCCGGTTTGGTCGGATATACCGGCAGCAAAGGCGAGGTTGGAATCAAGTTGAACCTTGTCGGCGAACTTGTCGACATCGAAGATCGCCCAGATGCCAACACCGTTCCCGAGAGCACTGCCTATGTCATCGGTTCCGACCTTCACTTCACGAATGCTGATCCTGCTTGGGTGACAGTGGCGAACTTCATCGGTCCTGTTGGCCCAATCGGATACACCGGCAGTTCGGGTCCTATCGCTGCTGCTAATGGTGTGACTGGCACTGCCGGTGCTATCCAGTTCGCTAACAGTGGATACCTTGCAGCGTCCGACAACTTCGTCATTGATCCAGCGAACAACTCACTCTCGATACCAGTGAATGCTGCCTCGATCCAACTTGGCAACAGCACCGGTCAGCGCATTCTTCAAGCAAACGGCACGATCCTCGACATCAAAAACGCTGCTTACATTCGCATGGGTTACAATGACGGTGCGCCAACTCAGGCGCGTATCCTCATGTACCAACCGGGCACGACTACAGTCACCACCGATATTCAGGGTTACAATGCTACCACCCTCGGCGGTTTCATCCGTGTCAAGTCCGGCAACAACGCGGTTCTGACATATCCTGAATACACCTTCCAAGACGACAACAACACCGGTTTGAAGTTGCTTGGCGCTGACACGCTAGGTTTGATTGCTGGCGCAACATCCATTCTCGAAGCGAACACCAGCGCAGTCAAGTTGAACACGGGTTTGCAACTTGCAAACACCACTTCGGGTATCTCATTCTCTCCTAACCGTACTGCGGCATCTGCAAATAGTGTTACTCGCCACATTGCACTTTACGGCGACTCGTATGGATTCAACATAACGGCAGGACGCATGAACATCGTCGTGAACACAAATGCGAACTTGTCAATCGTCACTTCTGGCGGCACCGATGTGTTCACCTTTGACACAAGCGCAAACCAAGCGTCATTCCCCGCTGGTTCCAACACAGCACCGAGTATCACCTTCAACGGCGCTCCTGATGTTGGCATGTATCGACGTGCTGCAAACCAGATCGGTCTGGTTACTGCCGGTAGTGACACGGTGATTATCACTAGCACTGGTTTCTGGCACACCGCTCTAACTGCTGGCGCAGGCACCTCAACACTTTCTTATGATACTGGTTCCTCTCCTGCTGGCCGTTTCACCAGAACCTCGTCCTCGCTTCGCTACAAGAAAGATATCGAGGACTTGGAATATTTCAGGTCGCTATCGTTCATCGAGAATGCTCGACCGGTTTGGTATCGAGCAAAGGAAGAGGTCAACCCACTCCGTGAAGGTTGGGGTTGGTATGGTCTAATCGCTGAAGAGGTAGCGGAGGTCGAACCGCGCCTCGTCACCTTCGGTTTCACTCCTGACCAAAGGAATGAGGATGGCACCGTCAAAGAAGGTGAGGAACTGGTTCCTGATGGCGTCTCCTATGAGCGGATGGTCGTGCCTATCATTCAGGTGTTGCAGAAGGTTCTAGAAAAGAATGCAGAACTGGAAGCGCGCTTGCTGGCACTCGAAACCGCATAAAACTAAAAAGGGGAGCTTCGCGCTCCCCTCTTCATTATCTCAGGATGAACCCTTCTAACTCCCAACCTATCGCCGCGATGTTATCAATGTATTCCATAAATCGTTCTGTCAGGATTTCCTTTTCACCGAACCTCAGCGGCGCTTTGTTCATCATCAACTCAGCAAATCCGGTTCCGTTCTTGACTTCGGCGCTCAGCATATTTCCGAAGTTCACTAGTCGATACATTAGATAATCCTTAGTGAATAACTTCGCGTCGTACACATTGGGCACAATCACTTTCAGATATCCGTCAAAGCGAACTCGAAACACAAGCACATCATCCTGTTTGGTTCGATAGTAGAACGGCACGGCGAACTCTCCGATGCCGCCTTCCGCGACTTGCTCTTCAATCGAGCGCGCGAACTTGTCTCGATGATCTCCAAAGATATGAAACCCTCGGTGATTCAACCGGGTTTCGATCTGTAGTGGCAAGGTTTGCATTTTCTTTTCCTCGTTCTTGATTGCACGGTCGTTTCAAGATCTTAGCACGCTAAGATTTCAGACGACATGTTATTTATCGAGAGTGAAAAACTGCTTAGTATAAATACTTTATATGAAACACAAAACGAAGGAACCTCGATAATGCTAACTGCCGAAGATGTTCGCTACCACTGGGCATGCAACCTACTCACCCGCACGCTAGAAGCAGAACGACTATATGTGAAATATCAGGCATTACATCATCAAATCATGAAAGGAATGAACCACGATGACGGAACTGAAACTTGGTTCTCCAATACCCGAGAAACCGGAACTGATCCTATACAAGGGCGAGTGGATTACGCCAACTGAGTTGCAGCGCCGAGAGCGAATGTCGAAGCGCCGCACGAACCCTTATCCGAAAAAGCAATGCCCCTACTGCCTCAAGGTTGTGGGATCGAACATGTACAGCAGGTGGCATGGCGAGAACTGCAAGATGAGGACTGAGTGATGGGCGCTGGCGGACGACCGAGAGGTTATAAGATGAGCGAAGAATCGAAACAAAAGACGGCAGAAAGTGTGAAGCGCAAACATGCCGTGAAATCAGCAAACAGAGTGAAGTTAGTTATGCCAGAACCATTAGCAAACAGAGTGAAGTTAGTTATGCCAGAACCATTAGCAAACACTGAACTGACTGCCTATGAACAGGAAATGCCGACTTGGTTGCATGAGGTTATCCGCTTGCGCGCCGAGAATGTTCCGTTCCCAAAGATCGCACAGCAACTGAAACTCCCGCAAACGGTCGTTCAGGATGCATGGGCGACTAAAATGAATGAACTTCGCTTGCTCGATCCCAAGATTGTCGATGCATACCGTGTCGAGGATTTGGAGCGTATCGAGCGCATGATTGCTGAGTTGGAAGCAGAGCTAAAGCGCGTTCCGGGCAACCCCTTTCTCATGAAGAGCATAGGCGAATGGCACGACCGCAAGGTCAAACTGCTCGGCACGATTGCACCTGAGCGCCGCGAGGTTGCAGTTGCAGTTGTTTCCTATGCTGATCGGTTGAAGGCGCTCGACTCGACACCAATCAGTGATGAACTACGCAAGCAGATTATCGAAGGGGAGTTTGAAGATGTCGAAGAGGACGAGTGAGTTTAGCGAACTGGTTGCGGAACTCAAGAAGGATTTTACGATGAGCAAACTTGAAGAAATCATTACATTTTTGGAAAGCGAAGATGACGGCAACATTGACCGAAGACCAACTGATAGAACTGAAACTCCGCTATAATTTTTCATACTATGCGGAAAAGGCACTTCAGATTATCACGAAGGAAGGCAAGCAAGAACCTTTCTCGCTGAACAAGGCGCAGCGGTACATTCACCGCAGACTTGAAAAGCAACTCAAGGAAACCGGCAAGGTTCGTGCCCTCATCGTGAAAGGGCGCCAGCAGGGTGTTTCGACATACACCGAAGGTCGTTTCATTTGGAAGACCAGCAACAACTTTGGTATCAGAGCATTCATTCTGACACATCACGCCGACGCTACCAAATCACTTTTCGATATGAGCAAGCGGTTTTATTACAACCTTCCAGATGTCATCCGCCCTGAGAACAAAACCGACAATGCCGGCGAACTCTTTTTCGCGGAGAATGATTCCGGTTTCAAGGTTTCAACCGCCGGTTCTCGCGGAGTTGGTCGAGGTATGACGATCACTCACATGCACGGTTCCGAGGTTGCATACTGGCAGAATGAGGATGCGCATATCGTCGGTTTGATGCAGGCAATCCCCGATGCGGATGGGACAGAAGTTATTCTCGAAAGCACCGCTGCCGGTCCAACAGGAATGTTCTATCGCATGTCGATGGACGCCTTGGCAGGCAAAACCGACTATCAGGTGATTTTCGTTCCGTGGTTCTGGCAGGATGAGTATCGCAAGAAACTTCCTCGTGGTTTCGAGATGACACCCGAAGAGGAAGCATATGCTCGTTCCTATAATCTTGATCCCGAGCAGATTGCTTGGCGCCGCGAGCGTATCAACCTAATGACGAATGGTGTTTCGGATTTCCGCCGCGAGTATCCCGCAACCATCCACGAGGCATTCACCGCCGAGGTGAAAGGTTCTCTGTGGAAGCGCGAGGACATCGAGTCAATCTCCGAGGCAGAGTACGACCGCCTCCGCCAAGAGCACGGCGAACTGGCGACGGTGGTGGCATACGACCCGGCAGGCGCTGAGGCGCGCGAGTCGTCAGACGAGAGCGGCATTGTCGTCGCTACCCTTCTGAACAACGACACGGTTTATGTCCTCGAGGACGCCAGCGGGAAGCACACTCCCGCCCAGGCGGTGGATCGGGTGATTGACCTTTACCACAAGTACGGTGCCGCCCGGATCGTTGCTGAGGTCAATGGAGTCGGTTCATGGGTGCCATCGACCATCGCGCTCGTTGATCGGAACATCCCCGTTTATGGCATCTATGCCTCCAAGTCGAAGCAAGCGCGCGCGGAACCTGTTGCTCAGGCATATCGCCAAGGTCGAGTGGTTCATGTTCGCAAGAAAGACCTTTCTGTCTTGGAATCTGAGCAAACCACATGGAACCCACGAGGTAAAAACCGCTCGCCGAACCGACTTGATGCTGCGGTATATGCAATCTCGGATTTGATAGATTTGACTGTCAAGGAAGATAACTTCCTTCCTGTTATGTCGAGCTTTCTCGGATAATAGGTCGTCGCTATCACCATATAAATAGTTTTAGATTTTCAAGAAAGGATTCGTTGTGGGTATTAGAGATTTCATCTTTGGAACCATGGAACCAAAGACCACCCCAGCACAGCATGTTGAGGAAAAAGCAACTGTCATTGATGCCAAGGATCTTATCCGTGTTCTTGGCATCGAGGACGCCGGCAAGCTCAACACGAACTATGAGTTCAAGCGTGATGCCAAGGAAGTGCTTCGCAATCCCATTGCTCGGAAGTGCCTAACCGCAGTCACTCAGGCGGCGCAACAGCCGCGTTGGGAACTCTATTTCGGCGAGCATGAGGTCGAGGTACTGCCAGCCGCTCCACTCGCGGGCGTCTTTGCATTCATCACTCGCCCAAACGAAAAGCAAACCCTGAAAGCATTCCTCGCCGAATACCTCGCTCACCTTTATCTCGCGGGTGAGGCATTCATCGAAATGTTTCCTGACCCGATCAGCTTCAAGAACGGCGCCGGCAAACTCTATCTCATTTCACCTGACCGCGTTACATTCGACAAAGGCGATTATGTGATTGACGGCAAGCGCCGCGTTCCGATGGTTGATAAGAGTGGCAAGCGAACGATCATCCATATCCGGGAGTTCGCATTGTTCTCGGAGCGAGGTCAAAGTGTGCTTGGTTCCGCTTGGACGTCGATTGTCAATCACAACATGGCTCTCAAGTTCAACAGCTCGATCCTGAACAACAGCGCGAGAATGAGCATTGTTGCAAACTACCGACAGACGAGCGACAGCCGCACGACACTCGACAAGGAGCAGTTGAAGGATCTCAACAACGACATCGACCGGTTCGCGTCTCCTGAAGGTCGAGGCAAACCGCTTGTCGTTTCGGGCGATTGGGATTTCAAGGAGTTCGGTCAGAGCAACAAGGATTTGGATTGGCTGAACGGTATGGAGTCGATGGCTCGCAACATCGCGCTCGCCTTTGGTGTTGATCCGGTTCTTTTGAGCTTTCCGGGTGACTCGACATACAACAACAAGCGTGAGTCGAATGCAGCCCTCTTCAAGCAGGTAGCAATGCCGAGGCTTGAAGAACTCATTGAAGCCCTCGAACATTGGTTCCGGGAGTACATTCCGGGTGATTGGGAACTGAAGATCAACCTCGATGATGTTTCGTCGCTTGAGGTCGAACGTGAAAGCCTCTGGGATCGTGCGGGTGGTCAGGCCGTTCTCACCAACAATGAACGACGTGAGCTTATCGGTTATGAGCCGCTTGAAGAGGTTGATGAACCTGAAGAGCCGGCCGACGAAGAGGAACCTATTGAAGAAGAAACTGAAAAGGAAACTAACGATGAATAAGCTTTCAACAGCCTACTTCACTGCGAGCGCGGTTGAGGCGGATTTCAAGAACTTTGATCCTGAAACCAACCTCATCAAGGGTGCTACTGAGGAAAAGGATCGCGGCATCGTAGCTGGCTACATGTCGGTGTTCAACAACGTCGATCAAGGTGGTGACATTGTTCGTCCTGGCGCCTTCAAGAAATCTCTTTCTGAGCGCAAGGTGAAGGTTCTTTTCAACCACAATCCTAATCTCGTTATCGGCAAAATGTCTGGTGCCTATGAGGACACTTACGGCCTATATGCCGAGCTATCGTTGAACCTCCGAACTGACCTCGGCCGTGAAACCTACGAGCTTGTGAAATCAGGCGACTTGGATGGTTTCTCTATCGGCTATCGCACCATCAAATCCGAGAATGTTCGCCACGAAGGCGGCAGCGTTGGCCGGGAGTTGAAGGAACTGGCATTGTTTGAGTGTTCAATCGTCACCTTTCCTATGAACCAACTCGCTCTCGTCACTCAGGTGAAGAACGAGTTTGAAAGCCTAGCGGAAGATGCAACGGAACCACACCTCGAGGCCGTCAAGGCAGCGTCCGATGTTGAAGGCATGATCGCTGCACTCACCGCATTCAAGGCCGAGCGCGAGCGTCCGATGCGTGAGTTCATTGAAGGCATGAAGGCTATCAAGGCCGAGAAGGATGCCAAGATGGAGTCGTTCCTCAATGCGCTTCGTTCCTTGAAGTCGTAATCTTTTTTCATCAACACACTATTTTCAGTATAAATAAACTATCGAATAACTGAACACTCGATGTTTCGACCAAACCTCTTGCAAGGAGGTTTGCTGATTGCCCCTTGCAAGGCAATCTTTCGTTCTCATCAAGCCGTTCCCAAAGCCGACGTTCGAGCCGCATTTCGCACTCGTCAGGCAAGAAGCATATTTTTCAAAAAGGATATTCACATGTCTGACAATGCCGAGTTCAAGAAGATTCTTGAAGAAGTCAACCGAGATTTTGAGAATGAAGTCAAGTCGCGTGTTGATGCTATCGAAGCCGCAACTGCAAAGAACGAAAGCGTTGCTGAGCTTAAGTCCCAGCTTGCTGCACTTGATGCACGCTACGTTGAGCAGAACACTCAGCTTAATGCACTTGCTGCAAAGATGACCGCAGGTTCGGAGACCACTGGTTCCGATGCAGGCGACAGCCTTGCCGCAAACTACACTGAAATCTTCACCAAGTCGCTTCGCGGTTTCAATCTCACCGACGCTGAGATGACCGTTGCTGCGGACTACCAGAAGAGCATGAACGTGTCCTCGGGCACCAACGGCGGCTTCCTTGTTCCGACCGACTTCGCGGCTTCCGTTCTTCGCCAGGTCGAAGCACAGGTTCCGTTCATGAGCCTTGTCCGTCGTCAGGACACCACCTTCGGTGAGGCACACCTTCCGCTCGTCCAGATTGGTAAGGGTACTGCTGGCATTGGTACTGAGGTTGCGGCCTCTGCAAACGTCGGTGAGCCAACCTATGCAAAGCCAACCGTCAAGATCTTCGAGATTGACGCAAAGGCAGAGCTAACGAGGGTTCTCATCCGTGATGCTGCCTTCGACGTTCTCGGTGAAGTTGCTTCCAACATTGCTGACGTGATCTCCGACAAGCTCGGTAACCTCATCCTCAACGGTGCAGGCACCACCGAGCCTCTTGGTTTGATCGGTTCTGTTGCAACGACCTCTGCGTACAACCAGATCAAGGCTGCAAACACTGCATCCAACACCGCGTTCACCACGGACGAGCTTATCACTGTGATGTTCGATCTTGCTCCACGTGACCGTGCTAACGGTGGTCAGGGCAATGCTTGGGTTCTTTCGACCGATGCATTCGTGAAGCTCCGTCAGCTTCGTGATGGTTCGAACAACCACATCTGGTCCATGGGTGACATCCGCACCGGTTCTCCAGCAACCCTCTTCGGTGTTCCTGTCTATGAGTCCCCATACTTTGATGCATTCGCTGCAACCAAGGTTCAAGGCTTCTACGGCAACTGGAGCAAGGGTGCTGCAATCGTTCGTCACACTGGCGGTGACTACATTGTTCAGGAAGGCTTCACCGATGTGAAGGTTATCAAGTACACTGCGGTTCAGGGTTGGGGCTTCGGCACTCACGACGCACGAGCACTTCGCGCGCTTCGAATCAAGGCGTAATCACTAACACTAGTAACGAGTTATAGGGCGGTCCTTCGGGATCGCCCTTTTCGTTTTGGATAAATATCCTTGTTAGCAATAACGAGGAACCAATAATGTATTACGATAAAGAGATTGAGCACGGATTCGTTTATATCTGGGTGAACAAGAAGAATGGGCGCTATTACATCGGCTCCCACAAAGGCACTCCCGATGATGGGTATCTCGGTAGTGGTACCTCATTCAAGAATGCAATCAAGAAATATAGCATTGAAGGGTTTGACCGATACATAGTTTTTGAAGGCACAGAGTTTCGCGATATCGAAACCTGCCTTATCCGCGATTATGACGCGGTGAATGATCGGAACAGCTACAATCAAAAACATGTTCATGTTGGTGGCGCTATTCATTCCGAAGCATCCAAGGAACGGCAGCGCCAAAAGATGCTCGGTCGAGAGATAACTTGGAAAGATAAGATGTCGGCCGCGCGGTTAGGGAAGCCGCTTTCTGAAAAACAATACGAAGCCATCTGCAAAGCAAATCGGAGCCCAGAACAACGAGCGAAGGTTTCGGCCGCGCTGAAGGGCCGTAAAATCACTTGGGCCGATAAGATTGCTGCCTCAAAAACCGGACAGAAGCGTTCCGAGGAATCGCGACGAAAGCAATCCGAGACACTTACTGGCAAAAAGCGAAAGCCGTTGTCTGAGGAAACGAAGGCCAAGATTGCTGCCAGCATGAGGGCATTCAACGCGAATAAATACAACAAAAGCGATTCCGAAACAAAGGCAGTATAATGTTCAAAGTTCTATCAGAAAAGCCATCGAGCTTTCCAATCAGCACATCCTACATGATGAGCTATCTTCGGGCGCCTGATGAAGATGAGTCGCTTGTGAAGAAGATCATTGCGCGGGCATTCGCGGCTTTTGCCGACTACACAAACGGTTGCCATGCGGCTCCTGCGACATTCGATATTATCTATGACGCCTCAGAGGTTATCACTCGATATGCGACTGAGCTTCCGGTTCGACCGCTCCGCAGCGTTATCAGCACGCTTGAAGCGCAGAATGAGAATGGCGATAGCACCGAACTCGTTCCGTTCAGCGTTGTAGGCGATAAGCGGTTTGTCATCACTGAGAACATTCCATCTGATGCCGTGACTGTGAAGGTCGTTGCTGAGGTCGGGTTCACCGAAGACACCATTCCAGATTCGGTTCTGGCGGGCATCGAGCAGATGGTGGTTCACCTCTACAGTTGCCGTGGTGACTGTGGTGACGGCGGCGCTATCCCCGACTCGGTCGCTCTGCTTTGGGCTCCATATGTGAGGTATTACCTCTAATGGCCCAGAAGCTTTGCATCGGCGAACTGCGCCACAAGATCACAATCGAGCGGAAGAGTTTGGGCACTGCCGACACCCTCGGGCAGCGCGCCTCGACCTGGGCTGCACTGACGTCGGTGTGGGCCAAGATGGAAGCCAAAGCCGCTAACGAGAAGTCGGACACAGGCCGCAAAACCCAACTGACTGAGTTCGAGTTCACGACCCGATATTTCGCGGGTGTGAGCACTGCTGACCGCATTTCCTATGATGGTTCCTACTACACGATAACCGGTGCTTTCGACAAGGAAGGCACTCGACAGTGGCTCACAATCAAAGCGGTGAAGGATGACACCAAGCTTGCCTCGGGTGAGGTTGTCTAATGGCTGGTGGTGTAACCTTCAAACTCGATAGCTCCAAAGTTGAAGCCGAAATGAAACGGCAGATGAAAGCTATGGAGCGGATGGATGATATCATTGAGGACTTCTGCAAGGACGTAACAGTATCCGCTCGGCTTCGTGTTCCGGTCGATACAGGCAAACTCAAGTGGTCGATCCGTTATGTTCGCCATGCTGGGGCACGCTTCGAGATTTCTGCTGATGCACCTTATGCTGGTTATGTCGAGTACGGCACTCGGAAGATGCGCGCGCAACCGTATCTTCGCCCCGCTGTAAACGTTCACCTTCCGAAGCTTCGAGCTAGAATCAAAAAGGAGCTTGACGGATAATGTCGCTTGAAACTGATATTCAAAAAGATTTGAGAACATTCATACTGACCGATGTCACTGGCGTTGGCGTCTATGACAAGCACGCTGAGGAAGTCGATTTCACTCCGTATGTGACATTCGGTCCGACGCAGCGTGTCGCCAACCATTCCAAAGAGCACCGCGCCTCAATCTACCACGTTACGCTCGACCTTTGGGTGCGTGATGCCAAGGGCAGTGGCACCGCTCGCGACCTCGCGGCGGCAATCGTCGATGCAGTTGATTTTAAGAAACTGCCGACTGCCGAGTTGGATTGTTATTTTGAGGATAGCATTTCGTTGTATGAGGATGATGGCGTGACTACTCACATCGCCATTACCCTCCAAGTGAGATAGTATAAATAAACGGTACACGCCAAGGGCATTTAACAAAAGGATTTTTCACCGATGGCTACAACAGCACTCAAAGGTTCCGCATTCGTCTTGAAGATGGCAACCACGGCATCCGGCAACACGTATTCCACCGTTGCTGCTTGCCGCTCAAACTCACTCGTTCTCAACAAGAGCGCAGTGGATATCACTAACAAGGGTTCCGGTGGTTGGACCGAGTCTCTTGCAGGCGGTGGCGTGAAGAACGCAACCATTTCTGCATCTGGCGTCTATGTCGATGACACCGCACAGGGTTATCTCCGTTCGGCGTTCTTCGCAAACACTCACTGGAATGCAGAGATTGTGTTTGAGAATGAGGATGCATTCCTTGGCGCATGGAACATTGACAGTCTAACTTTCGGCGGCGACTCCGATGTTGAGCAGACATTCGAAGTCACCATGTCGTCCAGCGGTGAGGTTATTTTCGTCCCAGACGTATAATAGTCTAACACTTTAAACGAGGAAACATAATATGAACAAGTTAGAAAAGCAGGGTATGGGCGAGGTTCGCTTGGGTGGAAAGACTACGGTCCTTCACGGCACCTTTGAGAACCTCGACCTATACGAAACCACAAGCAAATCCGGCATCTACGCTATGCTTCATCGCGTTGGTACTGGTGATGTGAGAGCATCCGACCTTGTGAACATCATTTGGTGTTTCAGTTACGACCGGGACACTGAGGGGTGGACAAAAGACGACATTATGAAAATCGTCTTTGCCGCAAGCCCACAGGAAATCATTTCCGTTGTCGGTGGTTTCCTAAACTCGCTCTTCACGACAGTCGAGACTGGTGTTGAGGGAGCAGAGGGTGAAACCAAAAAAAAGACGACTCGGCGCCCGAGAAGCTAAGAACCCACTTTGATTGGGACCCCGTATGGGAAGGCTTCTACGGTATCCTTCAATGGACTCCAGAAACAGTCTGGAAAATCAGCATCCCTGAATATTATGCGATCATTCGTGGCTTGAACCTTGCTGGTAAACGACAGGAGAAAGCCATGAAGCGATCTTCTAGCAATATGGTTGATCGTGATGAGAGCGACTATTTGAAAAAGATGCTGGTTAAAGCGAAAGAGAAAGAAGCCATAAATGCCAACGACCACTAATATTGTCGAGTTTATCGCCCGCGGTCAAGATAACGTCAAGCGCGCATATGAGACTGTCGGTAATGCGGCGGTAAAGACCGGCGATAAAATCAAAGCATCCAGTGTTCATACCGCTGAGGTAGGTAAGAAAGCTGAGATTGCTGCTGATGGCTTCAAGGACTTCACCGAGTCTATGGCTCGCGGTGAAGGTGTCGCGCAGGCTCTAACCTCGACAATCGCCCCGCTCGCAAGTGGTCTGTTCAGCCTTGGCACGACCCTCGGCGTCGGCCTCGCCGCTGCTATCCCATTCGTCATCATGGGTTTGGTTTCGCTTATTGATGAAGGCGAGACACTAACAGAGCGAACCGACAAGCTCACTAGTGCAACCAATGCATATGCCGAAGCCATCAACAATACCAAAATACCGCTTAGCGAACTTACTGCACAGTATGGCGCACAAGCGGAAGCGATGAAGACGGTCTTTGAGACGCAGAGAGCTATCGAGTATGCGAACTACACAAACATGCTCAAGGAGCAAAGTGCTGCCCTTATTGAGTTGATTGGACATTATCTAGCATACAAGAACTCGACTGCTGATGTCTATGCAGACGCCAAAGCACAGAAGGCGCAGGCGGATGCTATCCGTGCTATCGGCAAAGAATATGGCCTTACGGCAGAAGGTGCTCAGCGACTCTTTGACTTGATTGTCAAGCTCAATGAAGCACGCGGCGATGAAGAAAAGACAGTCGCGGTGCAGGGTGAGATTCGCGACCACCTTAATGAACAAGAAAAGCTATACGGCCGCCTCAACGAAAAGGCAAACGAACTTCGTGAAAGCACCAACAGCGCCGTTGAGGGACAGATTAAACTTAATGTGGCGGTTGACGATGGCGTCGGCAAAGCCGGTTCGCTTGCCTCCGCTGTGTGGGATGTAGAGGCCGCTGCTCGTGGTGCTGCTGCCGCCTTCGGTTCCTTCCTTGCTGGCCTTGATTCAAAGCTGGCTGCGGCACAGGCAAAGGCTAGAGCACTTCGTGAAGGTGTCAGCAGTGACGAAATCACCGCCAAAATGGGCGCCAATGCCGCTATGGCAGGCGGTGTTGATCCTGGCTTCGCACACGCGCTTCGCAACAAGGGTGTGGAAACCGCCCGAGAGATTGCACGCTACGAGGCAGAGGCAAAGGCTCTTGAGGAAGCAGCGCGCAAAGCTGCATTGGCGAGCTCCGGCGGCGGAGGCGGCTCTTCTCGACCATCTGGCGGCGGTGGTGGCGGCGGTTCCGCTATCAAGAAAACGTCTGATGAAGCCCAAGACCTCAGCAAGAACATTGAGCGCGCAAAAATCACTACCAAAACTTGGTGGGAGGAAATGCAGGCAGGTGCCGAGGACACTCGCAACACTTGGGTCAGCGCATTTGATGGCATGGGTGATGCCGTCGCCGAGTTCGTGAAGACTGGCAAGTTTGACATCAACAGTCTGTTTGCCTCCATCGCTGAAGGTTTCATCGACCTTGCTATGAAGCAGATGATGTACGGAACCCAAGGCGGTTTCGGCGGCATTCTCGGTGCGATCATGGGCGGGATGACAGGTTCGCTTGGCGGTACTGCAACATTGGGAGGTCAAGCGTCACCGAGTGCTATCGCTAATGCTATGTCTGGTGCTGGTGGTATGTACTACAGCGGCGGTGTCATCAACCGCCCAACCAAGTTCTTCGCAAACGGTGGTCTTGCTTCCGCTGCCGAAAAGGGCGCCGAGGCGATCATGCCGCTTGCAAGGAACTCTCGTGGTCAACTCGGTGTCTATGGCGACATGGGCGGCGGCGGTCAGGTCGTGAACAACTTCAACACCAATGTCACGGTTGAAGCGGGTGCTGGCGATGAAGAGACAGCAAACAAGACCGCGAAAATGATTGATCAGATGCTCGACTATAAAGTCAACAAGGCGCTTTCAAAGCAAGCAAATCAGGGAGGCGGTTTGAACCGTAGATAACATGGCAGATGCATTACCACTTCAGAACAAACTAGCTCTTACCGCTCCTACCATTCAAGCAACAGCCAAGGTTGAAACATTTGCTACTGATTCCTATGAAGTGCGTGCTCAGATTGGTATTAATGCGGTAGATCAGAAGGTGTCGGTCGAATGGATGGGTTTGACCGCTGCTGAGTCACGCACGGTCGCCAACTTCCTCGATGCACACATTATCGAACTCATTGCCTTCACACCTCCACCATTCACGAACGAACGCTATTTCACTTGCTCTGGTTACAACATTGCAACGGTTCACACAAATGCCGCGAGAGCAACCTATCAGATCACTGCCGAACTTAGGCGGCAGTTCGACCCATTGTCGTAACGAGGTAAAAGATGACGATTCAACAGGATGCAGCATCCCTAAAATACGGCAAAATCCTTGAGTTTGTTGAACTCGAAATCCCAGGGTTGATTGCAACGGGCAACGAGAACGATCCGTCAGAATATTTCCGCGTCTACAACTCTTACAACACGGGTGATGCTGACGGGCAAATCACCTTCCTTGGCGTGACATGGGACCCTCTTCCGTTTGTCTCTGAGGGGTTCGAGATGAACGGCGAAGGCGGCACTCCTCGACCGACACTCACGCTTGCTGACTTTGAAGGCATCTTCCTTGCAGCATCATTGCAGTATCAGGATTTCATTGGTTGCACCGCTACGCGCTATGAAACGACCACCGCGAACCGTGCCTCAGGTTCCTTCTACGGTCCCGAGAAATGGACTGTGAACTGCATTGTCGAATCTGACGGCATGATGATCAAACTTGAACTTGCATCACCAACTGATGTGAAGTCGAGGAAGATTCCGGGAGTCCTAATGTTCCGAGACAGGTATCCATCGCTCGGTCGAAACCGCAAGGGATAAAGTCGGTTTAGTGGTCTCCTATAAATAGTCAATAAACAGGAGACACACATGTTTGGAAAGCGCGTTCTGAATGCAAGTCGAAAGCACGCCGAAAAGGTCTATCCACAAGAGGCAGTCGGGATTGTCGTTGCGAAGAAATATGTTCCGCTGGTCAACACTCATTCTGACCCTGAGCATTTTTTTGATATCAACTACACCGACCTTCTAAAGAACTACGACCCTCGCGACATTCAGGCAGTCATTCACTCACATCCGATTGACCGTGGCGCAGGTGAAGGTCCGTCCGAAGGTGACATGCAAACTCAACTGTCATGGGGTTTGCCGTTCGGTATCCAACTCATCACAGCAGCAGGCGCAGGCAACATCCTATGGTGGGGTGATGATGTTCCGATAGCAGAGTATGAGTGGCGTCCATACTACTTCGGCATCTATGACTGCTATTCGATTGCTCGCGACTTCTACCGCAAAGAGTTTGGTATCACGTTCAAGGACTATGCGCGTTCCGAAGATTTTGATGAGCGGAACAATGACCTCTACGGCAAGCATATCGAGTCTGAGGGGTTTGTTCGTCTCGCCAACAATCGGCATCTGCAACGCGGCGACATCATTCTTGTGACAGTCCGCAGCAGGGTTCCAAATCATTGTGTCGTCGCGCTAGGTGACGGAACATGTCTGCATCATCCATCTGGCAGCAGATCGAAGATCGACCCAATCGGACCATACATTGATCCTGACCGCCCATTTTTTCATTCCTCATATCGGCATAAGAGTTTTCTAGATGGAACTAGTTGAAAGTAAGAAAGCGATTGTTCTTCACGGTATCTTCGCCGAGCACCTGCCAGCGGAGTTGAACGGTCGCTTTGAGGCATACTACACCTCGGCAGTTGATGCAGCGGCGTGTATCGAGGCGAACTTTCCGGGGTTTTATGAACTCATCTACGATAAGCATATCTGCCTAGTTCCTACTGGCAGCGAAACCGGTCTGACTGAAGATCAGATCACATGGCAAGTCACTGCCGATGAACTTCATATCATGCCCGCGATTGATGGTGCAGGTAAAGGTCTAGGCGCCGTTCTGGGTGTGCTGCTTGTTGCTGTTGCGGCAGTCGTGACAGGCGGTGCTGCTATCGGTTTGGCGGGTGCATTCGGCGGCGGCGCGATGGCAGGTTTCGGCGCTGGCACCATCGGTGCCTGGGCAGCAGGTGTTGCTGTCAACATGGGTATCGGCATGATTTTGAACTCACTCGTTCAACCGCCGAAGGCACCTAAGATCGGACAGGATTCCGAGGATAATGGCATCTACACAGGTCCGTTGAACGTGTTTGAGGAAGGCGCCGCACTTCCTATTGTTCTGGGAACTATTGAAGCAGGCGGCGTTGTGATTCACACCGACTATGACGTGGTTACAATCAAAAATGATGATTACAAAGACGACGGTTAAGGATAACAGTTAATGGCAAACAGTAATACTCATCGCAGTTCCGCTCTCGTAAAGATTTTGGTTGCATATTCTGCTGGCGAAACTGGCGGCATTGTTGGCGCCACTACTGACGAGAAGGCAGGCAATATCTATTTCAACGACACTCCGTTGGCATCAGGCAACACCTACAACTTCCAAGGTGTCACCTTCGATGAACGGTTCGGTACTGCTAACCAAACTCCAATCAAGGGTTTTGCTAACGCGACCTCCGTTGTCGGTGTCGGCACTCAGATCACCAAAGACGGCGGACCTGTTGTTCGTGTCGTGTCGAGCAGCGAGGTCGATTCGATCCGAGTCGTCATAAGTTCCCCGCAGTTGGCGAAGTATCACGACGATGGCAACGACCAAGTTACATTTGAACTGAAGTTTGAGGTGAAGGATCCTGCTTCCGGTGTTTGGGAAAATCGCGGAACCAAGTCGTTCACCGGCAAGTCGTTCACCGCGCTTGAAATCGACTACGAGATTGACGGACCGACGACCATCACGGGACCGTGGTCCGTTCGCGTCACTCGTATCACCGACGACTCGACTAACTCGAAACTTTTGAATGACACCTATTTTCAGCGCATCATTGAGGTTCGCGAGTCTCGTGAAACCTACCCAGACACCGCGCTTGTTGGTTTGCGCTTCGACCTCGACCAGTTCGGCGGCGACATTCCTCAGGTGTCGTTCAAGGTGAAGGGTATCAAGGTTCGCGTTCCAAACAACTACTATGAAACGCTTGAACAGGCGCTCGCCGAAGATGGTGTCGATACCGGTTTCGCTAAGGATTATCCGCTCTACGATGGAAACTGGGATGGCGGTTTCAAGTGGGCAGTCACGAGCAACCCGGCATGGCATTTCTATCACCTAGCATACAATACGACCTATGGTGCTGGCATTGATCGAGCATATGTTGACAAGTGGGGTCTCTACTCGATTGCCAAGTATTGTGATGCAGTGTCGCCAGTTGCGGATGCCAGCGGATATTACAAGTTCGTTGGTGTGAACTATGTTGACCCGGATGACGGCAACCAAACCAAAAAGCGCCGACGCTTCACTCTCAACACGGTTTTGACCTCGCCTGAAGATGCGCTGACCGTCCTTCAGAACATCGCTTCTGCGTTCCGTGGTATGGCATACTACGGTGCTGGTGCCTTCATCGCGTCACAGGATCAACCACGCGACTTGACCACCTCTCGGATCGTCACCAATGAGAATGTTCTTGAGGGCAAGTTCCATTACCAGACGACTGAAGCGAAGATGCGAACGACAGTTGCTCGCGTGACCTTCAATGATCGCACGGACCACTACCGCGCAGCATTCGTTCAGTATCCTGAAGAGGATGACATTCCGACTGATGCGGGTGTAAAGCGATACGGGCGAAACCTCCTCGAGGTGACCAAGTTCGGTTGTGATAACGCTGCTGAGGCATTGGCATACGCGAAATATCTCGTCTACACGGCATTGAACGAAACCCGCACCGTCACCTTTACCGCCGGTCCTGAGCACGCCGCTCTTCGTCCAGGCGAAGTGATCCGTGTGTTTGATCGCCGGTTCATGAAAGAGCGGTTCGGTGGTCGCATTCTTGCAAACTCGACCGCTACTCGTGTCAACCTCGACAAGGCAGTGGTTCTCGCTTCGGGTAAGAACTATCAGATCACGATCATCGGCAATGACGGCAAGACGGTTTACACCCGCGACGTGACCTCGAATGCTGGCAGCAGATCATCTATCGACTGCAACTCGTTCGGTTTCACTCCAACTGCTGGTTACACTTGGGCGATTGCTGGTGGCGACATTCAACCACAGACGTTCAGGGTCGCTTACGTCTCGAAAAAGTCTGCGCTCGAATACGAAGTGAAGGCAGCACAATACGACTTCCAGAAATATGCTGCTGTCGAGCAGGGCAAGACGCCAAAACCGATTCCATACATCCGTGATGAGTATGTTATCGTGAATGCGCCTACGAACATTGTTTTCAAGAAAACTTCTGTAAACGATCCCGTCACCGGCAAGCGGAACGACTTGACCGTTGGTTGGACTGCATCGACCTCGAAGATGATAAAGGGATACACCTATCAGTGGCGCCGTGAGAGCGGTCCGTGGTCAACCCCGACTTTCACCAAGCGAACCAACTTCGATATTCAGAACATTACCAAGGGCATCTATGAAGTCCGTATCACTGCCGAGAACGTTCAAGGTCGGAAGAGTTTGACCGCCGAAGGCAGTTACGAGTTCGTTTATGCAGGCGGCGGTTCCGTCACCATTTTCCCACCGATACTTATTGATCCAGTCTAAAGGATATTTCACATGGCGACTATGATAGGCGACTTCACCGGGTCCGATCTTGTGATGAAATGGACTCGCGATTCGCGAAATGCTAATGAACCGGACATCGTCTTTGGCGACTACGTTATTGACTTCGTGGTTAATGATGCCGTTCTGAGAACAAAGTATGTGACTAATGTGAACAACCCGCAGGCGCGCTACACCTTCGCGGAAATGGTCACTGACCAGAACACGAACACTCCTTCCAGAACGATCAGTGTTCGGGTTAGGGAACGCGACACTCGCTTGAATGAGTCAGCATCAGCACTCGGCACATTCACCAATGAGCGCCCGGCGGCACCATCCTTCTCCGTCACTGGTTTCCTTGCGCCTGCTGGCGCTACCAATGCCATGATCCATGTCGCGATTTCGCCTGTCTCAGATGCCGACCTTGCGGGTTACATGATCTTCAGAGGCACCTCGGCAGGTTTCACCCCGAGCGGCGGTAATCGTATCTACATGGGCACCAGCACGAGTTTCTTTGATGAAACGGCAGTGGTTGGTACCACGTATTTTTATAAGGTCGCGAGCTACGACTCCTTCAATAGCGCGATTGCGGACTTGAACTTTGGTTCCGTCATTTCGGCTGTTGGTGGCGCTGCTCTTGAGGTTGCCGATATAAAGTTCAAGGATGTTGTTTTCACTCCGAATGCTGATGGTGTCGCAAACCGTCTAAGGTGGTCGACCGGTACTGCTTACCGGACTGTTGAAGGTAGCAACACGACCATTTCAAAGGTAGTGCCGGGTTCATTCATCTCAAGCGGAATCACTGAACGGTTTGTATATTTCGACTTCGACGAAGGATTGATGAAGTCAAATACCTCGATTGTTGGCGCGCTAGCCAAGGCAAATAACCGCATCCTCGCTACCTATCGCGGCGGCACTGATCTTATTCAGGGTGTTGATGAACCTATCATTGACGGTCAAAGGATCAGCACCGGAACGATTGGCGCGGCCCAGCTTATCACCAACCAAGCGATCATCACTGGCACCGCTCAGATTCAAAACTCCATCATCACCGATGCCAAGATCGCAAACCTGAACGCGAACAAGATCACTGCTGGTTTCATCGACGCGGCGCGGATCGAGGTCGGTTCGTTGAACGGCAACAAGATCACCGCAAACACCATCACGGCAAGTTTGATCCGTGTCGGCACTCTTACGGGTGATCGTATTGCAGCGGGTGCCATCGAAACGTCTCACATGACGGCGAACACGATCCACGGCAACCGTCTAACTGCCAACACGCTACACGCTAACCGCATCACGGCGGAAACGATCACTGCTACCCAACTTGTGAAAACTCAGAACCTCATCACCACTTCAGCGCAGATCGGCAATGCTGTCATCACGACCGCCAAGATCGGTGAAGCGCAGATTGACACCCTTCGGATCAAGAATGGTTCGCTCGGCTGGGGCACTGAGAAGATCACCACGACTGAGTTCTACTTCTCGACCAATGTCGAGCGTGTCTGCACGTCGATCCAGATTCCAGCGAACATTGACGGAAAAATCATTGGTGTTGGTTCTTGGTGGATGGAAATGGACGATGACCCGGATGTGACGTTCAGGATCGTGCAACTCCGCAAACCCGGCGCAACTTGGGATGAAGTGAACAACCGCACATTCTTGGCGAACAAGGGTTTCAGTGAAATCGCTGCCTTCTTCACTCTCAACAAGACGTTCACGGTTCAGGGTGGCGACATCATTCGTATCACTGCCACGCGGCACAACCGAGGGTCGGAAGCGGTTATGCACATGATGTCACAACTTACACTTTTTGGCACCCAGCGCTGATGTATATTGCTATCGGATACGATCCTGCTACCGGGTTGATTGAAGGGTTACAAACCTTCAGTCATCCCTTCACCGTTGAGGAAGTAGATTACAAAGCATGCCTGATGCTCGAAGCGGACTCGGCGCCGAACATCAAGGGCATGATGGTTCATGCCGGTAAACTTCTGCCCTTGGTCAGTGACTTGACGAAGGAACGGCGGGACGCTTTCCGGCGGATTGACCGGGTGACGGCAGCGCATCGCGTTGAGTGGATCCCGAAGACCCGAGGGCAGTTTGAGATCTACATGCTCAAGGAGAACGAGGGTAGGCGGTACCTCGAGGCGCGACCTAATGACCTATCGGAATACCCTCTGCTCGCTGCGGAGGCAGAGCTACGCGGGCTTGGCGGCGACGACCTGGCGCGGGTGTGGATCGAGAAGGCGCAGGCGGCGAAGACCGCTTTGGCTCGGATCGAGGTCGCGCGCTATCGAGCTCGCCAAAAGGTAACGGCCGCAAACAGCGTCGAGGCTGTCGCGGCCGCTCTGAGTGAGTTTGAGGAAGCAATCACTTCTTCCGAAACAAACGATCCTCTTCAAGCATTGTCCTCAAAACACGAACTTCGGATGACTCCAGCTTATGTTCGAGACGCGAGCCTGATAGATGACGGATCGCATAGGTATCAACCAATCGGCGAACGACCTCTGCGACTTCAGTAGTCTCGAAGTCATTGGAGAACGTGACGGTAAAGGTAATGGACTTAGACATATTAGGTTCCTTATTTCTTTAGTGGAATGCCGCAGGACCATGCTGCGTTCTTGATGATTTCGCGGGCGCCGCGAACATCAAACTGAAGTTCGATGGAAGTATCAGCGTGCTTCGGGAGCCGCACAGTCAAAATGCCGCCGTCATTGTTGTAGAGGGTCGCGCCAAAGCCGTTAGGATTGTGAAAGGCTCCATTCTTCTTGAAATGAATGACGGCAACCACTGAATCCATGCTCTTAGTTAGCACCCCATCAAAACGACCGAGATAGGTGCCGCTGAGGTTCATCTCATAGCTAACCGTGTCGGTGTGATAGTCAGAATCTAGCACTTCGGTGCCGGCATCAATGATTAGCCTAATACCTTCAAGCCCAGGGATGCACACGAAGCTGATGGATGGATCGTCATCATTATACCAAGTGCGGCCATCGGCCTTACCATAAGAAATGGCACCGTAAGACGTGACTCCGGTGATATTGTCCTTGATATTATGCTGACCCCAGCCAGCGAAGGCACTGGTCGCGGAAGCAAGGATGAGCACGGCTGTTGCAAGTAGTTTTCTCATTTCAATGTTTCTCCTCATTTGAAATGTTCGGTGGAATCACTTATAATCCAAATATATCATATAGCTCTTAGAAGTCAACAAAGTAGAGTTCGTTCAACTCTTCCTCGGTCATCTGCTGTTGCTTCCGAAGCTGTTCCTTCATCCAGTAGCGGCGGAAGGTTTCATATTCCTCTCGGGACACTTCGATGAGTTCGTCGGTTTCGGAGTGGATTGTGTGATGGGTCATTCTTTTTCTCCTTGTTGGGCATTTCACATGCCATATATTTGGTATTTATAAAATCGCGGATTTCACTGAAAAGGGCGATCCGAAGACCGCCCTTGATTAGTTTTCATCGAACGAAGTTGCGCGAAGGAGATCTGCTTCTTTCCAATATGCTCGACTTATCGCAGTGTGTGCATCCTCATCAAGATCGGTGACATAAAATGACTTATCATGGTCAGGCACGACCCCGCCGGCGAGACCTTCAACTCTAACAAACGGAATGATCTCGAACATTGGAAATGTTGAATAGTCAACTTCATCATTCGCACTTGCCCACTTATCAATGAGTTGCCATAGGTCAGAGGAAAGAGCGCGAGTGCCCTCGAACACAACGGTGACCGTAGCCTCATCTACAGGAACAGAAGTCTCCCATTCCGTGCCAGACTCGTCAATGACAGGCTCCCCGGGAATGCTTTTAGCTGTCATATTAAGTGATATGGTGTTCATCCTTTGATTCCTCTTATTTTGTTTGTTCAAATGCCGCTTCAACCATGAGATACATGGGCGCATATACGGCTGCGAAAATGCCTATGAGCAAGACGGTTAGGCAAACTTTCATTTCCAATATCTCCTTTAAAATGATTCATGCATCATTGCCTTCATATAATCTATTTATACAAACAGTGATTTCACCGCTTCTGCAACTTCCTGCGGCGCTTACCCTCTTTTGTTTCGAGATGAACCCACTCGCCGGTCTTCACACCCTTGAAGTTTGCTCGGTACTCTTCGAGGGGAATGCGCTTCCAAACACCCTGCTCGTTGATAATGATGGTCGTGGTGCAGTCGTTCTTATGCTTCTGCTTTTTGATGGGCACGGGCTTGATGTGAACGGGCTTCGGGCGGGCTGTTGAGGCGACTTCATCATCCTTGTAAGAGTGCTTGAAGGGCTCGACCTCGTGACGCAAACCTTCGAACCACTCGCGGGCCTCGGTTGAGAGCCATTCGGTATAGGCAGGGTTGTCGGCAAAACCCTTTCGGATAGCCCAATAATGGGTGAGTTCGTGGGTGAAGGACGCGAAAAGGTCGTCAGTCGTGTAGTTCACTGAAGCGGGCATTCGGGCGTAGCGGGTTGCAATCGTTTTGATAAGTTCAGTGCTCATTTCTTGTTTCCTTCTCGTTAAAGACTTTGCATTCATATTTGATCCCAAAACCGGTTTCATTAAACACATGCTTTCTAAGCAGTTCCGTGTCGATGGGCTCAACCGACATAAACCCATCATGTATGCGAAAAATCTCCTTATCCATATAGGACGTGAAACCAATCGCAATATCGAGTATCCGCTTCTCCTGCGGGAAATATATTTCATTCATGATATAGGCCGTGTCGACATCACCGAAGATCGCTAGCAGGTTTGCTGCCTCGTCAAAGAATGGCTGTAGGATACGGCATTTCGCTTCAAAGGTGTTCCTCTCATTACCAGACAGCGACCTCTCAAGCCGCACCACACCCTTATGCTTGTAGGTGTCAACACCAGAAAGCATCGCTCGGATGGTCGTGTTCCGGTTCAACTTCTGGCCGTTGAACGCAAGTAGCAGAATGTCCTTCACGTCCTCATATGCAAGGCCAAGCTCCGCGGCATATCGACTTCTGACGGTAGCTCGATCCTTTAGAAACTCATCAAGCAGCGGGGTTTCGACAGTTGAACCTGCCTGCCGAGCCATCTGATGAATGACAGTTGCCGCACAACATTCAACATCGTAATCATAGACATATCCATGCCTCGCAAAGATCTTGGCGCGGAGTCCAGTTTTCCTATTCTCGATCTGCTGTAGCGGGTGAAAGTATCGGTTTGCTCGCGGCTCCGACCATTTGAACTTACCAGCCTTCAGTTCCGATGCATATTTGCTCTCAATAGCATTTGCACCAGCTTCGGTAAGCACCCAGCGATCATCAAGCAGACCATGTTTCTGAAGCCATGGCCCAACCACTGTGATGGCATAATAGGCATTCCATCTATACGAAAGTGGGAAGCTCTTCTCGGGATGATCGACATTGTGATAGTAGAGCTTGCCGGGTTTCGGTCCCTTGCCTTTGGGCTGCACCCAAAGCTTACCACCTGTGATGTCGTTCTCGACCTCGACCAGCAGAGGCTTCAGGAAGGCATGGGTACGTCGTTCTCGATTGCCAAGCAGCTTCTGGAGTGTCTTGGCATTGATCGGGACACCATTAGCCTCGCCGTCCTCGGCAGTGCCGGCCTCGTGGGTCATCTCTCGGAGCGTAAGCCAGGCATTGAGCACCAAGGCTCGGACCTGTGCAAGCTCCTGCGGGCGGACGTTATCCATGTCTCACCTCAGAGGTAACACACCACCCGTCAGGTGTAACAGGGCATCGCCCAGGTGTAACAACATTAGAACAATGTGGTGACTCAAGGTGACTTGAACCGGCTTTCTGTGTGGGGGTGGCTTGCTCGGCTGAGGGGGTGCTGGCTTCATCACCGGCTTCTAGCTTTGAGGAGCCAGCTTGCTGGGGGCCGCTAGGCCGGCCGCTAGGCCCGAGGCTTAGACTATAATGATGATTGATATAAATAGGGGTGTGCATTGATAATGTTCTCCAGACGGGTTTCAAGTTCCAGCTTGATCCCGTCTTTTTGTTTTAGTTGGTTGTTTGCTCTGCTAGCAACTTTTCCAGAAGTGCTAGTTTTGCTTTGTGCTCTTCATGCCGACGAGTTTGAGCCGCCGAGAGTGCCGCTTTATGCTCTGGGCTGAACTTGCGACCCTTCTTAGCAAGCGACATCTTGCGGCGAGTTTCTTCTGGGAGACGATAGGTTTTGGTCATGGTATGGTTCCTCCATTTGTTCTACAAATCTATTTATACAACAAAAGGCATGTGATCGGAGGAACATTGTAACTATTTTAGCAACTATGTGTTTCCAGAAGTGATACAATCACGCTTCTTGTTGAAGCTTGAGTATCGAGATTTATCCCACTGGTGTTGCCAATAGTTTTTCATATAGGTTTCTCGCCATTTCGCCATTACCTCTGGGGTACGATGGCTTGCTGGCATTTTCCTCTTATTCTTTTTGCCGAAGCTACCGTGAGCGATATTGCGACCTCGGGCGGTGGTGTACCATTTTGAAGTTTTATCAGAATAATGCATTTTCTTCCTACATCGCGTTTTTACAAAAAGTTAACCCAGTTCTATTTCTCAGTGGGGAAATTCCATTATGCGACCTGAGACCTATTCATAGAACTATTACACAGTTATTATGCAGCTTCCATCAGTTGTTTCCAGCAGATCTGAGCGGCACTCGTGATCACGGTTGAAAGGCATCATGTTTCCTCGTGATCACATGCAGTTAGTATATTTAGGTTTTACGTGCCGTGATCACACCTCAGCAGATTGCATCCCATTAGCGACTAATGGCATTCCCTTTAACCATCCCAATGTCTCGTGTTGACTTCTACTGGCAACATGCACCTCTAACAGTTCCTGCATCTTTATGAAACTTTGTGTAGGAATCCATGTAACTTGTCACCGATTCGGTATATGGTTCTCTTGTCATAGGAGAATCGAAAATGTCTCTCACCAAACAGGCCCGGATGCTTCAGCCCGGGGAAATCAGCACCATCGCTGCATACCTCGGCGCGCACTCACACGACCCCCTCAGAGATACCTGCATCCTTTACCTGTCTGTGTATGCAGGGCTGCGTGCAAAGGAAATCGCAGGGCTCGACTGGAGTATGCTTGATCGCGACACAGAGAATACCATTTCGCTCACCAATGCTGTTTCTAAGGGCACCAAAGGCGGTCGTGTTATTCCTATGCACCCTCTGCTGGTCGCTGTGGTGGGTCAGCTTAGAGCAGCCTACAGCGTGCCTCCTCGGAAGGGCCCTGTGTTGACTGCACGCACCGGCAAGAGCTTCACGGCACACGCCATCGTGCAGAAGTTCCGGCAGTGGTACGCTCGGCTCGATATGGAAGGCTGCTCGTCACATTCGGGCCGCAGAACATTCATCACGACTGCGGCACGTACCATTTCGCTTCACGGTGGGTCGCTTGAAGATGTCCGCGATTTGGCTGGGCACACCACTGTCAGCATGACGCAGCGATACATTGTCGTGAATGAAGAGGCGAAGCGGAATGTTGTCGCGGGGATGCTGTGATGCTCTGTAGGTTGACGCACCACAGCGATTGACATATGTTTGGTGGTTGCCTATCGTTCCGTGGTATAACCTACTGGTACGTCAGCGGAGCAGACCATGGCAAAAGAGATCGACCCTTTCGACTTCGATGATGTCTCAGACCTTCCCGAAGAGCTTCGGAAGGGTGTCACGGCCCGGAAAGGTAGAGCCTCAGGTGGGTATGCAGCATGGGTAGATGTGTTGCAGAAAGGTAAAGCAGCAGGCTATGACTCCCTCACCCTCGCCCAGCTCAAGGGGGCCGCGCATCGTATGGGCTTGAAGCTTCCTTCCGATCAAACACTCAGGAAGCATCTTGATGATGCACAGAAGGCAGGTGCAGTCACCAAGCCCACTAAGCAGACCTACTCGGTGACAGAGTGAGGGGCCAAGGCCCCTCCCAGCAAGCTGGCTCCTAAAGTCACTCACTCAAGTCACTTCAGTCACCACATTGTTCTAATGTTGTTACCTTTGGACGATGCCCTGTTACCTTTGGGCGGCGGCATCATCCTGTTCCTCAGAATGCCACTTGGTCAGGGTGTCGACCCGCTCCAACCACTCCGGGTGTTCCCTTCGTAGGTGGTCAAGAACAAAGGCGGCATACAACCTACCGAGCACATCGAGTTGCCACGTATCATTCTTGGCTACGATAGCTCGGAACAATGCCGCCTCATGTTCATCGGCAGGCTCTTCAACCTTGGAAGCCAACTTCTCTTCAATGTGCTTCTGAAACCTACCCATGATGCTGTTGTCTCCTTCCTTTAGAGTGTAGGAGCTTAGCCAGCTATTGTAGGCTTCGAGGAAGGCTTCATCGTCGTCTGACATGCTCTTTCTCACTTGAAGGGAGCCTTGCGGCTCCCCTCTTAGCATCCAGCAGTGGGTGGTGTGAAGGCTCAGTCGATGATGGCTCGGAGCTTCCCGTTGTTGCTGCACACCCGCTGCAACGCGCCATGGATGCTCATCACCTTCTCGACACCCAGCCTGTCCAGTTCACCGAGCGCGGCCCCGAGCATCATGCGAACAATGGGGTTCCGAACCTCGGTCACATCAAGCGGCGTGACACCGAACTTGGTCATGCGGATGAGGTGGTCAAGGAAGATGAAGGTGTTCACAGTCGCCGACTCCTCCGAGGTCAACTCGTACTTCTGGCCCATGGCATCATAGCCCGTGTTGGTGTGGGGAGCAGGAAGCTTGTAGCCATCCACATCGAGGATGCCCCAGTTCCAGAAGAGGGAGTCAGAAGGGTTTGCCTTCATCGGGTTGAGTTCATCGTGCTGGATCAGGAAGTCGATGCCGAGCTTGATGTTCTCAAAGCGCGCGGAACCTTCCTTGCTCTGGCGCGGGAAGAACTTGATGGTCATGTTGGTGATTCCATACTACATTGTTTCGATAGTTGGAATATAATACATCCAAAGTAGTAGTCAACACGCCTACTTCTGTGCCTTGATACCGTAGGTCGGATCTCCATAAATATGTCAAAGCCACAGGAGCATTCTTATGTCACATCCAAACATTTCAAAGCCGGGCAAGTGGAACACCACGGTCCTACAAGGCAGCACCTTCACTCGAAACCTTACTATTGAAGGTATCGACCTGTCCGAGTACGACTTCAGAGGTCAGATCCGAAAGACTTATGGTTCTCCCGTGCTCGCTTCCTTCACCTTTGCCCTCACAAGCAACTCATCTTTTGAAGTGTCCTTGTCCGCTGCCCAGACTTCGGCACTGCCTGCTGGTGAAGCCATCTTCGACATTGAAATCTTCACCGAGGATGACGCCTTCGTTGCTCGGATCATTGAAGGCAAGGTCAAAGTGTCGCCAGAGGTGACACGCTAATGTCAGAAGATGCAATCAACATCACTATTGAAGAGGATGCCGCAGTCGTCTCGGTTGTGACAGAGGCGGGAAGCGATGTTGTCATATCGACCGATGATGAGGTGATCATTCTTCAGGTCGAGCAGACTGGTGCAGCAGGTCCGAGAGGGTATGTCGGTTCGGCAGGTCCCGCAGGTGGATACACTGGAAGTGCTGGTGCTCGCGGTTATGTGGGTTCGGCAGGCGGCTTTGGACCTATCGGTTTCACTGGATCAAAAGGTGCTTTCGGATTCGTCGGCAGCAGAGGTGCAAGCGGCTTTGTTGGCTCCCGTGGTCAGCAGGGGTTTACTGGTTCGGTTGGCGGCCTTGGCCTAACAGGTTTCACCGGATCAAAAGGTGAAGCAGGCTCGATTGGTTTTGTTGGCTCGAAAGGTGACCAAGGTGTCATCGGTTTCGCCGGCAGTCGTGGACCACTCGGCTTCGTTGGTTCCAAAGGCGATACAGGTTCCCAAGGTGCTCGTGGGTATACTGGCTCCAAGGGCGCCGATGGCACCTCAGTCACCATCCTCGACACCCTCGCTGACGAAAGCGAACTGCCCGGTTCTGCTACCCCCGGTGATGGCTACATCATCCTTGGCGACCTCTACGTCTGGGACGGAAGCGACTGGAACAATGTCGGTCCGATCCGTGGCCCACAGGGCTATGTAGGTTCGGCAGGATTCACCGGTTCGGTTGGTCCTATCGGCTTCAGTGGTTCGCGCGGCGCGGTTGGTTTCACTGGCAGCAAAGGCGAGTCAGGTTCACTTGGCTTCACGGGCTCCAAGGGTGTTGCGGGAGGTATCGGTTTTACCGGTTCACGCGGTGTTGGTTTCACCGGATCAAAAGGTGATGCAGGCACCGCCGGTTTCACCGGTTCGGTTGGTCTTCAAGGCAACATCGGTTGGACAGGTTCGCGCGGCTTTGTTGGTTTCGCCGGAAGCAAAGGTGACTCTGGTGCTACCGGTTTCACTGGTTCGGTCGGTGCAGCAGGCGGCTTGGGCTACACGGGTTCTCGTGGTCTGGTTGGCTTCACAGGCTCGAAAGGTGCCGCAGGAGATGCAGGTGGCATTGGTTTCACTGGATCGAAAGGTGACAGCGGTGGCTTGGGCTATGTCGGCTCTCGTGGCCTCCAAGGTGTTACCGGATGGACAGGTTCTAAGGGCGACACAGGCAGCAGTGGCTTTGTGGGCTCGAAAGGTGATTCCGGCTCAATCGGATTCACTGGTTCCAAGGGCTCGGCCGGAACACAAGGCTTCACCGGTTCTGTAGGCGCTCAGGGTGTCATTGGATGGACAGGCTCGCGCGGCTTTGTAGGCTGGGTTGGTTCCAAGGGCGACGGTGGTTCCCTCGGATATACCGGCAGCAAGGGTGATGCAGGCTCAACAGGCTTCACCGGCAGCAAAGGCGACCAAGGTTCGCTTGGGTATACCGGTTCTCGCGGACCGATAGGCTATTCTGGTTCTCGCGGTTCCGAGTTCGTTGGCCTCACTCAGTCCGCTTATGACGCTCTCGACCCACCAACCGAAGGTGTCCTCTATGTGATCCTACCGGAGTAACAACATGCCGGTAGTAATCCGTCCTGATACCCCAAAGCTATATGTCGGTGCCACTGAGGCTTTGAAGGCTTACTGGGGTTCCACCCTCGTTTGGGAGCCTGCCATTCCTTCTGCCCAGTTTGTTTGGGCAGGAGGCAACGAAGACCTTTCGGAACTCGCTACTACCTGTCAGACAGGTGATTTCATTATTGTCGCAGATTCTCGGAACAGTACCAATGCCCCCAGTTCTTTGTTAGATTATACAACACAGTTTAATATACAGGCTTCGGCCGGTGGTACCAATGCTATCAGGGTGCGACTGATGACGAAGTTCGCTGCGGTGGACAACGAAGCCGTACCTGCTGCAACAGGCAACAGACGTTCAGTTGCCATCTACCGTAACGTTGACCCAACAACCCCCGTGCATGATGTTCAAAGTCTAATCAGTGGAACTCTTTCCACCGATCTTAGCACTCCGCTCGTGATTCCTGCCTTGACACTGGCAGCACCCAAGCTTGTGGTTGCCGGTTCTCGTATGCGCGGGGACGATACATTCATCACATTTTCAGCGCCTATTTTACAACGAGATAGGCAACCGCTAGTTACAGATAGTTCTTGGCATGCAATAGGAGATTCTAACACACCTCTTGCTTCTTTCGCTGGGCAAAATCTTGCAATGATTGGCGCCCACCCTTGGGTGGGTTGGTCTCTGGCTCTGAATGCTGCAAGCTGACAAACGAAAGAGGGGACCGATGGTCCCCTCTTTGATTCAGAATGATAGGTCAGATCACTCGCTCTTGAGGCGACCGATCTGCTTCTCCATGGCATCGAGCACCGCTGCGGTGGCGCCGTCGTCCATGATCTCCCACGGACCCTCCTTGCCCTTCGCCGACAGGAAGTCGCGGCTCTTGCCGGGCATGATGCGATACTGGATGTCGTTGATCTTGAAGCTGATGGTGATCTCGGCGGGGTTCTTCTTCCGGGCGGCCATGGTGATTCTCCTAGATGAAAGTTACAACATGGGTTTGATATATGGCCTAGCACTTCAGTCAACCACTCAGTTGTCGTCAATGAACTCTTCCAAGGTCGCGCCAAACCCTTGAAGCAACTCCTGCCGAGTGATCTGCTCCGCGACTTCGGTGCTCACGACATGCGAGTACACTTTCGTGATCATTTCTGTGCTGGTGCCGCATTGCAAAGCGATGGCGTGAATGGAAACTCCCGCGCGCAACCGTTCCGAGATGAACATGTGCCTGATGGAATAGATGCTGCGGTTGCCTTTCTCCACCTTTGCGTGCTCAAGCAGTCGATGGAATGAGGTTTTGAAACTGCCGATAGGTCGCCCGTCAGGATGACAGAACACCAGCGCATTCTTCCCGGTGATCTTCTTCACACGGTCGAATGCCGCCTCAGCACCCTTCAGACAGACAACTTCCCTCGTTCCTGTCTTGCCACTGACCTCGAGGATCAGATGCTGCCCGTGATGCCTGATGTTTTCCCATGCCAACGACCGTGCTTCACCGACTCGGATGCCGGTTAGCGATAGAATGGTGAAGTAGTCGGCAGCAAGTTGCCTGTCTCGGGTCGTAGCGATGCCCTCTTGAGCGATCCAAGACGGCATGGAATCGCGTATCTTGACCCATTCTTTCGCAGTAAAATCGTCTTTTCGGTTCATCTTGCGCGAGAAACTGAATGAATCCAGTTCTGGAACCTCAGTGATATATCCGCACGCCTTGGCAAATGTGAACACCGACCGAAGGGCAGTCATCTCGCGAATGAGTGTGGAATCCTGCGGTGGTTTCTTCTTGTAGTTCGAGCGCCGGTGTTTCCAGAACTCTGCTACACGAGCGCCGCTGATCCGGTCGATCGAGTCAGCGCCGAGGAAGGGCACGGCATACACTGCGACTCGATCAACGATCTCAATGCGCTTTTCGTGGTCAGTTCGCCACTCGTCAAACACCTGTCTGAAGGTTTTCGTCCTGAGTTTGCCGCCCATCTTCACATGAATGTATAGTTCGTCATATAAGTTCATTGCGAAGGCAGTTGCTTCATGCTGGTTGGTGGTGTCGCACGACTTGATCTTATGCCCGGTCGAACCCGGCACCTTGATCTTGCATTGCCACACAGCACCGCGCTTGTAGAGTTTGATACGTCCGCCTTGGAGTGAGATTCGTTCCGACATTTGATACTCCACCGTTACCTAGGCACCCTAAACGGCGGGTCGGGTGTGTCAAACGATGTGACAGAACCGTGTCAACCCGAATCGGGTCGAATCTCCGATTTCCGGGGCATAAAACCTAATGTTTTCAATGGGGTTAGGGTGCCGGATACCGATAAAGCAATATTTTCGGAGGGCAGCGCTCTATCCAGCTGAGCTACGGGTGCCGAGGGGCCGTCGTCGGGCCTCTATAGGACAGGGGCCGGCACGCCGCAATCGGGGAATCGCGTGGACTTTCCCAGGTGAGC
>Ga0075163_10001244_pt1 | contig 33922 bp, 41 predicted proteins | sample JI1023141ADNA_FD_71478 | JGI IMG/M metagenome (GOLD analysis project Ga0075163, IMG submission 71478) | Wastewater effluent complex algal communities from Wisconsin, to seasonally profile nutrient transformation and Carbon sequestration -... | ecosystem: Engineered > WWTP > Effluent > Algae...
CACCATGGCTTTTGAAATGATCGACGGTAAGGAAGTTATGAGGTTCCTCGAATGGGAACTTGTCGAACTTTCGGCGGTTGGCGTTCCGGCAAACCCGTCGTGCTTGGCCCGCGATATGGAAGCGGGCGAGTTCACCTTCGATTCGAAGATCGTCACCGAAGGTTTCGAGGCCATTTGCGAATGCGTCGCCCGCGGGGATGATCCGGAAAACTTGCTTTGCCGGGTGCTCGACGTCGAAGTTCCGGCCGATGCGCCGGCAAGCGCCGCGGCTCCGGCCGCGCGCTCCGTGGATACGGCCGGTGCGGACGACTTGCAAATCCCGGCCTCGATCGGCGTTACCGCCGCGGCCACGATCACCGACGATGATCCGCTGGGCTTGGGGCATCTTGCCGCGGCCCAACGCGATCTGGGCGGAACTCCGGCCCATATCCCGGCCAGCATGCCCGCGGCGGGCTCCGGCTCACCGGGCATCGATGGTTTTACCGCCGCGCGCTTCGCCGCTGCGGCCCCGACGCAAGCCTTGGCCGGAACTCAATCCCCCGCGCCAACGGCCGGCACCGCCATTCCTGCCAGTACCCAGGACACGGGCGCAAGGAACGCGCCCGCGGCGGTGGCTCCCGGTTGCGCATGCGGAGGCAACGCCGCTCCGGCTTCCCGCGATCTGACCGGCGAACTCGACGCCCTCTTGGCCGCGAACGTTTCGCCGGAGCTTCGCGCCGCCCTTACCGCGCTGCGCCCGAGCTTGGTCGTGGTTCAACAGGCCGACGCCCCGGATTGGCGCGGCATTTGGTCAACCGACGTCGAATGCCGGACCGCAAACCCGGACGCCTTGCCGCTTATGTCCGCCGCTTCGGTGGAACTCCAAGGGCAGCGGGTGTTCGTGTTCGTCCATCATCGCGCGGCCGATGGTGCGCTTTCCGTTACGGCCCTGCAGGCTTGTATGCGGGAACTCATCGGCGAAGCGAACGACCTGAGCCGCGAAGCGTTGGGCGAGGCCTACGATCACTTGGCCGAACATATGCGCGCCGTCGGCATCGTTCCGCCGGAAGCCCGCCCGCATACCCCTGGCGAATGCTACGACCTCGCGCTCCGCGGGATCGTTACGCACTACACCGGCGGCCAGCACTACGTTTTCGATCGGGCCGAAGAGCGGGAGTTGCAAGGCGTTAAGCACTTCCTGCCGATCTTCCGGTCCATTGAAACCGGTGCCGAGCTTGCGTTCCAACCGCCGAACGTCGGCCGGCTCACCGATCACAACCTTTGGGGCCGCCGAGACCTTCCCGCGCCTTCGGGCCAGGAAGCGATTCTGGAGCGGTTGGCCGCAACGCAAGAGCGTCTGCTCGAGTTGGAAGAACAACGCGTCGGCGCGAAGTTCTCCCGGCAATCGCGCGAACGCATGGCGGCCGCGGCAAACAATATGTCGGAAGCTTGCGGACAAATCCGCGGGCTCGCCGATTCACTTGAAACAATCGCCCGCGATCTTAGCGGGCTATTGGGGGACAGTAGCGACGAAGGCGACCGAGGCGTCGGCGGGAGCGTTCTCACGAACGCATCCGGCAGCGGCCAGGGAGCAAGCGAAGCCCCGGTTTACGATGAAGAGTTCGTCCGAAATCTCCGGACCGAAGTTGACCGCAACCTGCAAGCCGCAGGCCACGTCTCTTTGGCCCAACGCCGCGCGGCTCAAGCCCCGGGCGTTCAAGCCCTTCGTTAAGAGGTTCACCAGTTATGTCAAAGACCATTTGGCCGGCCCCGGGTGCGCCCGCGGCTCCGCCCGAGGATACGTTCGCGGCCGCTTCGGCCGGCCGCCCGATCGCTTCGCGCGGAACGGTTCCGCTCGCTTTGACCGATGCTGAAAACATCGGCCGCGCCGCCGGAATCGCGATGCAAAATCCGGAGTTCGGCAACGTCGTCACCGAAGTTGTCCGGGCCAAGATGCGCGAATACGGCATCGACAACGTTACGGATCGCCGCCACTTGGTGATCCCGGAAACCCAGGAAGGCGGTTCGCTCGAATCGCGGATCCTCGGCATCAACGGCAAGGTTCACGCGAACCCGGTCCGCGAATGCATGGACCAATGGTTCCGCTTCGTCTTGTTCTCGCGCGAGATCAAGCACGAAGTCGTTAAGCGCGCGATGAGCGTCGGCAGCGATCCCGCCGGCGGCTATATCGTTCCCCCGGGTTTCATCCCGGAAGTGATCGGCGACGCGCCGAAGCTCTCCGGCTTGTACCAGTATTGCCGCCGCATTCCGGTGGGCGTTCCGTCCGGTGAAATCCCGAACCTTGCCACCGATGTTTCGGTGACCTGGGGTTCGGAAAACACCGCGATTACGGAAAACGCTCCGGTGCTCGGTCGCAAGACCTGGGCCGTGAACCGGATGAACGTGATCACGAAGCAAAGCCGCGAACTCGTCAACGATTCGAACCCGAACGTCGTTGATTACGTCACGGATTTGTTCCGCCGCAAGATCGTCGAAGAGCGCGATCGCGTGGTGGTCAAGGGAACCGGCTCCGGCCAGCCCTTGGGTATCTACTCGGCCTCGGGCTTGACCGAAGTGACCGCGCCGACCGAAGTCGACTTCGAATTCCTCGTAGCGATGCACGAAAGCGTCGACGAGCGTTACTTCAACAGCGGCTCGATCCGCTGGAGCTTCTCGCAAGCCATGAAGCGCCGCATTATGACCGTTCGCGACGACGAAGGCCGTCCGATCGTTCATATGGACCCGACGCAGGGCTTCCGTCTCACGCTCTTCGGTCACCCGATTAGCGTCGAAACGTTCTGGCCGGCGCACACGGTGTTCTTCGGCGACCTGATGTATTACCTGATTTTCGATCGGGAAACGTTGGGCATGGAACGCTCGACGGAAGCGGGCGACGCCTCCGGCGGCGCTTTCACTTCGCATCAATTGTGGATCAAATTTTTCGAACGTTGGGACGGGGTGCCGGTGGTATCGGTGCCGACCGTTCCGATGGCGATCTGCAAAAACGTTCCCGCGGCCGTCGCCGGCTCGGTGAACTAAGCGCATACGGCCTTCGGGCCTCCCAAGCTTTAAGCAAGGGCGTGCGATGCGGCCCCGCGGCGGAGAAATCTGCCGCGGGGTTTTTCTTTGCGCCTCCGTTGACGGGCGGCCCCGATCCGGGCCAAGATACGCCCCGGAGGACCAAGCCATGACGAACGTCGAAATTCTCAAGAGCCACGACCAATACAAAGCCGGCCAGCATGTTGCGGTGCCCGATCGGGTCGCCCGTATGATGGAAGAGGACGGCAAGGCCCGGATTCTCGGCGAAGCCGGGACCGTTATCGAGCAGAACATGGTCTCGGGCGCACGGCCCGGCATGTACGGGGGCATCGCCTTGCGGAATAGCGTCCCGCCCCGCCGTTCGCTTTAAGTTGCGCCGCGCAACAATCCCTTACTCGGAGCCGCGCCCATGCTTCCCGAAGTCGCCCAGGTGATGGGCTATCAAGTTCCAACCTCTCCGGCCGCGGTTCGCTTGGACGTTGTGACGGTCACCCGCGATCGCCCAGCCGATCTAATGAAACAGGCGGAATTGCTCGCGCCGCAACTCGGGCCCAACGATCGGTGGTTGATCGCCAACGATGCCGGAACGATGCCGGAGCGGATGCCGTGGGATATCGGGGCCATGATCCGGGAGGAGCGGCTGTTCCTCATCGGCCTGACCTATCAACGAACCTCCCCGATGGGGACCGTGAATCGGGCCCGGCATGCCGCCTGCTCGTTGGCCCGGCCCGGCGCTTGGATCGTGGAGCTTGACGACCACGACTTCCTTGAACCCGACGCGTTGCCGCGGGTTCGCGAGGCGATCTGCGCCGGGGCGATGTTCGTTTATGGGGATACGATCCAAACCGATGAAACGGGAAGGCGTTCCCCGTATTCCAAAGAAAACTATCGGCCCTGGCTCTTGCGAGATTCGCATTGCCCGTGCGAAGGGGTCCGCTCGTTCCCCCAATTTCTGTACGCCGTTTCCGGTGGCTATCGGTTCTATGGCGATTTCGCGCCCAATCAAAACGAGTTCCCGGCCGGCGACTACGGCCTTTTTTTGAGATTGGAACTGCTGACAAAGGGCACCGGTTTCGTTAGGGTTTCGCACGTGCTTTGCCTCACGCCGAAAGTAACCGGCGGCATTAGCACCCGCTACGGTGCGCAGCAGGCCAACATGGCCCACGCGCTCCGGAACGCGGCCAAGGCGGGAACCCTGATCTGAAGGCGGGCCGATGAGTTCCCAAGTCGCGGGCGACCTAGCTCTCATCGAGAGCGGTCCGTGCTCTCTCCGCTGGGGCGGGACGTTGCTCGGGCATACCATGGAAGGCGTGCGCCTGAACATGGGCACCGATCTGCGGAAGCGCATGGCGGATGAGTTCGGAACCAATGCCGCGAACATGGTTCACCAAGGGGACAATATCGAAGTTTCCACGACCGTCGCCGAACTCTCCCTGCTCGTTATGACGGCGGTTTTCTCTTGGGGCTACGATTTTAACGCGGAGCTTTACGGCTGGGGCGCATTGCCCGGGCAAGTCTCCGACGATGTTGCGGAGACGTTGATCGTTCACCCGCTCTCCGAGCTTGCCAATACGAGCCGCGACGTCACGTTCTGGAAGATGGTCCCCACGAACGTTCAAGAGGTTGAATTCGGTTCGGCGCTTCAAGACAAAATCTTCGGCGTCACTTGGGGAACCGTGATCGATGAGAGCAAGTCGGACGGCTATTTGCTCGCGCGTATGGGCTTACCCGAGCCGGAGGTTCCGGACGGCGCGTTCGCGTTATCCGATGGTTCCCCGTTCCAACTCAGCGACGGTTCTTATTTCGTTTTGTAAAGGGCTTTTGCCATGCCGGAAGAAACAACGGGCTGGGTCGATCTGGTTGAATTGACCGCGGCGCAATCAAGCGCGAACACCCAATTGTTCGTACACGACGGCGACGAAGCCGGTGACCCGAAAGAAAAATATATGACCCGGGCCGAAGCCCGGATTATGATCCTGCAGGCGTTGCAATATCTGGCCGGCGTTACGCCCGCGGCCGATAAGCTGCCCTATTTCACCGGCGCGACTTCCGGGGCCTTGGCCGATCTAACGGCGGCCGGGCGGGCGCTGATCGCCGCGGCCAACGCTGCGGCGCAGCTTGCCGCCTTGGCCGGTGCCCCGCTCGATTCGCCCGCCTTGACCGGCACGCCCACTTCCACGACCGCCGCGGGCTCGGATAGCTCCACGCGCATCGCTACCACGGCGCAGGTTCAAGCCGCGATCGCCCTGGCCGTTACGGGCGTGGTCGAATTGAAGGGGAATACGGACGCAAGCGCCAACCCGAACTATCCCGCGGGCGTGGTCGGCGATCTTTACTATTGCTCCGTGGCCGGAAAGATCGGCGGCGCGAGCGGCAAAAGCGTGGACGTAAGCGACGCGATCATTTGCAAAACGGACAACGCGGGCGGGACCGAAGCAAGCGTCGGCACTTCCTGGTTCGTGTTGGAACATAATCTGGCCGGGGCGATGCTCGCGGCGAACAATCTGAGCGATGTTGCCAACTCCGCAACCGCCCGCACGAACCTGGGCCTCGGCACGATCGCGACCCAGGCCGCTGATAGCGTGGCGATTACGGGCGGGGCGATCAATGGCGTGATCATCGGCGCGACGACGCCGGCCGCGGCCCAGGCGCATCGTCCAACCAATGCGCAAACCGGCACGACCTATACGTTCGTTCTCGGCGATGCCGACAAGCTGGTGACGTTCAACAATGGCGGCGCGCAAACCGTTACCGTACCGCCGAACGGTGACGTGGCGTTCGAGGTCAATACCGAAATCGATGTGGCCGGGCTCGGCGCGGGAACGGTGACGCTTGCCCCCGGTTCCGGCGTCACGATTCGCTCGCTCGGCGGCGACTTGGCGTTGTCCGGTCAGTACGCTGGGGCGACGCTCAAAAAGATCGCGACGAACGAATGGCTGCTTGTGGGGAGTCTTGCCTAATGCGCGGCTTATCTTTTGGAACGCGGGCGGCGAGCCAGCCAGCAGGCGGTGGTTCGCCCACGATTTTCACGCTCGTCCTCGACGACTTGCTGACGCGATTCGCGGAAGACACGACTCAGCCAGCGTCAATCCGTTTTAAGCTGACTGCCACGGCTGGTACGACGGACTGGATATACCTCGACACGTCGAACGGTGCCGGGAGCGCAAATGGAGCGATAAAAACCGCCGCTACTCTTGGTGAAAAAGTCTCGGAGTTACTCAGCCTACTCACTGGCTACGAAGAGATGGTGGTTGTCTCTGCTGAATCCACCGAAGCGGGCGATAAATACACCTACACGATTACGTTCGACGGTTCGCTTGGAGCGGTGACGCTTGAGTTCCACGCTTCGTCGCAATTCTATCCGACGATCACGCTCACCGAAGCGGTGACGCAACAGGGCGTGGCACCTGTGCAGGAAACAGTACGCATAGATTATGACGGAGTGAGCGATTCCGGTGAAACGATTCTTGATATTGGCGGAAGTATCACGGTAGCGTCCGGTTTAGTCGTGAGTTACACGCCTCCGAGTGGTTGGTCGCAATCTGCTGGCGGCGATCTGACAGACGCTTTTGTTTGCTTTTCAAAAGACGATGCCGGTGCAACGACCGACCCGACGATTAGTAGTGGGCCAGGAGTATTAACAACTCCCACCCAAGGCGTCACTGGTCAGCTTGAAATCCATACGATCACGCCGACACCGGTGCCTCCTACGGGCGGAAGTTGGAAACCGCACGCAATCGACTCGGCGATTTCATACGACGACGCTCCAACGGTCGGAAATGGCGATGGGTGGGATACGGCAAATTTGACTTCGGGAACTACGCTCGCGGCAGGCGCAGTTGGGTTTACTAACGGCGTTAATAACGATATTGACGACACTTCTCTCTCCCCCGTCAACGTCGACCTGACCGCACCGGAAATCACGCACTCGATTAGTTAGCAAGGCGACAAGGCCGCCCCATCTAGGCGATCACGGCCCCCGCTGGTTACAACGTGCAGACGTTCCAACCAGCGGGGGTTTTTCATGCGCGTCGATTGGCGAAGTTTCTACGAGGGCGTTGGCAATTCGTTCGGCTACGCCATGCACGACCGAAAGTCGCGCGAGGCGTGCGCGGCGCTGGGTTGGACGTTCTCCCCCGACGCCCCGATCGCGGTGACCGTCGCGCCGACGCATTGCTTCCAACCCGCTCCGGGCAAGCGGAATCTTCTCTACACCGCCTGGGAGGCCGTGGAGCTTCCCGAAATCTACAAGGAACGGGGAGCCGCGGCGGACTTGATCTGTGTTCCCGCTCCGTTCCTCAAGGAACCCTTCGAACTCGCCACGGGCCGGCCGGTATTCGTGGTTCCGTTGGGAGTGGATCCGGCGTTCCGGTTCGTCGATCGCTCCCGCGGCAAGCTCCGGCCCTGGGCTACCCGGGACAAACCGTTCCGGTTCCTTTGGGTCGGTGCGCCGAACGATCGGAAGGGGATCGCTTGGGTGTTCCAAGCCTTTCGGCTCTTTACCGAAGGCCCGCAAGCCGAAAAGTTCAAGGGGAAGGTTGAGCTTTACGTTAAGACGAGCCTGCCCGAAGGATCGCCGGAACAGCAAGGGATCGTGAAGGCGGGCCCGATCACGATCGATGATCGCCGGGTGCCCGAGGCGGAGCTTGTTCGGCTCTACCATTCGGCCCATTGCTTCGTGTTCCCAACGTTGGGCGAGGGCTTCGGGCTTACCGCCGCGGAGGCCGCGGCCACCGGGTTGCCGGTGATCTATCCGCCGCATACCGCCATGCCGCAACTTTTCGACGAATCCAGCGGCTTTCCTTTGGAGCTTGAAACCCAGACCGATCATTGGACTTGGACCGATTGCGACGGCAACGGCACGCCCATGGCGGTCGACGTTACGCTCCAAGTTCCAACGGTCGCGAGCGTTTGCCAACAAATGCTGCGCGTTTACCGCGACCCGCCTTCGGCCTTTGTAAGAGGGGCAAGAGCGGCGGAGCATATGCGGCAATTTACCTGGGCCCGCACGGCCGATCTGTTGACGGCCGCCCTGGCTTCCTTGTAACCTTTCGCCCCTAGAACGCCCAACAAACTCGGAGTGTGAAACATGAGCACCGGCAAACCGAATCGCAAGGCATCGACGAAGGCCCAAACCGCAACCGCCGCGGAGCCGGCCGAACCGAAGCCGGAAGCCGATCCGGGGACCGGGCCCGCCTCCGAAGCCACCGCCACGATCGAGCCCGAAACCGTCAAGGAACCGGAGACCGAAACAGCCCCACCGGCCGCCGCGCCTTCGGCAGATATTGCTCAAGACGACGCGTCGACGGAAGAAACGTTACCCAGCGAGCGGATGATCGGGGAGCTTCGCAAAGAACTCTCGGACCAATTCCCGCACGCGGAGTTCAAAGAGTTGCTCGAGCAGATGCAGATGCAATTGCACCGCATGCCGAAACATACCCGGGACAATCCGAAGCGCCGGGTTTGGTTTCACGTCGAGGTTCCGGTTCAAACGATCGCCTTTATTGAAGCCTGGATGCCTCACCTATGGCCCTCACGACGATCCAAAAACTAAAGCTTTGGCTGGGCATCGCGGACGCGGTGACGACTTACGACGCGCGGCTTACGCAATTGCTGGCCGCGGTCGAAGCGGCGGTCGAGAGCTTTTGCGGGCGCGAGTTCGCCGCGGAATCCGGAACCGTTGTGCTCGACGGGAACGGCCGCGCCTCTCTTTCCCTTCCCCGCTATCCGATCGTCTCGGTTTCATCGGTCAAGATCGATACCGAGGGGGAGTTCGGAACGGGCACCGAGGTTGATCTTGCCGACGTCATTATCAAAAACGACGCGGGTATTTTGGTGCGCCGCGGCGGTGCCGTTTGGCCCGATGCGCCGCAATCAATTCAGGTCGTTTATAACGGCGGCCTCTCGTCCATCCCCGCCGATCTGCAGCAGGCGGTTTGCGAAGCTTGCGCGGATCGTTGGACCCGAAGCCGCCAACTCGAGAGCGGCGCGCCCGGCCAAATGTCGACCTTCGAAAACATCAACGGGCTCGGCTCTTCGGCCTTCGCCAACGAAGTAAGCCAAGACTGCCCCTTCCCGACTTCCGTGGAGCGTTTGCTCCGTTCGAAATACCGCGCGAAGTTCTAGGAGATCGGCATGGATGGAATCTGGGCCTTCGTTGCTACCGCTCTCGGCGGCGGCGCTTTGGGCACGATCGTCACCAAGGGGTTCGACTTCCTCATCGCGAGCAAGCGGCAACCGGTCGACCAATACGATCTGCTGACAACGAAGCTCTCGGGGCTCATCGATCAAGAGCGGGTCCACTTCGAAGCCCGGCTGGAGCAAGAGCGAAATCATTGCGATTCGCGGATTCTTCGGCTGGAACAAGAGGCGGACAAGGCCTGCGAACGAGAGCAAAAATACAACGAGCGGGAAAGCGCCAACTCCCGCAAGATCGGGGAGCTTGAAGGCCGCCTCGATGAGCAGCGGCAAATGCTCAAGACCGTTTTCGCGAAGGCCGGAGAGAGTAGCGCCCTGGCCATGGTTGCCGTGGATCAAGCAAACGCAAGGGGATAACGTTGTCCTACCTCGGCCACCTCACTCATTCGTGCATTATCAAGCGGTCGGTGCCCGGGTTCTCTAACCTTTACCAGCCGCTTCTAGGTGCGCCAACGCAAGTCGGCGAGAGCGTTTGTAAGCGGGTGCCGAACGCGGTTCGCATCCTGGAGGAAACTTTCGGCCGCAACATCGAAGCGAACGGAATCGTTTACTTCCCGGCCGGGGTCGACGTCCGCCCGACCAATACCTCGGACTCGGGAACGGGCGATATCTTGACGATCACGACCGAGACCGGCACGGAGAATTGGCACGTGGTTTCGGTGATGGACGCCGCTGGCCGTGGCCGCGGGATCGTGGCGGCGGTCAAACGTTGGAACGAATAGGCGGCCCAATGTGGACGACCCAAGCTTCAAATTTCACAACCGCGCCGATCTGCAGCGGTTCCGCCAACAAATCCGCAGCGGCGGGATCACGCGGGCCCGGGTGCGCGAGGTAGGGAAAGGGCTCTACGTCCGCGGCGAATCCCCGGTGGGCTTCGAGATCGATCACCGGCAACTTGCGGAAACCATGGGGTATCTGCTCGGGTTGGCGGAGATCGGGATCAAGGAAGTGATCGGCGGCTTGAACCACGCCGCGCTTCGTTGGCTCCGCGAAATCCAGCGGCATATGCCCGTCGACGTAGGCCTCGCGCGCGAATCCTTCAACATGAGCCCGGCGCACCGCGGGCAAGACGGGAACTTCGAAGCCCAGGTCGGCACGAATGTTCCCTACGTTTTCTATTTAGAATTCGGCACCAAGTATATCGCCGGCGGCCAAGTGAAGGCGTGGCGGCCCGGCCAAAGCCCGGTGATCATGTGGCCGGCCAAGGAAGAGGATCTGCCGAAGCCCGGCCGGAGTAAGCCGGGAACCAAAGCCCGCGCGCGGAAGGAAGCGATTCTGGCGAAGGCCTTGGACCCGGCGACGACGGAGTTTATGCCGCCGATGCGCGGGAGTTGGCAATTGATCCGCGGCGAGATCACGGCCGACCTTCGCATCCGGCTGGCCCTTGCGTTAAAACGGCAGGCCGGAAAGTAAAACCCAACTCTCGGAGTTCAAGAAAATGGCCAAAACCTTTAACCGGATCGAGCTTAAGCTTTCGGACTTCGTCGCGGACTTCGAAGAGTGCGCGATACGTCTTGCCCGGCAGGACAAAATCCCGATGATTCGCGAAGTTCAGGCGATCCCCTACGAGGCCGCCTCGCCGGGGAAGGTTGTTCTTCAATTCAGCCTTAAGCACCCCGGGCGGCTTTTGGTCGGGCACAATCCGATCGATTGGGAATGGGCAAACAAGCTCGTCGCGACAAGGCCGCAACTCAAGATAAAGAAGCTCGAAAACCATGCCCGTCGAAATTGATAACGAAGTGCTGCAGGGGCTTATGCTCCGGCTCCGCAATAGCGCCCCGATCGCCGCCTTGGTCGCGACGGTGACGGCTCCCGCCGGCCCGGCTATTTTCTTCGAGCAACTCCCCACGGGCGGCGGCGGCTTCCCGAAAATCATCGTGCAGAACCCGGGGCAAGCGCTCCGCGGGACCGACTTCGAAGGTTGGGAGGGCGGCCGGTTCCGGCTCATCTTCGATATTTTCGGGCCGGATATCTCCGCCCTTCGAACGATCGCCGGGACGCTCGATCGGGAGATCACGATCGTGCAACCTGTTGACACCGGGAACTTCGTTTTGACAATCCTCCGCCGTACCGGTGAGTGGCGAACTCTCGGGTGGCGAGATCAAGAGCAAGGGCGCGGCAACCCGCTAACACAATTGACTTCCGACTGGCTTTTGGTTGCCGGGAGGAAACAGGGAGCTTAGACCATGGCGAGCCAAGTTGGCGGAGACCTCACGAAGATCAAGAGCGGGCCGTGCAAGATTTCCTTCGACGAAGGCGACGGCCATGAAACGGTCGGCCACACGATGGAAGGCATCCGCTTCAACGTCCAATATGATCTGCGCAAGCGGATGGTGGACGAATACGGAACCAACACCGCCCAAATGATCCACCAGGGCGAGAACATCGAAATTAGCACGACCCTCGCGGAAACGACGCTGAAGGTAATTTCGATCGTGTTTGCTTGGGGCTATCAAATCTCCGCAACCATGTGGGGCTGGGGCCGAACGCCGGGCCTCGATGGTGACGACGTCGGCAAAGAGCTTTTGATTCATCCGCTCGCGATGCTTGCGGATACCGCCGAAGACGTCACGTTCTGGAAAACGGTCCCGTCGAACGCGGCCGAGGTTCAATTCGGCGTGATCACCGCCGATCGCGTTTACGGCATCACGTTCACCGCCATGATCGACGAGAGCCGATCGAACGGCTATCTGCTCGGACGGATCGGCATCCCGGCATAATCGCCGCCGCATTCTACCCGCGACTGGGGGCGGGGTTTCAGGTTCGCCTGAACTCCGCCCCCTTACGTTGCCCACCAAACTCGGAGCGCTCCCGCCATGGCCGACAACGATATGCTGAACTTGCTCGCGCCCGCGACCAAGCAAGTAACCTTGACGAACGGCAACACCGTCAAGATTCGCAAGCCTTGCCTCGCAACTCAGAACCGCTTGTCTCTTGAATTGCTCAAGCTTGAATTGCGGATCCCCGGCGATCGCTTGAGCCTCGAAACGTTCCAGATCGCCATGGGCCTCGACGAAGGCCTCCGTTCCTACGATGCTTCGAACGCGAACTGGAACGCGATCGTCGTCGAATTCATTCTGAAGCAATCCACGCTCTGGCCGATCGTTCTCGCGGACGTTCTCAATACGTCCGAAGAGATCGTCGCGGTGACCGCCCCCGACGACGCCCTTATCATCTTGATCGAAGCGTCGAAGCTCTTTAATTGGGCTCAGGTGAAAGATCTGGGCAGAGCTTTTTTTTCGGAGATTGGGGTGGCTTTGGACGCTCTTCGACCGAAGAAAGAGCCGCCGAAGGGACCGGAAGCCGGGTCGCCCCCTGGCCCGATTGGTGCTTCCGCCTCGTCGGAATCGTAGCGCATACCTACCCCGGGCTCGGCGATCCGCTCAAGCGGCCGTATGACGAAGTGCTCATGTGGGCGCTTCAAGCCCGGGCCATGTATTACGATCACCTGAACGATAGCCTTCAGGTCGCCGCCTTCGAATTTATGACGAAGGAGGGCTCGCAATCCTACGCTTCGCGCCTGGCAACGTTGGCGTCGGGGCCCGGCCGTTACGTCACCTGGGAAGAAACCCTTTCCCCGCTCATCCGCGCGGAGTTGGAAAAATGCCGGAGGGAGGCCGAGGAAACTCTTGCACGCCGGAAGGCAAGGGCGAAACTTAGCCCCGAAGAACAGCCCAAGAAATTCGGCCGCAAGAGGAAGCCCGCGAAATGATTACCCTCGACCATGATACGGCCGGCACGATCGATCTTCCTTCGCCAACGCTTGAGCAACCGTGGGAAGTCGACGTGAATCAAATTCTGCACCTTGCTACGGGCGGCAAGCGCCGGGCCTATACCCACGGCCCGCCGAAATTCCGGATCAAGAAAACCTTCGAAGGCTTGAGCGAATCGCTCGTCGCCGAGCTTATCACTTGGCTTTCCGATATCGGCTGGCAGGCCGGCACCTTCGATTACATTCAGGTGAATCCCGGAGTTCCCGGAGCGCAGAAGAAATTCACCGACGTGCGCATGATCGGGCCGCCTGATCTGTTGCGCAAGATGAACAATATCACCGATGTGACGTTGAACCTTGAGCGCGAAGAACCGTGGTCGCTTGACAACGCCGTTGACGTTTAGAAAAGGGGACCGAAGTGGCCGACGAAATTCTCGCCCTTGCGGGCAAACTGCGCGTCGATGCCGCGCAATGGTCCCAAGGATTCAAGCAAGCCGAAAGCGCCACCAAGGGCTCGGCAACCGCGATCGAGGGCGCGTTCGGGAAAGTCTCCCGCGCGGCGCAAACCGCGGTGCGGACCATGGACGAAGCGTCGGCACGCGTCGCCGCGGCTTCCTGGGCTTCGCGCCGGGCCGCGGAGCAAGAGGCGGAAAGCCGCCAAATGGTGGCCAAGGTTTACCGGGAGACCGGCGAAGAGATCAAGAAACACCGGACCTACGAACAAGCCGCGGCCACGACCAAGATAAAGCAACTCGAAGCCCAGGGCTGGGCGGCCCGGCGCGCCGCGGATCAAGAGGTCGAAGCGCTCCGGCGGGTGGAAAGCCAAGCCCGCCGAACGGGCGCGGAACTTCGCCAGCTTGGAAGCTCCCGGCAAACGGCCGCGGACTATATCCGGGAGAACAACGCCATAGGCGGTGGAAGCGGCGGTGCGCAACGCTCCCGCGGTTGGACCGCTCCGGGCTATCTCACGCCGCGCAATCCTCCCCGCGGCGGAGGCGGCGGCCTGGGCGGCATGCTCAGCGGGGCCGGATCGCTCGGCATGGGCGGGAGAATCGGTTCGGCGGTTTCGTCCGGGGCTCCGGCCCTAGCGGTCGGCTCGGCCGTCGCGTTTGCCGTAACCCAAGCGTCGCAAGGCGAGGCCGCGATGAACCGCTTGCAATCCGTTATTAAAGCCACCGGCGGCCAAGCCGGCCGGACCGCGGAGCAAATGGGCGAACTTGCCACGAAGATTCAACAAACGACAACCTTTTCGGATACGGCCGCGATCGAGGCCCAAACGTTCCTGGCAACGTTGGACGGGATCAGCGGGGCGAACTTCGACGAGGCGGTTAAGTCCGCGGCCGATCTTGCCTCGGTGATGAAAATCGATCTGGGAAGCGCCACGGAAATGGTAGGCAAGGCGCTACAAGACCCGGTGAACGGGCTCCGCTCTTTGTCCGCCGCGGGCATCAAATTCACCGACCAACAAAAGGAACAAATTCAAACCTTGCTCGATTCCGGCAACGCCATGGGGGCGCAACGGATCGTGCTCGATGAGATCGCGGCCCGCATGGGCGGCTCGGCGGCCTCCGCAGCCAAGACGCTCTCGGGGCGTTGGCAGCAATTGAAGAACGACGCCGATAGCCTGGGCCAAGCGATCGGGGAAGGAATCATTTCGCCGCTGGAGAAGCTCGAAAAGATGGACAAGGCGGTCGGCGGTGCGATCGCCTCCGCGATCGATCCGGAAGCTGCCAAGGGTCTCGCGGGCAAGTTCGACGACCCGGCCGTGCGGGCGGCGCGGCAGCGGAACGAATTCCTTGCGGCGAAAGATCAGGAATCGCGCAGCAAGCACGGGATCGGGCTTACGGCCGCGGAGATCGCGAAGCAAAACTCGGCCTATGACAACTTGAGCCAGGAAGAACGCGAAAAATGGAACATTCAAACCGACGCCGGCGCTAAGTTCGATATGCGCGGGGAGCGGGACAAAAAGAAACTTGAGGCCGCCGCGGCCTCCGGCAACGCCTTTGCGGCGCAGCAACTCAATGCCATGGAAACGGCGGGCGATATCGACGCGCGGCAACAGCGCGGAATGGATAACGTCCGCGCCGAACGGGAGGCGATCGCGGCGCAACAGGAAGCGTTCCGGTTGAACGACCCGACCGAACGGGCCAAGCGGGCCCAGGCCTTCGCGGCTTCGAGCCAAGGCCGGGAGACGTTGGGCGGATTCTCAAGCGCCCAAGGCAAGGCCTACGCCGGCGGGCTGGTCACCGACGTTAAGGCGTTGGGAGCCTCCGGGAAAAAAGACGCGGCCACCGGAATGGTGACGAAGGAAACCCAGACCAATATCGACGCCACGCTCGCGCAGTATCGCGCGATGTTTTCGGCCATGCCGCAATTCTCCGAAGCGGCCTGGAAAGAGATCGAGGCCGACCTTCAATTCAATCTGCGGAATGCGGCGATCGCGGTCGATGAGCAAAAGGTGCTCTATCTCCAAAGCGCCGAAGAGGTTGCCAAGTCCGCGGGGGAAATGTTCGACGCCTACGATAAGAAAATCGAAGAGGCCCGCAAAAAAGCCGAAGAGCTTGCCAAGCGGACGGTTGCCCCGATCGATCAATCGGCCATTCCCGGCGGCCTGGGAAAAGCAACCTACCACCAAGCCCAGGGCGTGATCGGCGGCCTCGGCCGGGACGTAACCGAAACCTTGAAGCCGGACGAAACCGGGGCGATCGACAACAGCCAACTCGGCACGATCCTTGCGAATTACAAGGCCGTGCTTTCCCAAATGCCGGGCTATAGCGACCAAGTATTCGGGGAGATCGAACGGCAAGTCGTGGAGCATGCTAAGAACGCCATGGAATCGACGGGGGCGTTGCGGGAAGTCTATCTGCAAAAGATGAAAGAGACGCTCGCCGGCGCGGGCGGGATCGTGGCGGACAAGCGGCAACAGGTTCAGGGGACTTCCCAAGCGGACCAAACCGCGAACTATTACGGCGCGCTCGGCGGCTTGAGCCAACAAGATCTGGGCGCGCAAGTTCGGCAACGGCAGGACAACGTTCGAACGACGGCCGCAATCGGCATCGGAACCCCGGAGCAAAAAAAGGGGCTCACGGAGTTGGCCAAGTTGCAGGCCGACGTAATGAAGCAAATTCGCAACTCCACGGGCCAAACCCGCGAGGCGAATATTGCGGAGCTTAAGAAATTGGACGAAGCCTGGGCGAAGGCCTACGCGGCGATCCGTAACGGCTCCAAGGAAACGGTCGACCAATTGACCGGGGACGCGGCCAAGCAATCCCAGGCGTATCAGGACGCGGCGGCCAAGCGCGGCGGCGGTGGCGGAGGGGGCGGCAAGCAATTCGGCAGCGTCGGCGAAATGATGGCCGGAATCAACCAAATGAGCCAAGGCCTCTCGAGCATGTTCTCCAATGCCCTCTCCGGGCTGGGCAACGCCGGGGCGGCCTTCGGGCAATATCTCAATTCGATCACCGATCCGGTCGAACGGATCGACGCCCAGATCAACGACGCCAAGCAAAAGCTAAAGGGCGCGATGATGAACGCCCGCGGCTTCGGCGCACAGGGCGGCACGGACTTCCTGACGAAACAAGTTAAAGACTTGGAGCGGCAACGGGAGGAAACGGTGCAACGTCAGGAAGCCGCGCGGAAGGAAGCCTTTCGGACCGATCGCGAAGCCAAGCTGCGGAAGGAAGCGGACGAAGCGTCGACTACGTTCCTGGTCGGGGCCAAGGCTTCGACGAACCTTTACGGCCCGGGCTTCCGCGCCGCGACCGGGGACGAAAAGGCCACGCCCTCTGTTCAAAACCTCACGGTGAGCTTAGTAGTAAACGGCGCGGTGAAGCCCGAAGAGATTCTGCAAATGATGGATAGGGCCGCCAAGCAAGCGGGCGTCGACAAAAGCGGGAAGAGCTTCCTGCGATCTGCCAACGGGAGAACGTAAGCCATGGCCCGATCTTTCACCGCCGATTTCCTCGCGCAAACGGAGGCCGACGCAAGTCGGCCTTATTTCGTTCTCGCGATCAATTGGGGCACGTCCGTAACGCCGATCTGGCGCTATTATTTGGACCGGGCAACCTCGGCCTTCGTGGCCACCGGGGAGCGCGTCCCGGCCGGCGTGATCACCACGGCCTTCGTGATGGATTGGGGCGACAACACGATGGCGCTCCGCGAACAGCAAGTGAACTCCGTCGAATCGCGAACCATCAAGCTTGAAGATACCGAGGGGCATATCCGCTCGATGTTTTCGGCAACGCCGCGCCAACAAAAAGGCGTGCTGATCTATCGCATGTTTGACGATGATTCCGTGACGTTCACGGCCGACGCCCAGGTCGTGTTCGCGGGATCCATTCTTCCGCTCAATTGGACCGAAACGGATTGCATCGCCACGATTACGTTGGAAGATGCCGCCCGGCGGTTCTTCCCCGACGTCGCGCTCTATGCGACTCAGGAAGTGTTCGGCGATGAGCTTCCGCCGGAGAGCCGGGACAAGATGATGCCGATCTGCTGGGGCAAGGTTCACCGGGTTAAGGCGCTCCGGGTCGCGGGACCGTATGAAACGAAAACCCGCACCAGCTTCGCCGCGGACACCGGCGACGTCGTGGTTGATATCGACGATCATCCGAGCGAGATCGGGATCACGGCCCTGGGGAGTTCGGGCTCGCCGATTCCGGTATTTATCGGGCCGGACAAGGTAATGGGATTTTTCACCGAGAGCGGGAGCCCGGACGATACGCCGTCGACGTTCACGATCAAGAGCGGCGCGGCTATCACGATTGCCTCCGCCACGTTGGAAATGGTTGTCGGAACCACGACCCGCGACGGCTATATCCGCGCGACAAGCATTCGCCCGGACAATATGCAGCAAGTTCTGCTCGATCAAGTCGTCGTCGGGGATACGGTCCGGGTTTTCGTTTTCGATCCGACGAACGATTGGATTGACACCACGATAACGGTTCTCGAGCGGGACGATCCGTGGCCGGGCTGGTATCGGATTCGGTTCGCCTCATCGACGGCCCAGGCCAACATGGCCCCGGGCTCCGTGATCCATTTTTTGCATCAATCGGTCGCCCGCCGCGGTTGGCAGGCCGGCGTTACGCTCACGCCCTATACGGGAAATTCGATCTATATCGTGAACGCTTTCGCGAGCCACGGCATTCTCTTGGTCGAAGGCTTCGGGAACGTTTGGGATATGAACGGGGAGAGCCGCAAGGATTTCGTGAAGATCGGGAAGAGCTTCAACGAAGGGCTGGCCGGAACGGTCCCCTTTGAGGAAACCGACTACGATAATTTCACGGTCAATCTCGACGACGATCAATGGAACTACACCGGGACCGGCTTCGAAGGAACCTCGATCGATCTGGGGCGCAACGTCACCACGATCACCCTGCCGATCTTGCCGCGGTCCATGAATCCCGATCTGGATACGAACGATCTATGGGTGACCTTGCTCGGGACGCCCGAAGATTTAGACCCGCTGAACGATGAGATTCGCAACCCGGCCCTGGTGATTCTTCAATACTTGGAGAGCGAGTTCCTGTTCGGGTTGGATTCTTCTAACATCGATTACCCGTCGTTTACGGCGGCAACCACGGCCTTGTCCGGATACTTCGTCGGCTGGGCGCAAACAAAGCCCATGAAGGGCATTGAACTTTTGCAAGAGATCGCGCGGCAATGCCATTGCATCATCTTGCTCGACGGGGACGCGGTGCAGATCGTGGTTCTTTTGAACTCAAGCACGACCGCGGCGCTTACGTTCGACACCGGTTCGAATCAAACGCCGCCGGGGAGCTTGGACAATATCAAGGCCGGAACCTTGGAGCTTGCCGAAAGCTCGATCGTCGACATCATTACGAACATCGTCGGCAAATGGACGAAGTATTGGGACGATAAGACGGGGAAAGAACCGTTCAACGTCCAAGGGATCAACCCCGGGGCCTTGGAGCAATTCGAACGCAAGGAGCGGGCGTTCGATATCAACCTGTTCTGGCGGCGGGGAGACGTTGAAACCGAGGTCGATTTTTGGCTGACGCGCGAGAGCCGGATTTATGAGAACGTAAAATTTACGGGCTATCACGATGCGCTTAAGCTCTTGCCCGGCGATTGGATCAAGGTGACGTATTGGTCCGGGCTCTCCGGCGCGATCGGCTCCGGAACCGATCTGGAGACCGGGACCGACTTGGAAGTTGAATCGGGAAGCTATATCTTTACCGGCGACGACGTCGGCCGGAAGCTGGTGATTACGGCGGGGACCGGTTGGACAACCGGCGACTATACGATCGTAAGCGCCGCGGCCGGCTTTGCGTTGCTTGATCGGAGCCCGGGGGCGCATCCGCTCACCGGCGGAACTTGGAGCTTGAGAGAGGCCACCGACGTCATTCTCCAAGATCGCTATTGCGAAGTGGTTTCGGTTACGGACAAGGGCATGGACGGCGAGGTCGATATCGCTTGCCGGTTCGCGAAGTTCGTCTTTTAACTCGGAGCGCAGCAAATGAGCTTGAGCATTCACCCCACCGAACGCGGTTATTATTGGGCAACGCATGACGGCGAGAGGCACTTGGTGTTTCTCTTTCGATCCGACAACGAATGGCGGGTGGAAGTCCCCGGCAATGCGAACAACTTCCCGGCTGGCGAGTTCACGGATTGGGGCGGCATGATCCTAGACCCGCGAGAACCCAAGCCGAAGAAACGGGCCGCGATCGTCGACATTTCCTTTGAGGCCGTGGCGCGTTGCCTCAATCTCCCCGAGGGCATCGATGTTGCCAAAATGCAGGTCGATCTATTCCGGCAAACGCTCCGCTTAATGCTTGTCGGCCCAGGGCTTACCGCCGCGCACGAACTCTTGGAAGTCGAAGCGGAACATTTGAAATCGGCCCCGATCTGTACGCGGGTTGTCGAAATCGACGGCCGGGCTGTTCAAGTGATCGAATCGGTTGGGCTGGGAGCATGAACGAAGCCCTCGTACTCGTAGCCCTCTTGGCGGCCGCGACGATCGCGGTTACTTTCGTTCGCGCGTTGCAGATCAACACCGGCCACCCAGATCCATATCACGGCCGGTTCGATCTGCGCGCCGAAATCGAAAGGCTTTGCAATGAGCAAGCGGAGCGGCAGCGGGAGATCGACCGGGAATGTGCGAAGAATCCGTGAAGCGGCGGAAGGGCTGGCCGGGAAGGTTTTAGAATCAAGAGACCCGGCCGCCAATGAACTCGCGGTCCGCTCCGCCTGGGGCTTCGCCCGGGACGCCCACGAAGGGCTCATCACCCGGAAGCCTTGGGAGTTCCCGGTGTGCGCCGTCATTCCAACCTGCGGCCCGCCGGAGCTTGCGGCCCTTTGTCTCGCGTTCGTCGCGAAGCAAACCGTGCCGGTCTATTCGCTTGTGATCGATACCGGCTCCACGCCGGCGCAGCTTGAGCGGTTGCAATCGCTCCGCAGCCCGGCCGTCGAAGTCCATCAGATCGCCGGGCATGGTTGGCGGCATTCGGCCGAAGCGGTGGGGGCGGCCATGGCCCTCGGGCAAGTTCTTTGCCGATCGAACCAAATGCTTGCGTTGCATAGCGACGCCTTCCTTATCGCGCCCACGGCCGTCGAAGAGTTGCAAGGCGCGATCGGCACCGGCATGGCCGCCGGATATTCCGCCTGCCGAACACCGGCCTATGGCTTTGAGGCCCGGCCGTTCCTGAGCCATTCCACAACGATCTTGCCGCCGAATCAATTCACGCCCTGGGATCGGGCGGAATATCTCGCGCAATACGCCGCGGAGTTCGGCGAGGAATGGGATCCGGAGTTCGGGCTGAATTACGGGCTGATCGGCCGGAAGAGCCTGGGCCAAGAGAACGGGGAGCCCCAAGAGGATGAGCGGCGCATTCATCTTTCCGCGGCAACCTCCCAACTCTTGAACCACGGGCTCGATGAGCCGCGGCGCGGCGCGTTGCTCCGGGCGATCGGTAAGGCCCGGGCCATGGAAGCGCCGGTACCGCCCTGGGCATGGCGGGCGCTCTATGCCATGGCCGAAGCAAGCCCGGAAGGCGGGGGCGTCAAGTTCGAGCCGCAATCCTGGGCCCCGGTCCCCGAAGGCGAAACCGTTACCTTCGTGGCTCCGTTCTACCAATACGACCCGATCCTACTCGATGCGCTCCAACGGCAAACCGTCCCGAATTGGCGGCTGATCTTGCTGCACGACGGGCCCGTTCCCGAAGAGCTACACCGCGCGATCGCGCGCCGCCGGGACGACCGCACCATGGTCCGGGAGACGCCGGAGCGGTTCAACGATTACGGGCATTCGCTCCGGCAGATCGGGCTGAACATGATCGCAAAGGGGCTTGTTCCTTCGGATTGGGTCGTTATCACGAACGGGGATAATTATTACGTTCCCGGGTTCGTCGAAGGCATGCTTGCCGCGGTGCGCGGAACGCCATACAAGGGCGCGCTTTGCGATATGGTTCACAACTATTGGGCTTGGCGGAACATACGATCGTGCCTGACCCATGGCGAGATCGATTGCGGGGCCGTGATGGTAGCCCGCGAGATCGCGATCGACGCCGGTTGGCGGGCGCGCGAGGTTGCGGCCGATTGGATTTATATCCGGGACGTGCTCGAGCGGATCGGGCACCAAGCGTTTGCGAAGGTCGATCGATCGTTCTTCATTCACAACTAGGGGGCGGCCGTGCTTATCATCACCGGGACCGGGCGTTGCGGAACTTCGTGCGTTGCCAAATTGGCCAAAGCCCTCGGCCATGATCCGGGCGGAACTTGGGACGGCAAGATCAATGCCGGCTTTGAGGTTGGCGAAGTCTCCCGGCTGAACGATCAAATAGCGCAAGAGCTTCAAAGCGAGGACGCTTCGGTCGTTGCGGCGCGGCATCGGGTCGCGATCGAACGCGTGCGGCAATTGGTCCTGAAGGATCCCCGCTTCGTCGCCCGGCCCGGAGTTCTGGAAGTATGGCTCGAAGTCCGGAAGGACTTGGAATTCTTGGTGCTATACCGGAACCCCCACGCCACGGCCGTCTCATCGGCGCAAACGTTCAACCGGGACGGCACCCCCATGGCCCTGGCCGAAACCATGCGCAAGATCGAGGAAAACTTCCAGCGGGCGATCGGCATCCTGGCGGAGCGAGCGGTGCCGTTCTACGTTGCCAACTTCCCAACGATCGTCGTCGATCGGGAGTATTGCCGGCGGGTTGTTTGCGTTGGCCCTTTGCGCAATACCGATCCCCTGGCGTTTAACCGGGCGTGGCGGGATACGGTCCGGCAAGAGCTTGTCCACCATCCCGCGGAAAAGTCGATCGATCTTATCGGCTCCGCGATGCGCCCCGGCGGTCCGGGCTACGAATACGCCGGAAACCTTTACGCTAAGGTGCTTATTGGGGAGATCGGGACCGGCAAAAACGTGATCGATATCGGGTGCGGTTACGGGCGCGTCGCCGATCCGTTGGCCCGTAAGGATCAGGTCGCGAACTATACCGGCTACGATTGCTTCCCGCCGGCGGCCTTGGAATGCTCCCGGCGCTTCGAACTCAATCCGCGGTTTTTCTTCCAACACCTGAACATTTTCTCGGCGCGATACAACCCGACCGGGGAACCGCTCCGCGACGGATCGCTCCCGGAATTGGGGAACGAATTCGACGGGGCTTTGGCAATCAGCCTCTTCACGCATCTTGCGCCGGACGATGCCGCGACCATGCTCCGGGAAGCTTATCGAATGCTGGCCCCGGGCGGCCGGCTCATCGCGACGTGGTTTCTCGCCGGGCCGGACACCGGAGAGATCGCGAAGGCCCCCGGCTACCGCGGCCCGCTACGCGTGGAAGTTTCGCCGGGCGTTTGGACTTCCGGGGGGCTCTTGGAAAACGCCGTGGGGTACTCGCGGGAAATGGTTCACGGCTGGTATGCTTCCGCCGGTTTCAAAGTAACCGCCGAAGCCGAAGGAATGTGGCGCGGCGGAACCGGTGAGCATTTCCAAGACCTTTTGATCGCGAGAAAACCGTGAGCAATACCACCGCCAAGATTCGCGCAATACTCACCGCAAAGCGAAGCAAGCTGGCGGACGACTTGGCGGAACTTGATAACGCGATCGCTTCCCTGGATACCCTTGGAAAGTTCATCGATAACGGAGAGCTTCGCGAGCTACTCCGGCCGGCCCAAACAGAACCCGCTGCGCAAGCTCCGGAACTCCCTGCGCAAGAGGTTAGGGCGCAAGCCGAGGAACTCCCTGCGCAAGCCCCTGTGTCAGAAGTTCGGCGGCCGTACAAAGGCCCGGAGCCGCGAACGCAGACCTACCGCGAACTCGTCACCGCGCACCTCGCCGCGGCCACGGATTGGTTGAACATTGCCGCGATTGCGGAGGGGGTTGGACTCACTCAAAAGCAAGTTACCGGCGTGGTTTCGAACAATCCCAAAGACTTTGAGCGAACCAGCCGCTTCGGCCTCTTTTGCTATAGCTTGAAGGGGAAGGGCTTCCCGATCCAATACAAGAGCGACGAACCGGTTCCGCCTCCCGCGCCGTTCGCGGTTCCAACGGTTTCGACGCCGAAGGTTGACGAGACGGACGAACAGGCCCGCGACCGAATTTACGCCTTCGTCGAACTTAACGGCATCGCCCGGCCGGCGGGCCTTGCTCTCAATCTTTCGATTGATCTTGACCGGGTGACTCGGTTGCTTGAGCACCCGTGGTTTACGCGCAACCCCCACGGTTATGCTATCGCAAAGGTGAACGAACAATGATCTTGCTTCGCATTGACGACGTCGGCCGCTCCCCTTCCGAACCCGCCTGGGGCCTCCCCGACGCCGGCCTAGAGTTCTTTTGGCATTGGCGGGAGGCATTGGGCCTCGCCGGGCTCCCCGTCGTTTATGGCGTCATTCCGGAGAGCGTAGACGCTGCGGGCGTTGCCGATCTTCACGAACGCTTGAGCGGGGGCGAAGAGTTGGCGGTCCATGGCTGGGATCATCGGGAAGGCGCGATCGTCTCCCGGCAATCGATGCTGCGCGCCCGGGACTTATTGACCCGGCCGGGCAAGCTCCGGTGCGATTGCTATATCCCGCCGTTTAACATTTACGACGCGTCGACGGTTGCGGATTGGGGGAGCGTTTGCCCGGGCGGTCACTTCCTCGGCGGCCAATACCCGCGGGATCAAATTTACGGGCATTTGCCGACCAGGATCGGGAACGCTTGGCATACCGGCGCTTTCCCGGCGCTTTACGCCCACGCCCACGAATTGGTCAAGCGGTTGGACGTTATCGAACGCTGGGGCCCGACCGCGGTTCCGGTTGTCCTAACCTTGCACACCGTTTGGGACATAAACCACCTGAAGGAAGCGGCGGAGGTAATCGCCACCGCGCGGCCGTTCCTCATTTCGCCGGACAAGCTCCCGAACTATCGGCCGGCCGTCAATTCCTACGCGGGCTCGCTCACGGCCGCGGAGGCAATCTCGGTTAAGCCGATCCGCGATTTAATCAAACCCTTCAGCCGTATGTTCGCGGCGATCCCGAACGAAGCCCTCGACGGGCTCTTCGAATTCTTGGGTTGCCAAGTTGTCCGCAATTGCCCGGCCGAAGAGCCGTGCGACTACGCGATCGATTTTATGAGCCGGTGGAAGCACCAGGATATCTTCAAGATTCGCCTGCAGAGTTTGGTCGATCGTTTGACGCCTGGGGGAATCCTATTCGTCGTGGCCCCTTATTCCCCCTTTGAAACTACGGAGGATGAACGCGGCCTCATCTTCTCCGCGGCGCAGCACGACGAAATCTTGCGAACCTTGGAACCGGCCGTGGAGATCGTCGACGACTTCCCGTTTAAGTCCGAGCCGGCGGAGCGTTGCCCCGTCGAAGATGCCGATTCGATCTTCTACGCCGTGCGCCGTAAATGATTGGATTCGCCCGCCCCGATCCGGACGATGAGGCCTTCCGGCGTTTCGTACAAGAGACGGAACGCCGGGCCGACGTCCGCGCCTACCTTGCCGCCTGGCTCACAACCCTGCTAGGCTTTGCCCTCGGTTTGCTTACCGGGTGGCTCGCGTGGAGTTAGCGGCCGCCCATTCAACCGGAGGCCGCCGTGCAAACGATCCTATTCTGCCCGTGGTTCGGACCGTTCCCCGCTTGGTGGTCGCGCTTCATTTCGCGGATCAACGCCGCGGGGGACTTGATCACGCTGATGGTCCCGACCGACCAAGTCCAACAAACCGAACGGCACGCGAATGTTCGGTATAGCGCCTATACCTTAGAGACGTTCGCCGAGGTCGTAAGCGCGAAGCTCGGTATTCCGTTCTCGGTGGGCTCTCTTTCGAAGCGGGGCGGCTACAAGCTCTGCGATCTGCGCCCCATGTTCTCCGCGATCTTCGAGCCTTCGGGCTTCGAATATTGGGGCTGGATCGACTCCGATATGGTTCTCGGAAATTGGAACTTCGTGCTTGAGCGCGCCGCGGGCTGCGATATCTATTCCACGGCCTCGACGATCGTCAACGGCCCGCTCACGATCTTGCGCGACACGCCGCGGAACCGCTTCCTGTTCCGGACCGCTCCGGATTGGCAGGCCCAGGCGATCGATCCGGAGTACCGGGCATTCGACGAAATCGGGTTTACCGAAGCCGTCAAGCAAGCGGAGGACTTGGGCTTGGTGCGGTTCCGCGCCGAATATTCGCATTCGCATTCCGGCCAAGATCAACGGACCGTCGCCGCCCCGGGCATCGCGCTCTGCCAGGACGGCCGGCTCATCGATACGATTCAAGAGCGGGAGGTCGCGTTCTTCCACTTCCCGCATTGGAAGCAATGGCCGAAGATTCTCGCTGCGGACGGCCGGTGGCATCCGGCCGAACGGGTGACCGGTGCGCCGCGGCTCGTTCTCCCGCTTGTTTGGAGCCAGATCTGCCCGGGCTCCGTCGTCGACTTCGGTTGCAACGTTGGCGAATGGACCGCCACGGCCGCGGAGCTTGGCGCGGAGATCATCGGCGTCGACGGCAATCATCACGCGGAAAGGCTGCTCTTCCCGCGGGAGAACTTCCGGGCGGCCGATCTAACGAAGCCGCTCGATCTTGGCCGGCGATTCGACCTAGCGATCTGCCTCGAGGTCGCGGAGCATTTGCCGGAAGAATCCGCCGATACGCTGGTGGCCACGATCGCCAAACATTCGCGCCGGGTTCTTTGGTCCGCGGCCCCTCCCGGCCAGGGCGGATATATGCACGTGAATTGCCAACCGCGGAAGTATTGGGCGGACAAGTTCGCGGCCCATGGACTCCACGAAGACCCGCGATTGTGCGCGACGTTTCAAGCTCTCCCGATCCCGAGCTATTACGCTTCGAACCTCACCATTTTTGCAAAGGCCGCTCCCTATGTCGATTGAGAACCCCCGCGAATCCTATTCCAGCCGCGCCGATTTCCGCGAGCGAACCATAAACCTCGGGGCCGCCGATCCCGATACGAAGCTTTACCCGCACGACAACGAAACGCTCGTCTGGATGAAAGCCGTCGCGACCGCTTGGTGCTCCAAGGGCGCGAAGCCGCATGTTTTAGAAGTTGGCTGCGGCCACGGCCGTTGGGCCAAGCACCTCGAGAACTTTTACGAGACCTATATCGGGGTCGACCCGGTTGCGGAGCGGATCGCCTCGGCGAAGAACCTTTACGCGACCGGCCGCGCTCATTTCTTCCACGAAGCGGTTCCGCTCTCCGGCCGTATCTACAATTCCCCGACGATCATCTTCGCGGTCGACGTCTTGCAGCACTTGGGGCTTTCCGAAGCGCTCGCGCTGATGGTTCGGGTTTCGCAATTGCTCCCGGTGGGCGGTTACTTCCATACTTGGGACGGTTGCTTGGGAGAATGGACGCGCGAGGAATGCGAGGCCATGTACGCGAAACGGCCCGAGCATATGATCCCGAAGCCGCTCTCCGCTTTCCGCGATGCGCTTAGCTCCCTGAAATGGATCTGCGTCGACGGCACGCGGCTCATCGCGGAGCGCGTCTAAATGGATTGGCTCCAGCAAATCTTCGGGCTCTTCCGATCGTTCCAATTCTGGGTGACGATCGCGCCGTGGGAAGCCGCCCTGCGCGTGCGCCTCGGCAAGCATGCCACGAAGTTAGGCCCCGGGGTTCACCTTCGCGTTCCGTTCCTCGATCGTATGTTCATCGTGGCAACCCGGCCGCGGACGATCATCAGCGTGGGGCAAACGATTACGACCCGCGATCTGCAACCGCTTACGATCAACATCGCGGTGACTTACGCGGTCGCCGATATCGCGGTGCTTTATATGGCGTGCAGCAATCCGGAAGAGTCTTTGCTTTGCCGGGTTCAGGGGGAGATCGCCGATTATGTTTCCAGCCTTGACCGCTCGGCGCTCTCGTCGCGCATCATCGAGGAACAGATCGGGCCGAAGGTTCCCAACACGGAGTGGGGCCTTTCGGAAGTCCGGCTGATGGTCACCAATTTTGTATTTGCCAAGCCGCTGCGCATTCTCAACAGCGAATGGCGTTCGCTTTCCAACCTCGACAACCTATAAGGCGTTGCCATGAAAATCGTTCTCGGGTGCCGAACCTACACAACTCTCCGGGCCGGCGGCATGCCGTTTGTCGCGCACGATCGGGCGCACGAACTTGTCCGGCAAGGGCATGAAGTTCACGTGATCACAACGGGCCGCGGGCCCAATGCCGAGCCTCCCTACGAACAGCCGGTCTTCGAATACGATCGGGACGGGACCGAATGGCGCAAGGGCCAAACCGGGGTCGTGATCGTTCATCACTTGCCCGGCGAACCGCGGGGGGAGTATTCGCGGCAATGGGCGGACAACGCCCGCGCCTTGGTCGCGGAGCTTCGGCCGGAGATCGTTCACGTCGACGGGTTCGATCGGAACAACCCGTGGTGGTTGAACGGTCCCTGGCGCAAGGCCGTAACGCTCCACGGTTTCGGCTGGGGCGGAACGCTCTCCAAATGGCAAGCGTTTCTCCACGGCCGCGGGCCTGAACCGGTCGTGAACTTCCAAGGCCTGAAGGATGAGGCCGCGGCGCTCCGGCTTTTCGACCGGGTGATTACGATCAGCGTTCAGGAACATTGGCTCGCGTCGGACCTATACGGCCTGGGCAACGTTGATCTGGTTTATAACCCGATCGCGCCGGAGTTCTTCCACCGCGATCTTGTTCCGCCTCCGGCCCCGAAGTCTTTTATTTGCGCATCGATCAGCGGCCAAGAAATGCGTTGCTGGGATTTCGCGAAGAGCGTTTGCGATGAGGCCGGCGTCGAGATCACGCAAGTTCGGAACGTCTCGCGCGAGAACATGCCCGCCCTATACGACGCGCATTCGGCGGTGCTTGTGCTCTCTCTTTACGAGCAAGGCTTCGACCTGACTTGCGCCGAAGCGGCGGCCCGCGGCCGGGCGATCATTTGCAATAACGTCGGGAGCTACGGCCGCGAAGCGGAGGGGGACAAGTTCATGCTAGTCGTTCAGCCGTTCGATCGCCCCGCGCTCTTGGAGATCATCCGCGACGGCAACTTCGGGCTCGTTGTTCCAACGGCCCCAAGCATGCACGAACCGGCGGCGCACGTCCGGGAATGGCTTGCGGCCGTTGCCGGCTAGGCTTCCGGGGGGTAATTTCCACCTATACGGAAACCCAATAGCGAGCCCGACTTACGGCAATCCCGTAATTCGGGCTCGTTTTATTGTTGCTGGCCGCCGAATATTCGTATAGATTGATATTCGTGCGGATGAGTTAAGGCCGCAAACAAAGCAACAAAGGAACCCAGATCATGGCCGCCAAGAAAACCCAAAAGAAACAAGCCAAGCCCAACACGAAGAGTTGCGCGAACAACAGCCGGTGGCTTGGGGCTTGCTTCAAGATCGACGATCACTTGGCCAAGTTGGCCGAACTCCGCCGGGCCCATTTCGGCCGGGAGCTTGACGAGAACGACGGCCCGCGCGACGACGAAGACGCGGAGTTCGCCGAAAGCCTGGAACGCCAAATCGCCGCGATCGTCCGATATATCGAAGCCTAGCCCGACCAGTCCGCTCCGCTCCCAAACCAAAAAGCAACAAAGGAACCCCGCAAATGACCGCCTGCCTAGAGACCAAAGCTCAAGAGATCGCCTGCCTCGAAGAGTTCGTCGCAACCCTCCCGCCGGATAGCTATCTCGCCGCGATCTTCGCGGAAGTCTCTCCGCTCATCGCCGAAGCGATCCGCAACGATTTCTGCACGACCCCGCTCCGAAACATCATGGCGCAAAAGGTTGTCGAGCTAAATGAGCTTGAGACCTACCGCCGCGAAGCCGCCCGGCAGCGGGCGATCGCGGAGCAAGCCGCCAAGGAACTCGAACGCCGGGCGGAGGCCGCCCGCAATACCTTGGCCGAAGTCCAAGCGATCGCGCAACGGCTCACGAAGGTTTTCTAATCACCCGCCACGTTCGATTGAGAAAAAACAGCAACAAAGGAACCGAAGCCATGACTGAAACCACCAAAGAATGCAAGACTTCCCGCAACGGTTGGCCCTTGGGGAAGTTTGATCACCGCCTGGGCGACTTCTATACCAAATACGCCCCGGAGTTGATCGCGGCCCTTAGCCGTAAGTTCGGGCCCCGCGAATGGCTTGCCGTTCCGTATGTCAACGACGACCGGTTCTGCGCGATCCGGGTAAACGATCGGCTATCTATGGAAGCGTTCGGCAACCTCCGGAACTTTATCGAAGGCTATAAGGCCTGCCTGGGATCGTAGCCGCCCGCCCCGGGCGCACCGGGGCCCATTCGGCGGCCGTTACTTCGACGGCCCCCGATCGGAAGCAACAAAGGAACCAGCCGCCATGGCCAAGCCGCAAAAAACGATTGATATGGTCGAGCGCGTTACCGATCTAGAAGAGCTTGAGACCGCCAAGCCCGCGGACTTTACCCGCTACAAGGTTGCGGCCATGCTCGAAGGCGGAGCCCGCGGCCCGGCCTTCGACGTCAAGCTCATCGTTCGCCGCGGGGACGCTCTCCACGCCTTGACCGTCGACAAGCAATCCCTGCCGATCGGCGGGACGCTCAAGCCCGGCGAGACGATGCACGTTCTTACTTCAACCATTAGCCGCAAGCGATGAGAATCCGAATCAGCTACACGGTCGAATTGACCACGGAGCAAATGGCCAAGCTTGAGAAGCGGGCCAGGGCAATCGGGCTCCCGGGTGAAAAACCCCGGGAGCTTGTTCGCCGGCTCTTGAAGGAAAACGGCGACTCAGAACTCTACCGCGACGATGAGGAAGAGAGCGACGAAAATGATTGATCACCGGCACTTGCTTGGAGACCCCCGGAGGAAACGCGTGGCGGCGGTCCGGAAGCGGCTCCGATCCTTCGGGATCACTCCCAACGACCGGCTGTTCAAGCTCGCCTGGGATTGGGCTTATTACGTCGGCAATTCGTATGCTCTTTTCCGTTGGCCAAGCGAGAGCGAGATTGCGGCTCAATACATGGTCCTGCTGTTGGCCGAAATGCAAAAAAGCTATTGCCTCAAGCTTCCCTTTCGCGCGTTCAAGATGCCGGATCGGGTGGCCGAAGTTCTCCCCAAGTCCGTGCCGGATATCCTCCGCCTGACCGAAGAGCGGGAGTTGGCCGCCCTTGACGACGAACCGATCACGATTGACGTTAAGCCCCTCCCATTCCTTGAAAGGACCGAACCATGAAGGCCCGATTTTCGCAGAACGTTTTCCCGATCGAGTTCGATGATTCGGCCAATCCTGGCGACCGAAAAACCGTGAAGGTTGTTCACCTCGTTGACAATGACGACGGCGGCATGACGATCACGAACGATGCCGAGGAAGTTGTTCGGCATTTGCTCCGGACGTTCGCCGGCCACCGGTTCTTCTATACCGATACGGACGGCAACTTGGACGAACTCAAGCACGACGGTGAAAAGTTCACCGGCTTCGGCCCCGGCCCGGGACGCACGCAGGGGATCAATTGGGCCGGGTTCTTCGAGGCGGAGCTTGGATACTAGGCGGCTTCGAAGCTTCGCGATATATTGCCCGCTCTCTTCTCTGTTCCGGCCCCGACCGACGCTCACGCGCCGGTCGGGGTTTTTTCGTGGAGATCGGAAGCAATGGAAACTCGCCCCCTCGCTCTTGAGATCGGACCGGGCGAAAAGCCCGCGGCCCGCGGCAACGCCGGCGACTACGCTTGGCATCTTTTAGAACACCCCAGCGCCTTCAGTTACCATCCGCCCCACGGCATCCCGTTGAACATTGGAACCTGGGGCGGCAATCGCCTGCCGTTCGATTCCAACCGCTTCGACTTGGTGTATGCGTCCCACGTTCTGGAGCATATCCCGTGGGATCGAACCGCGGCGGCCTTGGCGGAGGCGTTCCGCATTCTCAAGCCGGGCGGGCTCTTCGAAGTTTGGGTGCCGAACTTCGAATACCTCGTCGATTGCTATCAGCAAAGAATTTGCGGCGATCATTGGCGGCACGAAAACCCGAACGACGACCCGTTGCTTTGGTTGAACGGCCGGCTGTTTACTTACGGCCCCGAGCCGAACTATCACAAGGCGACCTTCGATCCGATCTATTTGGAGCAATGCCTCGCCGCGGCCGGCTTCACGTCTATTGCCCGAATCGACCCGGCAGAGTATGAACGCGGGCACCGCCACGGCCCTATTAGTTTGGGGATGCGGGCGGCCAAATAACTCTGGAGGCCGGACCCATGGAACGCGAGCGAAACGTTTGGTGGCATTGGCATAAGGACCGCGGCGCGAAGTTGGCCAATTGGTTCCCGATCGAGGGCCGCCTTTGGCTCTATGTTTTCGCTTGGTCGTTCCGTTGGGAATGGAACCTATGGGGTCGGGCTTGCCGCCTCTCCGCGGACGTCGGCGATACGTCCGGCGACTTGGACGCCTTGCAATTCTCGATCGCCTTCCCGCCTTGCGCGTTCTATTTCACGATCGCCGCGCCGTTCAAGTCTTTGGTTTGGAAGTTCCTGCCGTCGCCCGGCCGCGAGATCGAATTAACGGTCCACGATTGGGCCGTATGGCTCAAGCTTTGGGGCCGGTGGGGCGAATGGAATTCGCGTGATCCTTGGTGGGTGCGCGGGGTTTGCTTCCATATCGACGATTTTATTCTCGGCGATCGGAAGTGCGTCACCGAAGAGACCCGCCCGCCGAAACGCATAGCGGTGGAATTCGACGGGTATTTGTATCTGGGCACCGCGAAGTTCCAACGCCGAACATGGAAGCGTCCGCGATGGTTCGCCTTCGTGCGCGAATCCGTCACGATCGATATGGACCCGGGGCACGGACTTCCGCGCGCGGGCAAAGGCGAGAACTCTTGGGATTGCGGCGACGATGCCGTTTGCGGCTGGGGCGTCGACGGGCCGCCCACCGGTGAGACGATCGAACGCGCGATAGAACACGGCCGCGAACTCTGCCTGGAAGCCCGCAAGCGATACGGCCAGCCGTCCAAATACGGCCCGCAACCTGTTCCCGAACGCGCGCCCGACGAGTACCTTGCTCAAAACGAAACCGGGCCGGGTTAGGGAAAGGGGAGCGGATGCGCTTCGTTACTTGGGAGCAAATGGTCGCGGATGCAACGGTGCTCGCCGGCATGCTCCGCGGCCGGGACTTGCTGGGCGTGGTTGCGATCCCGCGGTCGGGATACTTCCCCGGCGCGGTAGTCGCGCAAATCCTGGGCTTGCCGATGGTCGGCCTCGATCACTTCGCGCAGCACGGATTTACCCAAAGCCCCGCGGTCGGGCGCATGGCCGGGCATGCCGTCCCGGGAGCGGGACGCGTGCTGGTTCTCGACGATAGCGTTTACCGCGGCGCGGCGATGGATCAAGCGCGCCGGGTTCTTAAGGAATCCGGCCGCTGGGATCCGCTCTTCGCCGCTCTTTACGTTTGCGAAGATACGCCGGAAGCCTACAAGCCCGACGTCGGCCTAACGCTTTGCCCGCGGCCCCGGCTCTTCGCTTGGAATTGGCTCGGGCACTCCGATCTTTCGCGGACGCTCTTCGATTTCGACGGGGTATTTTGCCCCGATGGTCCCGCTGATGAATCGCCGGAATACGGGGCTTATTTGGCCGGCGCTCCCGCTTTACACCTGCCTACGGTCCCGATACGCGGCATCGTAACGCATCGCCTGGAACCATGGCGCGAAACCTCCGAGCGGTGGCTGGCCGCGGCCGGGATCAAGTACGGCTCGCTCCGGATGCACCCGGCGAAGTCCCCGAACGAACGCCGGGCCCAGGCCTATGGCGTTTGGAAGGGGGAGGTTTACGCCGCGGACGAAGAGGCGATGCTGTTCGTCGAATCCTCTTCCACCCAGGCAAAGATGATCGCCGAAATAGCGCACAAGCCCGTGCTTTGCGTTCACGATTGGGTCGTTTATTGAGAGGGGGCGCACGATGCGCGTCGAACTTTGCACGATCGTTCTGAACGCTATGCCGTGGATCCGGCATTGGCTCGAGCAGCACTACGATTGGGCCGACCGGATCATCATCGTCGAAGGGGCCGACCGGCGTTACCCCGGGCGGAACGTCACCGATTGCGGCCTGAGCCGTGACCAAACCGCCTACTGCGTGCATTCTTTCCCGGACCCAGGGCGAAAAATCACGTTCATTCAACACGGCTGGGCGGCCGATAAGGCGGAGCTTCGCGACCGGTATGCCCACCTCGTTACGCCCGGCGCGCTCATGGCGGTGCCGGATTCCGACGAATTCGTGCCGAAGGATTCGCAACGCCTCATCACCGCGATCGCCGAAGCCCGGCCGGATCGCTTGGCCCTTACGTTCCCGATCGTTCACTTTTGGCAACCGCCGGGATCGGTTTGGCCGAACGGTTGGCCCCGCTCGCGCAAGATCGTCACCGGTTCTTACGCGGACATTCCGCACACCCGATTCTTCCGTGGCGTCCCGGGGATGCGCTACCGCGGCAACCACAACCACCCGGAGTTCCCGGACGGCCGCGAGCTTGTTTCGGTTGCGCCGTATCGGATGAACCTTGATCTTGTCGGCGATGAGGGCGGCATGGTTACGACCCAGCCCCATCTTCTCCACTACGGTTTTTGCTTGGAGGCCGCGAACGG
>Ga0075163_10001245_pt1 | contig 33905 bp, 30 predicted proteins | sample JI1023141ADNA_FD_71478 | JGI IMG/M metagenome (GOLD analysis project Ga0075163, IMG submission 71478) | Wastewater effluent complex algal communities from Wisconsin, to seasonally profile nutrient transformation and Carbon sequestration -... | ecosystem: Engineered > WWTP > Effluent > Algae...
CGGATCCGCCGCCTGAACCCCTGACGCCATCGCAGCTACACCCACCAGCGCCGTCGTCCCAAGCATTATCTTCTTCATTGCTCTCTCGCTCCTAAGAGTTCATTTAACCCGCAGCGGCCATAAGTCGTTACCGCTCTTGTCCCCCTCCTCTATAAGGCCATCATTTCGCCGTCAATCTGAACCAACGTATAATTTGCTTTTTGAGACCTTGTTGTGTCTTAAATGACACAATCTTGGCCCATAACCGATAAAACCCGGAGAGAAAATTGACTATGTATATGAAAAATATAGCATTTTTCTTATTTGTTTTTCTATTTTTCCTTGGGATATCGGAAAAATCAGCCTATAGCTATGTCATTGAAAAAACTGAAACTTCGACTGTGTATGAACCCCAATTATTGGGGTACGCTGGTGCTGGAGGCCGTAATGTTTGGACCATTGTAATGGGAAACCCCTTCCCGGTTTCACAAGATATCCTCAATACAGCCATTGTTGATTCTATGCATGGGTCACATTTTGGCCCTGATGTAGACTTTACCACTACACCCGAACCCGATGATCGGCGTTATATGCGCGTCGTTGTGCTTATAAATGGCTCTACATCATCAGCAGATGATGCCTGCGAATACTATCCCCGTCGCCCCTTAGGGCCCGGCCAACATGATCAGATCAAGGTTATGATGGTCTTTTGTAATAATGAGATTCCCCTATCGTCGGTTGTCGGCAAGGTTGATGCCACAAGCCCGGATGAGAAAGAGTTTCGCTCTTTTATTAAACAAATGACGCTTGCCCTATTTCCTTCACGCAATCTTCGACAAGAAGGCAACGGTACCGCTATATGGCGGTGGCGTTAAAAGTTAGAATAACTGAGCCAATATCTCAGCATAGCCGTCACAGCTTGGGGCCGTTCTAAGGCCGATAAATGGCCGCAATCCTCAATAATGCTTTGAACGGCGCCTGGAATTAATTGGGCCATTTCTTGATGAAGAGCCAAAGGAGTTAAAGCATCCTCGCGGCCACATAAAACAAGGGTTGGACATTTGATATTGGTTAAATCTGGGCGACTATCGGCCCGATTCATAATAGCTGTTTGTTGACGGGTAAATGCTTCACGACCCGCACTTTCTGCCATTCTTATGATGGTATCTGTTAATGAACCATCCGTTAAGCGTGAGTTATGAATAAGCCGCGGCAACAACCGCGTTGTTACCCCCTTAAATTCACCTTTCTGAGCTAAACTGATCAATCCTTGGCGTTGCTGTTTAGCTTCGGGCGTATCTGGCCTTGCCTGGGTATCTAGTAAAGCTAGCTTAATTACTCTTTGCGGGGCTTGGCGCATGATTTCAAACGCCACATATCCGCCCATAGATAGGCCTATCAAAGCAAAATGGGGGGGTGCGGTGCGTAACACACGTTCTGCCATCTCCTGTATGCTGCTATCTTGAGTGAGATCAGCTACCCAGCTCTCTGCGGTATCAGATAAATGGTTGGTTTGGTGGGCCCACAACGCTTGATCACACAAAAGGCCAGGCAAAAAAAGAACAGGGGTTTTTGACATTTTCGGGCAACACCACTTTCATGAACGAGCTTGGCACTTAAATTATACCGATAAAAGAACTAGGGCTAGGCGTTGACTTGGCTCGCTTCGCCCTTATAGTCCGGGCTCCTTACCCTGGCAGAGTTTAAATGATTGAACCCGACGCTGTTGGTCAGCAAGAAACCGTTTCATTTACCGATTTAGGTTTAGGCGATGAAGTTTTGCGCGCGTTAAGCGATGCAGGCTACCAGCACCCTACTCCTATCCAGCACCAAGCTATTCCCATCGTTTTAATGGGTCGAGATATCCTGGGCATTGCTCAGACTGGCACTGGAAAAACCGCATCATTTACGTTGCCTATGATTGAAATTCTAGCGAGCGGTCGCGCAAAAGCGCGGATGCCAAGATCGGTAATTCTGGAGCCAACCCGAGAATTGGCAGCACAAGTCGCGGAGAATTTTGACAAGTATGGAAAGTACCATCGTTTAACAAAAGCACTGCTAATCGGTGGCGTCTCATACGTTGAGCAAGAAAAATTAATTGATCGCGGTGTTGACGTTCTCATTGCAACACCAGGTCGATTACTCGATCATATCGAACGGGGTAAAATTTTATTGCATGATATAAAAATTCTGGTGATCGATGAAGCGGATCGAATGCTAGATATGGGCTTTATCCCCGATGTTGAGAAAATTGCCAGTCTTATGCCAAAGCTGCGTCAGACTTTGCTTTTCTCTGCGACAATGCCGCCCGAAATTCGGCGGTTAGCAAACGCCTTTTTGATGCATCCGAAAGAAATCCAAGTTGCACGACCGGCAACCACCGCAGCAACAGTTACACAGAGTATTATTCCAGCAACACCGAAATCAAAACAAAATATCCTTCATAAATTAATTGGAAAATATAACATCACTCAGGCACTTATTTTCTGCAACCGCAAGCGTGATGTATCAGAGCTCTGTCGATCACTCCAAAAATCTGGGTTTAATGCTGGCGCACTTCACGGCGATATTCCCCAACATCTCCGAACAGAAACTTTAGAGAAATTTAAGAGTGGCGATATTGGTATTCTGGTTTGTTCCGACGTTGCCGCGCGTGGGCTAGATATAGCAGATTTACCCTTCGTAATTAATTATGATGCACCAATTCATGCTGATGATTATGTGCACCGTATCGGTAGGACAGGTCGTGCCGGTCGCGAGGGTTGCGCTTTTACCCTCATTACTAAAGAAGATGATCGCTACGTAAAAGCAATTGAAAAGCGGATTGGCCAACCTATTCCGGTAATGAATATCGAGTCAGAATCCTTGAATCAGAGTTCAGAGGAAATCCCACCTAAGCATAAAACCGTGTCGTCGCGTCCACGACCTCAGCACCATTCTCCCAGATCGCCTGGCCCACATTTAGACCATCCACAACCACAGCATATGGGTGATGATAGCGAAGAAAGCGGTCCGATATTTGGTCTCGGGTCTCATATGCCTGCTTTTTTGGCAAAGCCGGTGCCTTTACCAGATGATGGCGATATAGAAAATCAAACAGATGATCCGCCAAAACCAGCTGCAAAAAGAAAACGCGCGCCGGCCAAAAAGAAGCGGATCAAAGAGTCTTCTGAATCATCATCTTAATTTCTAACTATGAGAGGACGCAGTTATGCGGACAATTTTTATTCAAGTAAAATGTGATTTGGGGCGCGCTTATGAAGTGGCCGACTCTGCAACAGAAGTAGAAGGTATATCCGAAGTATACTCAACGTCCGGTCAGTATGATTTATTAATGAAATGTTATTTGGGCGATGAGGATGATATCGGTCATTTTGTTTGCGAAAATATTCAAAAAATCGCCGGTGTGAAAGATACTTTTACCTTAATCACATTTAAGGCTTTTGGTTAACTATCTGGTGCGTAAACCTACCGCGCTAGGGTTTATTCACTATTGTAAAATTGTTTTTATAATGATTCTTGCGCGAGAACCGTAGCGTTTCGGTATGGATTTAGCATACCATTAGCTTTCGATTATTAACCACACACTTTTTCTCGCGGAAAATGAACAAACAACAGCGCTGAAGCGACTCAATCATATGTATATGTACCTTCCCATCGCCGAAATGTCGGTAAATATTTGGCTCATTTTAGGTTTGGGAGTTGCCGTTGGCCTTCTTTCCGGAATGTTTGGTGTGGGAGGCGGCTTTTTATTAACACCGCTTTTAATGCTTTTTGGTGTTCCGCCAGCTGTCGCCGTGAGTACAGGAACAAGTCAGATTATCGCTGCATCTATGTCTGGGGTTATGGCTCATTGGCGGCGCGGAAATGTCGACGTAAAAATGGCTCTTTTTCTCCTTGCAGGTGGCTTAGGAGGGTCTTGGTTTGGCGTTTGGCTGTTTAGTTTTTTGCGGTCTATTGGGCAAATAGATCTTATCATTGCTCTTACCTACGTCATTTTCCTTGGCACCCTTGGCAGTTTAATGTTGATGGAATCAATCAGGACGATTGCGCGTGAACGTCGCGTCAAAGGATCATCACGTACTCGGCTTCATCAACATAATTGGCTTCACGGACTTCCTCTTAAAACTAGATTCCGTCGCTCAAAACTCTATATCAGTGCTCTTCTTCCCATTTCAATTGGAATGGTCGTCGGCGTTCTTACGGCTATCATGGGAATTGGCGGAGGCTTCATCATGGTTCCCGCCATGATTTATCTGTTGGGAATGCCTACATCTCTTGTCGTTGGAACATCCCTCCTACAAATTGCCTTTGTAACCGCCAATGTGACGTTCCTCCAAGCCTATACCAGCCAAACTGTAGATATTGTTTTGGGCATTATTCTTATCGTCGGCGGAGTTGTCGGTGCTCAATTTGGCAGTCGCGTGGGCGCTATGCTGCAAGGCGCGCAGCTTCGCGGCCTCTTGGCAGCTCTCGTTTTAATTGTTGGCAGCAAACTTGCCTTCGACCTTGTTATACAACCGTCCGAGCTTTTTTCGCTTGTCATCATGGGACGGCCGTAATGCTACGTGCTTTCATGATTTTCAATATTTGCGGATTTATGCTCCTTGGAATTATTTTTCACCCGCGACATAGTTATGCTCAAGACGGATTAATCGCTGATATGTCGGATCACTTGATCGCGATTACGACAGGATTTACCGGTGCAAATGTTCTTTTATTCGGCGCTGTTGATGAAGATAGTTCTATTGTTGTGACTATTCGTGGGCCTGAACAAAATATTCTTGTACGCCGCAAATCACGCGTAGCGGGGCTTTGGATTAATGATAAAGAAATTGCTTTCAGTCGTGTTCCTAGTTTTTATGCGCTCGCAACGACCGCCCCTTTGGAGAACCTCGTCCCCGACAGTCTTCGCGAACGCCACCAGTTGGGTCTAGACAAGCTTGGTATTTTTCCTGAAAACGAGATAAGCCCCGAAGTTCCCATCTTTCGTGAGGCGCTTGTTCACCTCCAACAGCAGCGTGGTAGATACCCGACCGCTTCTGCGCAGATTACCTTTCTGGGTAATCGCCTATTTCGGGTGAATTTGCATTTTTCTGCCAACTTGCCAACAGGACAGTATTTGATCGAAGTCTTTCAAATCAAAGATGGTGAGGTTAAAAATGCTCAGACTACCCCCCTCATTGTTAGTCAAGTTGGGACAAGTGCAGAGATACAAAGATTTGCTTATCGTCACTCTGCCTTATACGGTTTGATCGCTGTTGCTATGGCCGTTATTGCGGGGGTATTGGGAGCCCTGATCTTTCGTAAGGTCTGATCTATAGGATTATTATGACAGAAACCGATGTAGAAAAATCACGCAGATCCATTTTCCTCGTTGTGGTGGATGATTCGGATGAAATGAAAATAGCCTTACGCTTTGCTTGTCAGCGCGCTCGCCGAAGTAATGGTTCTGTCGCCTTACTTTATGTTCTCGAGCCTGCAGAGTTTGATCATTGGATGGCCGTGAAACAGCTTATGGAAGAAGAGCGACGTGAAGAAGCGGAACAGGTTCTTCACGAATGGTCTGGTATGGTTAATGAATTAACAGGGACTTTCCCACAATTATATATTCGTGAAGGCAAGCGCGCCGATGCTCTGCTCAAAGTACTAAATGAAGATCCCCATATAGCAGCTCTTGTGTTGGGTGCTTCCACTAAGTCAGAAGGCCCCGGACCTCTTGTGACACATATAGTTGGAAAAATGTCTGGCCGATTAAATGTCCCTATTATTGTTGTCCCAGGGGGTCTTAGTGAAAATGAAGTTGATACACTTACATGAACAATATTGTTGAAACCCCATCAGGAAAAGGCGCACAGGATGAAAACTTTCCCGTTGCACAACTTTTTCCCTCAACCTTGCGTCCGGCAATCACCTGTTATTATGCTTTTGCGCGAGCAATTGATGACGTTGCAGATAACCCAAAACTTTCCGCTGAGGAAAAAATTAGACGGCTTGATGGGTTTGATCAGTCTCTAATAAACGGCACCGATGACCCCGCTTATGTTAAAGGTGCGGCCGTTCGTACCCTTTTTGCTCAGAAAAATATCCCCCTTGCGCATGCGCGCGACCTCATCATTGCCTTCAAACAAGACGCGACTAAGCTTCGTTATAAAGATTGGAACGATTTAATAGGCTATTGCCTTAATTCAGCATCACCAGTTGGGCGATTTCTTTTGGATCTTCATCAAGAAGACCGAGCGGCATATCCTCAATCCGATGCACTTTGTAATGCTCTTCAAATCATCAATCATCTTCAAGATTGCAAAGCAGACTATACAGGGATGAACCGCGTTTATATTCCTGAACCATGGTTACATGAAGTCGGGATAGATGTATCTGCCTTAGCCGCTGATAAGGCTAATAATAATCTACGTTTTGTTATGAATCGGTGCCTTGATGGGGTTGAGCAATTAATGATAGTTGCTCGCGAGCTTCCACATCTTATGAAAAATCCCCAACTGGCGCGTAATTGCCAGGTCATTGTCATGATTGCAGACAAACTTGCCATAAAACTTCGCCGGGAAGATCCCGTTGCAGGTCGCGTCCAACTGAATAAATTTCAATTTCTTACGTTTCTTCTTCGTGGTTTTATAAAAATGTCATGGTAATAATACTGGAAATTTTAGGAAGCTTAAGTCTCGCTGCTTGGGTATATCTTTTGGTCTTTCATGGTCGATTTTGGCAAGCCGACCAGTTTTTGCCTCGCAAAGAACCTTCCTTGACTTCTTGGCCTTCTGTCATTGCTGTTGTGCCAGCGCGAAACGAAGCCGATGTTATCGACCAATCTCTTTCTTCTCTATTAAACCAAGATTATCCCGGTTCTTTTTCAGTCATCCTGGTTGATGATCATTCCGAAGATGGGACATCGGATGTCGCCATGTTATGTGCACAAAAATATCCTGAAAGAACACACCTTCGTCTTATTCGCTCTGATCCCTTGCCTTTAGGATGGGTTGGGAAAATGTGGGCGGTTAATACCGGTGTTACTGATGCTTTAAGAAAAAATCCCGAGTATTTGTGGCTTACTGACGCAGATATAAGTCATCAACCTCAGGTTCTTCGCGATCTCGTTCAAAAGGCCGAACAGCAAAACCTAACTCTTGTGTCTTTAATGGTCATGCTTCATTGCAAAGGTTTTTGGGAACGTTTGCTAATTCCTGCTTTTGTTTTCTTTTTCCAAAAGCTTTACCCTTTCCCCCGAGTAAATGACCCAAAGTCGCTGGTTTCTGGTGCTGCCGGAGGATGTATGCTGGTCCGCCGTGCCGCCTTGGAGGCAGCTGGCGGAATAGAATCGATAAAAAGTGAAATTATTGATGATTGCGCCCTAGGACAACGTCTTAAGCGACAAGGAGCCATATGGTTAGGATTAACCATGCAATCTTTTTCTATTCGACCTTACGAAGGGATTGGCGGTGTTTGGAAAATGGTTGCTCGTTCGGCCTTTACACAGCTTCATTATTCTAACCTTCTGCTTATCGGCACACTTTTTGGCTTAGCTGCCCTTTATATCGTACCCCCTGCCCTTTTTCTTATCTATCCGTGGCATGATGACTTCAGTGCAGCTGTATTAGGTGCTGGCGCTTGGCTGGTCATGGCAATTACATACATCCCTACCCTTCGCCTTTACTCTCAATCATTTTGGCAGGCTATTTTTCTGCCCGTGGCCGGGATTCTTTATGCCCTCATGACTTTTGACAGTGCCCTTCGCTATTGGCGCGGGAAAGGCGGCCAATGGAAAGGCCGCTCTCAAGCACAAACCACACGTTGATAGCAAAGACTGGCTTTCTTATAAATCTACAGCTACAAAAAGCTCCCTAAACCCGCAACCACATCATTCTTTTATGGCTCCCGCGCTTTCTGATACGTCATCCCTTGATGCCAAAGCCCACGCCGAAGCCGTGACCCGAAATTCGGGAACGTCTTTTTATGGAGCCATGCGAGTTCTACCACCCCATAAACGTGACGGTATGTATGCCGTTTATGCTTACTGCCGCAAAATCGACGATATCGCAGATAATGATAATCCTATTGCAACGAAAATAGGGGAACTCAAAGAATGGCGTACCGAGATAGATCGCCTCTATCTTGGGAGCCCCGTCACACCAACAGGCAGAGCTTTACTTGATCCTGTACGTGCCTTCGATTTAAGAAAAGCAGATTTCCTAGCTTTGATTGAAGGTATGGAAATTGATGCGCAAGAACGCGTTGCCATGCCCAACCTTGCTACTCTTGAACATTATTGTGATTGTGTTGCCGGTGCCGTCGGTATGCTGTCTGTACGTATTTTTGGTTCAGACTCCGTCCAAGCTGAAGAGCTTGCACGCACCCTAGGCCGAGCTTTGCAATTAACGAATATTCTGCGTGACGTTGTTGAAGATAGTCGTCGGAATCGTCTCTATCTTCCATACGACATGCTTAAAGCGGCAGGTATAGAAAGCGACGATCCAGGGGCTATCGTCAAAGATCCGCGTGTTCAGATTGTTTGCGCAAATCTGGCACGCATTGCAGACAACTACTTTACTGCCGCTCAAAATGCATTAACCCACCTCGATCGCAGACAAATGCGTCCTGCTGTTGTTATGATGCATGTTTATCGGGGTTATCTCGATCGCTTGCTTTTACGCGGGTGGTCTGATCTTGAGAAACCTGTCCGCATTCCAAAGATTCAGAAACTTTGGATTGCAGTGCGCTATGGTCTTTTTTAATCATGGCAATGATTCATATCGTTGGATGCGGCCTTTCTGGGCTTTCTTGTGCGGTACAACTTACCAAACAAGACGTTCCTATTACTTTGTATGACCAAGCTGGTCACGCCGGCGGGCGCTGTCGCTCGTATCATGATACTGAACTTGATCGTTTGATTGATAACGGAAATCACCTCATTCTCTCTGGAAATTCTGACGTTCAGCATTTCCTCCAGCAGATCGGCGCTCAGGATACTCTTATTAAATCAGCGACACCGTCTTATTTTTTTATCGATGTAAAAACTAGTAAAAGTTGGACTGTCCAGATCAGCAGCGGAGTTTTCCCATTTTGGATTTTTGATAAAGATGCCCGTGTTCCCGAGACAAAAGTTTTAGATTATCTAAGTAGTTTCTGGAAAGTAATGACTGCAAAAAATAACCACACGTTTGCTGAACGATTAGATCGCCAAAATAATCTCGTGAAATTTTTTTGGGAGCCGCTAGCTATTGCCGCATTAAATACTGAGCCAGAAACGGCGGCAATTAGCTTACTAAAACCCGTTTTGCAGGAAACGTTTTTACGTGGTGGAGCCTATTGCAAACCTATGATTGCCGGTTCTGCTGGTCTTTCGGGGAGCTTTATTGATCCAGCTTTGGCCTTGCTAAAAACGCATCAAGTCCCCGTATACTTAAACCGACGCCTCAAAAATATCGCACTAGAAAATGGGCGCATCGCGCGGCTTGAATTTACCGATGGCATCGTCCCTGTTGACACACAAGATTCTGTCGTACTTGCCGTAACTGCCCAGGTAGCTGGGACACTTGTTCCTGGTCTTTCTGTGCCGCAGTCATTTCGATCCATTGTTAACGGGCACTTTAGAATTAATCCGCAACATGTTTCTAAATTAAAACTCTCAAATAAGAGCCCGATTATTGGTGTGTTTGGCGGTACAGCTGAATGGATTTTTATACGTGACGATGTGGTTTCAACCACCACTAGCGCTGCTGAAAAAATAGTCGATTGGGCCGCAGAAGATATTGCTGCTGCCTTATGGTCGGACATTCGCCGTATTTTCCAACTGGAAGGTGAATATAGCGACACGGCATGGCGTATCGTTAAGGAAAAACGCGCTACCTTTGCCCAAACACCTCAGGATGTTCAACGACGACCCAAAACCAAGCCTGGTATCGCGTCTAATCTCTTTTTAGCCGGTGATTGGATCGATAACGGCTTACCCGCTACCATAGAAGGCAGCCTAAGGTCTGGACGTTGGGCCGCCCACGCTGTGGCCCAGCATTACGGACAAAGGCTTCCCACTCCTCCAGGGTTGCGTTAGACTAGAGGCAAGGAATCTGCTTAGATGGCATCGGCACTGCCTGCCGCTAAGTATATGAGTTTAAGGATTTTTTTAGCCGACATGACCTCTGCCACCGCCCGTTCAAACATAACTGATCCGAAAATTCCCGCTGTTGATGCCGAGGTCCTTGATCGGACCATTGATGAAGCGCGGCAGTGGATGAAGGATCAACAAAAAGGCGATGGCCATTGGGTTTTCCCCTTAGAGGCTGACGCCACTATTCCTGCCGAATACATTATGTTTCAGCATTATCTCAATGATTTTGAGGAAGAGCTGAATACTCGAATTGTTAAGTATCTTTTGGCTATTCAAAATCCTGACGGGGGCTGGCCGCTCTTTTATGGCGGCAAAAATGACGTAAGCGCTACAGTAAAAGCATATTACGCTCTAAAATTATGTGGTCACTCAATAAATGAGCCGCATATGGTCAAGGCACGACAAGCCATCCTAGCCATGGGTGGTGCGGCTAAAACCAATGTGTTGACCCGCTTTTGGTTAGCTCTTTATCAACAGATCCCCTGGACCGGCGTTCCTAATATGCCGATTGAAGCCATGTTGCTTCCGCGCTGGTTTCCTTTCCATGTGCAGAAGATCAGTTATTGGGCTCGAACAACACTTATTACGATGATGCTGTTGATGGCGCTTAAGCCGCGCGCAGCCAATCCAAAAAAAGTCGATATTCGCGAATTATTTATTACACCTCCCGAAGAAGAAACGGATTACAACACGAATCCAACTGGCGCTGTACTAGGAAATCTCTTCTTAAAAATCGACAAAATCCTTCATCGCCTTGAACCTTTCTTTCCTAAAAATGCGCGTGAAAAGGCTATTCAGACGGCGGTTGATTACATCAAGCCTCGTTTGAATGGTATTGACGGAATTGGCGCGATTTTCCCGCCTATGATCTTTACGGTGATATCCTTTAAAGAATTGGGAATGCCGGATAACGATCCGGATGTGAAGTTGGCTCGGGATGCCGTCCGTGCCCTTGTGGTCGAAGTAGACGGCACTACCTACGTACAACCCTGCTGGTCGCCTGTCTGGGATACAGGTCTTGCTGTTCACGGCATGATGGAAGCCGGTGAAGAGGTGCAAGGCGAGGTCGTTACCCAAGCATTGGATTGGCTTAAAGGCAAACAAGTCTTAGACGTCGAAGGCGATTGGGCTTTCTGGCGGCCAAAAGTTAAGCCTGGCGGCTGGGCCTTCCAATATGAAAATGGATATTTTCCTGATGTGGATGATACAGCTGTCGTTGTTATGGCATTGGATCGATCTCAAAACCCGCGCTACCGCGAGGCAATTGAACGTGGCACTGAATGGATTATCGGCATGCAATCGAAAAATGGCGGCTGGGGCGCCTTCGATGCCGATAATATTTATACCTACTTAAACCATATTCCCTTTGCTGATCATGGCGCCATGCTGGATCCACCAACGGAAGATGTTTCTGCCCGATGCCTCGGCATGTTGGCTCAATTAGGCTATAAGCGAAATCATCCGGTATGCCACCGCGCCGTCGAGTTTCTAAAACAAACTCAGCATGAAGATGGTTCCTGGTTCGGCCGTTGGGGCACAAACTATGTTTATGGCACCTGGTCCGTTCTCAATGCACTAAACGCTATTGGAGAAGATTTGCAGGCGCCTTATATTCGCAAGGCTGTCAATTGGCTTAAAGATCGTCAGCGCGAAGATGGTGGTTGGGGTGAAGACGGCGGAACCTATTGGCAAGAAACGAAGGATTTAGTTAAGTCTTCGACTGCATCGCAAACGGCCTGGGCCGTTTTAGGACTCATGGCGGCAGGTGAAGTCCATTCTGATTCGACCCGTCGCGGCATTGAGTATCTCTTGAAAGCACCTCGCAAAGGTGGCGAATGGGATGAAGCTTGGTATACCGCCGTTGGCTTTCCCCGTGTTTTCTATTTGCGATACCATGGCTATAGATCTTACTTTCCTCTTTGGGCTTTAGCACGTTACCGCAATCTTAGCCGCGGCAATGCTATTACCCCGGCTTACGGCATTTGAGTACACTTGGCATTGTTGTCGGCATGCAGTCAGAGGCTGCTGTTTTCGCCGCCCTGCCCCGTAATCCATTTTTACTGATAGCCTGTGCGGGCGCTAACTCCATTCGTGCGGAACAAGCTGCCAGACAATTAGTTAAGGCAGGAGCAAAGTCTCTTCTTAGTTTTGGCGTCGCAGGCGGATTAAATCCTACACTTAAAGTCGGGGATCGGATTGTTGCGACAAAAATAATTTTTCCTAATCGGCATGAAGCTATTTGCGCACTCGATTTGAATATTTTTGACGCGCAAAGATTGCCCATTACCGGTTGTGATACAGCGGTCATTTTACCAAAGGACAAATCAACTCTATTCAACGAAACTGGTGCTGCTGCCGTTGATATGGAAAGCCATGGCGTCGCGCGAGCAGCCGTGGACTTAGGATTACCCTTTGGCGCCATTCGCGTCATTAGCGACACAGCACAAACCACTATTCCCGCTTTTGCTTTGTTAGGGATAAAGCCAGATGGCGGACTTAATCCTATTCCGGTTGCTCTCCACCTTTTGCGGCGTTTGGATCAACTGCCCGCGTTACTTCGTCTGCGACGGGACACCAATCAAGCCTTGGGTGTATTAACTGAGACAGCTCGGATTCTCGCGCTTAGCGCATAAAAACGCCCCGTCCAAAAGACGGGGCGTTTTATTTCTCTGCGCTATTAAGCTGATGCGCGTTCTTTAACCGACTTTTCATGCTCCGGCAAAGGATTGCGCTTCATCCAATCGCGATCTCTCTCCGAAAGTTCTGTGCCTTTTAAGAAATCATAAACTTGGCGTTCATGAATTTTCTCCGAAGGACGCGCCTTGGTTAAATCAATCTCTGGTGCAAAATCACCTTCGGTCTTAGGGCCAAAGAGAGAAGATAATGCTGCTTTAAAGGGGTTGCGCATCGTGTCTTCGACCGCAGTGCCTTCATATCCACAATGGACCATGCAGTTGGCACATTTTTCATAATTGCCCGTACCGTAGGTATCCCAAGCCGTATCTTCCATCAGCTCTTTGAAGGTTTTCACATAGCCTTCGTTCAATAGATAGCAAGGCTTCTGCCAACCAAAAACGTTGAAGGTTGGATTAGACCACGGCGTGCAGTTGTAAGACTGATTGCCAGCAAGAAAATCAAGGAACAGCGAAGATTGACTAAATTGCCAACCCTTCCCTTTTCCCCTACGGAAAATATCACGGAACAAAGTTTTAGTTTTGCGTCGCGACAAAAAGTGCGTTTGATCAGGCGCACGTTCATAATTAAAGCCGGGCGACACAGTAATCGCATTAACTTTTAGTTCTTTCGTACAGAACTCAAAATATTCCGCAACCTCTTCAGGATCTACACCATCGAATAAGGTGCAGTTGACGTTAACGCGGAAGCCTTTGGCCTGTGCCGCTTTAATGGCAGAAACAGCACGCTTGAACGTACCAGGCTGTGCCACGGCCTTGTCATGGTGTTCTTCCAACCCATCCAAATGCACGGAAAATGTCAGATAGGGGCTTGGCTTAAACAGATCGAGCTTCTTTTCCAACAGCAAGGCATTGGTGCATAGATAGACAAACTTTTTACGCTTAACCAAGCCGGCAACAATCTGATCCATATCCTTATGTAGGAGCGGTTCGCCACCCGGAATTGAAATGATGGGGGCGCCGCATTCATCAGCCGCAGCCAACGCATCTTCAACCGATAGCCGTTTATTCAAAATGGCATCCGGATAATCAATCTTACCGCAACCAGGGCAAGCCAGATTGCACCGGTAAAGTGGCTCCAACATTAGTACGAGAGGATAACGCTTATTGCCCTTTAGTTTCTGCTTAGCAAGATAAGCCCCAACCCGCACAATTTGCAAAAGAGGAACGCTCACTATTTTAACCCTTTATACTGTGTTTCAACACCGGCACTCGGTAGTTCGCCGTTAGTCCGCAGCGTCAACAAGCTCTTTAGGAAGCTTGAACTGGATGTTCTCTTCAACGCCAGGCAAGGTTTCTACCGTTATCTTGCCGATAGTTCCAAGTTGATCGATAAGTTGCTGCACCAAAATTTCCGGTGCAGATGCCCCTGCAGTAACGCCAACGGTTTTTGCACCATCTAACCATTCTTTTTGCAGCATCGATGCATCATCGATTAAGTAGCTTGGCGTTCCCATTTCTTCACCTAAATCACGAAGACGGGCAGAATTTGAACTATTACGTGCACCAACAACCAACAGCACATCAACCTTACGTGCGAGTTCTCGCACCGCGACTTGGCGGTTTTGCGTGGCATAGCAAATGTCTTTAACGTCAGGTCCCACAATGTTGGGGAACCGCTTCTCCAGCGCGTTAATGACTTCGCGGGTGTCGTCAACGCTGAGCGTGGTTTGAGTTACATAGGCCAATTTGTCGGGATTTTTAACATTAAGTTTTTCAACATCTTTGCTTGTTGCCACGAGGTGGCAACCACCCGGAATTCGACCTAATGTTCCTTCAACCTCAGGATGGCCCGCATGACCAATCAAAATAATCTCATAGCCTTTTGCCGCATAGCGTTGGCCTTCTTTATGCACCTTAGAGACCAGCGGACAGGTTGCATCCAGCACCGGTAAGTTTCGGCCATTCGCCGTCTCTTCTACTTTTTGCGATACCCCGTGCGCACTAAATACGGTAACCGCTCCATCGGGAACTTCATCAACCTCTTGTACAAACACCGCTCCCTTAGCCCGCAAAGAATTTACCACATACTTATTGTGGACAATCTCGTGACGTACGTAGACAGGAGGGCCATAAAGCTCTAAGGCACGCTCAACAATTTCAATAGCGCGTTCGACCCCAGCACAGAAACCTCGCGGTTGCGCAAGAATAACTTTTAAATCTCGGTTCTGCGTGGGCAACATTGCCTGATCCCCAGTTACACAAAAAGATCCGCTTGCCCTATGCAATCGGATAGCTTCCCGTCGTCGCCAATTAAGGCTCTTGATCGGGCCGGACCCTATCAGTATTCGGCCCGTTCGCCAATAACGGAAAAAGCCTGGGCTAGTTGATGCCAGGGCATGGCCTAAAAGTCTATAGGCTTAATCTGGAATAGAAAAGGCCCACCATAAGTGTATGGTGGGCCTTTGTTTTTTTACTTATACCCTTATTGAAGGGTATGGACGATCTTATTGCCTTGAGCTTGATAAGAAAGCCGGTAGAGAATGCCCGTTTCAAGGAAATAGAGATCCTTGTCGTTGCCTGTATCACTATCACCTTTGGTTTCTTTGTAATGGCGAACCTTGACCTGTTGGCCATGATAATCGGCCATTTCTTCACCAACTAGGCTCGCCGCCACGGGCTCAGCCTTACCACTTTTGATATCAAATCCTTGCTTACGAGTCATAAACAACGACTCGAGCCACCAGCTACGCGGCACGGCATCGACCGGCAGCGTTTCGTTTACCTTTTGCTTGCCCTTTTCAGTACCCTGCACTTGGATACCTTGGCCATTCGAGGCTGCTTTAACGCTAAAATCGTCGCCGCGTTCGTTTGTGCTGGATGTAAATCCTGCAAGAGCGCCGTTCTTCCAAACTTCCTGCGTGCTTTGATTGACCTTCACATTGACGAGGGGAAAAGGACTAAAATCAATCATTGTCGTGGTATCGACCTGATAGCTACTAGCTCCGTCCGCAAGAGTCGCAATTTTGAAGCTTTGCTGCCCCATTTTCTTATTATTAAAAGTCATCTGATAACGCAGATCCAAAGGTTGCTGAGCACCAGCTGCACCCGCAGTCACACAGCTACCTACAAGAACAGCAGCCAAAAGATACTTCTTAAGCGACATCGTCTTCTCCTTCGTTGATCGCACAGGATCTATCGCGTGATCCTGAACAAGGTAATATGAATCCATTATGAACATGCTATCCGCACCTTGCAGTCTCCTGATTGGGCTGCAGTTCATAAGTAACTAGCCTGTCCTCACCTGCAGGGAATCTGGCTCGATATAATAAACCTGTCGGCAAATACCAAAAGTCGCGTTGCCCTTCTTCTTCCTTTACATGGGCAGAATAATGGCGAGCATTAAAATTTGCTCCGCCAAAAACAACCCGCTCTTCTCCTTGTAATTGTGTTCTTTCAACCAAAAATGGCTCCCCGGTACGAATACCAAAAAACTTGGACTTAGACATAAAAAGTCCCTCAAACCAATAGCTTGCGGGTACTGAGTCGGTCGTAAGTTTATAGGATTTTGCTTCGCGGATAGGCCCCATAATTGGATGGCGACGGTTCCCTGTCGCCGTTAACTGAATGTCGGAACCAGAACGCTGTAAATGCAGCTCATGGCGGGCTTCAACCTTATGTTTCTCGTATGAAGTACCAGAAAACTCAATAATATTGCCGTCTTGCCAGGATTCACTCCAATCTTGTTCTACTGTTACCTCAATAACTCGGCTAAATTTTAGACGAAGATTGCCATTCATAATGTAGCTGCCGGGTCTGTCGCCTCGCATGATCTTAAGAATCTGTGTACCCATACAGTATTCTTGCTCCCGGCCTCCTACCCCTAACCAAGCTTTATAAGCCAATACCGTTTCTGGTCCTGACGGCGCTTGAGGCTGGGTTGCTTGGGCTGATCCCTGATTAGCTGGAAGCAAAAGAAGAGAAATAACGCCCACGGCACGGAGATTGAGTAATCTCTGACCAGAAGCGCAGAAATTCTTATAAAATTGATAAAAGAGATTCACGTGCAACAGTTTGCCTCAGAAGATTGGCCAAGCTTAAAAGTCATCAGTATATCAAGATCTTGCACAGTTGAGGTAATCTATTGATGTATAACGACGGAAAATGGCTAAAGCGGGGCAATCCCCTTTAAACGAGGTATAGATGGTAGTTTTACTTACAGGAGCAAGCGGTTTTGTTGGGTCAGCCGTCCTGCGCCTTCTCTTGGCACAAGGACACACTGTTCGGGTCTTGCTACGGCCTACCAGCCTTATGGGCAATCTTGTAGGGTTGGAGGGAACTGAGCTTATTCACGGTGACTTGAACGACCCCGTAAGTCTTCGAAATGCCGTTAAAGGTTGTTCGGCGCTATATCATGTTGCCGCCGATTATCGATTATGGGCTCGCAACCCTAAAGAAATTTATCAAAGTAACGTCGACGGCACCCGAAATCTTATGCGTGCTGCCTTGGCTGTTGGTGTCGAGCGAATTGTTTACACCTCAAGTGTTGCTGTTCTCGGACTCAACAAAGACGGCACCTCTGCTGATGAAGATACGCCGGTTAGCCTGAATAATATGATTGGCGATTACAAACGTTCAAAGTTTTTAGCAGAAGAAGTTGTCAGAGAGATGGTTGCAGCAGACGGTCTTCCTGCTGTCATTGTTAACCCATCAACACCGATTGGCCCGCGGGATATCAAACCGACGCCGACCGGTCGAATGATTATCGAAGCAGCAGCAGGACGCATGCCTGCCTTTGTTAACACCGGATTAAACTTCGCCCACGTAGACGATGTCGCTCAAGGTCATTTATTAGCGTACGAAAAAGGACAAATTGGCCGCCGTTACATTTTAGGCGGAGAAAATCTTTCTTTGCGCCAATTGCTAACGACAATTGCTCAAATGGTTGGTAAACGTCCGCCAAAAATTGCTTTAGCGCACGATCTTGTTCTCCCCATTGCTTATGCTGCTGAGTTTTGGACACGAATATCAGGAGGTAAAGAACCTTTTGCTACCGTAGCCGGCGTCAATCAAGCACGTAAGCTTATGTATTTTAAAATTGACCGTGCTAAGAAAGAGCTGGGATACCATCCTCGCCCTGCTCAAGATGCCATCCGTGACGCCATCTTATGGTTTATTGATCATAACTATCTGAGCCGTACCCAACTTGCTAACGCAAAAAACTAAGGGCCATTCTTCTGTCCCTTAGTTTTGCCGTCCCGTTTGCGCCAATCGATTAACGGTACGCCACTCCTGCCACAATGCTTTTATAGAAGCTCGTGCTGTTGGGCTGAATAATGTCTTTCCTGCTTTGCGGATACGGCCTTTACGCAGATGAGCAATACTTTCACCCAAGGCAATCGGAAAACCCATAAGCGCGCTAGCATCTCGGTAACAAACCGACATACACTGAGTACAGCCATCCTTAATTGGTGCAACATCAGCAAAGTCCCAAACCTTGCAAATCGGCTCAAACCAATAATCACAACGAAAAATATTAAAATTCCAATCCATGAAAAAATAATTACTTCCCCCCACGCACGGGAAAAGCTCGCGCTCTCGTTTAACATGGCGAATCATTTCTTCAAGCGCTGCTTTGGGATTTAAAATGCCGAGCTGAGTCTGATCATTCTTCATACTCCGAACTTCGCGTAAGCGCTCAACCAATTCATCTGGTGTAAAATCGATTAGCCGACTATCCTCTGAGTAAACAAGAGAAGTCGAACTCAAAGTTGTCTTTGGATAGGTAAAGGTAACCGTCTCAAAGCCAAGCTCCTTTAACGTCGCTGCAAGAGCGTTAAAGTCATCGATAAGACGATTAATTGTAACTGAAGCAATCGTGCGTATATCCGCGGCGCGAAGCGCTGTTGTGGCTTTACGAATGCGATCAAATACCCCGGGCAATCCCCGATTTTTTTCATGAGCTTCTGCATTAGGTGAATCAATCGAAATGAATACAGTGCGAAAACCGCTTTGGATTATTTTTTCTATATTGTTGGGCGTAAGCGTTGAACCATTTGTTACGACTGCGACCCGCATCCCCTTCTGTGCAGCTGCAGCCGCCATAACAAACAACTGCGGATGAAGAAGAGGCTCACCTCCCGAGAAGGTTAAATATCGAATACTCTTGCGGTATAAAATATCAAATGATTTTACGGCCAAATCCGCATCAATAAAAGCGCGGTTGTCCTTGGTGACGTTATTCTTATCTTTTGCATAACCGCAAAAATCACACGTCGCGTTGCATAAATTGGTTACCGAGATATTACAACAGGCTGGCCCGCCTTGCGGCAACAGCTTGAGTGTGTCGGCAGCCTGTGCCCACGATATAAACGCCATAGTATTTAGCCCCTGAGGCTTAGCCACGATCGCGCGCAAGAATGCCAACTCGTCTGGCGTAACTCAACCGCAATATACTAATGCTTGACTGACTTTTCCCAAACAGTAAGCAGATCCTGCTCTAAAACCTGCCCCCAAGATGGCCACGTTTGTTCTGCCCATAGTCTAGCCGCCTGTTGCATTTTTGTTAAATTTTTACCATTTAGGATGATTTCTGTGAGACGATCGGCCCACACTTGGGGGTTGCGAGAACTCTCTATTAACCCGTCGATACCATCCCGCACAAATTGTGCCCCACCATCACCTGCTGCTACCACCGGCGCAAGACCCGAGGCTTTGGCCTCAATAACGACATTTGGCGCTAAATCACTTGCCGAGGGAAAAACGAATAAGTCGCAAGCTGCGTATATACGTGCCAAATCATTTTGAGAAATTGACCCTGTAAGGGTCACTCGGTCTCCTAGAAGTTTCTTTATTGCCTCTGAGCAATCACCCTTACCGCAAATCATCACCTGAATATTTAAACCCGAACCAAGTAACCTTTTTGCAGCTTCGGCAAGTATCATTACCCCCTTGCTTTCATCGACGCGCCCTACAAAAAGAAGAACTGTCGATGCCGGGCTAATTCCATATTGAGATTCGAGCCATGCGCGATCCCTATTCTTTGGATTGAACCGCTCTTTATCTATCCCTCGCCGTAAATAGCCAAAACGCGCTGGCGATAAAAGATTTTCTAGATGAGCATAATCTTCCCTAGATGACGCTAAAATATGATCGCATTGAGAAAAGAATTTGTTCAGCCGCTGCTCGGCGCTACGCGCCATTCTTCCTGGTATGTCAATTTTCCGAATCAAAAAGTCTGAAAACTTGTTGCTGCCAAACACATCAAGCAAGATCTTGGTGCTATAAATACGGGTAAACCGGACAAGATCTGTATGCAGTGACGCAATAAGGGCCGTATTGGACCTTTGGCGATACCAAACCGCGGTCTGGGCAAAAGTGAATGTATCCGTGGCATGGATAACGTCATACTGCCCTAATTCCTGAGCTAATGACTTATGAAACCAGGCAAGATCTGTATGATCGGCGGTGCTCTTCAAAAAGAAAAACTTCCGAGTCCCTAAGCTTGGCCTTAGCGTTCTAAAGCGCGCATTCGGGGATAAAACAATGTTTTCTGTCTTTTCGCCTAGAAAATATACCGTTAAATCGAGCTTATCTGGTATGGCTGTGGCTGCTTCAGCAAAGCGTTCCCAGCACTTTACATGGCCGCCAGCCATAGGAGTCCGTTCTAAATCCACCAAAACTGCGACTTTGAGAGGAGCTTTGCTCATAGTAATGTTAAGTACCACTTGTATTGATCTTGAGGGCTAGGTGCGTATAAAAAGCTGGATATCGTTCGTTGGCACAATAAAAAGGACCGGTTGGCATGAGCTAGCCCGCGAAAAGCCTTAATATCAATTCATCAACTGTTCACGTAATTTATCCTAATCGCTCTTATTCTAAAACAAGATTGCTGTTAGGTATTCCTCGCTGGCAGTTATGCGATCCGCTACCTAAGGAGAATACGAATGGTTCACCGCCTTGTTTATTTGGCGAAGCGACTTTTTCTTGGCCTCGCCGCCGCGGTGCTTATAGCGAATGCGGCCACTGCTCAGCAAGCCTCTCCGATACAAGTTATCGAAAGTTTGCATGGCTCCCTCCTTAAAGCGATGCAAAATGCGAAAACTTTAGGGTTTAAGGGGCGCTATGAACTTCTGGAACCTACGGTCACCCATACCTTTGATCTCTCACGAATGGCGCAGGTCGCTGTGGGTCGGCATTGGAATAACCTTAACGAGGCACAACGCACACGGTTAAAAGATGTTTTTTCACGATTCACCGCTGCTGAGTATGCAACACGGTTTGATGGATTTAGTGGGCAACAATTTAAAATTTTAGGACAAGTTGAAGGAGAAAGAGGCTCGCGCCTGGTTAGAACAACGATCGGCAAACCCGGTGATGATCCTGTCGAGATCGTTTATCTTATGATGCTGGATTCGGAAAAAAATTGGCGTGTTGTCGATGTATTTTTAAAAGGAACAATTAGCCAATTGGCAGAAAAACGTTCTCAGTACGTTGCTGTTCTTGATCGTCAAGGATTTCAGGGTTTGATCGAAGCATTGGAAACTAAACTGAAAGAGCTTTCTGCCAGTAGCAGCTAAGAGCTTAACCGCCAACTAAACCTAAAGTTTTTAGAAAATTTTCCGCAACATCGTTTATCGGTTGTCGATTAATATCAACCGCCGTCGTCATCCGGCGCATAGCGCGGTCATCAATGGCTTTGGTTAATGAATTAAGCTTTTCAACCATCAAAGGTTTTTCCTGAGCCAAAGACTGGCGCATTACAGGCGCTAAAATATACGGCACAAAGAATTCTCGCTCATCTTCCAAAGCGACCAAATCGTACGACGTAATGTAAGGATTGGTCCGCTGAACAATGCCAACATCAGCACCCTTCGAGCGCAGCACTTCATATGACGATCGATTTTCTAACGGCACAACAGCATCAGAAGGCCACTTAAATCCATACGCTCTTTGAAGTGCAATAAATCCATCTTTGGCGTCCGATCGAAAGTTGCTGGGGATCGCAATCGTCAATGCCCGCGGCGTCGCTTTGGTTACGACTTCGGCCAAAGACTCAATTCCATCTATTCCTGCCGCCTCTGCAAAATCACGACGCATTCCCAAGGTCGGCGCGATATTGGCCTTTACAGGATCCAACCATACCAACCCGCGACGACTATCCAACGCAACTGTTGCATCATAGGTTTCTTGAGATTTGAGCCGCTCTTGCACACCGTTATGAACCGATAGTCCGATCCAGGTGTATTCCCAATACAAGTCGATAGTTCCCTCTTCGAGCCGGCGACGCAGAGTTATCGTATCCAACCCCGGCACATGCTGTGTCGGAAAACCACTTTGATTTAAGAGCTGCAGAGTCAGCGATGTTAAAATCTGCTCTTCGGGTGAATTTCTACCGGCAACAATGATCGGCCGAGATGCCGTCGCTGCAAGCGATATCGTAGGAGAAACGGCCGCCATGACGGCCAGAGCGGTTGTCGTCCTTAAAAAATCTCGCCGCAGGATCGGGCGCTCGAAAAAGTTACCGGTATATCTATTTTTTGTAGTCGTCATGCAAGCACCAAACACTTAACCAAACGTTTTATTATGTCAGTCATCCTCTAAGAATGCCAGATCTATCGTTTACCGCGCAGTAACCCTAGAGTTGAGGTCGTTTACTTTAAATATTTATCGCGTAGTTGCAGGATTTTTTGATTAAAATGATTGCCCATAGCGCCAGCGCTTTACCGCGAACATATGTAAATTTCTTGCTATTCGCTCAAGATAAACTTCTAGAAAGTGTTTGGGTTAAAATTTTTGGAACACATCGTTGTTGTTCAAACAATGACGATCCTATACGAAAACTTTTACTAAATCTGGAATGAAGACAATTTTGATGAGATTTGTCTTATTGAGAGTCCACTTATGATCTAAATAAATTTAGGAACCAAAAAAAATCTATATAACTTTTCTATTATCGCGGATAGCAATGTTACCCTTAGCGATATCGCGATAGATACCATCAGTTTATCTGATGAACAGACTCTTCGCTTCGAGGACGTCGAACACATCGATCGTAATTGCATCTTCACCATGCCACCGCTGCATTAAATACATCAGCACTATAAGATCTGCGAACGAACAAATAAATCCCGCTCATTTAAACGTGTGGGCTGCTTTCGCAGCCAAATCACGAAGCACAATTTCAGGCTAAAAGTTAATAATTTAAACAAATGACAGAATTTTCTTTACACCATTACATAGTATTATTACTGAATCACCGTCTTTTAAAGGGCAATAAAACATACCTCTGTGGTCGTTCTTCTAATTGAAACTATTTTGTATTTTGCTGTTTCTCGATGCGTGCTGCCAAGATAGAAACAATTTTATCTAATAATTAGCCATGATTTCCGCTGGATTTCGGCTTTTTTGCTCTGTAGATAATTTTTACTTAAATTTACCTAAAATAAAGGAATTAAAATGCGTAAATCTATCTTAAATGAAACTAACTTTTCCCTTTCTTCAGTTACGGATACTCCGATCAAGTCACTGCTCGAAGCAGCGGTTGATCGATCATCCAAATCTCTAGTCGCAAAAACCTCTTCTGCAGTTACATCAGATGCATACAGTGTTACTGGCGACAGCACCCATCTTGGCGCCCCTACTCCCAATGCCGGTCCCGGAAATGATACCGTTACGGGCAACGACACGACTGAGATCCTGTTTGGTCTCGGTGGCAACGACACTATTTTTGGTAATTCCGGTAACGATCAGCTTTGGGGTGGCACCGATAATGACACACTGTTCGGCGGCAAAGACAACGATCTTGCTTCTGGTGATGCGGGCAATGACGTGGTCAATGGTGATGCCGGAAATGACACCCTGATCGGCGATGCGGGGAACGACACCCTTAAGGGTGGGGATAATGATGACAAGGTGTACGGCGGCATCGGCATCGACAGCCTGTTTGGCGGTAACGGAACCGATACCCTTTACGGCGGTACAGAAAATGATTCCGTCTTTGGCAATGACGGCAAAGACATCGCCTTTGGTGATAACGGGGACGATCGCCTTTATGGCGGCAATGATAATGATACGCTTTACGGGGGCAACGGCAACGATACCATTCTGGGCGATGCGGGAACCGACGTCGGCAACGACACGCTGTATGGCGGTGACGGCGACGACATTATTTTGGGCGGCTATGGCGCCGATAAAATTTCTGGAGACGCTGGCAATAACACGCTTTATGGCGGCGACAACAATGACTTTATTTCGACTGGCGACGATAACAATCTTGCCTATGGCGGCATGAATGACGACACAATTTGGTCGGGCTTTGGCAACGATACGCTTAATGGGGATGAAGGCAACGATACTCTTGTCGGCGGTGATCATAATTATGATCTCGACACCTTGTTTGGCGGTGATGGCAATGATTACATGTATGCCTATGACGGTGAAGACAAGTATTATGGCGGTGCTGGAAACGATACCATTGGGGGATTCGATCAAGGAGACGACCTCGCTTATGGCGATGGCGGAGATGACCTGATCTGGGGTGATGAGGGCAATGACACGCTTGTAGGCGGCAGCGACCAAGATCGTCTTTACGGCGGTCAAGGCACAGATAAACTGTATGGCGGTGATGGCAATGACACGCTTTATGGGGGTTCATTACCATTTGGGGGCTTCGACAACGATACGGCTTATGGCGGTGCTGGGAGTGACCTTTATGCCTTCGGAAACGGCTCTGGCAATGATAAGTTTTATGGCGGTTCCGAATTCGATGAGATTCAGCTTGTTGGCGGTCAGCCCGGAGGCCCGGTAGATTCGTGGCTAGAAATGGCGCAGGGCAGTTACACGGTTTTAGCAGATGGCAGTATTCTCTTAAGTGCCGATGCGACAGGCGTCATCCATCTTGCCGATGGATCAACCCTCACTTTTGATGATGTCGAGCACATCTTCTGGTAACAAATCTATAGGCTAGTCTCGACAAGAAAAGCCGCCCGGCACACCTGGGCGGCTTTTTCGTTGGGACCCGTGCCGCCGTGCACAGAGACGACCTGGCCTTACATAGAGCACAGCAATGGCTTGCTCTATATTCCATAAAGGGTTTTACTCATGACTTTCACAAACGGAAAATCATGCACGACGACTCTCGCGGCCTTCCTGTCACCACGACTTCCGTAGCGGCCATCACTCAGCTTGATCGGACGATGACAGAATATCTGGCTTTGGGTCGCCATACAGGGACCTATCTCAAAGCAACTTTTGCCGAAGACCCCGATCTCGCCCTTGCTCACATCATCAAGGGCTATTTCTTTCAACTTTTTTACAAACCGACTTTAACCCAGCGCGCGGCTTCGTGTTTGGCCTTGGCCGATGAGTCCATCAAAAATCGCGGTGCGACGGATCGTGAGTTCCTGCACCGAGATGCCCTTGCGGCGTGGATCAATGGCCACACAGAACACGCAACCCGTATCTGGGAGATTATCCTCGATAAATTTCCCCTGGACGTGCTGGCGCTGAGGCTGTCTCACTTTACTCACTTCTATGACGGTAACGCGAAAGATATGCGTTCTTCGCTTGAGCGAGTTTTACCGGCCTGGACACCAAACACACCGGGCTATGGATATGTCCTTGGTTGTCATGCCTTTGGGTTAGAAGAAACAGGCGACTATCCGGCTGCGGAGGCATTGGGAAGAAAAGCGATTGCTCTTAATCCTCAGGACCCGTGGGCTATCCATGCTGTCGCCCATGTCATGGAAATGCAGGGCCGACATCGCGAAGGCGTCGCATGGCTGGATCAGCTGGAAAAAAATTGGAAAGGCGCCAATGCCTTTGCGGGTCATATTGCGTGGCACCGCACCCTGTTTTTACTTGAAGCCGGACAATTTTCCAAAGTCCTTGATCTGTACGATCAAGAAGTTAGAAGCGATCCTACCAGTGATGATTACCTGGATATCGCCAATGCAGCGTCACTTCTTTGGCGGCTTCATTCAGATGGCATTGACGTTGGCACGCGGTGGAAAGATTTGGCTGAGATTGCCGCGACAAGGATGAGTGATCAGAGTCTGGTTTTTGCCGATCTTCATTACCTGCTGACTTTTTGCGGTGCTGAGCGCCCTGACCTTGCAACTAAAATGCTCGCTACAATGACAGAAGCCTCGTCAAACATCACAACGACCCATGGCCAAGTCATGCAGCAAGTCGGATTAAACCTCGGCAAAGCGTTGACAGCAATAGCATCCCAGGATTGGAAGCGCGCTATTACCCTTTTGCAGTCTCGGGAAAAATCGATCTCCCTCATTGGCGGTAGCAATGCGCAGCGGGATCTTTTTGCTCGGCTCCTGCTTTACGCAGCGCTTGCGGCAAAAGACGTGGATTTAACGCAGACTCTTCTTCGTCAACGCTTAGAGAAAAATCCGCATAGCGGATGGGCCTGGCGTCGCCAAGCCGATCTTTTGCAGTCATTGAATGATGACATCGGTGCCGCTGTGGCGCGTGAAAAAGCGCGCGCTCAGGCAAACTAAGCCGCTAAAGCCGGTTTTTCTTCAACAAGCTATGTCGCATCAACCAACAGTTTAAAATCCACGCACGGTTCATGCATATATGCTCTGCTACGTTTAAGTAAAAAACGTCCTCTGACTGTTGAAAACGGTCCGCATTTCTCTTCAGTCCTATATGAGATTAAGTAGAAATAATTTTAGCTAAAATTATTATTTTATTTCATTAGAATTATACACAGATTATCCATTAAATTTCTTCATCTTTAAGTCTAATCAAATAAAGGGAAGAAAAATGCTCAAGTCTATTTTAACGGAAAATGTTTTTACTCTTTCGTCGTTGAGCGACGCGCCGGTCAATTCATTGCTTGAAGCAGCGCAAGACCCGCGTCCCAAATCAACAGCAAAAACCTCTGCAGTAATTGCGCCGGATGCATACAGTTCTGTGTCTCTGGACGCGAGTGCACCAGCCGCTGCCACTGAAGGAAATGATACCATTTACGGTACTACTCGTGACGAGACATTCCGTGGACTTGGCGGCAACGACACTCTCGCCGGCATGGGAGGTAACGATTCACTCTTTGGCGGTCTCAATGATGACCTGCTGTTTGGTGACACTGGCAACGATACTCTATCTGGTGATGAGGGAAACGACTTCGCTTCTGGCGGCATCGGGAATGATCTCATCCAAGCCCAGGCGGGAAATGACAGACTTGAGGGATTAGCTGGGGACGACACCCTTGATGGTGGGATCAATAATGACTTGCTGTTTGGTGGTGTTGGAAACGATAGCATCTACGGCGGCGATGATCATGACACGATTCATGCTGGTGAAGGTAACGATACCGTCTTGGGTGGAAACGGTAACGATGTCATTTACGGTTATTCGACCGGCACCTCAAATATTTTCTTCCCCGATTTTGATACGCTATTCGGTGGGAAAGGTAACGATACTATTTTCGGTGATTATGGCGCCGATACACTTTTTGGCGACGATGACAATGACTCGCTTCATGGTGGGGTTGGTTTGGATAGCCTATTTGGCGGCATTGGTGATGATTATCTCAGTGGCGGCAATGATAACGATGGAATTTTTGGTGGTTCCGGCAATGACCTCACAACAGGTGGGCTCGGAAATGACCTCGTCCACGGTCAAGCCGGCGATGACGTTCTCATCGGAGATGATGGAAATGATACTCTCGATGGAGGAATCAATAATGACTGGCTTTATGGTGGTGCCGGAACTGACAGTCTGTTTGGTGGAGTCGGAAATGATTACATTGAGGGTGGCAACGATAATGATACAATTTTTGCGGTCGAAGGTAACGACACAGCATATGGTGGAGGTGGGAATGACATCATTGGTGCAACTCGTGCGCAAAACTTTCCTTTGGGTGAACCGGGAAGTGATACCTTTATGGGAGATGCCGGAGACGACACTCTAAGCGGTTGGCAGAATGATGACAGGCTATTTGGTGGCACCGAAAACGACATCCTCAATGGCGGAGCCGATAACGACATGGTGTGGGGTGGCGATGGCAGGGACCACATTTTTGGTGGTGACGGGAATGATATCATTTATGGAGGATCCGGAAGCGATGAGCTTTTTGGTAATAGTTCCGGCGCCGGCAGCGATACCATCTTTGGGGCTCAAGGAGATGATGTAATCAATGCCAATAGCGGTCTCGGTGAACATACGATTTTTGGTGGCGATGGTAACGACGTACTTTTTGGCTCAGGTGAGAATGACACGCTTTTTGGCGGTGACGATAACGACACACTTTTTGGCTTTGAGGGAAATGACACTATCTCTGGGGATAATGGAAACGATACGCTTGCTTGTGGCAATGAAATAAGCACCCTTTTTGGTGGCGATGGTAACGACCTTTTCCTTCAATTTTCATCTGAAGAGGAAGTCATACCTGGTAACGATACCGCCTTTGGCGGCAACGGCAATGATATCTATGCTTTCGGCCTGAACCATGGCAACAACGTGTTTAACGGCGGCGCTAATTTCGATGAGATTCAGCTTGCTGACGGTCAACCCGCGGGCCCACCAAGTTCGTGGCTATCTCTGACCCAAGGTAGTTTTACTATCGATGCGAATGATGGCAGCATTCATCTTAGTGATGACGCGATCGGCACCATTACCTTAGCGGATGGGTCAACACTTACCTTCGATGATGTCGAGCATATCTTCTGGTAATTGACAGAGAGACTTGATCTCGATGAAAAAGCCGCCCAGCACACCTGGGCGGCTTTTTTATTGCCGCCAGACGTGACGCTAACTAGTCTTGCGATCAAAGGCGCTGACAGTCGGTATAAAACAACCTAAGCCGCTAAGGCTGGTTTTTCTTCAACAAGCTGTATCGCATCCGCCAATAATCTGAAATCCGCACCTGGTTCGCGCGCACCTTCTGAAATCAAGCGGCGGAAATTTCTTGCCCCACGCAGACCATTGGCAAGGCCCAGCACATGGCGGGCCACATCCCAAAGACGCCCACCCTCTGACAGATGTCGATCGATATAGGGCTCTAAGCCGGCAATGATTTGGGTTCTACTGGGCATAGAAACTGCATCGCCATAGAACCGATGATCGACCTCAGCCAACACGTAGGGATCTTGATAAGCCGCACGACCTAGCATGATCCCATCAACACCCGCGTTAAGATGTTTTTCGGCTTCATCCAAATGGGTGATCCCACCATTCAGAATGATTTCAAGATCCGGAAACTCTTGTTTCAGCTGATATCCCATTTCCGGATGCAAGGGAGGAATCTCGCGATTTTCTTTTGGCGATAGTCCATTCAGTAACGCCTTGCGTGCATGCAAAATAATCGTGCGGCATCCGGCGTCGCGCATTTTTGAAACAAAGCGCCGCAACGGATCAAAGCCTTCCATCTCATCAACGCCCAAGCGGCACTTGATCGTAATAGGCAGAGAAACGGCCGACTGTATTGCATCCAGGCAAGACGCAACCAGATCCGGCTCACGCATCAGACAGGCCCCGAAACGCCCCTGCTGCACACGGTCCGACGGGCATCCGAGGTTAAGGTTAATCTCATCATAGCCATAGTCCTCACCCAGCTTCGATGCCTTTGCGAGATCGCCAGGCTCACTGCCCCCCAACTGCAATGCAACAGGATGTTCGGCATGATCAAATCTTAGAAATCTTTGCGCATCACCATAGAGCAGCGCACTGGATGTCACCATCTCCGTGTAAAGCCACGCACGCTTACTGATAAGGCGGAGGAAGAACCGGCAATGCCGATCCGTCCAATCCATCATGGGTGCAACAGAAACCATTCGATTGTGATATCCACTCATTCGGTATTCTAACCTATCGGTTTTGGTAACTATAATCTTGCAATGCGCTCTGCAGTCTTGCAACTGTTGGTTAACCGATTTCTTATTGTAGGCTCAGGAACATAGAAACTCGTTGCGGGTGAGGTGCATTCAGTGAGTAGTGTATTTAATACGAATCCTTATTTTTCCCATATGTTTTTCGTATTTTCCCTTTATTTAGTTCTAAACATCAGCCCCGGCCCTGCAAACATGGCTATTATGACCACCTCAATGCGGCAAGGCCGCCGCTCGGGAATTGCCCTTGCTTGCGGCGTGATTACCGGATCTCAATTCTGGGGTAATTTAGCGGCTCTAGGCATGACGTCCCTGCTCATCTCTTTTCCGTTTGCTATAAAAGCGATCGGCATTGCGGGCGGCCTCTATTTTCTTTGGCTCGGTTATAAAGCCGCTTGCTCTGCGTTAAGTAAGGACACGCCCAAAACCGGCAATGATATAGGCAACCGATCCTTCTGGCAGTACTATTTTCAAGGCCTCGGTATCCATCTTTTGAATCCCAAAGCAATCCTGAGCTGGATTTCCATCATTACACTTGGTGTTAGCTCTGAAACATCCGGCCATACTGCGTTCATTATTGTGCTGGGAGGCTTTATTATTGGGAGTCTGGTCTTCGGAACCTATGCGATTGCCTTTTCAACGCCAGTCATGATCAGGTTGTACGCACGAGCGCGCCGTTGGATTCAGGCAGTTGTCGCAATCATGTTTGCGGCGACAGGTATTGGCTTATTGATTTCCTATTAAACTGATAGAAAGCAGGATTTTTTTAAAAAGCGCATCTTTGAAAGCTTGCATGACTCTTGACGAACGGCTATGCCACAGGATCACTCCGGTATTTCCTCCATGGCCATCCTCAAAAACTTACTTTTCACCAACGGGCAGATAGTCACTCCAGACAAAGTATTCTCTGGGACGGTTTCTGTTGCTGGCGATACCATCATGGATGTTCAACCAGTATCCTCAGCATCTCTTAGTGCCATAGATCTTGAGGGTGATTTTTTCCTTCCGGGTTTAGTAGAAATCCATACCGATAATCTTGAGAAATATATCCGGCCGCGGCCCGGCGTCGAATGGCCGATCCTCCCTGCTCTTTTAGCACACGATGCGCAAATCGCCGCAACCGGTATTACAACTGTTTTGGATGCCGTTCGCGTCGGCAGTTCTGTCAACGACCTTGGACGCGCCAGCGTGTTCGCGGAAATTCTTGATGGCATACAAGCCGGGCGCGATGCCGGCATATTTCGCTCTGATCATTTTATTCATGTGCGATGCGAAATCGGCGACGCCGAAGCGGGTGAGCTATTTTTAAAGGTCCATAAAAACAAATTAATCCGCATGGTATCGATTATGGATCATACGCCAGGGCAAAGGCAGTTCTCTGATTTAGCGCGATACCGAAAGACTTACGGTTATGCCGCCGGTATGAGTAATGATGATATTGACCTCTTCATCAATCAAGCGCAGGAATTGCAGTCCCGTTACGCAGCCCCAAACCGGCGTATCATTGCCGAAGCAGCATGTCGCCAAGGCATTGCCGTTGCAAGCCACGATGATACAACTCCCGAACATATCGAAGAGGCAATGGGCCTCGGCATTACCATTAGTGAATTTCCAACCACAATTACTGCAGCAAAGGCCGCCCATCACCATGGAATGGGAACTGTAGCCGGAGCACCAAATCTTGTCCGAGGCGGTTCTCATTCAGGCAATGTCGCAGCGCTCGAGTTAGCCAAACTAGGTCTTCTTGATGCGCTTTCATCTGATTACATGCCGGTTAGCCTTTTACACGGAGCATTTATTTTGCATTGGCAAGGGAACATTCCTTTGCCGCAAGCGATAGCTTCTGCGACCTCGACCCCTGCCCGTCTCGCAGGGTTTGAGGATCGCGGCGCGATAGCAATCGGCCAAAAGGCTGACTTTCTACGCGTGCGAATCGTTAATCATGTGCCGGTTATTAAAGAAGTTTGGCGCAATGGGTTGCGTGTTGCCTAGATAAACTGAGATAAGAGAGATTATGAGCAGTCGTTACGCTATCTACTATACCCCTCGCACTGGAAGCCCTTTGGCCGAATTTGGCGCATCATTTTTAGGACGTGATGCCGTCAATGATAAACCTGTCCGGCAGATGCGGATTCCCGATGTGGGACCAGAGCATCTATACACGGTCACCTCCGGACCACGTCACTATGGGTTCCATGCAACGCTCAAGGCACCCTTTCGTCTCGCTGAAGGGCAAGATGTTGCTGCTCTAAAGCTCGCCTTTGCCGCATTCGCTGCCAGCGAGGCCCCCTTTACGGCGCCGCCTTTAAAACTACGCTCTGTTGATGGCTTTTTGGCATTAGTTTTTCCTGAACCATCACCACAGATGGATCAGCTTGCTCGTTCTGCCGTAGAATTTTTCGAACCCTTCCGCGCGATGCTTACCGATGAAGAATTAGCCGAGCGACGCGCAGCCGGATTATCTCAACGCGAAGACGAGCTATTGCTCAAATTTGGCTATCCTTATGTCATGGAAAATTTTCTTTTCCATATGACCTTAACGCAGCGTATTGAAGCGAGTGATCGGGCGCAAATTCTTGACGGCATTGCTCCAGTTATCGAGCCCATCGCCGATAAGCCTTTACGCGTAGACGCTGTCGCTTTGTTTCACCAAGCGCATCGCGACGCGGCCTTTGTCATGGTCGAGCGCCTCGCCCTAACGGGCTAACAACTCTATTTATGAATATGCCGCAAAGCCTCACTGATGCGCTCGGCTGTTCCAGGTGGTGCAACCAATCCAAGTTTCGTGCGCCGCCACAACACATCTTCGGCAGTTTGCGCCCATTCTTGGCGCACCAGATAGGTAAGCTCTGCTTCTGTTAGCCCACCACCAAGATCAGCGCCCAAATCATTAAATCCTTTTGCCGCACCCAAAATCATATCAACGCGGGTACCGTACAAGCGGCAGAGACGATCAAGAAAAGGTTTTGGCATACCTGCATAACGTTGTTCTATCTTGGCGACAAAACTCGCGAAATCAGCATTGGCAATATCACCACCAGGAAGCGATGTTCCAGCTGTCCAGCCTTTATCGCTCACCCCCAACAAAGGCGCCAGCTTTTCCATCGCATGTTCTGCCAGTTTGCGATAAGTCGTCAACTTGCCGCCAAAAATGCTGAGCAGAGGTGCCTGACCATTAGGCGCATCCAGATCAAACGTATAATCGCGTGTGACCTTGGAGGCGTTTCCTGATTCATCATCCTGAAGTGGTCTTACGCCGGCATAGCTCCAGACGACATCTGCCGGAGATATTTGTTTATTGAAATACCGATTGACCGCAGCGCAAAGATAATCCGTTTCTTCCGCTGAAATTTTTGGTTTTTCGGCGCTTTTAACCTCCAGATCCGTCGTCCCTATTAAAGTAAATTTAGATTCATACGGAATAGCAAAAACAATACGCCGATCCGGCTGTTGGAAAATATAAGACGCATTGTGATTAAACAGCTGTGGCACGATAATGTGACTGCCTTTAACAAGGCGAATATTGTGTTTATTTGGGCGCGCAATACGATCGTGCAAAACCGCCGCGACCCATGGGCCGGCGGCATTGACGATTGCTTTCGCGTTGATTTTTTCTTCACCCCGCTGGCTTTTAACTATACCGGCCCAATGTTGGCCAACACGCTCCGCCTTTAAGAATTCTGTTCGCGTCAGAATATTGGCGCCCCGGTCAGCCGCATCACGGGCATTCAGTGCGACTAACCTTGCATCATCGACCCAACAATCGGAGTAGATAAATCCTTTTTTCCATTCCGACTTTAATGGCGCACCTACCGGTGACTTGCGAAGATCCACACCGGTTGATCCCGGTAAAAGTTTACGCCCCCCTAAATTATCATATAAAAATAAACCCAAACGAATCATCCAGGCTGGCCGCAAATCCGATGCGTGAGGCAAAACAAATCGCAACGGCCAAATAATATGCGGCGCCATGCGTAGCAATGTTTCCCGTTCGATCAAAGCCTCTCTGACCAAGCGAAACTCGTAATGCTCGAGATAGCGCAAACCGCCATGAATAAGCTTGGTTGCTGCCGACGAGGTCGCGCCAGCTAAATCCCCCTTTTCAACCAAGATAACCTTCAGCCCCCGGCCCACAGCATCCCGGGCAATACCGGCACCGTTGACACCGCCGCCAATGATCAAAAGGTCATACAAGGGTTGATTTTTGTCGTCGGCCATCGCTTGTTATTCTCCGCGTATAATCTTCTGCATGACAGCAGCAAGGCTTGATAGCTAAACTGCCTATAAAAAAGCGGAAGCAAAAGGGGAATTCGCATGGCCGCTGAT
>Ga0075163_10001246_pt1 | contig 33901 bp, 57 predicted proteins | sample JI1023141ADNA_FD_71478 | JGI IMG/M metagenome (GOLD analysis project Ga0075163, IMG submission 71478) | Wastewater effluent complex algal communities from Wisconsin, to seasonally profile nutrient transformation and Carbon sequestration -... | ecosystem: Engineered > WWTP > Effluent > Algae...
AATCCTCAAACAGGAAAAGCAGTTCTTGAGGAGGCTAATTATACTCCTGGAAAGGTAACAAAGGGCCGTGAGGTTTCTTTGAATGATCCAGTTTTTTATGGATATGTTCCTAATACTAAAACACCGCCTCAAGTGTTTAATGCAAATTATCAGGATGAAGGTAAGAATGTTCCAATTACCACTCAAGTTGAACAAACTAGTGGAAAAGCAACAGCAGCTGGAATATTAGCTATGGCACAACAATATGGGAAGGATATTAATGATCCAAAAGAAAGATTCAATATTTTAAACAATTTCTATAAATTTGGAGTGGCTCCGGGTCCAGATCAAGAATTTATAATGAAAATGGAGGATAGAAATTACAACAAACAAAAAGACGCACAAGATCTTTGGTTTAAGCAAAAAGGTTTCGAGATGGATTTGACAAATCAGAATAGATCTATGAGTCAAGATCAATTCCAAATGGCGAATACTCTAAGAACAGATTTTGATAATCAAACTGCTGTTAAAGATTTCAAAACAATCCAATCAACTGCTAATGAATTTAAGAATATTATTGGTTCTGGAGTCCAAGGTCCTGCTGATACCGCATTGGTATTTAAATTTATGAAAGCTCTTGATCCAACTTCTGTTGTACGTGAAGGAGAATTTAGTTTAGCAGCTAATTCAGCTGGACAATTCAATCCGGATAGTATTTGGGCTAAATTCAATGGTAAATTCAAAGATGGACGCTTTATCAATGACCAAGTAAGAAATGATTTTTTGAATTTAGTTAATCAAAGTCTTTCCGCTAAACAAATGGACTATAACCAAGAAGCCAACAGATATACTGGTTTGTCAAATACATATGGGCTAAATCCTCAACAAGTTGTCTATAATTATGATCAATCAATGGGGGCCAATACTAGTTCTCCTTTCGCCCCTCCACCAACACAATTTTCCCCTGCAGCCCCTGCTCCTCAAGCTCCTGCTAGTGGGGCATTCGGAGGGTTAAGCAACCTTTTAAATAACTTAAAAGGAGGTGGAGGAACTTCCCCAAAACCAGCGGCTAAAGCTCCTGCAGCAGCTCCTAAGCCTTCTTCTGGAGGATTTGGCTCAGTATTTTCTAAACTATTCAAATAATGGGATTATCCGGACTTTTAACTACATTAACGGGAATTGCTAAAAAGGGGGGTGGTTTAAAACAAGGACTTAGCAATGTAGCAAATAATTTTACAGCCGTTTTAGGGCAAGCACGTCCTCAATTTGTTCAAAAAAAAGTTGAAAAAGCTATTTCTGCTCAACGAGCTGCCCCACAACCACCGCCACCCTCTTCATTTGGCGCACCAGTTCAAACACCAGCCCCTCTACCACCAACTCCTCAACCTACTATTGAACATCCAGTACTGGCTCCGGATGGTCAAATTTACTCAATAACTGAGCCAGAATTGGCTAAAGCTATTGAAGAAGGGGGGAAGGTAATGAGTAAAGATGAGGCTTATAGTTGGATGTCTCAAGATAAGAGTGTTCCTCAAATTATTGGAGAACAAATCAAAGAATCTGCTGGTGGTGCTAAGAATTTCTTAAGTAATAAACTTGCTAAAACAAGAGAATTAACTCCCGCCCAACAATTTATGCAACCTGCAAAAGATGTTGGAAATTTGCTTGCAGGTGTTTGGGGTGCTGGTAGAGATTTAAAAAATTCAGCAGTTGATACTATTCGTTCTATTCCGGATGTGGCTGAAACTGCACGTGGAACAGCTTTACAATTAGCACAAGGGGGAAGCTTAAGTGATCCATATTTAGGAGATCAAGAGGCGGTTAACAGACTCCAGGGTACAGTTGCAGGCCAAAAAAATGCCATCAGGAATGGAGCCTCTTATATACCCCTACCCTCAGTTCAATTAGCTGCTGGCCTTGAAAGAGGGGTCCAAAATGCTGCTGATAATAATTTATCTGGTAAAGAAGGTCTTACTCGAGGTCTTACTTCTGGCTCGGTAAATGCCATGCTAAGTGCCCCTATAATTCCTTTGACTAAAGGAGCTATCACTAAAACTAAGAATTTAACTAATAAAATAGCAAATGAGGGCGCGGTGAAGACTTTAACGGGTCAGGCTGGAAGAAATCAAAAAAGTGTAGAGAATATTTCTCAAATGCTTCAACCACAACTTAATAATTTTGAAAAGAAATTAGCGATGCAAGAGGATCGTTTCACCTCAGGTGATACTTCTAAATGGTTTGGGAAAAAAGAAGCGACAATTGCTCCTTCTCAAGAAGTTTTACAAGCTGCCAATACAGTTCAACAAGTAATCCCTGGGGCAGCTAAAATGAAGCCTGAGGCTCTTAAAAAAGCTACTTCCCAGAAAGTGGCTGCTATTTCTAAAGAGATGCAACCTGTTTTAAAGGAAATCCCTTTAACAGATGAAATTAAAGATCAAATGATCAATAATTTTATTAATGTAAAAGATGAACTTTCACAGAATATAAATTTCATGCAACTTGGTGGTAAACAAATTCTTAAAACTTTTGAGGATAAGTTCATGGCAAGAATGCTTGAAACACAAAATTATGATGATTTGTGGAAATTACGTATGGAGGTCGACAGCAATCCGACTATAGCGTCAAATCAAATTAAGAATGCAACTGAACTTTCTGATGCACGTTACCAGGAACAACAAGGTGGGTTTTATGCTCTAAGGAATGTATTTCAACAGCCATTAAGGGGGGCCGATGCAATGATGCCCAACCCCCAAATAGCTAAAAAATATAAAGCTCTTTCTGATCTGTTACTGGCTAAAGAAAATTTGATTAATAAAGCTCCTGGGGAGTTTAAAGGTAAGCCAGGATTAATAAATAAGAGAAATGCAGTCATTACAGGGCTAGGATTAGTAGGGGCAAATTATCTTGGAGGGTTCGTTCCTAAGGAATAATTATTTTTTAGCAAGAAGGTAGAGAATAACCCAAATAATCAATGCAACCCAAAATCCGAAATAATACTATATTGTTCCTAATATGGCCATACTTGCTAAAATTACTATTAAATCTTTCATATAAAATGAAGTTAGGTGATAAATAAATCTTAATATTATAATGTTTCTATAATCAAAAGTCAATGGAAAGTATAATACCAGCATTAGTCGGCGGAGGATCTACGGGAATATGTATTGCTATGCTTCTTTATATGTATTATAAAGATAAGGAGGTCAGCCGGATTATTAGTGATTATAATCGTATTATTCAAGAACATTTTAGAAGGGATGTTGATGCAAGAAAGGAAGAAACTTTTTCTAGGTTAGAAATTGCTAAGGCTTTGAATAAACTTGCTGGAGATGTCTCTAATTGCCCCACTAATGTTATCGGCCGTTTAACAAAAAAAAAGCTTTAAACTTATTAAGTAAACTTAAAAATATATGAGTAAAGGATGTGAAATATTTAAGTTAGTAATTCTAGTATTGATTTGTCTATTAGTATTCTTTTCATATAAAAGTGCTGTTACCATTGATAGAAATTATCAAGAAGTAAAAAGGATATCAGAAACTTTAAATACTCTTATTAACCTCCCTATAAATGAAACCGAAACCCCTTCGAACTAAAAATGGAAATATGATTGGTATTAAAGGTACTAATCGTGTAATCGGAATAGATAAACCCAGAGAAGCTACTGCTCCTTCAGAGTATCCAAAGAAACGGCCTAGTTATATTATTAAAAATATTAATCATTGCGCCTAGTGAATATCGTCAATAAAAAACTAAATATAAAAGAATTTGAATCCTATGTAAATTCTTTTAATTTTTCCCCTTTAAATCCCTCTAGGATTGTCCTTCACCATACTTGGAAGCCAACTACACAAGAATGGCAGGGTCAAAGATCTATAAATGGGTTGAAGTCCTTTTATGAAGGAAAGGGCTGGCCAGCTGGTCCCCATCTATTTATTGGTGAAGATGGTATTTGGCTTTTTAGCCCTATGAATATCGTTGGTGTCCATGCTGGAGAAGGAAATACTAAATCCATTGGAATTGAGGTCGTGGGAGATTATGATAATCAAGTTTGGACTGGAAAAACAAAAGATAATGTTTTAGCAGTATTGAAGATTTTAAAGAACAAATTGAATATAAAAGATAATGGCATTTATTTTCATAGAAATTTTTCTACCAAATCTTGTCCTGGAAATTCTATTACTAAGGAATGGGTTCTTAAGGAACTTAATGCTGATCCAGGATTAGAAAAGGCAATAGAAGAAGCTCAAAAGGTTTATGATCAAGCATTGTTTGATGCAAATAAATCAGCAAATGAATTAAGTAAGGCACAAGCTTCGTTGGCTCTTTTAAAGGGGAGACCAATTAAAAAATATATAATAACAACTGAATAATGGAAAAATATAAGGATGCTTCACTAGATACTATTGCCATTATGTCTCTTGCTATGGGTATCGAAACGATCCCTAAAGATTGGAAATTAGGGCTTCTTATGCTATTTGTTGGGGGGATGATTTCATTGTTAAAGTATCACTTTAGAAAGCGTTGATGGGCAGAATATTGAGTGCAATTATATTCTTTCTATTGATCTTCTGGATATTATCGAACGTCATTGCTTCCTACCCCATACCCCCGATAGAGAGCGGGGAGTTTTTCTTCACTCCTTGTGAGCCTAGGTTTTAATTGGTTCATTTCTTCAATATTCTTTCTTAAATAAAGTTTTATTGAGAAATAACATAAATAAAAGAATAAGAGAGATATGATGAATATTTTCATTATTTTTAGTTAGGTAGTGTTTCTTTATTTGGTTTCTTGGTCATTGTTTGTAAAAATTAGTTGTTCATCACCGTTTTCATCTTTATAGGTGTGCATTTGTACTATTTTATAAGTCTTCTCCCCACAAGCACAGAAGGTGCGATCCTTACCTCTAATTATATATTGACCACAAATATCACAAATCATCCTTTTTAAAGTTATCTGATAAATAATCCATAAACTCTTCAGTACTAGGCTTGGAACGGAATTGATGATCTCCTGTATCAATCATAGGAGTTTGGTTCTTATACTCCTCCCAATATTTAACAAGTTCTTCAATCATTGTTTTTAGGGTTAAGTAATTCTGGGTTTTCGTAAATATTTCCGATTACTTCGCATAAGGGTGATATACTATGTAGCTCATTCCATGCCTTTTGGAAAAATTCAAAACCACCAGCAACCCATTTAACAGCCATTAAAGTGTTGTCAAACTTTACAATATCCCCTTCAAAAATCTCTTTGCCATTCGTATCTTTTAGGCCTGTGTATTGCATTAAAACAGTTTGAGCTTCTTGAATTAATTCAATACCATGATTTAAATGCTCTGTTTCATTATTTTCATAAACTTCCAAACTCATAGTCCCCCTCCCTACTTTAGTCATAGGAGGATACCAAGCTCTAAATTTAATTGGTCTGTTCATTGTTCTTAGGTTAATAGTTATAAGTCCCATCATAATATCTTAAATGATCACAAATTCCTGAGCTATCTTCACATAATACTGCAAAAAGGACCATTATTAGAAAAGAAATTCCGCCAGAGGCTACAATTCCTAAACACAATATTGCAAAAATTCCAATTTCTGAATCAAAATCATCTTTGTGCTTATGAAGATAGTATCCCAATGTAGACATAATAAGTGCCCAGCTTCCTAAAAAAACATACATATTATTTCTTATCATTAAGAAGTGCTAACCAACTCGATCCATATTTATCATACCACTCCTGACATTCTTCTTTGGTGGGGAATGTGAAGGGAAGAAGAAAAGATCCTGGGAAAAAGTATTGAACTGGTTTCTCTAAAATCCTATCAAAAACCCACATATCCTCTTTGCTTTTTTTTGGCATAAACCCCTTACTTAAACTCTCTATTCTAAGGGAATACATTTGGGCTTCTTCTTTGGTTTGGAAGAAGTTACCGAATCTCATTCTTTCTCGTGAGCTTTCTAAGCCATTATAGACTTCTGAAGTTACTGAACCACAAGTCCCTATATAAAAGTACTCATCCCCCTCTTGAGGCCAGGGTTTTTCTATTTCAACAATATTTTTAAAACTTGGGCATTCAGTACAAAGAAAATCAGAATCATGAACTTCTCTGCATTTATCCAATTTATCTTTCTTCACATAAACCTCCCCATTGATTGTTATTTCGTTGTCCATAGTTTTAAATTTAAGTTGTAGATTGCAATTTCTAACTTCATTGACTAGCAATGAATCTTCCATAATCCTTCTCTCAATTGATTTAGAGAACAAAGAAAGTAATCCAATAGTAATTAAAATTACTCCTATCATCACTAGAATTATCCCATAGTTATTTGGTTTAATAAGTGATAATTACATCGTTGTCAGTATTTCTTGGGGGGTCACAGTCTTCACATTTATAACCTAAAACTTCTGCTTTCCAACCTCCCACTATTACAGTTTGAACCTCCTTGATTTTTTTGCATTCTTGGCATTTTCTTTTCATGGTATTTAATTACATTTTTTGTGAATAAGAACAGCCTTTCCCTTTCTCATCTCAGTTTGATGATTACCTCCTGGGAGAACGACTAATTCATTACAATCAGGACATTTCGAGGCAACTTTAAATTGTTTTTTCATGGTTATAAGGTTATTTAATTACATAAGTAGAGAGGGGAAGGCAGGGTTCGAAATTGCGACTTCCGGTACTTCGTCGTTCCTTACGGTCGACTTTTCCCTGGTCCTCTAACCAACTGAGGTACATCCCCCCTCTGCTTTTGGAATTAAGCCTCACATTCATCACAACCTCTGCATTTTTCACATCCTGGCGCCTGTTTATACCCCCTCTTATAAGCGTCTTGTTCGACCTTTTTGATGAAGGCAATCATTTCATCAGCTTCTACATCTCTAACTGCCCACCCTTTAAAAATATTCTGGTGTAAGTCTCTCCCCCATGTTGGTTTAGTGTTGGTCATGATTATTATTTATAAAATAATTCCTCTGTCATCTCACGATTATATCCATCATCATTATAACAATCATGTTTATCATTCAAATAAACATCCACCTTCCCACAATCAGAACATATTTGCACAACTTCATTAGGAGGTTTTAATAATTTTTTTACTTTCATACTGTTTATTTTAAGATAAAATTAAATAAATGTGCATTACTGCTAAGGCTCCAAATACAAAAGCTGCAGTTAAATTCTTGCTTGAGTGAGCTGCCCAGGAAAAGAGGGTTGATATTAAGATTGCCAAAAAAAATTTCATACTGTTTCGTTAAGTTTTTACCGGGAATCCCGGTTAGTTGACATTAAGGATTAATTCTCGGTAGAGTTAAGTTTTTTAAGGGCTTCTTGTTTCATATTTTTAATGGCTGTTGGAATTGAAACTGGACCATCCAAGCCAAGAGAATGATAGAATGTTCCCTCAATTATCTTCTTTGCCCGTTCTCTTTCTTCTTGACGGACAAAATTGGCTAAACCTTCTAATTGCTCTTTTATTAGCCTTGAGTCTTCAGGAGTAATTTTTGTCTTTAAATTCATGATAATATAGCCTAATTGTGTCATGATATTTTTTTCATCCATCTTTCTTTTGGGTTAGGGGTTAACGAGACTTTAGGTTAGTTATCTCACATGGAACATCTTCATAATTATCCTCCCAAAATCTCCACCATTTTTTGAACCTTCTTCTTCTGAATAGAAATTCGCCCCCTTCTTCAATCCAATTATCCCTATCTTTAGGGACTTTGACTTCAGCAATAATATAAGTTTCTTCTTTCATTTTAATAATTCAGTTAACTTTATTAGATATTTTTAACTTAGGTCTTTAAGTTTGTTAACCCTTTAAAATATTAACTTCTCTTTTCTAAGTTTGATTAGATCTCTAATTTCAGGGAACTCGTTTATTACATCGAGCAACTCTTTATACTGAGCGTCTTTCTCTTCGAGGGCTTTATCCATAATTGAATAAAAATGTTTAAAAGCTTGCTCTCTGGCTAAAATAAAATCTTCTCTTGTTGTGTCTGGGTCAGCAAGTAAGCACTCAAAAGTATCTAACAGCAATTCAAATTCTTTAGTTTGGATAGTATTCATCTTTTAAAAATATTAATTACTCTATTCCAAACTTCTTTGGCTGTCTTGGAATCTAGTTTTTTATTTAAATAATTCCACAATATAATTTCTTTCTCTTCTTTAAGAGATTCAACTGCAGAGTCTTGGTTTGTTTTCATAGGGTTATTAGCTTATTTTCTAGAAGATAAATGATTACTTCAGCCCTATCATTAGCCTCATTTCTCCCAGGGCTTTGCGCAAAAATATCCAATTGTTTAATTATTTCATGCCATTCTTCAGTGTATGGAACATAAATTTCATGCCAATTTAATCTCAAAATTATTTCCCCAAGCTCACTTGTTGAGAAGGCTGAATAACATTCATCATCCCCATCTCTAGGAATATCATTTACTATAAAATTCCCATCATATTTTTTCCACCAAAACAAGCTTTCCTGTTTAACTCCAAGCTCTTTAAGCTTCTTTGAGAGTTCCAATGATGTGACTTGGTCTTGTAGGTTCATAGTGATTTGATTCTTTTATGACAATAGGGGCATCCTTGATTATTTTCCTCATGAAATTCTTTATCTTTTTTTTCAATAAACCAACTAACCACTTGACCAAGTTTTTCACAATAATGTCTTCCAACTGCAATTAGATTGTCTTTCATAGTAATTTAATTAATATATCAAGCCTGTACTCCGCCATCCACCCGGCGAGCCTTTAGGCACAAACCTTAACGTTTCAGTTTGTTTTCTCTCAAGCCATTATCCTTGAGCTAACCTCTTTGCCTAGCTAATTTTAGCTATATTTTCACTAGGCACAAATTGAGACTTCCAAAATTTTTCAAGCCTTAATTTATGTCTAAATCCTTTAGGGCTGAATTGCCCATAGTGTTGTGTGGCTACTCCACCACAAGTTAAACAATTAAAAACAAAATCTAGAAACACTCTAAGTCCATCATATTGACCATATTTTTTATTCCACAATTTAGGGATGGAAAGTTTAGAATATAAATCCTCTCTACCATCTATCTCATAATTCCCTCCATATGTTGTTTTAATCCCTAATCCTACTCCAAACATTCTTTCAGTAAGATTGAAAAAATCAACACGTGTTTTTGGTGTTTGAACTTTAATAAAATAATATAGATTTTTTTGTTTATTTCTTTTTTTAAAAACCAATTTATCAGTTAAAAACTCAAAATTTTCCTTTGTGATTATTGGGTATTTAGGTTTCATATTCTTAATTATTAGAGGCCACTGAATTGTTGAAATCTTTCACTGAATGTCTACTGAGTGATAGGTTTTGTTGATTAATTTGAAATAAAGATCATTTAATCTCGGGAAAATCAGAGCGGATTGGGGGGATATAAATTATAAATTTCCCATCTATTACTCCAATAGGATATAGTCCAAGTTCCCAAATAGGAATTAGATTAATAAAGTTACCTTGAGGGTATTTTTCTTTGTAAGAATCTAAATTTAAAACTAATAAATCTTGTGCACCCCAAGCAGCATCCCGAGCAGCATCCCAAGCAGCATCCCGAGCAGCATCCCAAGCAGCATCCCGAGCAGCATCCCGAGCAGCATCCCGAGCAGCATCCCAAGCAGCATCCCAAGCAGCATCCCGAGCAGCATCCCGAGCAGCATCCCAAGCAGCATCCCAATCGTGAGCAGTTTCTAGCTTTCGATATTCGACACTAGCCTTTATCCCAAAACATTCTAAAGAGAAACTTACTTGTTTCTCCAGTTCTTTTTTATCAATTGATTTATCCGGTTTAAACCATTTTATATTTTTAATACGTTCAACATATTCTTTAAGTTGTTTTTGAACTTTTTCAGGAAGTTCTTTGTTATTGTCGTCTTTTAAAATCATTTTGATTAAGTTAAAGATTTATTCGGAGGGGGCAGAGATTTGCCGATAAACATGTCCACGCGGTACTTTTCAATCCCGCATCTCTCAGCTCAAGGCTAAGGTTCTTTCTTTGAACTAGTGTGTTAATCGTATAGTCACCCTGCAATTTGGCCTACATTATTCTGCCATCGTTAGATAATGCATTTTGCGTCTACCTATTCCGCCACCCCTCCCGCCTAAACTCCTGGAATTACAGTACTTTAAAATTTAAGCGGCAATGGTGGATTACTTTGATTTAACTAAACGATCAAACATAACTATTGACCCAGCGACTGCAACATTGAAGCTGGCAGTTCTAACAGATGGTAATTCGATTACTGAGTGGCCTTTCATAACATTCTCAGGGATTCCCCATTTGGTAAGCACTTCGCCATAAGGTTCCTATTCCGAAATATCCTCTATTCATTTTTTAAGTTAATTATTTACCACCAACCTTTATCATTTCTTTCTACGTAAGTTCCATAAATGAAGGCAACCGTCATCCAAAAGAAAAAGTTAAATATTATCCAAATTTTTGATTCTAGTTGAAAATTAATTATCGAGCCTACTAAAATTATCAGATTTAAAATTAAATATGCTTTCATGAGTTAAATGAATGGGGGTTAAAACAAGAAATTTACTATCAATATAATCAAAGCACCAAATATAAATCCTGTGATAGCTGCAACTGTATTTGTCATTGTAATGATGGGATAGGAATAGTAGTAAAGAGAACTTGGCTGAGAATAAATAGGATAATTGTTGATAAATAACAAATGAATAAAACTTTGTGGAGGGCGACAATGTATTTGTCGGCCATTTTTTTATTGGTAAATGTTTTCTTTTTTTGTTTCATAAGCGTCTACTGTATCCCCCCATATTTCATGACAATAGTTTCTGAATTCTAGATCCCATTGATAGAGTTCTGAGGGGTCAGGCTGAGGGTGACCATAATACTCTTCACATAATCCTTCTAGATTGTCTTCAAGATAGGAATCGAAGCCAATTGAGTAAATATTATTCATACATTAGAGTTAATGATAGGCTATTAGAAAGCTTTTTATGACCATTAGAGCCTAAGTAGGCAGTGGTGTTTCTTTTAGCTTGTCTCTATTGTATCAATCATTGATATAAAAGTCAATACTATTATTACTATTTTCTCCTACTTTTCATTTCTTTCCATAAATCAGCTTCTTCTTGAGGGATATCCCAACGGTCAGGAGTAAGCCTGTTAGCTTTAATCTTTCCTTTCCTTAAATAGATATAAATTGTTTGTTTCTTATACCCAGTATAATCTGAAAAGTCTTTGACTGTCATTTTTTTAGTGAGTTAATAAATGAATCATTTAATGGTGGTTCAACCTCCATGAATGATTTTAAATAGTTAATAGCATGTTCTGAGCCATTGCAAATATTTGCTTCAACACCCATACATTTTGACAGTTTCTTTATCCATTCCCTTTGCTCGATAGATACCTTTCCTCCAACTCTTCTCTTCATTTCTATGAAAAATAAAATAGAAGTGCCATCCTTTCGATACTTACCATCAAGAATAACTACTAGATCCGGAAGACCTCTTACAACCCCAAGCACCCTATTCTCATTTAAGGCCTTCCAACTTTGAGTGTAAGTATTTTGAGCCGTAGCACACACCTTCAACCCCATTTCCCTACACCAATTAACAAAGATGGATTGTTCTTTTAGCTCTGATGGGGTTTCGTTTTTCATGATATTTGATTTAAAATTACTTTCTTTTATCCCCCTGTCTTATCTCATTGATTTGTTTCCAATATTTTTTAGGAAGCAGGTGATAAAAAAATAATTTTACCTTCTCCCAAAATGTTATTTTTTTAATTATCAAAGGATTATTCTTAAACCACTCTTGCATCACTAGAGATTCTTTAACCTCTTCTAATTGTTTATTAATCAAATATCTTCCTTCTGATATTTCTTCTATAGAATCACATCTAGTACATTGTAAATAATAATTAGTATTACATTTTAAGAATTGATCCCTATCTCTTTTACATTTCTCGCATTGAGCCATTTCAAGATACTTGGTTTAAAAATAAAGCTAACGCTGGGTCTTTCTTAATTTTCTCTTGTGTCGGTTCATAAGCACTATTTTCAGAAACGAGAGGTGCTATAGCCTTTCCAAGCTTAGCAGCCTCTCTCTTCTCAATAGCTCGTTCCTGAGGCGATTTAAAGACATCCTTAGCTGTTTCAAAAGTAGCATGCTTGCATTTACCTCTATAAGTAAAACCTGGACAAGAACAGACAAAATTACCCTTGAGCTTTATTATTTGGTATTTTTTTTTACCGGCAAGACCATAACCACATTGGAGAAGACTTTACCTTCATGCCTTCCTTTACCTTCAGTGTGTTTGATAGTGATTTCACATTCTTTATTAAGAAGTTCTTTTTCATTGAATTCACCTTCTGGTTCAATATCTGGATGAACTAAACTGATAAGGTCAGCAAACACTCTAAATCCATCTCCTTGACTAATAACAGGATTAACGAATTCTTTCTTCTTGATTTCATCTAAAGTGTCAGGATTATTGAAAGTGAATTCAACAATCAATTTGTTTTGTCCATTAGGATTAGACCATTCACTAACATCAGTGATCTTAGCTTGAAAGGTTCCCTCAGGAGCTGGTTTGAACTGTTGTTCAGAAGTTGTATATTGCATATAAATAAAAAGTTAAATTAATAATTTTTGTAAACTAAATTGAGAAAATCCACATTCCTTACATTCTCTTTTTTGCCAATAATAAGATCCATTTTCCCACTCACTATCACCATCAACTAATTCATGTTTAAAAATACACCACCTCCCCCAAGCATGACTATGTTCTTCATTAATTTTTTTAATATTAAACTTAGGATTATTTTTTTGATTAAAGAATTTTTCAATAAGAGATGGTTTATTCATATTTAGAAAGGTAAGTCATTAAGTTTATCTAGAGATGCTTTAGCCTGTTGATCAGTTAACCAGTTGACATCCTTAAATTTTGTCCCCAGATACCCGTTAATGATCTCAGCTCCTTTCTTATCATCAGTTGCTCCTAGCTCTTTTAAACGGGCTCTTAAGTCTCGTTTGATATCTGGCTCAATATTTTTAGGGTCAGGTTTGTATTCTATTGGATCTGATCCAGACTCTGCCCATTTTATTAGTATTTTACCAGTATCAGGTGTGATCTTAAATCCAGGTTGATCCATGAATAATCCGGTTCTATCTTTATCGGCTTTCACATAATGGTCAATGCTAACGTCAAAGTTTAATGTCACTTCGTAACTGTATCCCTCACGTTGTATTTCGGCCAGCCCGACCTTAGTCACCTCAGTTTTACCGTTGGAGTCCTTTGACATATCGTAATCTTGTTTTTTTCTAACTGTTGTGATGATATGACATTTACTTTGGAGGATGGCATCTATAAAAGCTGTGTGTCTAGGAGTGATCTTTGCCCAGTTTGTGAATGAGTTGCCAGACATTGAACCATGAAGCTCCAAGCACCCCCCTTTACCGGACCATTCATGAGTGATACTATCAATGATAATGACTTCCATTCCGGCTTCTTCACATGTTTTAATTGCTTCAATGTACCTTTCAGGTGAAAAGGGGGCTTGTAATGTGAGAGTATTGTATGCACCTAGATGGGCATATAAATCACCACTACCATTCTCAGTATCAATTACAGCAATCTTATCCCATGTGGTCATCCCAGAGGCTAATAATAAGGCTGAGTATGTCTTCCCTGCACCGGATGGGCCAGCTAGGCCTATTTTAAGTTTAGCTTTTTGACGGGTTGCTTTTCTTAGTTGCATAGTATTAAGTTAATTGTTTATCAGTAATTGAATCTAAATGATCTTTAATAATGTTGCATATTTCATCAACTACTTCACCTTGTTTAATATACATTTCATCATCATTAGTGATTCTAAATTGTGTTAGATAATCACTGATTTCATCCTTAATTGTGTTAGCCATAAATTATTATTTTAAATAGTGGAACCAATAAAACAGTATAAGATCTTGGCACAAAGGCGCTTAATTAATGAGTCTAAAGGCTTATTAGTTCCACTTTAATTGTGAAGTAAAGCTATTTGTTTTATGCCTATAGTGTCTAAATGACAAGGCTTTCCTTAGCTGTTGACCCAAGTGTATCAATTATTAATACTAAAGTCAATACTATTATTATAATCTATACTCTTCTTCTTCATTTTTATTATGACAATCAGGACAAGTGAGCGTAATTTCTCCCCCTTCAATCAAACACTTATAGAAGGCATATCTTTCCCATGGTGCGATTCTTTGTTCAATAAGATAAAGAGGAACAGCAATTTCACATTGATCACAATTCAGATATTTTGGAAGGGTGTTCTTAGGATACATTTAGTTTTTTAAGTGACCTTATAAAATGATTTGTTTTATCCCCTCTTATTTTACATTCAACACAACAATATCTTCTTGGAGGGATAACGTCATATTCTTTACAAGCGTGGCATTTTTTTGTTTGTTTCATTTTTTCTTTTGATTTAATTTTAATAACTGATTCAATCTTTCATTCCCTAAAAAAACATCTTCTCCAGATCTTAATTTAGACATCTCTTTATAGTTAAGTCCTAGATCTTTACAAAAATTAATTATAGTATTCCTTCTCTTTTTAAATTCAGAGAAATGAAATTTATCTGTTTCACCATTAGCTTTACCAGTTTGATCAAAGCAAAAATCGGCATTGGCTAAATGAATCATTCCCATAGCCATAAAGTTTATATATTTTTCACCTTGAAAAGAAAAGAATATTAAGAATCCTCCACTATATAGTTTAAACGTACCAACTAATGTGATCCTATCTTTATTTTCATTTAAAGTATCTATAATCACATTCACACAATCGTAATTTCCCCCCTCAGTCTCAAAAAATATAACCAAATTTTCTTCATTATTATTGATAAACTGAAGTAACTCTTGAGTGCTTGCTGAATTTATTTCTGAAGAGAAATAATAGTGTTTTCTCATATATTTAAATTAATTGTTTAACAGCTTGGGTAAATGATATTTTTTGTAGACCCATTAAAAATGTGATGCCATCTCCCCCTTTATTACAACCGAAACAGAAGAAAGAATTACTATTTTTATAAAGTTTAAGTGAGGCTGTCTTATCTTCATGGAAAGGACAAGAGACCATATCAGAACGATTAGTGTCAAGCCCATGCGACGCTGCTATTTGCTCTATTGGATGTTCTTTGGCTTTGTCTTTATCGAGATAATCTCCAGACCGCCACTTCTTAAATTGCCATAGAAGGTTTAAATTATTAGTGTCTAAGGCCAATTCATACAAATTTTCGTTGAAAACCTCCATAGCCTCACCTAAACTGACATATTGTTTAGTAGTATATTTAGCTTTGTCAGCCCATTTCTCATAATCCATGACAGCATCGAATTCATCATCTGTCATGAGGTCATAGGGTTTTTTGAGGGCTAGGTTGAGATCAGTCATTTTAAGAATAAAAAAAAGATATAAATTGAGAAAAATGGGAGAGATGCAAGTGCTATAAATAGAATAAATACTCCTAATTTTATTAAAAAATCTGTAAAATTATTTCTTTCCACTCCATTAGAAAATACTACAGGATCAGGAATTTTAATTTCTTTTTTCATACTAGTGTTTAGATCTACCATTTTGAATCAGTGTCAGAATAATATAATAATTGTTCAGGTATATGATTAATAATTTTATACCCCTTTTTTAAATATTGAATAAGGGTTTTGTTATCATTTACTTTCAACCTAACACCAATTCTCATTATAAAATCATCAAAAACATCCTCTTTTTTAATCAACTCTAAGATAAATTCCCCTCTTATAAATTCTTCATTACTCATAAAAGTGTTTGGTTAGGAAGTTCCATGTCCTCAATAAAATAAGTGCCGTTGATCCTAGTTGGTCTGAATTTAAGTTCTTCAAGCTTTTTAAAGAATCTAAATTTCTGCATGATGTATAGGTTGCCCTCCTTACAGTAATCTTTGTAATGCTTCCATACTTCTGCTCGTTTGGCTCTCACACCCTCCTTTTTGATATTGTCCTCATCAATCCACATCGCCACTGAATCATGACTTTTAAGGTAGTCAGAAGATGATAGAAGGGATCTTTGAGGCGGAACAAAGTGACCTCGTTCCATTAACCTCTTAAGGCCATTCACTGCCCAGCTAAAGATATGAGCGGCTTCGGTCTTAAGTTTATCTTTTAGATAGGGATCGCGTTCATGCTCAGCAAAGACTCGGAGGAACGGAAGTAAATAAAACCTTTCCTTAATGGCTGCCCCAACAGAACGAATATAGGGAAGGTCATTGCAAGCTATGATAAGTTTGGCTGTAAAATTCATATCATATTGAGGTTTATACTTCTCATTAACCACCACCTTTTCTCCCGCTACCGCTGACTTTATAACCCCAGTATCCAATTGTTGTCCTGTTTGGATATCCCCAGAGAAATTAACAAGCTTATTCTTAGTCATGAAGACAGTGTCCCCATCATTAATCCCCTTAATATCCACGGATGAGACGTTATGCTCCCCCAATATGTGAGACCATATGTTCATGAGCACCCCCTTCCCATTACGACCCGACCCATATAAAATGAGAGCCTTATGGAACGGATTACCTGGTATTAGGGAATAGCCCATCCATTCTTGAATAAAATACATGACCTCTTGGTAATCGGTTGGATCAGCTTGTTCTTCCCATTCAAAGTTCATAGAAGAGGTGAGAAACTTAGCAAACTCTGGACAGCTAGGGTCTTTAATGTAATCAAAGGGAAGCTTGTGAAAGCAGAAATCAGATTTGGTATAGGGTTTTACCTTTAGGGTATCAAGGTCCATTATTCCAGACTTGATATTGATCTTGTTGCCCTTAGACTCATCCAACTGCTTAATAGCCTTTCTATGCTCTTCATAGGTAAGATTCTGAATCATTTTACCCACTTCAAGGATTTGACCACTATTGGTAGGCCCATACTTACTAATATAAACTTTGTTGATCCAAGCTAAGGTGTTATCAGTCGATTCCATTCTAAAGATGCCATCCTTATAATAATAAAAGGTTTTATTAAAACTAATAATGTTATTCTCATTAAAGAATGTTTTGGCTACCATATAGGCCTTATCAGCATTGGTTAACTTTTGTTCAGCCATGTTTATTTTAGAATTTAAAAATCGACCTCTTATAATTTCTACTCCCCGCAAAGAGAATAAAATTTATTGAAGAGGCCGATGCCTAAATTCCAATAAGTTATGATATTTTATTCTCATTTTTTTTGCGGGGAGATTTTGTGAACTCACCTTAACAAATAAGAAAGTGAGAGTCAATTTACAACATTGTATTAATTGTTGTTTAGTATATATTTGACATATGAAAAAACATTATACAATATACAAGGTAGTTTTGTTTTGAAAATACCACAAAATACTACCAAAATAATTGGATGGTGGTAAAATTAAAATATACCTAAAATTAAAAATGCTACCAAAAATAATAGCTACAGAAAGCATCGAAAGTGTATAAGTGGTAATATATATCTCTTTATAATTTAAAAGTTAATATTAATAGTAAAAGAGAGAGATAAAGTAATATAGAGCTAAAATTTTACCACCAAGCCCTTCAAACAGTTTTATATAAGGAAAGATTTTTTTGTCAAACCATTATATAATCATATTAAATTTCTCAATTTATTTATTGTTATTGTATAATCATATTTGATAGGAAAAGTTCTATTTGATAGATTATTATCATAAATTAATTTAAATCTCATGAAAGCTAAGAAAAAAACCCAAGTTAGAAATCCTTATTCCATGAAAGCTCCCAAAGGTTCTTCTATGGGTAAAGGTAAGAAGAGTACAAAAAAAGGATTTACAGCAGCGTATTGTTAGTTAAAATACTTTTTGTAGCGTTATAGCCCCTCTAGGTTAGATTGAGTGGACACGCTCAATACGGTTTCCTACCGTGGCCAAAATAGGATAGAACCTCTGTTATTCTTTACAGAGGTTTTTGTTAAGTGTTAATATGGGGTTAACTTAAATAAAAATCTATGAATAGTCTTCTCTACCTCATTGCCGTCATCTTCGTAATCATGTGGTTAGTAGGCTATGTTGGTTTTCATGCGTTTGGAGGATTGATTCATATTCTTTTGGTTTTAGCAGTTGTGTCGATTATTTTGAATATCATTCGTAATGGCAGAATTTAGTTGACTTTTTATGAAAATTTAATAAAATTGTTTGTGTTAATTAGATTTTTCTAACCCTCCACCCCATGAAAGCTCTTAAAAGCTCGCTCGTTGTTCTTTCTGTATTTGTGTTAGGTTTATTAGTAAGTCCGGTAGCTCAAGCACAATGGACTAGTATACTTGGTAAAGAAATTGCTGATGGTCCTGAATTTGTTAAGGTTGTTGGTCATCCTAACAATTCAAATACAAGTAATGCATATCTAATCCTCCATAAAGAAAAAATTGCAAGTATTACAGCTGACCCTTATTTTAATACCGAAAGCTCTAGGTATAATATAACTTTGACAAACGGAATAAAGTATTGGGTAGATAAACCTGTATTTGAAGCATTGGTTGCACAATTGGAAGTAGTTGATTTAAAATATTAAATATGGCCTACTTGTTCCAAAGTAATTTAGAATCTGATAATCCCTCTCAATTGTGCGAGAGGGATTTATTTATGTTAGCTTCTAGTAAGGTTTTAGATGCAAGTTTAATTCCTTATCTTTCTGCAAAATTGACAAAAGAAAAGATATCTGAAAGAATAAATGATGTTTACACACTATTAATTGAATCCGCCCAATCCATTGAATCTGGAGATAGCTAAAAAAATAGAGGCTGCATTCTTATTAGATGCCACTCCTAGAGAGGTCGTTCTTGAGACAGGAATAGAGTATGAGCTTGTACTGGAATGGTTATCCATGGGAGATAACCACAAGCGAATGGAAGAGCTTAGAACGCGCCCTAGATGGGAAGCTAAGAAGTTAGTGACCAAAGCTTCCGGGGAGGATTTAAAGACAGCTCAGTGGTATTTGGAACGTAAGGCTAAAGATGAATTCAGTGCACGGACTGAAAATAAGACTGAATTAACCGGTGAATTAACTATTACATGGGACGAATAGTCATTCCTTTTACACGTAGAGAATATCAAAAGCCCTTAACAGATTTCATTCTTAATGGGGGTAAACGTGCTTTTGTTGAATGGCATCGTCGAGCCGGTAAGGACATTTGTTTGTGGAATCTGATGTTTCGTATGGCCTTAGAAAAAGTAGGGCTTTATTATTATTTCCTCCCAACTTACACTCAAGGGAAGAAGATTATTTGGGATGGGATAACGATTGATGGTATAGCCTTTAAGAGTTTCATCCCTAAAGAGTTGAAACTTAGTGAGCATGATCAAGAAATGAAGATTAAGCTAAAGAATGGATCAATCATGCAAATCATTGGAACGGATAAGTATGATGCCATCCGGGGGACTAATCCTATTGGTTGCGTATTTAGTGAGTACGCTTATCAGAACCCTCAGGTTTGGGATGTTATCAGGCCCATCCTCAAGATCAATGGTGGATGGGCTGCCTTTAACACTACGCCTAACGGTGAGAATCATTCTCATGATTTAGGAAAGATGGCCTCAATGAATCCAGAGTGGTTTTATGAGGTTTTAACTGTAGAGGATACCGGAATCTTGACTGAAAAGGATATTGAAGATGAAAGGAAAGAAGGCATGAGTGAGGCGGCCATCCAAAGAGAATATTATTGTTCTCATGATGTTGAAGGTTTAGGAGCCATCTATGCCCGTCAAATGAAGGAGGCCAAAGATAAAGGAAGGATTGGTCTTTATCCTTATGTTAAAGGTGTCGATGTTCATGTTGTACCGGATTTAGGAAGGGCTGATACTGCGGCCTTCATCTTTTTTCAAAAGTATAATGGAGAAATAAGAATCATGGACTATTACGAAAATACTGGTGAAGATGTAGGACATTATGTTGAAAAGATCAAAGAAAAGAACTATTCATTGGGATTCCTATTCTTGCCACATGATGCTTATGCTAAAAGAATGGATAGTAAGGCAACCATTGAAGAACAGTTTAGAGCTGCTGGCTTTAGAACTCAAAGGGTAGAGAATTTAAGTATAGAGAATGGAATCCAAGAAGCACGGAAGATCTTTAATCAAGTAGTATTTAATGAGGAGCCTACTAAAGCATTAAGAAGAGCTTTAAAACATTATCATTATGAGTATGATATTCTTAAAAAAACTCTAAAAAACTCTCCAGAACATGATTGGTCCTCTCATCCCTCAGACGCCTTTAGATACATGGCCATTAGTGTTGGCACAATTGTTGAAGATGAAGGAGAGAATTATAATTATGATGTACTCATTAAACAAATCTTTTAAATGGCTATATTCCAATCTAAATGTAATTCATGTGGCACTTTATCATATATTTTCCCTGATCAAGTTGAATTGATTAAACAGAATGATAACTTGAAAATGGCTCCTTTTGTCAGGACAAAACTCCATGTAGGGAAAAAATGGTTTTGTATTAAGTGTGATTCAGGGGGGAAGGATGGACATAATTGTAAGATCATTGGGGAATTGCCTTCTGAGAAGTCTGAGGCCCTTATTAAAATTAGGAAAAGAGAAACAAATTTGAAAAGCCAAGGTTTTTATTTGCCAAAGCTTTACTAATTTGATAATTTCTTGTTAAGGGGAAGGATTTATTTATGAAAAATCCACTAGAACCACAGGACGAGTCAAAAGTTCTTGCTTTTATTTCAACTTTTCGCAGTGATATTCGTATTGCTAGTCAAAGTTTAAGAGATGTTTGGCTAGAACTTTATAAAAATTACAGAATCTTTAAAAGTCGTGGTCGGAAGGAATGGCAATCCAAGGTATGGGTTCCCAAGACATTTATGGTCATTGAACAAATAGCATCGAGGACCACTGCGCACAATCCAAAGTTTAATCTTGTGGCCCTTCAAGCTTCAGCGTTACAATTCTTTACAGCAAATCAAAATGAGATCGATGAAGCATTAGCTAGCGAAAAAGAAGCAGCCCTTGATCCAACCAAAGTTCCAAAAGAGATGCCGGAGCCTAAAATATACTCATCTAAAGATGTTTTAGAGGCTTATTTGACCTATGTTTTTACGGAAAACAAACTTAAACATAAGATTAGATTATGGGATAAGGGCCGTCTTACGTATGGGACTTACCATGTGAAGATTGATCCAAACATCATTACTAAAAAAAGGAGTAGAAAAGAAGAAGATGAGAATGAGGAGAGGGAAATTGAAGAAGAAGTCTTTTCCAATATCCTACCTAATGTGAATACAGTTGATGTATTTGATTTTGATATCCATCCCTTTGAAGAAAGTATAGACACAGCTTATGGAGTGGGTCATAGTCGTTCAGAAGTGACAATCGGAGAATTAGATGAAGAAACTTATTTTAATTTGGAGAGGTTATTAGAACAAGAACCTGTTACTTCAGATTACGATCCTATTTCTCAAAAGATTAATAAAGATAATGTAGTTTCTACTAATGCTACAAAGAAGATTAATCCAAATTCTTTTGGTCTTTATGAATATCATGGAAGATTCTCTCTATCTGGTAAGCCAGAAGATGAGAAAGAATATATAATTTCTGTAGTTGATGATAGTGTTGTAGTTCGATTCGAAGAGATGGAACATTTTGATGCTTTAGGGCGTCCTGTTCGGCCTTTTGTCGCCATGCATGATCAACCTGTACCAGGGGAATACTTTGCTATCGGTGAGGCTGAGCCTATCATGTCTTTACAAGAAGAAATAAACAATCTTCGTAATACAAGAATGGATTATAATAATTCTGTTCTTTATCCGGAGTGGCTTGTTCGTAAAGGGTCAGGAATAAATCCTTTTCAATTGGTCCATCGACCAAACAATATCATTCAGGCGACTAATCTAAATGATATTCAGCCTCTTCAAAAGAGTGTCGTCCCTCAATCTGGCTATCAGGAAGAAGAAATAATTAATCGTGATATTCAAGATGTTTCTTCTACAACTAATTATGCTCAGCCCGGAGCTACTAGCGCCTTCACCGATACAGTTACAGGGGCAAGCATGAGGACTCAAGAACAAAGTACAAGAATGAGAATGAAGATTGAATACCTTGATGATGCCGTTGCCGAGTTAGGACGCAAGATCCTTTTAATAGCTGCACATTACATTGAGGATCATATTGAAATTCGTAAGGATGATGCAGAGTTTATCACAGTATATAAAGAAGCTTTTCAAGAAATGGCGCGAAGCTTTTCCCCTCAGGTTGTTACTGGTTCTATGGCAGCTGATACACCTTCAGAGAAAAGAAACGAAGCTATTGCTAGAGGGAATATCTCTTTACAGTATGCTCAAGCTGGTGTTCCTGTAAATCTTCCAAACGAATATAAAAATATTATGGAGTCCGGATTCAATGTGAAAGACATTGATTCCTTATTGGGAGATACAACCGCCCAACCTATTTTGGAAGAAGGGAAAGATCCTAATGCTCCACCACCTCCTGAGGGTCAACCTCCTTCACCTCCAATGGAACAACCTTTACCTCCTAATCCTGAGCAAAGTGGACCTCCGCAAGTTCCAAATATTTAATTCTGGCTTATCAGAAGAAGAGAAAGAAGCCTTAGCCGAACAAGAAACAGCTGAGTCTAAGTTTAAAGAAAATTTAGAAAAGGTAAGGTTAACCATGCGCTCTGAAGGTTGGTCAATAATTATTGAAAGAGTGGTAGCTGAGATGGAATATTGCAGGGCTAAACTTCTTAATTGCAAAGCTAAAGAATTAGATGCTTTACAAGAAAAAATAAAATTAAGAAAAGAATTTCTTGACGAATGGACTCAATATATTGAATAATTCGATTAAATAATAACTTAAGGCCGGCAAAAATTCCCTTCCCTGCCTAATCTTCCCGATTAGGCTGCCGGCCTTAGCTTGTTATTACAGGCTGCTTATTTACATAATCATTATTTATATGCAAGAAGAAACCTTGGATGAAACCGCTTTGGAAACCTCTCAAGAGCCCGAAGTTGTGGATGAAGAGCCTTCTGATAGTGTGCAAGAAGAGCCTCAACATGAAGAAGTAGTTGAGAAACCTCGTTTGTATGCTGATAAATATAAAACTCCTGAAGAGCTTGAAGTTGCTTATAGGAACAGTAATGTTTCAGCAACAAAATTAGCTCAACGGGTAAGAGAGTTAGAGAAACAAAATCTTGACCCCGAAGCCAAAGAGATTTTAGGCCAATTAAAAAGCCTTGGAGTTGTCACAAGAGATGAGTTGGAAGAGCAAGAATATATCAATCAACTTGTTGCTTCTGATAATGCTGCTATTGCCAGTTTAAATCTCACTGATTCACAAGAAAGAGTACTCAGAAATTATTCTCGCCTTCCTGAAAATTTAGGAAGAGACATGCGAGAATGTTGGAGTGAACTTTCTTCTGGAATTGAAGGGGGTAAAGTTATTTCTCGGAAAACTACCATCAAACCACGTAGTGGTTCTAAAGGCGGCGGTTTTAAACCACTCTCTCAGGCTGAACTCTCTAGAATGCCTGATGACCAATATAATAAATATTGGAAAGATTATGAAGCAGCTCAAAATAAAAGTTAATTATTAATAATTTAACTTAAACTAAAATGTATCCAATGTATGTCCGTGCTGAGAACGCAGCTGATATCAGTGATGCTGCTGATACTACTCAATACACCATTTACGCTCCTTTCAAAGGGGTAATTCGTTTAGATGAATGTTTCCTAAGATGGACTGAAGCTACTGGAACTCAGACCACTACAGCTGGTGTGATTTCTATTTCTGTAGCTGGCACTGAAGTTGCTACTTTGACAGCAGGAGTTTCTCTTGCTATCGGTAAGACCCAAAGATTTACTTCTACTACTCCTACAACTAATCCAAAAGATCCTTACATCGAATTCGCTGCTGACGACGCCATTGTCATTAAGACAAAGACACAAGCGGTGGATGGAACAATCACTGGTGATGGTGATGTATTCCTACACCTTGAATTAGGTATCTAAAGAAAAAAGAGGAAGGGAAAAACCTCTTATCAAATAATTTTCTTTAAAAAATGGCCAATATAACGACTACCACAGCGAATAATTTTATCGCTACCAAATGGTCCACTGACGTTATCCGTGCTCGTGAATCTAAACTTGTTCTTGCTAAAGCTGTTAAACGATATGATTCAGATTCAAAAAAAGGTAATACTATTTTGATTCCAAACATTTCTCATTTAACTGCTAATGTTAAAGTTCCAGGAGTTAAAGTTTCTTTCCAAGCTCCTACAGAACTTAACGTGACTTTGCTTTTAAATAAACATTATGAATGTTCTTTCTTATTGGAAGAAATTGCTGAAGTTCAAGCAAATGTTGATTTAAATGCTGAATACACGCATGAAACTGGGTATGCTCTTGCTAAAGCTATTGATAGCTCAATTGCTGCTTTAGCTACTGGTTTTTCTCAAACAGTAGGTGTTTATAACACTGCTATTACTACTGACGTTATTCTTGATGCTCAAATGACCCTTGATCAAGCTGATGTTCCAGAAGAAGATCGTCACTTTGTAATCAAACCAAAAACTAAACGAGATATTATCGATATCACTACTTACATTTCTAATGACTTCGTTAATGGCAAGCCAGTAGAAACGGGTGTACTTGGGATGATTTATGGAGCTAAAGCTCATATGACTAATCAAGTAGTACAATCAGGAAACAATACCAACAACATGCTTTTCCATCGAGATGCTTTGGCACTTGGAATGCAACGAGATATCACTACTAACACTGACTATTCTGTTGATGATATTGGTTGGAAAGTAGTGACTGACGCTATTTGGGGTGTTACTGAGTTACGTGACGACCATGGAGTACTTGTCAAATCTTAATTTATTACTTTTAAGTATTATGGCTGCAACAGTATTTACAGCTCAATTAAAAGAAACTTCTGGTGATGAAGTGGTTCCTAATGTTAGAGAATCTGGGACAGCAGTTACAAGTATCACTGTAAAAAATCATGAAGGGAAATTGATTATTACTTGTACTACGCCGTAAAAAATAATTGAGTTTATTTCTTGCCCATGCTAATGTTTGGGCAAGGGGATAAATTTAAACCTTAACTCCTTATATCATGGCTACAATTCAACCAAAAAATCAAATGAATAAAATTCAAAATTTAGTTTCAGGAACTAATAATAGTGACGAAACTGTGTGGTTAAAAAATGTAAAGCATGGAACGGTTGTTGCTATTCCACCTTCCCTTCTTTTAGAAAAAAGACAGCAATTAGATGCTGAAGGTAATCATATTTATGAAATCACTGAGCCAGAATTTGTTCCTAAAAAAAGGATTAATGCTCGTGATGATGAAAAAAAGGATTCTGCTAATAAAAATGCAAATTCTCAAAAAACAATGACTGATATCTCAAGAATTGTTCATGGTTCCGTAGAAGAGATCGATCAATATGCTAAAGAAAATAATGTTGATATTTCTGGCCTTAAGACTAAGAAAGAAAAGTTAGAAAAAATTGAAGCTGAAGGAAAACTTTATTAAAAATAAGGTGTTAAAATCATAAAAAGGGAAGGGTTTATTTTAAATTAACTCTCCCTTTTTATGGCAATATCATCTAATAAAGAACAGAAAGAACAGGATTCACTCATTGAATCAACCTCAACACCAGGTCAACCTGCTCAAGCCGTTTGTAATCCAGATGGTTCTGATATTGGCTCAGGAGGTGGTGGAGGGACAGGAGGAGCAACATCAGTTGTAACTTCAGTAAATGATTCAGCTTCTTCCGTTACCCTTCTATCTTCGAATGCAGCACGATTAAAATATTCTGTTTTTAATAATTCTACAGAAATTCTTTATCTAAAAGAGGGGATTACTGCTTCTTTGACTAATTTTACAGTGGCTATTCCCCCCCTTGCACAATATGGTTTTTATGAAAGCACATCTTATACAGGAAGAGTGGATGGCATTTGGGCAAATAATTCAACAGGAGCGGCTTTAATCACTGAAATAACTGCATAATTTATGTTACATTCTACCCCACCCCTTCCAACTCCCATCACCATGGGGGGAACCAATGCAATTACTGCCTCTGCAGCTAGAACAAATCTTGGGCTAGCTATAGGCAGTGATATTCAAGCTTCAGATGCAACTCTTACGGCTTTAGCTGCTGCCGACTGGGCTGCAAATGCACTTCCAATAGGAACTGGGGCAAATACTTTATCCCAGACTAGCTTTGCCGCAAATACTTTTCCTGCTCGCGCAAGCACAGGAAACCTTGTCGCTAAATCAATTACTGATTTTATCTTATCCCTATTGGATGATGCAGATGCATCCACTGCAAGGACAACTTTAGGATTCGCAGACGGGATTTATACGCCCACTTTAACTGATGTTTCCAATATCTCTTCTCATGGAACGGTTTCCGACCTCACTTACTTAAGGATTGGTAATTCTTGTACCGTTTCAGGAAGAGTTGCTATTGATCCCACCTCCTCCTCTTCAGCTACTGAATTAGGAATCTCGCTACCATTTGCTTCTAACTTTTCACTCTTCACTGATTGTGCTGGTGGTGCTTCAGCTTCCTTTGGTGGTGTTGTTTCTCAATCTTGTGGTATTCGAGCCGACACTACTAATGATAGGGCCGCGCTAATATTTACTTCTACTGCTGATGTTACAGCCAGAGATTGGGAAATACAGTTCACCTATCGAATAATTTAATCAAAATATGTCTGAAATCGTTAAAAAATACTCACTCACTAAAGCTCTTTATTATCTATTTTTAGATAAATTAGAGGAGTTTACCAATAATCCTGATCAAGAGTTTAATTTAAGTGAATTATTTGTCTCTGCTCGTGAATCTGATGGCCTTACTCAAGAGCAACTTGCAGAAAAAGTTGGTACAAGCCCCCTTACTTTAAATGAAGTCGAAACTGCTAATTGTATTGTTAGTTTTAATGAACTCCAAACTTATTTTTAATTATTTAATAACTTATTACTATTATGGCATCCCCTTATAAAATAAAGAGAGCTGTTAAATCAGCCCTTAAAAACCCTACTCAAACTTTAAAATCAGTTGGAAGAGGGGCAAAAAATTTCTTAAATGCTATGGCTAGTTCTACAACAAAAAAAAGTATGCCCACCCCTATTAGAAGAACTCTTGAGAATAGAGGTGTGAATGTTACTAAGAAAATTGTTAATTCTCCTCCTAAAAGAATGGTTAGAAAAATTGGTCGCTAATAATCTCTTAAATGACTTTAACAACAAATCGGGGGAATGTTAGATCTAATCTAAAGATTGACCCTAAAAAAAAGATTTGGAGTGATGACACTCTAGACCGCTTCATTAATGAAGGCCAGAAATGGATGGTGGATGACTCCTCAATGACATGGGGCTTTGGAGAAACCATTGGGTATTTAGTACCAGTTTTGGCCTACAATGAATATTCAAAAAGCTTAAATGATAATCCTGAAAATTTCTTCTCGCCTTTTATTAGGCAATTATTAAATACACAAGTTGGTAATAGGGTATTAGATAATAGTTTTTTGATAGACTATCCTACAGGCATTTCAAATAGGCCCTCTAGGGTTTCATTGTTTGCTGAAAGGATTTTTTTGAATGCTGGTTATGATGAAGCTGCTATTTATACTACCATTCATGACATGGATACCTTTAATGGTAATGGCACTTGGGTGGCAATTAATGATGCTTTAAATGTAAGTACAGATGCCGTCAATTTTAAGCAAGGTTCTGGTTCTGTTTCCTTCGATATCGATGTTTCGGCAACAATGAGCAATAAGGCTACTATTTTTAATAGTGATTTTGCACCTGTTGATCTCTCTTCCTTTCAATTAGATGAAGGGGGTATTATTTTTTGGGCCTATTTGGAAGATAATTCAAAGATAAGAGCCTTCGAAGTTTCTTTTGGCAATGATTCAAATAATTATTATTCAATAAAACAATACGACTCTTCTGTACAAGGTCAAAATTATGATCAAGGATGGAATAGGATTTTTATTCCATCACTTAATAGGGCTAAAATAGGTTCTCCTGACTTGTCAGTAATTGATTATTTTGTAGTAAACATTGAATTTGATTCAGATGCTTTAGATCAAACTGGTGTAAAAATTGATAATATTCAATATGTTGATAAATATATCTCTTATTTATACACTCAAAAAGCAAAAAAATTAACTTCAGATGGTGATCAAAGTATTGTTCCAGAAGATCTTCAGTTTATTTATGAGTTATATGCTACTTCAAAAGCTTTGGGGATAATCCCCGGGAAAGAAGCCAGTGCCCAAAAATTCTTTGATGAGGCTACTTTTCAAAAAAATAGAGTTTTTGAAGAGGATGCATACAATACTATTCAAGAATTTAAGATGATTTAATAAAAAATGCCAAATAAATTTGTCTTTGACAATCTCACTGGAGGTTGGAATATGCAAGAACCAACCACAATCAAAGAAAATGAATTAGCTTTGGCTGATAATGTTTTTTATGGGGCTGACAATAAATTAACATCAAGGCGGGGGATTCAGAATATTTACAATCCTATTCCAGATGATGTTTCTTTGATCCACCATATGGATACCTTTAATGGCTTAGGAACCTGGGTAGCTGGTGGCGATGCGGGTACCGTAGCAACTGACAACACAAATAAAAAACAAGGTGAGGGGAGTGTTACCTTTACTATCACAGTGGTGGGTACAAGTGCAAGCATTGAAAATATCACATTACCACTTGTTGACTTAACTTCAGAAAAAGAAACTGGGTCATTTTATTTTTGGGTAAATTTACCAGTTGTTACAAATTTAAATAGTATCACTCTTACTCTTGGGAATGATTTAGATCTTCAGGATTATGAATTAACTAAAACTACTCAAGCTAATGGTGATGCCTTCATTGTAGGTTGGAATTTAATGAAATATGATTGGGAAGATATGGTAATCGCTGGGGTTCCCGATGGTAATATTGAGGAAGTAAGGATTACATTGAATTATTCTGTAGGATTCGCAGGTGGTGCTGGATTTAAAGTAGACCAAATTTATTGGGCCTCAGGAACTACAGAAGCACCTGTTTATTCTTTATATGAAGTCAAGCTTACAACAGGGGTTATTATAACTTTGGCTTCATGTAAGAATTCAATTTTTAGATTACATAAAGGAGATTGGGTCTTATTAAAATCTGGGTTTACAGATGGAACTAAATTCTCTTTTGTAAATTTTAATAATATTATTTATTTTTCTAATGGTATTGACGACTATCATGATTATGACATTTCTAGAGAAACTTCAGTTGGTATTCTTGCTATCGAGTACCCCTCTGCGCCAAAAGCTAAATATTTAATGGTTGTAGGGGCTATCGCGTATGCTTTTGGAATAAAGGATTCCTTAAATGAATTAAAATATACAGGTTCTGCCCCTCCTAATCTTCAAACTTATGGCAATAATGAATTCATATGGGATGACAGGAGTCGTGAAGTAGGGACTGGTATGGTCGCACTTCCAAATGATGCCATTGCCATATTTTTAGAAAATTCTGCTTACTATATAGATACTGTTACTAGTCCTTCAACCATTCGACCTTTAGATTATGATGGGGGTTGTCAATCTTTCCGTAGTATCCAAAGGGTTGGAAATGACACCTTCTTTTTAGCTGAAGATGCTGTTTATTCTCTATCTCAGAGACAGGCTACAGAGGGTACATTTGGGTCATCCTCTCTTTCTGATAAGATACTCCCTATTATTCAAACTGGTTCTGATTTAACAACTGCAAATGCCTTTAGGGGAAAAAGGGTGATGCCTAATCATTATTATTTAAATATTGATGATTCTAATTCAGGATTCCCCACTACTTGTTTAGTTTATAATATTCGATTACAAGCCTGGACAAGATATACAAATATAGCAGCTCATCAAATGATTGAGCATGAAGATGAAAATGGAGATTTCCATATTATTATAGGAAGTGTCTTTTCAGGACAAATAAAAGAAATTGAGAAAGGATTTGACGATAATGGAATTCAAATACCTGTGAAAATTCATACTAAAGAAATGGATTTTAATGACCCAACTCTATTTAAGGTGGTAAATGAATGTGATATTAGTGGCTTCGCTAGTGAAACAGCCTTAATAGACATTACAGATGTTTTAGATGGAGAGGAAAATACAACCGATATCTTAGACGGTTCTGATTTCAATCCTACTGGCTCCTCCTTTACTTTAGGGGTTGACCCTCTAGGTACAGTTCCTTTAACGGGAGAGCCTCAAGAGGGGGACATTCTATTGAATTTATTTAATGTAAGAAAGAATGTTTATCAGTCTGCTTATAGATTTCAGATAAAAATTGAAAGTGATGTTTTATTTAGCGCCTTTGTTCTTTCTAAGATCCAAATGCATATAGAACCATTACCTATAGATTTTTTCCCAAATGATAGTTATATTTAATTTAAAAGGGGGAAGGCACCTTATAAAATATGTCTGATTTTCTCACCGCTCCAAAAGAAAACCAATATAAATCCCAAATTGTGGGGGAATTGTTGGAAACAACAGTAGCCCCATTTGTCTTAACTTTAAAAAATGCCCCAGGATTTACCATAACACCTGGCGAATTTGTTTATTTTGTTGTACAACCAGGTACTGTTAATGAGGAAGGCTTAAAGGTAAGTACTATAACTGGCAATCAGGTTACCGTTACTGTACGAGGCCTGCCTACTTACGAAGGAGGTCCGAGCACAACGGCTTCACATGGAGGAGGATCAACAATTATTATCTCTAATAATTGGCAATTATATGATGACATGTCTACCTCAGTTAATAGTAAATATGATAAAACGGGGGGAATTCTTACTGGGCCCATTCAGTTTGATGATGTAAATGTTGAAATTAATAGGGTTGGTGATGATATGGTATTTAAAGATGTCAATCAGTCTTCCGTAACTTTATCAGCATTAGCAGCAGCTGCTGGTACAGATGAGAAAGCTAAAGTTTCTGCTAATGATACCACAGCAGGTTATTTTAATGGGAAATTGATTGGTGGTAAAAAGGTAACTCTTACTGAAAATAATGATGGAGGGGATGAAACCCTATCAGTAAATGTACCAAATTCTGCTTTTTATGCGGTTGATAGTGTTGGAACGGATGCCTATGCTCTAACACTTGCGCCAGCTCTAACTAGTTATGAAGATGGTCAACCATTGACTCTTAACCCAGGTACTTTTAATACAGGGCCATCCACTGTTAACGCTAACGGACTTGGAGCCATACCCATTGTTAAAGGGAATTATAATGCACTGGAAACTAATGATTTATTTAAAAACTCCGATGTTGATTTGAGAGTAAATATTAGAACTGTCACCTTTACTGCTGGCCTTGCCATGGCAGCTGTTTCGGGAACTTTAACGGGCAATTGGGCCTATAAAACAGGTGTATATTCTGTTCTTTTCTCTAATGGAGATCGTAGAGATGTTACTTTGACTAACGGTGCTACTTCAGCTACTTGGTCTGGTGGTCTTTCTGCTGCCGCAACGGCTAATGCAGTAGCTCAGTTCGCACAACTGGTTACTTATCCTGCTTCTTTAGTAGGCGGATTGAATAGTTCTGAACAACATTATCATGACCTAGTAAGAAATAATTCCCTCTCTAGAAGGGTTTATCTTTATGGAGATAACTCAGATGGAGTCGCAGGGGGGGCAGTCTCTGAGGTCTCTGGGAAAAAAACGGTCACAACAGCTGCTAGTAACAATGCAATGGCTGCTCAAACATTCTATGCTTGGGATTTAGCGGGAACATTGCAAGTTAATACCAGTAATAGAAGCCCATCTTTCCGATTAGTGGTTGGTTTTACAGAAGCCACAGCCCAAGAAGGTTTCATAGGGTGGTGTCCGTTTGCGATGGCAGGGACAAGCTTGGAGAACTCAGTCATGACTTTAGACCACTTTGGATTCATTGTTCAAGATGGGACTTTATTTATTTCAGTAGCCGACGGAGCTACTCAGACTAAAACAGATATTTCGGCTACTGTCCCTAGTGTTACTGCAGGGCATATTTTTGAGGGATATTTTGATGGCACAACGGCTACTTTTTATGTCGATAACGCACTAGTAGGCTCTCTAAATACAAATGTCCCTAACAGTTCTATGGACACTTTCCGAGTAGCAGTTATCGCAGACGCCACCAATGCTGCAAAATCGGTTAAAATGCTCTCCTCTGGATGGGTCGCTTATAACGAAACTTAATTTTAAATTATGGCTACTTCAGCTACAGGTTTATCATTTGCAGATTACAAAAAAAAGAATCCTAGTGGTACTTTTTCGCAATGGAAAGGTACCCCAGTAGTACCCCCTTCCTCAACACCTATAATGGAGAAAGCAAGGGCTGTTCCTGCAGCTTCAAAAACTCCTACAGCAAGTAATCCAGTAGTTTCTTCTCAATCTAAAAATCCCCTTCCATCTCCAGGAAATCAATTTGGAACACAATATAAAACTGCTGGTGGTCAAAACCTTGTAAAACAGGGGACAATGGGTCAGCCACAAGGATCTTATTATAATGATTCTCAAGTTAAGTCAATGAAGGGGAATCTTTATGGTGATTTGCAAAATGAAGGTTTCACTGATCAAGAAATTGGAGATTTAGCAGGTACTGGTAATATTAGGAGGGCTTTAGACAATTTTTCAGGAATAAAAGAATCAAATGCTGCTGAAGGAGGGCGGTATATGGAAATGTTGGACCCACTTAGTTCTGCAAATTATACTGAAATTTTAGAAAAGGCTAGAGGTAAAAAGGCTATTGATCAAGTCAATGCGGATTTAGCGGCGCAAGAGAAAAAAATTCAAGGCTTAATCGAAAATAAATATGCGCCTGATTATGCAAGAGCTAGAGAAGATGCCCAAAAAGCTAAGGAAACTGATATGAGAGTGGCTGGGCGCTCTGTTTATGGCTCAGCTACTTCCGAAAGGCAAGATCAACTCAACCAAAGAGCTTCTGATATTGAAAAGAGTATTTCTGCTCAACAAAAGTTAGAAGAACAACAACAACTTGCTATTGCCCGTGGTGCTAGTGAACAAGAAATTAATAGTATTAATGAAAAAATATCCTCTATTTCTTCTCAAAGAGCTCAAATACAACAAGATTTGCAACTACAAACTGCTGGATTAGATCAACAAGCTGTTGAAATGGCGAATGAAAGGGAGAAGCAAATAATGAAAGACTCTTTAGAGGCTGCTAAAAGTGGTTTAATGTATGATTCAGAAACACGTACTTATATTCCTGACCCTAATTTCAAAACTCCTGAAGATCCAGCTGATTTAGATATTAGCTTTCAAACAGCGAACGATGGGTCAGTCACTCAAATTTTGACTAATAAAAGAACGGGAGAGGTTACCCAAACTGGATTAGGTCAGATCGGAAAAGGAGATATTGATGGTGGAACTAAATTTCAAATTCAATTCAATCCTATTAGTGGTGAACAGATTATTTTTGATCCTTCTTCTGGTCAGTCCTTTAATATGGGTGGTCCAGAGGCTATGTTCTTCGGTGGAGGCAGCCAATTATTTGATCCTATGACAGGTGCAGAAGAACCAATGGATCAGGCTAAACCAACTTCTCTAGTGGAATCTTCTCCTACCAGTAATTCTCAAGGAGTCCAATTTTTGAAAGATACAAAGGGATTAGGTGGTAATTGTGTTTTATATGCTAGGACACTCAATCCAAGTCTTCCTTATGGACTTTTTGATAAAAATGACAAGATTAATGCAATTAATAAAGCAGGTTCAAAAGATTGGAGCAAAATAAAACCAGGCGACACAATTCTATCTGGTGAAGGATCAGTGGGGCATGCGATGACCTATATTGGAACTAATCCTCAAACAGGAAAAGCAGTTCTTGAGGAGGCTAATTATACTCCTGGAAAGGTAACA
>Ga0075163_10001247_pt1 | contig 33897 bp, 22 predicted proteins | sample JI1023141ADNA_FD_71478 | JGI IMG/M metagenome (GOLD analysis project Ga0075163, IMG submission 71478) | Wastewater effluent complex algal communities from Wisconsin, to seasonally profile nutrient transformation and Carbon sequestration -... | ecosystem: Engineered > WWTP > Effluent > Algae...
ATTCCTACTCTTCCACTCATATCGCTTTTTATTTCCAACTATTACTACATTTTTAAGCAAACCGTTCGATCCAACTTTGTTTGTTGAATCGGTTGTAACATATACCCAACTCGAATCTATTTTATCGGTCAAAATTTGTTTGCAAGGCCACCAATGATACGCTGCAACAGCCTCGCTTAAACTCCATGTAACTTGATTTCCCCAAGAACCCGAAGTTGCATTACTAAATCCGCTCCCTATGGCCGCTGCACCAACGGGCGGTGTTCCTTTATAATAAATGGTTACCGTAAAACTTTGTCCGTTAGGAATAGCCGCACTTGGTTTTATTTTTACTGCGCTATCAACCCGAGTAGCCGTTACTAAATTTCCATTAAAACGAATAGAGTCAATGGTGTGATTTTCGTGTAATAAACACATAAATGTATCCATAGCTGCGGCCGTAACTGTTGCAACTGTTTTTACACCTCCAGAAACAAATTTAGTGGTTCGCTCTAAATTCAACATAAAGTGTACAAACTTTACATCGTATTTTAATTCGTGAGATATATTTGGAAGTAATGCGCTTGTAGCTTTCTGATGAGCTATTAATTGCTGAGCCATCGCTTGCTTAGCTTTAGCGCATTTATGTTCTTGAGCAAAAAATGTAGAAGAAATGGAAATAAGGGCTATTAAAAAAATGTTTTTCATGACAGAATTCGTTTGTCGCAATTTACATTAAAAAAGCATATTTTAACAAGGAATTTGACTATTTCTTTATCAATTTCCGGGCTGCAATTATCTCACTATTAACGTCTCGTAATTGTAAAATATACACTCCATCGGGCTTATCACTTATATCGAGCTTGGTAAGTGCATTGAAAGCGCCTGTGACAATAGTTTTTCCGCTAAGATCCATTACACAAAATGAATGAGCTTTAGCGCTAGTTGTATTCATATAAAAAATTCCATCGCTTGGATTTGGTGTTATACTTAAATCAATAACTTTAGAATTGTTTTGTTTTATGCCCACATCCGTTAGAGAAGTATCTTGTTGTGGGGGTCCCAGTATGCGGTTTATCACCCAGTTATTTGGGTCAATAGAAAGTCCGATAACAGTATCTTTCATTGTAAATGTATACGTTTCAGTATTATTTATGTGCATTACACGCACGATAGTATCTGTGGCATTTTTACGTTTGATTTTGTACTCCATTGGCGTAATAAAAACAGGAACTGAAGAAGGTGTTGAAGTTGTTTGTATGGATTTTATGATAGCTGTATTATTTACAAAATTATACGTAGCATCAAATAGAGGATAACCTTCGCCATAATACCATTGATTAAAAAATTGTGTTGGATTTATAGCCGTTTGCGCTTGGTAAAAATTCATAAAGTCAACCGTTGAGGCGGTGCTATTTTTATATTGAGTTTGGAAACCGCGTAAGGTTTGAAACCAAAGTGAATCATTGTTGGTTACAAATCGTAAGGTATGCAAAATGCTGCCGCCTTTATCATACGTTAGGCGACTGTCAAAAATCCGTTGCGAGTTAAGAGTGTCGGTAAAAAAGATACTACCTCCAGGCTGTGACATGATGTTACTATGCCTACTGTTCAATTGCGATGCTGCATAACTTGCACCAAAGAACGGCGGTTCTGCAAGTATCTCTGAATACACAGCGAATCCTTCATTAATCCAAATATCTCCCCAGCTTTTGCAAGTAACATTGTCTCCCCACCATTGGTGCGCCAACTCATGATTTTGTATGTTAACTGAAATAAATCCTGTGCTGGTCATAGTTTGATGCTCCATGGCACCGCCAATTGGCGCGAGGCAATGACCATATTTTTGTTTGTAAAACGGATACATGCCGTAGCTGAGCGAATAAAAATCCATTGCGACTGCCGTAAAATCGAGCGTTTGTTTATCATACGCCCACCAGCTACCGTTGTATTCAGAATAATTGACATAATTTTGGATCAACACCGAATCATTTGCTAAATACGTTAGATGCGCATAAACATCATATTCAACATAATTGGAAACAGCAACCGAAATAAGATAATACGCAATGATATGATTGTTGCGCCATTCATACCGTTTCTTATTTCCAATAAGCACAACGTTTTTTAATAGTCCATTCGATCCAACCTTGTTGGCGGAATCGCTTGTTACATCCACCCAGCTTGAATCAATTTTATCTGTAAGTACTTGTTTACACGGCCACCAGTGATAGGCAACAATGGCTTCACTCAAGCTCCAGCTAATTGAATCACCAGATAGCACATCAGTATCATAACCACTACCAATTGCCGATCCACCAACGGGCGCCGTTCCATGATAATAAATGGTACATGTGAAACTTTGTCCGTTTGGGATAGCCGTTACTGGTTTTATCTTTATGGAACTGTCTTGTCTTAAATAAGATGTTAACGCGCCATTAAAACGAATAGAATCTATTGTATGATTCTGGTGAAGCAAACACATGAATGTATCCATTGCTGCTACAGTAACTGTTGCAACAGTTTTAACGCCGCCTTTCACATTCTTATTCGAGCGCTCGAGGTTAAGCATTAAGTGAACAAACTTCACATCATATTTCATTTCATGAGAAATGGCCGGATTGAGCGCAGCTGTGCGCTGCTGATGTTCCGCCAGTCTTTTGAACATCTTCTGTTTTGTAGTGGCACAAAAATGATCCTGCGCTAATGCTTGAACAAAACAACATAGGGTCAATAAGGTAAATAGTTTTTTCATGGATATATGTTTTTGGAAAGTTATATCGACTTTTGGCGCAACATTCTCTTTGTTTGTAAACTGGTGAGGTATATTTGATAAGTGGCTAATTCTTATCAAAATTTCGCTCTCTCTAAGATAGTAAATTATCACGAACAGACAAAATTGCTTACTTTTGCAGCCATGATCACCTATAATCCAAAAGATTGGTTCACGCTTATAATCCAGTTTCACAAAAGTGATACCTTTAGAAAACTAATTCCTTCCATGTTCGCTCTTGGTGTGTTTAGCGGCCTTGTTGTTACTGCGGATATATATCTTTACGATTGGTCATTTAAAAATAGCAGTATTGTTCACTCCATTTTAGGTTTTGCTTTATCTATGCTTTTGGTATTTCGAACAAATACAGCTTATGAGCGCTGGTGGGAAGGCAGAAAACTATGGGGAGATGCGGTAAATAATTCACGCAACTTTATTTTAAAAATAAATGCCTTCATAAAAAACCCTACTTCCAAAAAAGAATTGGCTTCTATAATCATTAATTACAACTACATTTTAAAAAATCATTTAAGGGCAAAAGAAACGACCTATATTGCTCCACATCTTCCAAAAGAATTGCTTGATGAACTATCAACTGTAAATCATAAACCCAATGCTGTAGCCAAACATTTATATACTAAAATAAACAGCCTTTTCTTAAATAAAGAAATTGGCGACACTCAACTATTATTGCTAAACGACGAAGCTAAATCGTTCACTAATATTTGTGGATCATGTGAAAGGATCAAAAACACGCCAATTCCTTACTCTTACAATCTCTTCCTTAAAAAAATTATCTTCCTTTACGTATTTACAATTCCGTTTATGTTTGGTCCTGATTTTAGATACGCAACCATTCCGGTTTCAATTGCCATTTTATATGTGTTTGCCAGTATCGAGTTAATTGCCGAAGAAATTGAAGACCCTTTTGGCGAAGATGATAATGACCTGCCATTAGATGATATTTGCGACAGAATAGAGATACATTTAAACGAGATCATAAAATAACATGCTAAAAAACGATTTGATACTAAAAGCTGCCAAAGGTGAAGAAGTTGACCGTGTTCCAATTTGGTTAATGCGACAAGCAGGAAGAATTTTGCCTGAGTATAGAGCAACGCGCTCTAAAGCGAAAAATTTTATTGAGTTCGTAAAAAATCCTGAGCTTGCTTGTGAAGTTACCATTCAACCGGTTGATATTTTAGGTGTAGATGCCGCTATTATTTTCAGTGATATTTTGGTGATCCCTGAAGCGATGGGTTTGCCTTATCAAATGATTGAAGCAAAAGGCCCTTGGTTTGAAAATACTATTAAGAACAAAGCTGATGTTGACGCTATGCGAATTGCTAATGCCGGTGATCTGGATTATGTTATTCAGGCATTGCGCTTAGCTAAAAAAGGATTGAATGGCCGTGTGCCACTTATAGGTTTTTGTGGCGCGCCGTGGACCATTTTATCCTACATGGTTGAAGGAAGCGGAAGTAAAACATTTAGTAAGGCAAAACAATTTTTATATACTCAACCAGAGTTGGCCCATACCCTTTTAGATAAAATAACCAAAAGCAGCATCAATTATTTAAGGGCTCAAATTGAAGCGGGTGCTGATATGGTGCAATTGTTTGATTCGTGGGCGGGAGTTTTAAGTGAAAAACAGTATTACGAATTTGGTTTAAAATATATTTCGGAAATAGTGGCGGCTATAAAACCTTTAGCGCCAGTTACTATTTTTGCAAAAGATGCCCATTATGCGCTTAAAAAAATAAGCGAAACCAATTGTAGCACAATTGGATTGGATTGGACCATTGATCCTACCAAAGCAAGAGCAGAAGCCGGGAAAAATGTAACGCTGCAAGGAAATACAGATCCATGTTTGCTTTACGCTGATGAAAAAACCATTGCTAAAGAAACCGAGATCATGCTAAAAGCCTTTGGAAAGCAAAGATACATTTGCAATTTAGGGCACGGTTTATATCCGGATATTGATAAAGAGAAAGTAAAGTTCTTTGTGAATTTTGTGAAGGAGTTTAAGTTTTAAGAGACAGAAACCACGAAGAGCACAAAGTTTTTTCACGAAGAACACTAAGAATAGCACACACAACTTTGTGATCTTCGTTAAAACTTGGTGCAGCGCTATAGCGCGCTTCGTGGTTTCTGCCTCTAAAAAAATCGCAAGCTAAAACTGCATTCGAATTTCATTCCGCCAGCCAATTCTATAATCCCCTTTTTAGTTTTAAGCTCTCCTGAAGCATTTACATTATCTGTAATTCCATACCAAGGTTCTAAACAAATAAATTCATTACATCCTTTTTTGCTCCAAATACCAAAGTAGGGCCAGCTTTTGCAATTTAATTCAACGCCTTTTCCCTTAGGAGAAATTAAACTTATTGCATCAATTTGCGAATCCTCAAATACCATAGCGTCTTTATCAAATAAAGAAGTGTTTAAATTTAGTTCCCCGTTTGTTAAACGCAACTTCTCTTTGGTCTCGCTTAATAATCCATCCTTCAAAACAGTTGTTTTATATTCTTTTGTTGGATCGAATTTCAATTTATACTCGTTAAATCTTTCATTTTCACCTAACGGTACTTTAAATCCCGGATGTGAGCCAATACTAAAAAATAAATTTTGTGTAGAAGGATTTGTAACTTCATAAGTACAAACTATGGTATCATCCTCTAACGTGTATGTGATGATCAAACTAAAATCAAAAAGGAATATTTTTTTTGTCTCAGCATCACTTACCAATTCAAAACGGATCTCCTTCTCGCTTTGCGAAATACATGTGAATTCTTTATCTCGTGCAAAGCCATGTTGTGATAAAGAATAATTTTGATCGTTATAGTTGAATGTATTGTTTTTTAGCCGTCCAACAATTGGAAATAGAACAGGCGTATGCCTTGGCCACACAACAGGATCTGCCTGCCAAATGTATTCTATTTCACCGCATTTTACGCTTGATAGCTCTGCTCCCTTTGAATTGATAGAAACTACCAGGTTATTTGACAGTAAGCCATAAACCATCTTATAAGAACATGATGCCTTTTATGTCGGCCGCCTTTTTGTACACCTGAATTATCTCATCAACATTCATTACTACTTGTTTGGAAGTTATGCTAATGTACTTTCCTTTATCGCTTTGTTTGGTAAGTATCTCGGCCTCTTCGGAAAATAGACTCTCTACAAGTGCAATATTACGGTTATCAGCCTGTACAATAAATTTGAACATATACACCGTAGGAAAAGATGTAGTTTCCAGCAATTTAGTTCTTAGGCCTTCGAGCTCCTTATCAGTCATCTTTTAAAAATAGTGGTTATACACCAATACAACACCAAATATCACCAACAAAATACCTGTTGCTAAATTAATGGTATGCATTAATTTATCGGTGAGGTATTTTTTTATTTTACTTGCTAAATACGCTTTCGAAATTTCTACGGTCAAGGTTAGCCCAAGTGTTATACCAAAATAAATAAACATTTTTACTGTAGAATATTCTAATGTTTTGCTTACCGCGGTAACATTGCCAAGCCATAATAACCAAACGGTTGGGTTCAATAAATTAAGAAAAAACCCTTTCAATAATAAAACCCAAGCAGTTGGACTTTGGATCTCGATGGTTTCGTTTGTGCCTGTAACCGGTTTTTTAAAATAAAAAGAACCGAACACTACTAATACTAATCCGGCTAAAATTCCCATGAACCGTTGGTTCTTCTCATCTTGGATAAAGTTGGTTGCTCCTACGTTAATTAATGCAATTACCAGTAAGCAAACAAAAAGATCGCTCAGTATTACGCCGGTTGCCAAAAGCGACCCCTCTCGTGGACCATGCTTAATACTTGTGTTCAACAACGCAAAAAATGCCGGACCAAACGAAAAGGTCAGCAATAAAACAATAACTACTGTTTGATATACTAAAGTTAAGATCAAGCTGATTTTTTATACTTTTCTAAAAATGCCATCCATTCATTTAAGTGCTTTCCCTTTAGTACTCGTGGGAATTTACTTTGGCTACCCAATTTATTTTTACTTGCCAAAAATTCAATAAAAGCATCATTTGGTAAAACATTCACCAAAACGTTTTTTAGCGCATGATTACGTTCCACGGCGTAATCATCATTCAGTTGTTTTAAGTAACCGTCCAATATTTCGGCAATTACAGCTGGGTCTACTTCTTTATCAGTACCGATATACCATTCATGTGCAAACAATCCTTCAAAAGACTTTCCTACAACACAGTATTCGTTGATGTGAATACCAAGATCTTCGGCGGTATGTTTTATGGCTACATTCATGTTATCTACGCTCAAATGCTCGCCGCATAAACTTAAAAAATGTTTTGTTCTTCCGGTAATAATTATTTCGCAACGTTTAAGGTTTGTGAATTTTATGGTGTCGCCAATCAAATAGCGCCATGCGCCAGCCGTAGTTGTAATAAGTAAAGCGTAATCCTTCCCAAATTCCACTTCGGTAATGTTCAATGCTTTTGCGTTTGGCAAAATATTTCCGTCGACATCAAAATTACTTTCGTTGAATGGAACAAACTCCAAAAACATCTTATTACCAGTAAGTAATCTCATGGCCTGATTAGAGTTAGGTCTTTCTTGATACGCAATAAAACCTTCAGAAGCCAAATAAGTATCTAAATAGATCAAAGGCTTTGCGCATAAAACATCAATGCTGCTTTTGTATGGATGAATAGCCACACCACCATGCACGTAAATGGACAAGTTTGGCCAAATATCATGTATTGTTGTCAAATTGTAATGCTTAATGATGCGATCAAACAAAATCTGAACCCATGCCGGTACGCCGCAAATAAATCCAACATTCCAATTTTTTGCATTATCAACCATCATTTGCAATTTACTTTCCCAATCCTTTAATCCTCGGATCTCAGGGCCGGGCAACGAAAAACCCTGAAACCATCGCGGTTGTGTTCCCGTTGCGATCCCACTTAGATCACCGCTAAAATAAATTCCATTGTAATTTAAATTGGTACTTCCACCAATAAATAGCACTTCGGTTTCATATTGCTCCTTTGAAAAATTAAAATTTCGCGTTGATAAGATCTGCTTGATAGTTCCTCTGTGAATAGCCTTTATCATATCTCTTGTAACAGGAATGTGTTTACTGGACGATTCGGATGTGCCCGAACTTAAAGCAAAATAATTTACTTTCCCGGGCCAACATATATCCTTCTCTCCCTTTAACACTTTATGCCACCATGCATCAAAAATTGATTGATAATCATGTATAGGTACGTTTTTTTGGAAAGTTTTGATCGGGTCTTCTTCCAGCAACATATTGCTAAAACCATAGTGTCTTCCAAACTCGGTATACTCCGCCTTTTTTAAAAGTTTACGCAACTGCTTTACCTGTTGCTTGTAAACATTCTTCCTGGCTGGTATTCTTCCACGCAGATCAATGGCACCTTTAATTATAGAACCTAAAATTGGCATCTTGTTGATTTGTTAATTAGATGATGAGATAATTAGCTAATTATCATATCAACTAATCATCTCATTATTTAAAATATCTGAAATCGTGATTGTTTTTTATGCTTTTTACGCTATGATAAATCAATTTGATCACTTCTTCAACATCTTGTTTATGAACCGACTCAACAGTTGTATGCATATAACGTAAAGGCAATGATATCAAAGCCGATGCAATTCCATCTGTTGAATAGGCAAATGCATCTGTATCAGTTCCAGTTGCGCGCGATGCAGCTTGGCGTTGAAATTCGATCTTATTCTTCTTGGCCGCATCAATTATTAATTTCAATAAATTATTTTGAACCGCCGGAGCATAACTTAAAACCGGTCCTTTACCTGCAGAAATATCGCCACTTGTGATCTTGTTCATCATTGGACTCTGCGTACAGTGGCAAACATCAGTAATAATAGCAACATCAGGGTTTATTTTACGTGAGATCATTTGCGCTCCATTCAATCCCACTTCTTCCTGAACAGAATTTACAATGTACAAACCAAATGGTAATTTATCCTTTTTCTCTTTTAATAAACGAGCTACTTCAGCGATCATAAATCCACCTACGCGATTGTCTAATGCCCTGCCAGTATAATAACGATTATTGAGTTCTATTAATTCATCTTCATATGTTATCACACAACCCACATGCACTCCAAGCGCTGCAATTTCTTTATCTGAATTACATCCGCAATCTAAAAATATATTTTTTAAGGATGGCGCTTCTTCTTTTGCAGCATCACGTACGTGAATTGCAGGCCATCCAAACACTGCTTTCACAATGCCTTTATCAGTATGAATGTTCACTCGCTTTGATGGTGCAATTTGATGATCGCTTCCGCCATTTCTTCTCACATAAATAAATCCATCTTTGGTAATATAGTGTACAAACCAGCTTATTTCATCTGCATGTGCTTCAATTACTACTTTATATTCCGCTTTTGGATTAATAACTCCAACCGCTGTTCCATAAGTATCAATAAAATGTTCATGGATATACGGTTTTAAATAATTCAACCATATTTTTTGCCCGGAAGCTTCAAAACCGGTGGGCGAAGCATTGTTTAAATAAGAATAAAGGAATTCTTTTGACTTGTTGTTAAGGATAGATTTAGTAGCCATATTATGAGATATATTAACCCCTAAATTAACTAAAAAGAAATCGATTTTAAAAGCATTTTTTGGAGATAAATTAGCTTTTCTAAAGCAAATTCTACTTTGTATTGTAGGTATTCATGCATTGCTGCAATCCCGTGAAAGTAAAGGCTTTAATGGCATCGGCTGCCAATTGAATACGCTCGGCGAGTTTTGCTTTTTCTTCTACATCCCATTTACCCAATACATAATCCACTTGTTGGCCTTTGCCGAATTCGTTGCTAATGCCAAAACGCAAGCGAGGATAATTAGTCGTTTGCAAAACTTCCTGAATATTCTTTAATCCATTGTGTCCGCCATCACTACCCTTAGGTCCAATTCGCACTTTTCCCAAGGGAAGCGCAAGATCATCTACAATCACCATCACATTATCGATCCCTATTTTTTCGGCCTGCATCCAATAATTAACAGCCTTTCCGCTTAAATTCATAAATGTTGTGGGCTTAACCAAAACAAGTGTTTTCCCTTTATATTTTACCTCTGCAACGTCGGCTAATCTGTCATTCTTAAATTTACCGCCTGTTTCTTTGGCCAAATGATCGAGCACGTCAAATCCAATGTTATGACGCGTATGCGCATACTCCTCTCCTACATTACCCAAGCCAACTATTAAGAATTTACTCATAAAATATTTCACAAATATACACTATTACTCATTTTGAGAAAGGCCTTATTACAAAGTTTTTGTAAATTAGTACCTGATATTCCAATTGCATTTTATGCGTAAAGATCTTTCTAAAATACACTATACAAGCTCAACACATCCGACTGAAAAAAAAGCGAATGAAAAGCCGCCATTTATTACTGCCGAACAAATTGAGATAAAACCGATATATACTTCCGATGATACCAAACAATTTGAACATTTAAATTTTGGCGCGGGCATTCCTCCATTTTTACGCGGACCATATGCGAGCATGTATGTTCAAAATCCGTGGACCATTCGTCAGTATGCAGGTTTTAGTACAGCAGAAGAGAGCAATGCATTTTACCGTAAAAATTTAGCAGGTGGTCAAAAAGGATTATCCGTTGCATTCGATCTTGCTACCCATCGCGGATATGATAGTGATCATGAACGCGTGATTGGCGATGTTGGAAAAGCGGGAGTTGCTATTGATTCTATTTTAGATATGAAAGTACTATTTGATCAAATTCCTTTGGATCAAATGAGTGTGTCGATGACAATGAACGGCGCAGTACTTCCTATTCTTGCATTTTATATTGTTGCTGCCGAAGAGCAAGGCGTGAGTATGGACAAACTCAGCGGTACAATTCAAAATGATATTTTAAAAGAGTTCATGGTGCGCAATACATACATCTATCCACCTACGCAATCTATGAAAATAGTTGCCGATATATTTGAATTCACTTCTAAAAAAATGCCGAAGTTCAATTCAATTTCCATCAGCGGTTATCATATGCAAGAAGCAGGTGCTACTGCAGATATTGAATTAGCATACACATTAGCAGATGGATTAGAATATATACGTACAGGAATAAAAGCAGGATTGGATATTGATACATTTGCACCACGCTTATCTTTTTTCTGGGCTATTGGCATGAATCATTTTATGGAGATCGCTAAAATGCGAGCCGCAAGAATGCTTTGGGCAAAAATGGTAAAACAGTTCAACCCAAAGTCGGCCAAATCAATGGCGCTTCGTACACATTGCCAAACTAGCGGTTGGAGTTTAACCGAACAAGATCCTTATAATAATGTAACGCGCACATGTATTGAAGCGTTGGCCGCAGCTATGGGACATACACAAAGTTTGCACACTAACGCTTTGGATGAAGCAATTGCTTTGCCAACTGATTTTAGCGCACGCATTGCACGTAACACACAATTGTACTTGCAACAAGAAACAAATATTTGCAAAGTGGTTGATCCATGGGGAGGATCGTATTATGTAGAATCTCTCACGCATGAGATCGCTCACAAAGCTTGGGCCTTGATACAAGAAGTTGAAGAATTAGGTGGCATGGCAAAAGCCATTGAAACAGGAATTCCAAAAATGCGTATTGAAGAAGCCGCTGCCAGAAAACAAGCGCGTATTGATAGTGGAAAAGATATTATTGTTGGCGTGAACAATTATAAGACCACAGAAAAAACAAACATAGAAGTTCGTGATGTAGATAATACGGCGGTGCGCGATCAACAGTTGGCACGATTAAAAAAATTAAAAGCTGAACGCAATGATTCAGATGTACAACATGCATTAGATGCTCTAACAAAAGCTGCAGAAACAAATTCAGGGAATCTTTTAGAACTCGCCATCAATGCAGCACGTGTAAGATGTAGCTTGGGTGAAATTTCATATGCGCTTGAAAAAGTTTACGGACGTTACAAAGCAAACATTCGCTCCATTACCGGAGTATACAGCAAAGAAATAAGTATGGATGATGATTTTATCAAAGCCAAAAAATTGTCGGATGAGTTTGCCAGTAAAGAAGGTAGACGTCCGCGCATCATGGTTGCAAAAATGGGACAAGATGGCCACGATCGCGGTGCTAAAGTGATTGCCACTAGTTTTGCTGATCTTGGATTTGATGTTGATATTGGTCCACTTTTTCAAACACCTCAAGAGGCTGCCAAACAAGCTGTAGAAAATGACGTACATATTCTTGGCGTTTCAAGTTTAGCAGCGGGGCACAAAACCTTGATCCCTCAAGTGATCGCCGAACTAAAAAAATATGGTCGCGATGATATCATGGTAGTTGCAGGAGGAGTAATTCCGCAACAGGACTATGATTTCTTGTTTAAAAATGGTGTATCGTTTGTGTTTGGTCCAGGTACCGTAATTGCTAAAAGTGCTATTGATATATTAAAAAAACTCATTGGCTAAATTGAAGTTTCGTATAAATCATATCCTACTTTTACTTTATTCGCTAATCCTCTGCATTCCACTCTATTCTCAAAAAAGTCCTTTAGATCTTCTAAGTGTAGATTCTCTCTCTGTTGAGAAGAAAAAAGAAGCGTTTGTTGCCTTAACTCAAAGCATAAGCGAAAAACAAGCTTCGGTTACTATCCTCGCTTGTGATTCAGCGTTAAAGAATCTAGGAAAACTAAAACCATATTCAGATCACATCAATTTTTTAAAAGCTGTTTGCTTTACACGGCTTAAAAAATTTAATGAAGCCTTAGAACTCCTCAAAGCGATAGATACAAAACAAGATCTCGAATTTGAGAACTCGCTGAACGAAGTGATTGGAAAAACCTACCTCGTTATGTCGAATTATAATTCGTCGCTTGATTATCAATTTAAAGTATTGAACTATGCCACAACCATTAAACCTAACATCAGCAAACAGGTTAGCACACTTACAAATATCACAACTGTTTATTATCGCAGTAAACTTTTCAGTAAAGCTTACGAATACACTAAAAAGTGCATTGCTATTGCTGAAAAATCAAATGAACCCAAACTACTCTATCAGGCTTACTCAAATTTAGGCATATACTATCTAGAGAAACAAGAATTAGCAAAAGCTGACTCAGTATATACTAAAGTTTTAACTTATGTTCCGTCGTTAAGCTCCCGAGGTAAAATTTCCTTCTACAATAATTACGCTGAAACAAAACGACTTCTTAAAGACTATACTCAGTCAAAAATATACATCGACAGCTGCTACAAATTGGCATTAGCGGAGAAGGATACGTTTTGGACCGCCATTGCCTTAGTAAATAAGGGCAATTTAAATATTGCAGAGAATAAACCAGCTGTAGCTATAAAGGAATGTGCTTTAGCACTTAAGTATGCTATGCGGTTCAAAAATATAGTTTGGCAAAAAAACTCATGTGGATGTTTGTATGACGCATATACCAAATTAAATGATCACAAAAACGCACTTACTTACTTTAAAAAAACAACAGAGTTAACGGATAGCATCTCTAACGAGAAAAGCAGGAATGAGGCAACACAAAAAGACCTTCAGTATAAGTATGCGGTAAAAGCTGCAGCTGATAGTGTAAAACAACTAGAGGCTAATAAAGTTAAAGACGCTCAAATACTTGCACAACAAAGTCAGCTGAATGAAGAAAAAATAGTTCGAGTAAGCTTATTTATAGTTGCTGCTCTCATCTTAATTTTTGCAGGCTTTGTATACAATCGTTTTAAAATAAGTCAAAAACAAAAAAAGATCATTGAAGAACAACAGATCCTTACAGAATCTCAAAAAGAACTTTTACAAATTAAGCAAAAAGAGATCATTGATTCCATTAATTATGCCAAGAGAATACAATATACTCTCCTCGCAAATTCAGAGTTCTTAAATGCAAATCTTCCTTCCTATTTCATTTATTTTAATCCAAAAGACATTGTTAGTGGCGATTTTTACTGGGCAGCAAAAAAAGATCATCTTTTGTACCTCGCCGTTTGCGATAGCACCGGACACGGTGTGCCAGGGGCCTTTATGAGTTTACTAAGCATTGGTTTTTTGAATGAAGCGATCTCCCAGCAAAACATTAAAGAACCAAACAAAATACTCGACCATGTGCGACAGAAGTTAATTGAAAGCATTTCCAAAGATGGACAACAAGATGGATTTGATGGCATCTTGCTTTGCATAAATCAACAATCAAATGAAATTAGCTATGCAGCTGCCAATAATTCACCCTTACTAATAAGCAACAATACGTTAAGCGTATTACCTTCGGATAGAATGCCAGTGGGCAAAGGGGAGAAAAAAGATGCTTTTAGCGTCTTTAGTATTTCCGTGAAAAAAGGCGACCATCTATATCTATACACAGATGGATTTGCTGACCAGTTTGGTGGTTCAAAAGGGAAAAAATACAAATACAAAGCGCTTAACGAATTTTTGCAGAGGAATAGTATTCAGTCTTCGAACGAACAAAAACAACTCTTACAACTAGAGTTTGAAAATTGGAAAGGTCAACTTGAACAAGTTGATGATGTGTGTATCTTAGGCATTCGCTTATAATTTTATGAAGAGGCCCCTATATATTCTTTTTCTTTTCTTGATCTCCCTTCCTGGTCTGTGCCAAAATTTTTCGTTATTTGGCAAAGTTACAGATGAAGATGATTCATCGGCCATTGGTGCGGCTATAAGCATTTTAAAGATCTCCGATTCTTCACTCATAAAAGCAGGATCGGTTAATTTGAGAGGCATCTTTAAAGTCGAAGAAATTCCTGCGGGAACTTATATACTTAAAATTGAATTTATAGGATACAAAGATGAATTCAGAAAAATTGAGTTAAATGAAGACCTACGTTTAGGCCGGATAAAGCTCAAACCCGATACAAAAACATTAGGAGAAATAGAGGTAACAACCACTGCCGTTACAGCTACACAAAATGGTGATACTACAGCTTACAATGCTAATGCCTTCAAAACGAATAAAGATGCCACCGCAGAAGACCTTATAACAAAAATGCCAGGTGTAACTATTGTGGATGGAAAAGTACAAGCCCAAGGCGAAGATGTGAAAACAGTATTGGTTGATGGTAAGCCTTATTTTGGTGATGACCCAAATGCTGTATTAAAAAATCTACCCGCAGAAATTATAGACAAGGTGCAATTGTTTGACAGAAAAAGCGATCAGGCGCAGTTTACAGGTATTGATGATGGAAGCACCAGTAAAACTATTAATGTTATTACCAAAGCACAATTTCGGAATGGCATTTTTGGGAGACTATACGGAGGATATGGTTATGAAGATAAATACAAAGGTGGCGCGGTAGTAAATCGCTTTAAAGACAAACAGCGTTTAACGGTGATGGCCATGAGCAATAATATTAACGAACAAAACTTTAGCAGTGAAGACCTTTTGGGAGTAATGAGTTCGGGTTCGTCAAACTCAAGAGGAAATAGCGGAAACAGTTCACGTGGTTCAGGTGGTGATAGAGGCGGAAGAAGTGGAGGCCAGGGCGGACAAAATAGCTCTGAAAGTTTTTTAGTGAACTCGAAAAATGGCATAAGTATCACTAATGCCTTCGGTATAAATTACTCTGATCAATGGGGAAAAAACACAAGTATTACATCGTCTTACTTTTTTAATTGGACAGACAATAACGCAACCACAAATTTGTTGAGGCAATACCTCGCCGGAGGAAATTCGGGATTGAATTATAACGAGAGCAATACAGCGAAGAGCAATAATTACAATCACCGACTTAGCATTCGTTTAGATCATAAATTTGATTCTTTAAATTCCATTTTATTACAACCAAAGATCTCATTGCAAATAAATGATGGTTTAAGTTCACTAACTGGTATTAATTCTCAAACAACCACGTTGAGTTCTATAAACAATAGTTACAATTCCCAGCTCAACGGTTATTCAATTTCACTTCCGGTATTGTACCGCCATTCATTTCTAAAAAAAGGACGTACGCTTTCTCTTGATGTAAACCCTACCTATAATCCCGGTTCGGGAACAAGCACACTCACTTCTTATAATGCCTATTACGATACATTAACAGTAATTGATACGGTTGATCAACGATCCAAGCTAAATAAATATGCCTTTAATTCTACAAGTAACCTTAGTTACACCGAGCCCCTAAGCAAAGTAAGTTTCTTATCCTTCAACTATATTTTTACATATAACATCTCTGAATCAACCAAAAACACATTTACTAAGAACACTATTGCCAATGATTATAGTTTAGTAGATTCACTTGTATCAAACGTATTTAACAGCACTTATATGGCGCACATGGGCGGCGTTTCATTTCGCTTACAAAAAGAGAAATACAATTTTTCAATTGGCGTGTCCGGTCAGCAAGCAGAATTATATAAACAACAACAGTTTCCAAACAGTTCAGAGGCAACAAAAGTATTTACTTCTGTGCTACCAAATGCCTCTTATCAATATAAATTCAACAAGCAAAATAATTTAAGAGCGAATTACCGCACCAATAATATTGCGCCAAGCATCGATCAACTACAAAACGTATTGAACAACAGTAACAGTTTGCAATACAGCATTGGTAATCCTGATCTTCAACAAAGTTTTCAAAACAATCTTTTTTTAAGATACTCTGGAGTTAATACAAAAAAATCTACAAATATCTTTGTATTGTTGGGTGGAACTTACACCGATAATTATATTGGAAATAGTACGATAATTGCTAATAAAGACACGGTTGTTTACGGTAACATTTACTTAGCTAGTGGCTCACAAATAGCTCGTCAGGAAAATTTTAACGGTTACTACAACGCGCGATTCTTTTTTAATTATGGCTTCCCGGCTAAATTCCTTAAATCGAATGTCAATATAAACACAGGTTGCAATTACAGCAACGTTCCGGCGTTGATCAACAATAAAACAAATTTCTCAAAAACCACTAGTCCTTCGTTAGGACTAGTGATCAGTAGTAATTTTAGTGAAAAAATAGATTTCACAATTTCATCTAATTCCTCATATAACACCGTAGTAAATTCGTTGCAAAAAAGCTTGAATTCTTCTTATCTTAATCAATCATCTAAAGCTAAAGTTAATTTAACCTTCTTCAAACGCCTCGTTTTTCAAGCGGAATATACCAATACCATTTATACAGGTTTAACTGCTTCGTTCAATCAAAATATAAACCTTTTAAATAGTGCGGTTGCCTTTAAATTCCTGAAAGATAATCGTGCCGAATTGAGATTTTTTGTATTTGACATCCTAAATCAGAATCAAAGCATACAACGAAATATTACCGAAACTTATATTGAAGATACGCAGTCGAATATTCTTCAACGGTATTATATGCTCACGTTTACCTATAACATCAAAAAGTATTTCCAGAAAAAAGAAGAAACTCCAATGATAGATAAATAATTATTTCTTCCCCGCTGCCTCTAAGCCACAGTTTAAATACGCTGCAAATTCAGAAACGTTAGGGGTATATCCTACAGGCTTCACAAGTAGCTGTTCGTTCGAATTTAAAAGTGCGTAATAAGGCTGTGAGTTATTTACAAAAGTTTCAGTTTGAAATGTAGCCCACTTATCTCCCACGGTTTCAATATGCTTTAATTTCCCTTGAGCAGTCATATAATCGTGTTGCAAATTCGCAGGTAGCTTTTCTCTGTCATCAACATAGAGCGAGATCAACACATATTTTTCGTTGATGATGCTAAATACTTCCGGCTTGTTCCAAACATGCTCTTCCATTTTACGACAACTTACGCAAGCCCAACCGGTAAAATCTAACATAATTGGTTTACCAGTTTGCTTAGCGTATGCTAAACCTTCTTCGTACGAGTGAAAACAATTTAAATTAAGGGGACAATGATTTGGATGAATGATGCTGTATCCCGCAGGAGGAGCTAAACCACTGAGTAAACTTAAACTTGTAAATGTTTTTGTTTCGTTACTATACCTAAATCCTGCGCTAAAATAAATAACACATGCCAAAGAAAATGCAGCAAAAATAGTACGCATACTTGTCCATTTCTTGAACGGATCATCATGTGGAAATTTGATCTTGCCCAAAAGATAGATCAACATGGCTAATGCAATAAGTATCCATAAGCCCATGAATACTTCATATTTTAAAATTCCCCAATGCTCAACTAGGTCGGCGTTTGATAAAAACTTAACCGCTAGCGCTAATTCAATAAATCCTAATACGATCTTTACTTTTGATAACCACCCACCCGATTTTGGCAAAGCATTTAACCAACTAGGAAACGCCGCGAATAAAGTAAATGGCAACGCAAGGGCCAAACCAAATCCACTCATGCCTGCCGTTAATTGCCAAGCGCCGCCATCGGAAGTTAATGAACCTGCTAATAACGATCCTAAAATTGGGCCGGTACACGAAAACGAAACTAAAGCTAAAGTAAGTGCCATAAAAAATATGCCTATCAAGCCTCCTACATTAGAGGCAGAATCAGCTTTGTTTGCTAATGCACTTGGCAACGTGATCTCGTAATATCCAAAAAATGAAATAGCAAAGACAACAAATATCACAAAGAAAGAAACGTTTAGCCATGCGTTAGTTGAAATGGTATTTAGGATATTTGGATCTATTTTATCTAATAAATGAAACGGTAAACTAAGCAGAATGTACACCAACAAAATAAAGAATCCATACAAGGCTGCATTCACTATTCCTTTTTTACCATTACTACTTTTTGTAAAGAAACTCACCGTGAGCGGTATCATAGGAAAAACACAAGGCGTAATGAGGGCCAATAAACCTCCAATAAATCCTAAAATAAAAATGGTCCAATTACTCTCACCTTTTACTTCGTCTGAAGTTACTGAACACGTACTTAAAGGTTTATTACTATCGATCGTTGGATGTTTATAAGGAAATACTCCGCTTGCAGGCAATGGAGCGACCTCTTTCATTCCCTCCTCCACTTTTATAAAAACACCATCTTTAATTAAAAACTTGAATGGTACTTTTTGAGCTAACAAACATTTTACTTCATCACATGCTTGGTATTCTAAAACTCCTTTAATATAACCATTCAGATCTCCTTCCAATTCTTGAGTAAATACAGCTTCCCCTTCGTGATAACGTAGTTTCTCTTTATACAATTTGTCTTTCTTCTCTATCACCTTCGATAATGAAACAAGTTCGCCTTTTAATTTTACCCCTTGCAATGAATCAAATAAAAATGTAGTGGGTACTAATTCCTTTTCCTTCAGGATATTCGCATTAATATGATACCCTTTGTCGATGGTGGCTTTAAATGTGATCATATATTTTCCTTTGCTACCAGGAGCCATTACTCCTTGTATATCCCACTTAACAGGATCTAGAATTCCATTCTGCATTCCCGAATTGAACTGTAAAGGATTTTGCAAATTTAAAGTTAAGCTGGGTGTTTTTCCGGTAACAGTAGTTGAAGGAATTGCCATGCTTTGAGTTTCTACTACTTCCCCTTCGGTTCCGTCTAGAAAAAACTCGAATTGTTCTTTTGTTGGCGGCAAACATTGCATCGCGCAAACCATGTATTCTACATTTCCTTTTACGCGAGTTGTTTTTGCAACTTTTACTTTTTGAATAAAAGTTACTTCATTCTCAAACCAAACTAATTTCATATCGAAATTAGGATCAAACTCTTCGTGTCCTTTTGGTTCTTCGCTTTTTCCAACCAATTCAAAATCTTTATTTGGTAAAAACGTGATCTTTGTTGGTACAGGTCCGTTATCTGCAATGTATTGCGAGTAAATATGCCAGGTTTTATCAATGGTAGCTTTGAACCTGAGTTCGTAGTTATTATCAGAGATCTTACTACTTGAGAAACTCCATTTTACAGGCGTGAGGATCTGACTCGCAAGCACAAATGGTAGTAGGAACAGAATTAAAAAGTATTTTTTCATAAGTTTAGTTTAGCTTGTATGATCGCGAACAATAACCCATTTGCCATCGATCTTTTTCCAGAGTAATGAATAATGTCCGCCTATTTGAGTTGCATCAGGACGTGTGATCTGCCATTTTCCAATAACGCTTATCATTTCTTTTGTAAATACCTCAAATTTAATATTTGTAAAAGCAAGCACACCCATGAGTTCTTTGCTAGAGTAATTCTTTTTGTAATTAGCGAGTGTTTGTTTCCATCCGTAAGTGATCGATTTACTCCCAACAAACATCAAACTATCGTTATTCCAATAATACTTCATAAAGCCATCAATATCGAAATCATTCCAGGCTTTCTCTTGCAGTTTCATTAGCTGTTGAATTTCGCTTACTATCTTCGCATTATTTTGTGAATGGGCAGAATTAAAGAACTGCACAAACAAAATAACCAATAAAATACGAACTACTTTCATCATTACACTTTTACACCGATAACTAAAATATCATCCACTTGTTCACTTCCTTCCATCCATTTTTCAATAAAATCATTCAAATGATCATGTTGCTGCTTAATTGATAAATGTTGGATACTCAAAATAATATCCTTGAACTTACCTGTCATTAATTTTTTCTTTTTTGGTCCACCAAACTGATCGGCATAGCCATCACTGAACATATAAATGGTATCGCCTTTGTTAAGCGTAATATCGTGTTGTTGAAATTCCTGTGAATCGTGAGTTAATCCACCAATAGCAACTTTAGTAGCTTTTATCTCCTCTACCATGGCGGAATCCTTTTTTATGATCCAAAGCGGGCGATTAGCTCCTGCATAAGAAATCGTAGTTGTTCCATTCGATTTAGTTGGGAAAGCACATAAACTTAGGTCCATTCCATCACGCGTTGAATTAGCTTCGCTCGATTGTCGCAATGCCGATTTTACGCCTTTATTCAATTCCATCAATATTTTCCCGGGCTCTGTAGCAAGATCAACCGCGTCCTTCAACTTCTCATAACCGATCATGCTCATAAACGCGCCCGGCACACCATGGCCCGTGCAATCTACTGAAGCCATATATACTTTTCCATCACCGGCATGTTTGTCAGAGAAAAAATAAAAATCACCGCTAACAATATCCTTTGATTTATACAAAATAAAATAATCATTCAGATACAAGCTGATCTCATCTTTCGGAGGAAGAATAGCGTGCTGAATTCGTTTGGCATACAAAATACTTTGTTCTGTTTCAATGTTTTTTTGTTCAATAAGCTTGCTCTTAGCCTCTATCTCATATTTCTGCAAACTTATCTCTTGCGATTGCTTTTCTAAAAGTGTATTCGCCTTTTTCTTTTGCTGCACGCTTCTAAACATGTAAAAGGCAAAAAAAGCAACTAACAACAAACCTCCTGCCATGAAATAGAAATATAATTTTTGCTGCTTGATCTCCGTTTCCTTTATAGCTTTTTCCTTGTTGGCGTATTCCAATTGCATAGAGTTCTTTTCATTCTCGGCCAATTGCATTGATAAACTTTGATTAGATTTATTCAGCAGGCTTTGTTTTTCTTTTAACTCATACTCCTGAACTTTTTTCAAAACCGCTAATCGCTCCAGCTCCTTTGCGTTCGACTGAGCCATTAAAGCTTGTTTCTCCAATTCTATCTTTTGTTGTTCAAACTGCAGATCTTTAATTCGTTTTTGTTGCTCCGCCATGGCGATATCGGATTGCTGTTTTTCGCGCGCCATTTTCTCAGCTAGTATTTGTGTTTCCTTTTGTTTTAATTCTGCCTCTTTCAGGTCTTGCTCTTTCTTAAGCATCGCTATCTCGGTCATTTTCTTCTCAGCCTCCATCCGCAAATTCTCGATCTCCAACTTCTTGTTATCATCTGCCGTTTGTGCTAATATGAACTTGGTAGATTCACTAATGCCTTTTACCTGCTTATTGAATAAATTCACATAGGCACCATCGGTTGTAAATCGTTTTTTGCGTTTGCTAAAATAGATCTTGCCAGCTGGCTTGTTCAATAGCAAACTCATAAAATCAGAACTTAAGGAGTTAGCAATGTTATCAGACATCTGTACTTTCCACTTTTCCAATTTGTAAATACTGGTATCGTTCAAATTGTGAACATTGGCATCAAGTAGCAATGACACATCATTAAATCCTTCCTTTGAAAACCGAATAACATATTGAAAATTCAATTCAAGTTTTAACTTAAATGTTCCATCGGCATTATTTATCTCATCATAGATCTCAAAATTATCACGCTCTACAACAATGCGAACATTACTCAGTTCTTTTCCAAATTTGTCTACCTTACCACTAAAGGCCAAATACGAATTCTTAAATTTATCGTTTGAATTTCTCTTTATCTTATTCCCTTCCGCATCATAAATAAAATAATCTCCTTCAAAATCTTTTCCTTTAAAATTTCCCTCTGCCGTAAGTCTTCCATCACTATTGTAAAATTTTGCCGGGCCATTCGCCTCATCGTTCACGTACCTAATTTCTGATTCTAATTTTCCGGTTTGATGATAGCTTTTCCAAACACCGATCTTTTTTCCATCATTGTAATTTCCGTCTTCAACGATCTGGCTATTTTTGTAAAATTTATATTTCTTCCCCTTCTTATCTTTTCCTAAAAGTACCCATCGACCTTGCTTAATGGTGTTCTTCTCGATCACGTTTACGGTATCGCCCAAATACAGCTCATAGGAAGTCCACGCAGACCTTTGTGCCTGAGCCCAATAACCTATAAAAAGCAGTAAAATAGCGACCAATCGCTTCATCCCTTAAAATTAGGATGAATTTTTAAATAATTAAATAATTGTTTACCTTTGTTTTAGTTCTTTAACAAACTTATCAAGAAAGGCCTAGGGACACGCCCGTTTAAGCCTTACCAACCCTGATAGGAATGTTGAATTGTGAATGCTAAATGTTGAATTGGATACCATTCAACATTCAAAATTCATCATTCAAAATTTCAATTAGAAGGTGGGAATTCGTTCTGGTTTACCAGAAAAGATAAGTCGGAAATAAAAAGAGATTTAACCTAACAAAAATAACGCTCCCTTCCGACTAAAACGTGAAGGGATTTTTTGTGAGCCTATGTTTTTACTTCACGAAGTGAAAAAGTAAAAACATTAGAGCGAACAATCCTGAGCTAGTCGAAGGGTTATTTTATGAACATAGAAACCACACATAGATTTGCCGATAGAGTTGACAATTACGTCAAGTATCGTCCACATTATCCTCAGGAGATGTTTGACTTTCTATTGTCTAAACATATCCTAACTGAAAATTCGGTAATTGCCGATATTGGTTCGGGTACAGGTATTTCAACCGAACCGTTTTTGAAACTGAATTTAGAAGTATTTGCCATTGAGCCAAACAAAGAAATGCGAGAGGCTGCTGAAAAATTACTTAGTGATCATAAAAAATTCCATAGTATAAATGCTACTGCTGAAAACACCACCTTAAAAGATCATTCGGTGGATGTTATTGTTGCAGGACAAGCATTTCATTGGTTTGATAAAGAAAAAGCAAAGCGTGAATTCAAACGCATTTTAAAACCCGGTGGAAATGTGGTTTTGCTTTGGAATGATAGAAGAACCGATAGCACCGAATTTTTAAGATCGTACGAGGATTTTTTACAACTATGTGGAACAGATTACAAAGAAGTAAATCATAAGAACATACAAGACAAAAAAATATTTGATTTGTTTTTTGGTGAAAACAATTATGCCGAAAAGTGGTTTGATAATTTTCAAGAAGTTGACATTGCAGGATTAAAAGGCCGCGTATTGTCATCTTCGTATATGCCTAACGAAGGGCATAAAGACTATGAACACATGATCTACTGCTTAAAGAAAGTATTTGCAAGGTATCAGCAGAACAATACAGTACGTTTAGAATATGATACAAAAATTTATTACGGACAACTACAATAAAACATTATGAACTCAGACATTAAACAAGAACTCGAAAAACGAATACTAGTAATTGATGGCGCCATGGGCACTATGATCCAACAATACAAATTGGAGGAAAAAGATTATCGTGGAAAACGTTTTGCCGATTGGACAAAAGATCTTCAGGGCAATAACGATCTTTTATCTATTACTCAACCAAACATCATTAAAGCTATTCATAAAGAATACTTGAAAGCTGGCGCTGATATCATTGAAACAAATACGTTCAGTGGAACCACTATTGCCATGGCTGATTATGGAATGGAAGAACTGGTTCATGAATTAAATTATGAATCTGCTAAAATTGCCAAGGAAGCTATTGCTGAATTCAAAAAAGAATTTCCTGAATTTGCGAACGTTAATAAATACGTGGCAGGCGCAATCGGTCCAACCAATCGTACATTATCATTATCGCCCAATGTGAACGACCCGGGTTTTCGCGCGGTAACATTTGACGAAATGGTAACTGCCTATCAAGAGCAAGTAAAAGGTTTAGTGGAAGGTGGCGCTGATCTTTTATTGATAGAAACAATTTTTGATACACTTAACGCAAAAGCGGCTTTGTTTGCTATTCAAAATTATTGCAAATCAATAAATCGTAAAATGCCTGTTATGGTTTCGGGAACTATTACCGATGCCAGCGGAAGAACTTTATCGGGACAAACTACCGAAGCATTTTTAAATTCAGTTTCACACGTTGAATTATTAAGCGTGGGATTGAATTGTGCCTTGGGCGCAAAAGATATGCGTCCATATTTGGAAGAACTCTCGGCCAAAGCACCATTTTTTGTTAGCGCTTATCCTAATGCAGGTTTACCAAATCAGTTTGGCGAATACGATCAGGATGCCCATGAGATGGGTCATCAAATTGAAGATTTTTTAAAGGCAGGATTTATAAATATTGTAGGAGGATGTTGTGGTACAACACCTTCTCACATTAAACGTATTGCTGAATTAGCCAAACTTTCACAGCCACGTAAAAAACCTCAACGCGATGGTTTAATGCATTTAAGTGGATTGGAGCCATTAACGCTTCGTCCTGAAAGTAATTTTTTAAATGTTGGAGAACGTACTAACGTTACGGGTTCAAAGAAATTTCTTCGCTTAATTAAAGAAGGAAATTTTGAAGAGGCATTATCCATTGCAAAAGAACAAGTAGAAGGTGGTGCACAAGTGATCGATGTGAATATGGATGAGGGAATGTTGGATAGCGAACAAAGCATGACCACATTTTTAAATCTTATTGCATCTGAACCGGACATTTGTCGCGTTCCCATAATGATCGATTCCTCCAAATGGACGGTTATTGAAGCAGGATTAAAATGTGTTCAAGGAAAAGCCATTGTGAATTCCATCTCCATGAAAGAAGGAGAAGGAAAATTTATTGAACAAGCTCAAAAAGTAAAACAATATGGCGCCGCGGTAATTGTGATGGCGTTTGATGAAGTTGGACAAGCTGACACCTTACAACGCCGCATTGATATTTGTAAACGCGCTTATGACATTTTGGTGAATGTAGTTGACTTCCCAAAGGAAGATATCATTTTTGATCCGAACATTTTTCCTGTGGCAACAGGAATGGAAGAACATCGTTTAAATGCGCTTGATTTCTTTCAGGCAACTAAATGGATAAAAGATAATTTACCAGGCGCAAAAGTAAGCGGTGGTGTAAGTAACGTTTCGTTCTCTTTCCGTGGAAATGATCATGTGCGTGAAGCTATCCACTCCGCATTTTTATATCATGCGGTGAAGAATGGAATGGATATGGGAATTGTAAATCCTAGTCAATTGGTAGTGTACGATGATATTGAAAAAGAATTATTGACATTGATCGAGGATGTGTTGTTGAATAGAAGAGACGATGCCACTGAGCGTTTGGTTGATCATGCCGAATCATTAAAAGGTATTGTAAAAAATGTGACCGAAAAAGACGAAGCCTGGCGCAAAGCCCCGGTGGAAGAACGTTTAAGCCATGCCTTAGTAAAAGGGATCGTTGAATACATTGATGAAGATACCGAAGAGGCAAGAAAAAAATTAGGTCGTCCTTTACATGTTATTGAAGGTCCATTAATGGCTGGAATGAATATTGTTGGAGATCTTTTTGGAGCCGGAAAAATGTTCTTACCGCAAGTTGTAAAAAGTGCGCGCGTAATGAAAAAAGCCGTTGCGTATTTAGAGCCCTACTTACTAGCGGAAAAAGAAGCCAATAAAAAAGCAGGTATTGTTGGCGATGGAAGAACCAATGCTGGTAAAATTTTATTGGCCACCGTAAAAGGCGACGTTCACGATATTGGAAAAAACATTGTGGGCGTTGTATTAGCTTGTAACAATTACGAGATCATAGATCTTGGTGTAATGGTGTCGTGCGATAAAATATTAGACGAGGCTAAAAAACAAAATGTAGATGTAATTGGTTTGAGTGGATTAATAACTCCTTCTCTAGATGAAATGGTGCATGTTGCCAAAGAAATGGAGCGTTTAAATTTCAAATTGCCTTTATTAATTGGCGGTGCCACAACGTCGAAAGTACATACCGCTGTGAAAATTGCGCAGAATTATTCAGGACCTGTTGTTCATGTTAACGACGCTAGTAAATCAGTTCCTGTAGCAAGCAGTTTAATTTCAAACGAATTGCGAGCTGCATTTATGGCAGAAGTGAACAAAGACTACGAACGTGTGCGCGAACAAAATAAAAATGCGCAATCGCAAAACAAATTCATTTCATTAAAAGAAGCACGCGATAATAAATTCCCGGTAGATTGGAATACATGTAAAATAAGTAAGCCTAATTTTATTGGGAACAAAGTGTTTGACAATTACAGTATTGCCGAGATCGCCGAATTTATTGATTGGACGCCGTTCTTCCACAGTTGGGAAATGAAAGGGGTGTATCCACGCATACTAAAAGATCCGGATCGTGGTGTTGAAGCAACAAAATTATTCAACGATGCACAAGTGATGCTTAAAAAGATCATTTCAGAAAAGTGGTTAACAGCAAAAGCCGTTGTTGGAATTTATCCTGCTAATAGTAATGCCACAGATGATATTGAAGTTGTGGATGAAAAAGGAAATGCAAAATGTACATTCCATACATTGCGTCAACAAAGTAAAAAACCGGCAGGACAATATAATATTGCCCTATCTGATTTTGTAGCACCCAAGGGAAAACAAGATTATATTGGGTCATTTGCTCTGTCAACAGGTTTTGGAATTGACGAACATGTGCAAGCTTTCGAAAAAAATCACGATGATTATAGTGCTATCATGCTAAAAGCATTAGCCGATCGCTTAGCAGAAGCATTTGCTGAATTAATGCACAAAAAAGTTCGTAAAGAACTATGGGGTTATGCTTCCGACGAAAGTTTAAGTAACGATGCTTTGATTAAAGAAGAATACTCGGGAATTCGTCCTGCACCAGGCTACCCAGCTCAGCCAGATCATACAGAAAAAATAACCCTCTGGAAATTATTAGATGTAGAAAAAAACACAGGCATTGTGTTAACTGATAGTTTAGCAATGTTCCCTACCGCTGCGGTAAGTGGTTTATATATTTCTAATGAGAACTCCGCTTATTTTGGTTTAGGAAAAATAAATAAAGAACAGGTGGAAGAATATGCTAAACGTAAAAACATGAACGTTGCCGAGGTAGAGCGTTGGTTGGGACCAGTATTAGCCTATTAACAAACTCAAGCGCGTTTATTTCTCGTAATTTTTCATATCTTTAAAACAAATTTAAGGATATGAAGAATTATTTATTCTGTTTATTAATTATTTCTGCAGTTGGAACTGCTCAGGTTTCTAAGAAAAAACATGGTTTAGAAAGTCATGTTCCGGCCAAAAAAAGCTTTACTATCAAAAAAGTGGCTACCATAGAATTTAGTGAACTAAAAGATGACTATGCTCCTAAATTGCTGGTAACTGAAATGCCTAAACAAGGTTCAAAAAAGATAGAGCATTATAATTATCCTGAAAAACAAGCTTCACAAGAAAAAACTAATTACGTTCCTTTAGCTCCTTTAGTAAAAGGATCAAGTATCTTCGGTAATCCTTTCGGATCTTCCACTCCTAATGACAACGATATCGCTATATCCAATTCCGGTAAACTGATCTCTGTTGCAAACACAAATATCTACGTAAAAGATATTGTTACAGGTTCTGTTTCACCAAACAAATCCCTTGCCGCTTTCACAGCGCCAACAAATAGTTTGCACCAGGAATTTGATCCTAAGGTGATATACGATCAAGATAAAGATCGTTTTGTTTTAGTGTGTTTGGTTGGATTTGTGGATACAACCAGCAAGATCATTGTTGGATTTTCACAAACAAATGATCCAGCAGGCGCTTGGAATTTATACACAATTCCCGGCGATCCATTGAACATGGGTTTGTGGAGCGATTACCCAATGATATCCATGACCGATAAAGAATTGTTTTTAAGCGTTAATTATTTATACAATGATAGCACTTGGCAAGCCGGATTTGTTGAAACATTGGTTTGGCAAATGAAGAAAGACAGTGGTTATGTTGGCCAATCCATTGGTTCTACATTACATTATAACATCAAGTATAATAATAAAGCCATACGTAATTTATGTCCTGTTAAAGGAGGAAGTCAATTGTATTCACCCAATATGTATTTTGTTTCTAACAGAAATTTAGCCAATCAAAATGACACTGTTTTCTTAGTGAATATTACTGATACGATTGGTGCCCCAACACAAACCCTTACGGTAAAATGTATGACAGCAAGCGTGCCTTATTATTTTCCTCCCTCGGCTCGACAAACTTTATCTACAGCACCAATGGCAACAAATGACTGTCGTAATCTTGGTGCATTTTTGGAAAATAACAAGATCCAATACGTTCATAACACCATGAATCCAACCAACAGTTTGTGCACGGTGTATTATGGTGTTATTGACAATCCAGCCGCTGCTTCACCAACGGTTACCGGCTATTATTTATCCAATGATACGATGGACTTTGGTTATCCAAACATTTCTTATGCCGGCACTTCGTCAAGTGATAATACGTCCATTATTTCTTTTGATCACACTTCTAATAAAGTATTCACAGGTGTTTCCGCTGTTCGTGCTGATGCACAGGGTAACTGGTCGCCCATATTGCGCATACAGAACGGCGCGGGTTACGTAGATTTTGTTTCACTAAGTTTAGAGCGTTGGGGAGATTATACAGGTTCGCAACGCCGTTATAATAATCCGGGTGAAGTATGGATGAGTGGTTATTATGGAGCCGGTAATCATTCGCATGTAACATGGATCGCACAAATAGCCACTGGCACTTTAACCCAAGTGAAAGAAAATACCATAAATAGTGAAGCAAAACTTTTTCCAAATCCAGCTAAAGATATTTTTAGTGTTGAATTACATTTAAGTAAACCGGAATATTTACGATTTGAATTGTACGATTCACAAGGAAAATTGGTAACCGTACTTTTAAAAGATTGGGTGAAAGCATTGGATAATGTTTTTAGTTTTAGAACCGCCGAAATGCCAAAGGGAATTTACATTTTAAAAATAAACGGAAATTATAATACCGCCATTACTAAGAAGGTGATAGTAGAATAAATTACAAAGTGTCTCAAACAAAAAATCCCGCTTAGTGCGGGATTTTTTTATGAATGAATTTTAATTCTGGAACTACTCTACCGTAACACTCTTCGCTAAATTCCGCGGTTGATCTACATTACAACCGCGCATTACTGCGATATGGTATGATAATAATTGCCAAGGTATAACCGCAATTAACGGCACCAAATTCTCATCCGTTTCAGGGATTTCAATAACATGGTCGGCCGATTTTCTTACCTCTTCATCTCCTGCTGTTACTACCGCAATAATTTTTCCTTTACGTGCCTTCACTTCTTGAATATTGCTAACTACTTTTTCGTAATTAGGCCCTTTTGTTGCAATAACAAATACAGGCATCTCTTCATCAATTAAAGCAATTGGACCATGCTTCATTTCAGCAGCAGGATAACCTTCGGCATGAATGTATGAGATCTCTTTTAATTTTAAAGCGCCTTCTAAGGCAACCGGAAAACTTACACCTCTACCCAAATACAAAGCATTGGTACTGTCTTTATATTCTGCTGCTATTTTTTTAACCTGTTCGTTTAGCTTTAATACTTCCTCGATCTTTGTAGGAATTGCTTCCATTTCGTACAACATCTGGCGGTAACGACTTTCGGCCATGGAAGAACGCAAACGCGCCACATGCAATGCCATTAAAGTTAATACAGTTACTTGTGCCGTAAATGCTTTTGTAGATGCAACTCCAATTTCTGGTCCTGCATGCGTATAACTTCCGCCATGTGATGCACGAGGAATTGATGAGCCTACTACATTACACACGCCAATAATTGTTGCGCCTTTGCTTTTTGCTAATTCAATAGCTGCTAAAGTATCTGCAGTTTCTCCACTTTGTGAAATAGCAATGACAATATCGTCAGGATAAATAATTGGATTGCGATATCTAAACTCCGAAGCATATTCTACTTCTACCGGTATGCGGGCAAACTCTTCAAACAAATATTCGCCTACTAAACCTGCATGCCATGAGGTTCCGCAAGCAATAAAAATGATCCGCTTGGCATTTTTGAATTTCCCTTCGTAATCAACAATACCACCTAACTGTACTTTTCCTTCAGAAGCAATTAAACGACCACGCATACTATCTTTCACAGATCGTGGTTGCTCATAAATCTCCTTCAACATAAAGTGATCATATCCGCCCTTTTCAATAGCTTCCAATTCAATGGTTAACTCCTGAACATAAGGCGTGATCTCTTTATCTTTTAAATTTCTAATTTTTAATTCTCTTCCGCGGCGAATAATAGCCACTTGCTCATCTTCCATGTACACTACGTTTTTTGTGTACTCTACTATGGGTGATGCATCAGATGCAATATAAAAATCTTCGTGGTTACCAATGCCAATTACCATTGGACTTCCCTTTTTTGCAGCTATTAAAGTGTCCGGATCATTTTTATCCATCACTACAATGGCGTAAGCACCTATCACTTGTTTTAACGCAGCAATAACAGCGTGCCCTAATTTAATGCCTTCGGCTTTTTGAATGTCTTCAATTAAATGCGCTAATACTTCCGTATCGGTTTGCGATTCAAATATATGTCCGCGTTTTATTAAACGCTCTTTTATAGAAGCATAATTTTCAATAATGCCATTATGAATAAGCACAATATCCTTACTGTTCGAACGATGAGGATGTGAATTCACATCATTTGGTTCGCCGTGTGTTGCCCAACGGGTATGACCAATTCCAATAGTTCCGCTCAGATCTTTTTCCTTATTGTTGGCAACAAGTTCGCTTACCTTTCCTTTCTTCTTGTATACAGAAAGTGTGCCTTCAGGGTTAATTAAAGCAACCCCGGCGCTATCGTAACCGCGGTATTCGAGTCTTTGCAAACCCTTTATTAAAACAGGGTAAGCGTTGTTATTTCCAATGTATCCTACTATTCCACACATATATCAAATATATAACGAAATTTTTATTCTAAAATTATCTACCCTAACATTTTTAAGAAAGAGATCTCTTTATCACTTAAAAAACGATACTTCCCACGCGGCAGGTCCTTTTTAGTAAGTCCTGCGTATGAAACTCTATCTAGCTTTAAAACCTCATAACCTAAGTGTTCAAATAAACGACGAACGATACGGTTACGGCCATTATGAATTTCAAGTCCTACTTCTTTTTTTCCTTCTCCAACGTAGGCAATATCATCTACTTTTACCGGGCCATCTTCCAATTCAAAACCTTCACTTATTGTTTTATAATCTTCTCCTCTTAATGGTTTGCTTAAGGTCACATGGTACACTTTTCGGATCTCATGCTTTGGATGCATTAGTTTTGTGGCCATATCACCATCATTGGTAAACAACAACAAACCTGTTGTGTTTCTGTCCAATCTTCCAACAGGATAAATACGTTCTTTACACGCGGGTCGAACTAGTTCCATTACCGTTCTGCGCTCTTGCGGATCATCGGTTGTTGTAATAAAATCTTTTGGCTTATTTAAAAGTAAATACACCTTACGTTCGTTCTTTATTGTTGAATCGGCATAAGTAACTACATCGCCCGGTTTTACCTTGTAACCCATTTGATCAACAACAACACCATTTACTTTTACAGTTCCACCTTGGATCAATACATCGGCCTCGCGACGTGAAGAAATTCCTGCGTGTGCCAAATATTTATTCAAGCGAATTGTTCCATCATCATCTTTTTTGTACGACTTAGAACTACTATCCTTGCCAAATTTATTTTTTCTGAACTTGCCTTCATTAAAATCGCTTTTGTCTTTACTATGGCCTTTAAAAGCTTTTCCTTCTTCTAGATCATCGTGCTTAAAGCGTTTTTCTTCTGTAAACTCATTAGATCTTTTCTTGAATGGCTTATCATCACTATCCGATCTCTTTTCGCCTTTATCGAAAAATGATTTATCGTAAGTGCGTTTTTTCTCGGAGCTATCGCCGTATGATTTTGTGAACGGACGGTGATGTTTTTTATCGTCATCACCTTTGTAGGGTTTCTTATCTCCGTCATCTTTATACTTATCGCTTTTGTAGGGCTTTTTATCGCTATCAAAACTCGACTTACTGTACGATCGCTTTTCTCCGTCGCCTTTGTACTTATCGTTCTTGCGAAACGAATCATCTTTTTCGAATTTTGGTTTGCGTTCAAAACCCGAATCGTCTTTTCGTTTGTATGTTGAAGTACCCTCGCCTTTGTCGGACCTAAATTTTGTGTCTTTATCTCCGTATGAACGACGAGGTTTTTTATCAGAATCCTTAGAAGATGAATATTTATCTTTTCCGTAAGAGTCGGTTTTTTTGAACTTCCCTTTTTTGTCATCATCCCCCGATCGTTTATAGCGCGAAAAGCCACCCTCTCCTTCGGAGCGGTGTTTTTTGTCTTTTTCTGAATACGGTTTTCTGAATTTTTTTTCTGAACCTTTACTGCTATCCTTATCTGTTGATGAGGAAGATTTGCTTTTACTTCTGGTAGGTTTTTCCTTGCCTTTAGTCGCTGAAGAAATACGGGGTCTACCTCCCGGTTTGTTATATGCCATGATACTACAAAGATACTAAACTTATCTTGGAAATTGGGCTTATACTTTATCAGATAATTGAAGGGGCAAAGGCATTTGGGATGTGTTTCACCACTAGTTGAGTGTTCTTTTCGAGTACCGAAACCACATCAAAACGGGTTTCACCATTGAAATCAACCTGATGTATATAGGCATTCGCTGCTTTAATCAAACGGTTCTGTTTCTTCTTATCCACAAACACCTCGGGTTCCCCAAAGACCTCGGTGGCGCGGGTTTTAACCTCCACAATAACTAACTCCTCTTTATCTTTTGCAATAATATCTACTTCTAGCTTACCAAAACGCCAATTTAATTCTATGATCTTCAAGCCTTTCTTTTCTAAATATTTAACAGCCTCTTGTTCGCCGTTTTTGCCCAAATTTTGTGAATTATCTTTCATTTTTTAATAGAAAAACTGAATTAATTTCCTAAATTTACATACAAAATTAATAGTATGAAATCGTTTTTCACCGTATTCTTTGGATTAGCATTTTTAAGCTCTTTTTCTCAATTCGCAGGCTCTATCGAGTTCAAGTATTATACCACTAAAGACACTACCCTGAATACTTATTGGGTTAAGGATAAAAAAATAAAACTCGACCAATATGCCAAAAGAGGTAATGCTATTGAAGGAAGTTTTATTTTTGATCTTGGCGAAAAAACTATAAAATTCGTAAATCCTAAACGTAAAGTTTGGGGTGATCAAAAAAGTGAGATACCTCCCGTAATGAAAGGTAAATGTGATGTTAAAAAGGGGAAAGCGGGTAAGGTTATTAATGGTGTAAAATGTACCGAGTACGTTGTTAAAAACACAGAAGAAAATACTGTAATTACCTATTATATTGCAGCTGAAAGCTACGACTTCTTCATGCCAATGATGGAATTATGGAATCGTAAGGATAAACAAAGTATTTACTTTGGCAAGATCAAAGGCTTGTCAAAAGGATCTATGCCTCTTATGAGTGAAGAAAGACAGATCTCTGATAATAAAATGTTATCAAAATTAGAGATGACCAAGATCACAAAGAGCGAAGTGGAAGCTTCGAAACTAGAAGTTCCTGCTGAATACAAAAAATTTGATCAATAGTGCGAAAGCCTTATCACATAGTTCTCTTTTTTGTATTACTTATCATTCTAATT
>Ga0075163_10001248_pt1 | contig 33883 bp, 26 predicted proteins | sample JI1023141ADNA_FD_71478 | JGI IMG/M metagenome (GOLD analysis project Ga0075163, IMG submission 71478) | Wastewater effluent complex algal communities from Wisconsin, to seasonally profile nutrient transformation and Carbon sequestration -... | ecosystem: Engineered > WWTP > Effluent > Algae...
TACGGCGAGCGCCCGTTCGTCGCCGACAGCTACGAGGCCCTGCGGGCGGCGATGCAGGCCGGGGCCGTGCGCCCGCCGGCGCAGGCGCGCGTGCCGACGTGGCTGCGCGAGGTGGTGCTCCGCGGCCTGCGGGCGGATCCGGGGGCGCGCTGGCCGGCGATGGAGCCGCTGCTCGCGGCCCTGGCCGCCGATCCCGCGGCGCGGCGGCGGCGATGGTTGCGGAGGACCGGCCTGGGCGCCGCGATCGCGACCCTCACGCTGCTGGCGACGCTGCTGGCGCTGCAGCTGCGGCGGGCGTGGACACAGGAGCGGGTCGAGGCCCTGGCGGCCGCGCACCTCGCCGGCGTCGAGTCCGAGCCGCTCCCCGGGCGCGCCGAGGCCGCCTTCGCCGCGTTCGTGGCCGATCCGACGCATCGTGGGACCCGCGCGCTCGCCCGGGCCTGGCTGCACCGGGGCGACCGCGGCGTCGCGGCGGGCAGGCGCGACGAGGCGCTCGCCGACTATGCCCGGGCCTACGTCGAGGCGTCGACGCCCGACGGCGCGAAGGAGGCGCTGCGGCGGATCGCCCGCGTACACCTCGGGGGCTGGGACACCGCGGCGCTCTCGCAGGTCGTCGCCCCCCTGTCCGCCGATCGCCACGATCTCGAGGCGACGGACCTCCGCATCGCGGCGGCGCTGCGGCGGCGCGACCTGTCGGCGGCCAGCGCCCTCGCCGAGGATCCCTCCTCCCGCTTCGCCGGCGCGGGTCCGCTGCTGCGCAGGCTGACGCCGGCCCGGCCGCTGGGCCTGCGCGCCCGCGAGGCGATCGCCCTGCCCGCGGGCGGGCCGTGGAGCGCGGCGGTCGTCGACGAAGGTCGCCACGAGCTCGTGCTCCTCGACCAGGCGCTGCGCCCCGGCCCGCGCTGGCGCTCCGACGAGGACATCCGCCTGATCCAGGGGGACGCGCCCTGGGCGTTGACCCGGCGCGGCGACGACGGCCGGCTGATCGACGTGACGCGCCCGGACCCGCCGCTGGCCCGCTTCCCGGCGCCGGTCGACCCGTATCCCCGCGGCATCGTCGACGCCGACCGCGACGGTCGCCCCGCGCTGTACTTCGGCTTCCAGTGGCCGGTGCGCGGGTTTCACGTCGTCGATCCGGACGGCATGCGCGGCGCCCACGCGGCGAGCGAGCGGACGCAGTCCGACCTCGAGGGGATCGTCGCCGCCGACCTCGACGGCGACGGCGTGCAGGAGATCGTCGCCGCCTTCGGTCCGCCCCGCGCGTACGACCTGCGGGTGTTCCACGCCGGCCCCGCCGGCGAGCTCGAGCTGGTCGGTCGCCGGCTGTTCGGCTGGGTCCGCGCGCTCGGCGTGCTGTCGCGACCGGACGGGACCCTGGCGCTGGTCGCCGTGCGCGACGGTCGCGGCGCGAACCCCGACGTGTTCCCCGACCCGCCGCACCAGGGCGCGGCGCCGGGGGTCCATCTGCTGCGCTGGACCGGCGCCGAGCTGACCCCGCTGGCCCACGCGCCGGTCCCCCACGACCTGCCGTTGATGGTCGAGGACCCGGCGTTGATCGCCGACCTCGACGGCGACGCGCGCGACGAGATCGCCGTCCGGGTGCGAGACCTGGACGATCGATCGCGCGCCACGCTGCTCGTCCGGCAGACCGACGAAGGTGCGCTCGAGCCGCTCGTGCTCGGCCACTGCGAGCCGCTCGCGGCCGTGCGCACGGCCGGCGACGCGGCGCCGAAGCTGCTCGTGATCGACGAGACGCGGGCCCTGTGGGCGCTCGGTGGGGGCGACGAGCCGCTCCCGCCGGCGGCGACCGCGACGCTCGCGTCGGTGCCGCCCCCGGCGGCGCTGACCGACGAGCCGCTGCGCCAGCGCTGGGCCCGCGCCGACGACCTCGCGGTCGCCGGCATGCCCGCGAGCGCCGCCGAGGTCCTCCGCGACGGCGCGTCGATGGTCGGCGACGAGGCCGTCCGCCGCCGCTTCCACGACCGCGCCGCCGCGCTGTTCACCGTCGCCGGCCAGCCCGAGGCCGCGCTCGCGCTCGACGCCGGGAGCCTCGAGGACCCCGAGCTCGCCCCCGGCGCGCTGCTCCGCCGCGCCGCGCTGCAGACCGACCTCGGCGCGTACCAGGAGGCCGCGGACGCCGCCCGGTCGCTCCTCGCCCATCCGCGCCGCAGCGCGTCGCAGGCGGAGGCGGCCGCGGCCGTGCTCGGGCGGGTGACGCCGCTGCTCGACGCGCGCCGCGGCGTCGACCTGCGCTTCGCGGGCGGGATGCTGGCGGCCTGGCGCCTCCATCACCCGGCGGCGCTCCGGCTCGACCCGGTGACGAGCGCCCTGCGGGTCGACGCGCTGGCGAGTCAGGGCCGCCTGGCGGAGCTGCCGGTGCGCTGGGACGGCGGCCCGCTGGCGATCGAGGTCGACCTCGAGGTCGCGTGGGCCGAGTACAACTCGGCGCTGCACCTCGCGCTCGTCGACGAGGCGGGGCGAACGCTGCTCGGCGTCGGCGTCCTCGGCCAGGCCGGACGGACCTACCGGCAACACACCATCACGTGCATGTCGGCCGGGCGACACCAGCCCGAGTTCGCCGTCCGCCCGGTGCCGTCCGCGAGCACGCGGCACCGCGTCGTCGCGCGGGCGACGCTGTTCCCCGACCGCGGGGTGATCGAGTGCGCCGCGGACGAAGACGGGCAGCGAACGTCCGATGAGTTTCCCCTGGCGCTGCGCTCGACCTCCGGCCGTTATTCGCTGGTGATCGGCAACACCGCCCCCCACGCGACGAACCGCGTCGCCGCCGAGATCCATCGCATCACGCTGCGGGGCGCCCGGCTCGACGAGGACGCCGCCCCGGCGGCGGAGCTCGCCCGGGCGCTGGTCGCCGGGGAAGAACCGGCGGCGCTGGCGATCCTCGAGCGCTCGCCGCCCGAAGATCCGGGCCACGCCCTGCTCGCGCTGCGAGTCGACGACGCGCTGGGTCGGCCCGTCAACCCCGAGATCCTCGACCTGGCGCTGTCCGGCCTCGAGGACGCCGACCTGCTCCACCTGCTGCGGACCCGACCCGCCCTGGTGCCCGCCCTGCGCGCCGCCGCCGGCGCGCGGGTCCTCGGCCTCCTCGCCGCGACCTGGTCCGCGATCGCGCGCCACCACGTCGACGACCCCGCCCTCCAGCGCGAGCTGCTCGCGTCCCTCGACGGGATCGAGACCGTCGCGCCGGGCGCCGCGGACCGCCGCGCCCTCGGCACGCTGCTCCTCGCACGCGCGAGGATCCACCAGCGACTCGGCCGCCACGCCCACGCGCGACGCGACCACGAGGCCGCCCTGGCCGCGTTCGGCGACACACCCGATCCGCCGGGCGAGCCGCTGCGCGCGGCGATCCACCTCACGCTCGCGGCGATGCTCGTCGACGACGACCCCGACGCGGCGCTCGAGCACGCCGCCCGCGCCGTCGCCTGCGACGAGGCGCCGGAGCTCGCCCAGGACCGCCTGCGCCGCGAGCCTCGAATCACGGCCCGCGCCGCCGTCGACCCGGGCTGGGCGCGCGTCTTGATCGAGGCGCAGGACCCTGCGACTTGCTCGCGGTCGACGGCCCCTTGACGATGCCGCGGCGAGCACGAGCGCGTCCGGCGGGGCCACGTCCACCGCTCCTGACTGCGTTCGCCGCCGGGTCGACGACGCTAATCGAGCACCGGCACCGCGCTCACCAGCCGCGAGCGGGCGCCCGTCACCTCGACCACCGAAAAGGCCAGGGTGCCGGCCTCGGTCTGGCCGAGCAGCGCCTTGGACAGCGGCTGCGCCGCGCCGTTCACGACCACCGTGTAACCCGCGAGGTCGACCTCGGTGCCGGCGGCGCTGACCGTGATCGCCCCGAGCCGCGCGCTCAGATAGCTGCCGTCGTTGCGGCGAAACGTCAGCGTCGGATCCTGGATGTTCTGGGTCGTCCCGCCGTAATTGGGGTTGAGCGACAGCGTCAACCTGCCCCCGCGCACCGGACACACCGGGCACAGCGGGATCGACGGCTGCGGCCGCAGCCACGGCTCCGGCGTGCTCGGGGCCGTCATCGCCGTCGGCCCCGTCGCCCCGCACTCGATCACGTCCGCCGTGCTCGCCCCGCACTGCGTCGCGCGGACGGTGCACGCGAGCGGCACCGCGGCGCTGTTCGTCGCCGTCGCGAGCATCGCAGGGGCGGCCGCGAGCGTCGTCGCCATCGGCGTGCTCGTCGGCGGCGCATAGGGGTTGGCGCAGGTCCCACCGCGCAATGCACACAGGCGGGCGAAGGCCGCGTATCCGGTGATGACGCGCGCGAACTTCGAGCCCTGCAGCATCTCCGCGCGCGGGCCGTCGACGCCGCTGCTGTCGAGCACCGCGATCACCTGCGCCGGCGAGAGCCCGCGCTGATGCGACCAGATCTGCGCCGCGATCCCCGAGAGCACGGCGGTCGCCACCGAGGTCCCGGTCCACGCGTCGGTCTGCTGCGCGCCCGCGCCGGCGATCGCCTGAAACGCCACGGCGACGCGCGGCGGCGTGCTCCCCGGGCGTGCGATCGGGATCGGCGAGCCGCTCTCGAGCACCCCGCCCACCGCGTACACCAGCCTCGGCGCGGCCGCCGGGACCGCCCGCTCGCCCGCGCGACGCGGCATCGCGGCCCCGAAGATCTGCTGGCACGCGGCCGCGTCCGGGGCCGGATAACGCTCCCACAGCGCCGGGGCCATCGCGCCCTGCTCCTCGCAGGGCGCGCCCGCGTTGTTGCCCGCGGCCGCGAAGCTGAGCGCGTCGAGGCACGCCGCGTAGACCAGCGCGGCGTGGACCGCCTGCACCGGCGCCGACACCTGGTCACCCGGCGTGATCAGGCGCTGCCAGTGCTCGGCCTCGGCGCCGGGCGGGGTCAGCTCGTGTCCGAAGCGCGGGTCCCAGGCGACGCTCATGTTCAGGATCAGCGGCGAACCGTTGAGCTTGGGGCTCCGCTGCCAGCGCACCACCGCCTCGCCGATCGCCTGGGCCAGCGAGCCGATGCTGCCGAGCGGTCCGCCGCCCGGCAGCGCCTGGGCCCCGTCCGCGGCGTGGCTGAACGCCTGCACGAACAGCCGCCGGTTGCGGCAGCCGAGCTCGCCGCCCGGGCAGCGCGCGTCGCCGACGATCTCGCCCATCGCGAGCCCGTGGTGCAGCCCCGGGTCGCTGTCCGCGGTCGTCGCCCGGCCGTCCGCGAAGCCCACCGTGTCGATCACCGCGACGTACGCCGGGCCCGTCACCTCGCTGTGCGCGAGCGCGTCCGGCACGCCGCTCGGGAGCAGGCCCGCGGCCCCGCGGAAGCTGCCCGCCAGCGCGGCCCGCAGCGCCGCGTCCCCGCCGAGGTAGCCCGCCGTCGTCGTCTGCGGCATCACCACGTCGAGGTCCGCGTCGAGCCGCACGACCGCCGCCGCCGGGTCGAAGCCGGGCGGCGCCGACGGGAGCTTCGCCGCGCCCCAGCTGTACTGACAGAAGCGCTCGAGCGCCCGCGGCAGCAGCTCCTTGGCGAGCAGCTGCGCGGTCGCCTGGCTGCGAAACAGCGGCGTCGCCGTCCACCCGGCGTGCTGGCTCGGCGGGCACGGGGCCTCCGCCGACTTGTTCACCACCGCGATGTACCGCCGCGCCGCCGTGGGCCTGCCGGCCCTCGCGTTCAGCTCGGGCGCCCCGGCCCCGGCCCTGCTCGGGACCCCGGCGCCGGCCTTGCTCGGCCCGACGTCCTGGCTGTCCTGCGGGACAGGTGGCTTCGCCGTCAGGCTGTCCTCGGGGACAGGTGGCTGCGCGGGCGGGCTGTCCTGCGGGGCAGGTCCCGCGCTGGCGGGCGGATCGGCGCCGCAGGCGGCGGAGAGGAGGGCGACGAGGAGGACGCGCGGTGTGATCGGCATGACGAGGATGCAGTAGACAGCGAGAGCGCCGCGAGTGACGCGACGTCGGCTCACGGCGTGAACGCGCGGAAGCGGGCCCACCCGGGTCGCTTGTCGGCGCGCTGGACGGCGGCGAGCGCCGCCGCTGGTTCGAGCCCGTCCGCGATCGCAAGCACGACCGCGGAGCCGAGGGCCCCGAGCTCGTCGTCGACGACCGCGTCGGTCGCGAGCACCGCCTGCGCCCCGGCCAGCAGCAGCGCGTGGGCCAGGCTCATCCCGCCGGCGTGCGCCCGCGGGTCCGGCAGGCCGGTCTCGCAGCCGCTCAGCACCGCCACGCGCGGGGCCGCCACGCTCAGCAGGTCGCGCGCGCCCAGGCTGCGCTCGCCGCCCAGCTCGAGCGCGCCGCCCCAGCCCTCGCCGCGCGCGTGTCCGGCGTAGTGCAGCAGATCTGCGCCGGCGATCCGCGCCAGCAGGTCGGCCTCGTCGCCGGTGAGCCGCTCGACCGCGAGCCCGCGCGCGCGCAGCCCCGCCGCCGCGCTCGCCAGCTCTTCGGCCGCCCCGGCGAGGTTGCTCGGCGGCGCCAGCTGGACCGCGCGGGTCAGCGGTCCGGCGCCCGCCGTCCGCCGCGGCAGGTCGAGCGCGTAGGTCACCACCGCCGCGTCGATCAGCGCCCCGCCGGCCCACGGCAGCGCGTGGAAGCCCTCCGCGCTCAGCGGCCCCGACGCGATCACGGCGACCCGGCGCGCCCGCCCGAGCGCCGCCGCGAACGGCCCCAACAGCTGCCGCGCGCGCGCGTCGGGATCGGCCGCCAGCGCCCCGGGGACGCGCGCCGTCGTCAGGCCCGCCGCGTCGAGCCCGAAGCCCACGTAGCCGGCGTCGACCGGGTAGTACACGAGCAGCAGCTCGCCGTCCCCCGGCCCGCGCAGCCCCGCGCAGCCGCCCTCGGCGGCGGTCGGACGACCTGCCCCTGCGGACAGGTCGGCGGCGGCGGTCGATCGACCTGTCCCTGCGGACAGGTCGGCGGCGACGGTCGATCGACCTGTCCCTGTGGACAGGTCCGCGACCTGCGATCGACCTGTCCCTACGGACAGGTCAGCGACCTGCGATCGACCTGTCCCTGCGGACAGGTCGGCGGCGACGGAAGATCGACCTGTCCCTGCGGACAGGTCGTCCGCGCCCGCGAGCGCCGCGTCGAGGGTCGCGTCGAGGCGGCGCCGCTCGGCCCGCAGCTCGGCGCGCGCGCGCTCGCCGGTGCGGCGCGACAGCTCCCAGCTGCGCTCGATCTTCGCGTCCAGCAGTTCCCGGGCCTCGCGGTAGGCGGCCAGCGCCGCCGGGTCGCGGGCGGCCGCGGCCAGGCCCGCGAGGCCCTGCGCCCGCGCCCGCCGGGCGGCGCACAGCGCCTCCCCGGCGCGACCGAGGCGCAGCAGCAGGAGCACGAGGCGCTGCGCGCCGCGGTCGCGCTCGGCCGCGAAGCGCTCGCGCCCGGCGTCGACCGCCAGCGCCGCGAGGTCCCCGGCGTGCATCGCCGCGGCGTGGCGATAGCGCTCGAGCGCCGCCTCGTCGCGCCCGAGCCGCTCGAGCGCCTCGCCGGCGCCGAGCGTCGCGCTCCACTCGAGCCCGCGGTCGCCGGCCTCCGCGGCCGCGGCCCGCACCGCCGAGAGCTCGCGCAGCGCGGTCGTCGGCCGGTCCTCGAGCAGCGCGACGCGGGCGGCCAGGAAGTCGCGCCAGCGCTGCAGCGTGCGGGTCGGCGCCGCGGTCCCGGCCAGCGCGGCGCGGGCCGCCGCCGCGTCGCCGCGGACCAGCATCGCGTAGACGAGGTTGATGCGCAGCTCGGCCGCGATCAGCGGGTCGGGCCGCGGCCCGTCCGGGGCGAACAGCGCGGCCGCGGCCCGCAGTTGCGGCTCCGGGTCGGGCGCCGCCTGCCCGCGCGAGCGCGCCTCGAGGGCCGTCCAGGCCGCGTTGTGCAGCGCCAGCGCCCGCACCTCGACCGGGATGCGCTCGCCGAGCGCGAGCAGCTCCGCGAACGCCCGTTCGGCCCCTGCCGCGTCGCCGACCCGCCCGCGGAGCACCCCGAGGGCCGACAGCGCCGCCGCCAGCTCGCTGTCGAGGCCGAGCGCCCGCGCCGTCGCGGCGTGGGCCTCGTAGCTGCGCTGCGCGGCGCGCAGGTCGCCCGCCCAGTCGGCGACGAGCCCGGCGTAATAGCCGTGGCGCAGCCGCGCCTCCGGCAGCAGCGGGGTCAGCTCGGCGTGGCGCGCGAGCCAGCGCCGCGCCCCGGCCAGGTCGTACAGCGTCGCGGTGCACAGGTAGCTGGCGGTCAGCGCCACCTCGCTGGCGCGGCGCAGCAGCCCGGCCGCGCGCGCGGCCGCGAAGGCGGGCTCGTAGGCCGCGAGCGCGGCCGTCGGGTCGCCGCGCATGAACGCGACGTCGGCCCGCAGGGTCAGCGCCTCGGCGCGCGCGGCCCCCTCGAGCCCGGGCAGCGCGCTCGTGAGGGCCCGTTCGGCCGCGACCATGTCGCCCCGGGAGATCTCGGCGTGCACCGCTTCCAGCGCCGGGGGCAGCGCGGGCATGGGCGCCAGCGTGAGCCCGAGCCGCCACGCCGCATCGTCCGCGCGCAGCGTCAGCGCGCCGGTCGGCGGCGCCGACAGCACGGCGCGCAGCCCGTCCTCCGCCGGCTCCCACTTCGCCGCCAGCGGCGCCCCGTCGAGCTCGAGCCGCAGCGGCGTCTCGGCGTGCACCGCCACCCACAGGCGCAGCGTCGCCCCGGGCCGCAGCAGACACACCGGGCCCGCCTGCACCGCCTCGCAGCCGACATACAGCAGCTCCGGTGCGACGACGGCGGGCGTCGGCGCCACAGGGTCCGTCCCCACCACGGGGTCCGTCCCCGCCGCCCGCGGCCCGGCCTCGCAGCCGAGCCCGCACGCCGCGACGAGCGCCCAGCGCCCCAGCGCGGCGCGGGCCCATACACCTGTCCCGAGAGACAGCCCGTGCCTTTCGCGTCGACCTGGCCCGGGAGACAGCAGGCTCATCCCATGTCCCCGGGCCAGACGGACATCCGCGTTCACCCCGGCGCGAGCACGTCGATCTCGAGGTCCTCGGCCAGCGCCTCGCCCTCGCCGCGGGCGAGCGCGGCGGCGCTGCCGACCACGAAGCGCAGCCGCCAGCGGCCCGGCGCGAGCGGCAGCAGCTCGCCGAGGCGCCCGCGGACGCGCAGCGCCCCCTCCGGCGAGCGGGTGAACGCCGGCGCCAGCGTCTGCGCCTGGCCGCCGGCGTCGCGGGCCTCCACGCGCAGCTCCACGGCCTCGCGCTGCGGCGTCGCCGGGCTCAGCACCCAGTCGATCTGCGAGTCGACGCGATAGCGGGCGGGCCCGGCGGCGGGCCCGGACGAGCGCGTCGTCTTCACCGTCTCGTTGCGGACCGTCAGGCTGTACGCGATCCGCTCCCCGCGCGGCGCCTCGCCCGGCAGGCGCCACAGCACCAGCGCCGCCGCGATCGCCAGCACCACCGCGACCGCGATCGTCGTCCGGCGCCGCAGCGGCACCACCGGGGCCGGCCCCGCGTTCGTCGGCGCCGAGGTTGTCGCGTCCGGGCTCCTCGCGGCCGTCGGCGCCGAGGTCGTCGCGTCCGGGCTCCTCGCGGCCGTCGTCGGCGAGGTCGCGACCGGGCTCCTCGCGGCCGTCGGCGCCGAGGTCGTCGCGTCCGGGCTCCTCGCGGCCGTCGGCGCCGAGCTCGTCGCGTCCGGGCCCCTCGCGGCTGACGTCGGCGAGGTCGCGACCGGCGTCCCCGCGACCGCCGAGGTCGTCGCGCCCGGCTTCGTCCGCACCAGCGCCCCGGCGCGAGCGACCAGCGCGTCGATCTCGGCGGCGTCGACCGGGCGCGAGAACATGGCCACGAACGCCGCGTGCTCGTCGGGCGGGTCGATCGCCGCGCGCTCGGCCGCGACCTGCCCGGCGGGCGTGAGCCCGGCGAGCGCCGCCTCCCACGCGTGCGGGTGCCGGCGCTGGTCGTCGCGCTCGACCTCGCCGAGCGCGCGCAGCAGTGGGTCGAGTTCTTCGCTCATGTCGTCATCCTCCGACATACCCCTAGACAGCGGCGAGGGCCGATCGAACGCCGGCTCAAGCGGACCTCCCGGCCTGGCTCTGTTCGCCGGCCAGGCGGCGCGCCAGGCCGCGGGTGCGGGTGTTCCAGGCGTTGACCGCCTCGCGGGTCATCCCGAACTCGGCCGCGACCTCGGCGATCGGGCGCTGCTCGACGTAGAGCTGCTGGAACAGCTCGAGCCCGCGCGGGTTGAGGTGCGCGCGCAGCCGCTCGAGCAGCGCGCGCAGCTCCTCGCGGGACTCGAGCAGGCGCTCGCCGGGTTGGGCCTCGGTCATCGGCTCGATCGCCTCGTTCTCGGTCGGATCCTCGCTCCACGGGTTGCCGCGGTGGCCGTGGAGGATCCGCGCGACCCGCTGACGCGCCACGATCCGCACGAAGCTCGCCAGCGAGCGGCCGCGCGCCGGGTCCCACATGCGCAGCAGGTGGCCGCCGTCGGCCAGCAGGTACAGCAGCACGTCGTGCGAGAAGTCGTCGACCTCCTGCCGCGGGTCGCGGCGGCGCGGCGCGGCGCGGCGGACCAGCGCCACCCCGACCTCCACCTTGATCACCGGCAACAGCGTGCGCACCAGCTCGGTGAGCGCCGTCCGGTCCCCCTCGAGCGCCTGTTGGATCTCCGCCTGTGTCACCGTAAACCTCCGGGATGATATCAGAACCGCGCTGTCACCCGCGAACACGTCCGCGCCGACGGACCTGCGTGGGGACATCGCCGCGCCGCCGCGGCTCTTGCGCGGACGGTCACCGACCTCGCGGGTCGAGCCTCGCGGGTCGAGCATCATGGCCCTCACATCGACGAGCCGCGGGCCTCCCCGGCGCGCGGCTCAGCGCGCCGAGAGAGACCCGCGGTGTGTCGTCGGGCGTCGCGGCCAGGTGGGCCGCCGATGCACCTGTCCCGAAAGACAGGTACCATCATCCCCGATCAGTAGCACATATAGTTATCGTTCCAGGTGTGCGGGTCGGCGCCCTCGTTCCAGGCGACGCAGGTCTTGCCGCCGATCGGGCCGGCGTAGGACCACTGCAGGGTCACCGGCGCCGACGGGGGCACGCACACGAAGTTGTCGCCCCAGCCGGTCGCGGCCGGCTCGGACGGCTCGTTCACCTGCGTGCAGCGCATCCCGGGGATCGCGCCCGACGAGCTCCAGCGCATCCCGATGTCGCTGCTCGCGCAGAAATAGTTGTCCTGCCACGTGCCGGCGAGGTCGGCCGACTCCAGCGTCTGCGCGCAGGCCATCCCGGGGATCGGGCCGGCGTTGTTGAACCGGAGGCTGACGGCGCCGCCGCCCGCACCGCCCTGGACCCCGCCGGTCGCCAGCTTACGCGCGTCGCGCACGATCTGCGGCTCCTCCCCGCGCTGGCCCATGATCTTGTACTCGTGCGCGTTGATCAGGTGGAGCTTCATCGACAGCAGGACCACGGGCGAGAGGCCGGCGACGTCGCTGAAGGTCTGGTCGAAGGTCGTCGCGCCCGAGTTGACGGTGAAGACCACCGGCGGCCGCGCCGACTCGCCGTCCGCGTCGAGGAAGCACACCGTCCCCGTGACGTCGCCGCCGGCCTTGCCGCCCGTGCGCTCCATCTGTAGGCGGAACGTGTCGGACACCACCGGCGGGCTGACCCACGTCCGCTGCAGCTTCAGGGCGCCGGTCTTCCAGATCCCCTCGCCGAGCGGCCGCGGCCCGATGGTGAGCGGCGAGTCGTTGCCGGCCTTGGCGATCAGGTCGTTGGCCTTCTTGACCGCGCTGTCGAACGCAGCGAGGCACTTCTTCGCCTTCTCGGGGTCCTGCTTGCTGGTCAGGTCGCAGATGCCCTTGGCGATCTTGGCGCCGTTCTTGTCGAAGGCCTCGCGGAACTTGACGTAATCCGAGGTGCACGGGTTCGCGGCGCTGGCGGTGCCGACGCTGGCGAGGGTGATGAGGGTTGCAGTGAGGGTGACAGTGACAGTCGAGCGGAGCATGTCGGGCCATAAGCAGCGGCCCCGCCGAACAAACGCGATGAATCGGCGACCCACGCGACTCGACCACGCGTCGCCCTCACGTCGCCCGCCGTGATCCGAACGGCACCCGCGCGACATGGGACACCCCTGGCCGCCGTCGGCGCGCACGAGGTCGGGGCGGATCCGTCACAGGGCGCGCGCCACCGTCAGCCACGCGACCGGCCCGGCGAACGCGACGAGCTCGCTGATCAACTGCGCCGAGAGACCGCCGAGCACGACGTGACCCAGGATGGCACCCGGGCCCACGCCGACGTCCTCCCGCGATCTGACCGCGGCCCGGCCTCCGGCTCACCAGAACTCGGGGCGCGGCGGCAGGGCGGCGGCGCAGGCGGGGCAGGAGCCGGGGTCGGCCGAGGCGTCCGCGAGCTGCCCGCAGGCGACGCAGCGCAGCCACAGCCGTCCGACGCGCAGCGGCTGCCACACGCTCGTCCACACGCTGGCGACGAAGCGCTCCTGGCGGAGCTCTCGCATCGCCGTCGCGTGATGGCCGGCGAGTCCTCGGCGCATCGCTCCCTCGTCCTCCCAGGCGGTGGCCGTGAACCCGCGGAGCCCGGTGAAGCCGGTGACGATGGCGATGAACCCCGGCTCGGCCAGGAAGTCCTGGACGTTGCGCCGCGCGTGCGCCCGAATGCGCTCCTTCTCGGCCTCGTCCGCGCCGGCGATCCAGGTCAGCGCGATCACCCCCGGCGGCCGGGGATTGCCCGACGCGACCCGCATCGAGTAGCCGAAGTGCGCCCGTCCCTGGTCGCCCGGCTGCACCAGCACCGTGAGGCCCGCCTGCTCCGCCAGATCCCTGGCGTCGTAGTGGCGACGCACGGCGCGCAGCCCGTCCGCGCCGTGCACGAGCACGTCGACGCCCGCGAGCGCGACGCGGCGCCCGGTCGCGGGCGCGCCGTGGAGCGGCCCGAGCAGCGCGCCATGCATCGTCCACTCGACGATCGTCCGCCCCACGCCCTGTGTCACCGCGCTCGTCGTGAACACGCGGTCCGGGAAGGCCGCGGACAGGCGGGCGACGACCCCGGGCAGCTGCGCCGCCGCGATCGCGCCGCCGGTCGACGGATCCTCGTAGGTGCCGTCGGCCGCCAGCAGCCCGGCGACCGCCGCACCGTCGCCGGCGCTCCACGCCGCGACGTACGCCTCGATCGGGTCGTATGTCATCGCGTCACCGTCCTCACCGACCGAGGGTCGCGATCACCAGCGCCGCCGTCTCGCCGCCGGAGAAGTTCTGCTGGCCGGTGATCAGGTTGCCGTCGCGGACGGCGAAGCTGCGCCACAGCCCCGCCTGCACGTAGTTCGCCCCGCGCTCGCGCAGGGCGCCCTCGATCCGCCACGGCATCAGGTGCTGGTCGCGCGGCAGCAGCCCGAGCGACCACACCGCCGCGTCGGCGAAGTCCTCCTCGACGTCGGCGAAGCCGGTCACCGTCTTTCCGCGGACCAGGTATTCGCCCGTCGACAGGCGCGCGTGCGCCAGGATCGCCGTGCCGTGGCACAGCGCGCACGCGAGCTTGCCCGCCTCGTAGAAGCCGACGAACCTCGCCTGCAGGTCGGTCGCCTCGGCGAAGTTGAACATCGGCGCCTGACCGCCGGCGACCACGATCGCGTCGAAGCGATCGACCTCGATCTCCGCCGCCGGCCGCGTCCGCTCGATCAGGGCCGCGAGCGCCGGCGTGGCGATGAAGCCCATGCTGATCAGGTCGCTCGCCGAGTAGCCGCTCGGGTCGCGCGGGTCGCTCATCGCGTCGGGCTCGCAGCGCCCGCCCGCCGGGCTGAAGATCTCGACCTCGTAGCCCGCCTCGTGGAACGCGAGCCACGGGTGGGTCAGCTCGGCCCACCAGAAGCCCACGGGCCAGCCGGTGGTGGTCGAGACGGCGGGGTTGGCGATCACGAGGGCGACCCGCTTCGGGCGGCGCTTGTCGACAATGTTGGGATCTCGGAGGCTCATGACCCGCGACTTTGGACGTCGTGGGCTTGCGCCGCAATGCAAGCGGCTGCAATGACAGCTTGCAGCGGGTGCAACTATCGCCGACGTCCCCTCGCCGGGTTCAGCCGCGTCCGCGGGTTGTCGTGGCGGTCGCCCGCGGTCGCCGTCGCGGCGCGCGTGAACACGTCGCGCAGGAACTGGTGGCCGGCGTCGCCGTCGAAGCGGGGGTGCCACACCAGGCTCAGGGCGAACGGTCGCAGCGGCATCGGCACCTCGTACACCTCGAGCCCCAGCCCCGGCGCCAGGCGGCGGGCGATCCGCTCGGACACCGTCAGCACGTAGTCCGTGCGCACGACGAGCTCCAGCGCGGTCAAGAAGAAGGGCACCGCCCGCGCGATCGTGCGGGTGTGCCCGCGCGCTCGCAGGGTGTCGTCGAGGTAGCCGCCCGGCTGGCCGCGCGGCGCGATCTGGACGTGCTTCAGTCGCACGTACTGGGCGAGCGACAGCCGCCTGTCCGCGACCGGGTGCCCGCGACGCAGCACCGCGACCAGGCGATCGGTCAGCAGCACGCGGCTGCGCAGCTCCGGCGGCAGCTCGCCGTAGATGCCGATCGCCAGGTCGGCTCCGCCTGCGCGCAGCACCGCCGGGTCGTCCGGCGTGTTGGGCATGAACCGCAGCGCCACCCCCGGCGCCTCGGCCTGCAGCGTCGCGTCGACCGTGAGCCCGAGCACCGTCAGGACATAGTCGGTCGCGAGCAGCGAGAACGTCCGCTCCAGCTCGGCCGCGACGAAGGGCCGCTCCGGCGCGAGGGTCTCCTGCGCCGCGGCGACCACCGCCCGCACCCGCGGCTTGAGCGCCTCGGCCCGCGGCGTGAGCACCATGCCGCGCCCCGCCCGCACGAGCAGCGGGTCGCCGAGCTGCAGGCGGATGCGGGCGAGCGCGTGGCTCATCGCCGGCGTCGACAGCCCCATGCGTCGCGCCGCCCCGGTGACGCTGCCGTCCTGCAGCAGCGCGTCGAGGGTCACCAGGATCCCGAGCTCGGCAGGTTGCACCGCGCGCAAGTATGTCGCGCTGACATTGCAGCGATCAAGCGTGCCCGCGCATCGATGACCTGTGACGTGACTGTCACAAAGACTCGAGCCGGCGCACCTCGACGAATATGAGTCACCATCATGAGACTTCGCGCCGAAGCGACCACCGCCGACATCTCCTATAGTTTGGCCTGGCATGTCCTCGCTCGCCCCTGACCCGATCACGTCGGCGCAGCTCGACGAGCTCGCGCGGATGCGTCAGATCTTCGACCGCGCCCCGGTCATGCTCTACCAGTGGGTCCTTGACCCCAATGGTGAGGCCCGCTTCACCGCAGTCAGTCATGGCTGTCAGGAGATCTACGGGATCACCCCCTCGCAGATGCTCGCGGATATCCGCTATAGTATGAGCGTCGTCCACCCGGAGGACATGCCGGCCTTTCAGGCCGCTGTCCTCGTCTCCGCGCAACAACTCGTGCCATTCCTCTGGGAGGGGCGCGTACAACTCCCCGGAGGCACCCGCTGGCTGCGCGCTCACTCCTTCCCTACCCGGCTCGCCGACGGCGCGACCCGCTGGGAGGGCGTGATCCTGGATATCAGCGAGCAGCACGCCAGCGAGGTCGCCCGGCAGGCCAGCGAGCAGGAGCGCGAGCGCCTGCTGCGGCGCCTGCAGGAGCAGAACGAGACCCTGCGGCGCCAGGCCATGGCGATGCAGGAGCTCGCCACGCCGATCATTCCGCTCGCCGCCGGCGTGATCGCTCTGCCATTGATCGGCGACATCGACCCCCCGCGGGCTCACCAGCTCCTGGAAGTGCTGCTCGCGGGCGCCTCGCAGCAGCGCGCCCACATCGCTCTGGTCGACATCACCGGCGTGCGCGCCCTCGACCGCTTCGGCGCCGAATCTCTCATTCGCGCCGGACAGGCGCTCCGCCTGCTCGGCACCACCATGGTGCTCACCGGCATGCGTCCAGCGCTCGCCTGCACTCTCGTCGAGCTCGACAGCGCCCTCTCCGGTCTGCACGTCCTCGGGAGCTTCCAGGAGGGTGTCGCCTTCGCTCTGGCCGCCACGAAGCGGTGATGGGGCGTACGCCATCGCCGCCGCGCTCGACGACCTCGCCACCCTCAGAAGATGGTCCGGCTCAGCTCGTACCAGACGCAGCTCGTCTCGCTGCCGCTCGTCTGGCACCGCGACCGGAAGGTGACGCAGCTGTACGGCGGCTCCGCCGGGCGCGGGGCTGCGCGCGAGCTTCACGGCCGGGGGTGTGTTCAGCCCGCCGTGCCATCGCGGTCGAGGCAGGTCATGCAGGAGCGCGTGATCTGCCGCTTGAATTCCTCACGCGCCAGGGAGACCAGCACGCCCACGACATCGCGGCTCGCGATCCCGACCTCGGCCGCGTACTCGGCGATCGTCAGGCCGTCGATCTCCAGGCGCTGCAGCGCCCGCGCGTGCCCGGGCTTCAGCTCTCCTGCGAGGCGGGCGATGCAGCGATAGACGGTCTCGCGGATCTCCAGGGCCATGCCGGTCTCCTCGTCGAGCTCGGACGTGAGGGCCGTGAGCGCGCGACTCGTGACCTCATGACGCAGCTCGTACTGGGTCACGGCGTCGCGCAGGACGCGGAAGAACCACGTGACGACGGATTCGTCGGCCCCCGGGTCGTCGCCGCGAGCCCCCGTTCGGACGAACGCGTCCTGCAAGATGTCCTCGGCGAGCGTACGGCTGGCGACCCGCGCCTGCACGAGGGCGAGCAATTCTCGGTGACTGGCGACAAGTCGTGCTGCGGATGGGGCTGCGGTCGTGTCGTGAGGCACCTGGCTCTGACAAGCTGCTTTTTGCCGGTTCCAAGGTCGTGCGCGCGGGCTCGACCGCGCGGGCGGCTCAGCGCCGCCCGCCCGCGTCCAGACGGCCAGGGGACCGCGTTTCGGCGAGATCCTGGGCTCGACGGCGACCTGACCGGCCGGTCGAGCCGGCGATCCAGATCACGCCGCAGGGCGGTCGACGCTGGCCGCGGAGCGCCCGCCGGCGCCCCTCGGCGCCGGCGCTGCGGCGCATCGAGGTCGACGGGGTGGCCGTCGAGGACTGCGCGGCCGCGGCGTTTCTTGATGCTTTCTTGATGCGGCCGACGCCTTTCTTGACGCTTCCCTGATGTCGCCTTGCCTACCCTCCAGGCCAGGAGAATGCGCTTGGACGACCTCGTTAATGTGCTCATGATCCTCGGCTTCGGCGCGCTGACCTGGGGGTTCGTGCGCCTGTGCGATCGCCTGTGGGGAGGTCCGCCATGCTGAGCTTCGAAGCCGTCGCGGGCGCGCTCGCCGTCGGGCTCGCGGTCTATCTGCTGCTCGCCCTGCTCAAGCCGGAGTGGGGCCAATGACGACCATGGCGATCATCCAGTGCGTCGTGTACGTGGCGGCGCTGATCGGCCTGAGCGTCCCGCTCGGTCGATTCATGGCCCGCGTGCTCGAGGGCGAACGGACGTGGCTGCACGCGCTGCTCGGCCCGCTCGAACGATCGCTGTACCGCGCCGCCGGCGTCGATCCGCGCGCCGAGATGCGGTGGAGCGGGTACGCCGGCGCGCTGCTGGTCTTCAACCTCGCGGGGCTGCTCGTCGTGTACGCGCTGCAGCGGCTCCAGGGCGCGATGTTCTTGAACCCCGACGGCCTCGGCGCGGTCGCCCCGGACCTTGCGCTCAACACCGCGATCAGCTTCGCCTCCAACACCAACTGGCAGGCGTACAGCGGCGAGACCACGCTCGCCTACGCGGTCCAGATGCTCGGCCTGACCGCGCAGAACTTCGTGTCCGCCGCGACCGGCATCGCCGTGCTGGCGGCGCTGATCCGCGGCCTCGTGCGCCGGCAGAGCCCGGGCATCGGCAACTTCTGGGTCGACCTGACCCGCTCCACGCTCTACATCCTCCTGCCGCTCTCGCTCGCGCTGGCGCTGCTCCTGGTCGGCCAGGGCGTGGTCCAGACCTTCGATGGCGCCGCCGCCGCGGCGACGCTCGAGGGCGGCACGCAGACGATCGCGCTCGGGCCCGCGGCCTCGCAGGTGGCGATCAAGCAGCTCGGGACCAACGGCGGCGGCTTCTTCGGCGTCAACTCGGCGCACCCGTTCGAGAACCCGACCCCGTTCAGCAACTTCCTCGAGTGCCTGGCGATCCTCCTGATCCCCGCGGGCCTCTGTCACACCTTCGGAAAGATGGTCAAGGACGAGCGCCAGGGCTGGGCCCTGCTGGCCGCGATGACGGCGGTCTTCGCGGCGTTGCTGGCCGTGTGCGTCGCGGCCGAGCTGGCCGGCAACCCGACCCTGACCGCGCTCGGCGTGGACGGTGCGCCGGGCAACCTCGAGGGCAAGGAGGTCCGCTTCGGCGCCGCGAGCTCGGCGCTGTGGGCCACCGCCACGACCGCGGCCTCGAACGGCTCGGTCAACGCGATGCACGACAGCTTCACCCCGATCGGCGGTCTCGTCCCGATGTGGCTGATGCAGCTCGGCGAGGTGATCTTCGGCGGCGTCGGCTCGGGGCTCTACGGCATGCTGGTGTTCGCGGTCATCGCCGTGTTCATCGCCGGCCTGATGGTCGGGCGCACCCCGGAGTACCTCGGCAAGAAGATCGAGGCGTTCGAGATGAAGATGGCCGCGCTCGTGATCCTGCTGCCGCCGATCGTCGTGCTGCTCGGCGCCGCGATCGCGGTGCGCAGCGACGCCGGCCTCGCCGCGATCGCCAACCCCGGCGCCCACGGCTTCAGCGAGGTCCTCTACGCCTACTCGTCGGCCGGCAACAACAACGGCAGCGCCTTCGCCGGGCTCGGCGTCGACACCGTGTTCTACAACCTCAGCCTCGGCCTGGCGATGCTCCTCGCCCGCTACGGCGTGATCGTCCCCGTGCTCGCGCTCGCCGGTTCACTGGCGCACAAGAAGCAGATCCCGCCGGGCGCGGGGACCTTGCCGACGCACACGCCGCTGTTCGTGTCGCTGCTGATCGGCACCGTGGTCCTCGTCGGCGCGCTGACCTTCGTCCCCGCCCTCGCGCTCGGCCCCGTCGCCGAGCACCTCCAGCTCATCCGTCCCTGACACCAGGCCGCCCCGCCATGCGCACCCCGTCCGCCCGTCCCCTGTTCGACCGCGCGCTCGTCCGCGCCGCGCTGGTCGATGCCTTCAAGAAGCTCGACCCGCGGCGCATGCTGCGAAGCCCGGTGATGTTCGTCGTCGAGGTCGGCGCGGCCTTCACTCTGGCGCTCGCCGTGCAGGCCGGCGTCGGCCGCGGCGAGGCGCCCGCGGGCTTCATCGCGGCGATCTCGCTGTGGCTGTGGATCACGCTGCTGTTCGCCAACTTCGCGGAGGCGATGGCCGAGGGTCGCGGCAAGGCCCAGGCCGACAGCCTGCGCAAGGCCCGGCAGGACGTGTTCGCGTTCAAGCTCGGCCAGGCGAAGCGCGACGCGCCGACCGAGCGGGTCCCCGCCGCCTCGCTGCGGCGCAACGACCTCGTCCTGGTCGAGGCCGGCCAGGCGATCCCGGGCGACGGCGAGGTGGTCGAGGGCATCGCCTCGGTCGACGAGAGCGCCGTCACCGGCGAGAGCGCGCCGGTGATCCGCGAGAGCGGCGGCGACCGCAGCTCGGTCACCGGCGGCACCCAGGTGCTGTCGGACTGGATCATCGTCCGCATCAGCGCCAACCCCGGCGAGACCTTCCTCGACCGCATGATCGGCATGGTCGAGGGCGCCAAGCGCAAGAAGACGCCCAACGAGATCGCGCTCGACATCCTGCTCGCGGCGCTGTCGCTGGTGTTCCTGCTGGCGACCGCCACGCTGCTGCCGTTCTCGCAGTTCGTCGCCGAGGCGACCGGCCGCGGCGCACCGGTGACCCTGACCGTGCTCGTCGCGCTGCTGGTGTGCCTGATCCCGACGACCATCGGCGGACTGTTGTCCGCGATCGGCATCGCCGGGATGGATCGCATGATCCAGGCCAACGTCATCGCCACCTCGGGCCGCGCGGTCGAGGCCGCCGGCGATGTCGACGTCCTGCTGCTCGACAAGACCGGCACGATCACGATCGGCAATCGCCAGGCCGCGGCGTTCCTGCCGGCCCCGGGCGTCACCGGGAGGCAGCTCGCCGAGGCGGCGCAGCTCGCCTCGCTGGTCGACGAGACGCCGGAGGGCCGCAGCATCGTCGTGCTCGCCAAGGAGCTGCACGGGCTGCGCGCCCGCGAGGTGCGCGGAGGCAACGCCCGCTTCATCCCGTTCTCGGCCCAGACGCGCATGAGCGGCGTCGACATCGAGGGCCGCCAGATCCGCAAGGGCGCGACCGACACGATCGCGACCCACCTGCGCGAACGCGGCGGCGCCTTGCCCCCCGAGGTCGCCGACGCCGCCCGCGAGGTCAGTCGCGGCGGCGGCACCCCGCTCGTGGTCGCCGAGGGCCGGCGCGCGCTCGGGGTCGTGCAGCTCAAGGACATCGTCAAGGGCGGCATCCGCGAGCGCTTCGCGGAGTTTCGCGGGGTCGGCATCAAGACGATCATGATCACCGGCGACAACCCGCTCACCGCGGCGGCGATCGCCGCCGAGGCCGGCGTCGACGACTTCCTCGCCGAGGCGACCCCGGAGGCCAAGCTGCGGCTGATCCGCGAGTATCAGGAGGCGGGCCACCTCGTGGCGATGACGGGCGACGGCACCAACGACGCGCCGGCGCTGGCCCAGGCCGACGTCGCCGTGGCGATGAACACCGGCACGCAGGCCGCGAAGGAGGCCGGCAACATGGTCGACCTCGACAGCGACCCGACCAAGCTGCTCGACATCGTCCAGATCGGCAAGCAGATGCTGATGACCCGCGGGGCGCTGACCACCTTCAGCGTCGCCAACGACATCGCCAAGTACTTCGCGATCATCCCCGCCGCCTTCGCCGGCATCTACCCCGAGCTGGCGCTGCTCGACGTGATGCAGCTGCACTCGCCGGCGAGCGCCGTGCTGTCGGCCGTGATCTTCAACGCGCTGATCATCGCCTTCCTGATCCCGCTCGCGTTGCGCGGCGTCGCCTACCGGGCCGCGCCGGCGTCGGTGACGCTGCGCCGCAACGTGCTCGTCTACGGCGTCGGCGGCCTCGTGGTGCCGTTCGCGGGCATCAAGCTGATCGACCTGCTCCTGGGCGCGACCCACATGATCTGAGGCCATCCACCATGCGCACGCACGTCCGTCCGGCCCTCGTCCTGCTCGCCCTCTTCACCGCGCTGACCGGCGTGATATACCCCGTCCTCGTGACCGGCCTGGCCCGCGCCATCTTCCCGCACGCGTCGGGCGGGAGCCTGCTGCGCGACGCCGCCGGCGCGGTCGTCGGTTCGGAGCTGCTCGGCCAGCAGTTCACCGCGGCGCGATACTTCCGGGGCCGCCCGTCCGCCACCGCTCCGGCGCCCTACAACGCGGCGGCGTCGGGTGCGAGCAATCAGGGGCCGCAAAATCCGGCGTTGCACGCGGCGGTGGGCGAGCGGATCGCCGCGCTGCGCGCCGCGAACCCGGCGAGCTCCGGCCCCGTCCCCGCCGACCTCGCCACGGCCTCGGGCTCGGGCCTCGACCCCCACATCAGCCCGGAGGCCGCCCGCTTCCAGGCCGCGCGCGTCGCCGCGGCGCGCGGCCTGACGACCGCCGAGGTCGTCGCGCTGATCGAGGCCCACGTCGAGCCGCGGACCCTCGGCGTGCTCGGCGAGCCGAGAGTCAACGTGCTGCGCCTCAACCGGGACCTCGATGCACGGCGACAGTGAGCCCCCGCGCCTCGACCCCGAGGTCCTGCTCGCGGTCGCGGCGCGCGAGGACAGCGAGCGCGGCGTGCTCAAGATCTTCTTCGGCGCGGCGCCCGGGGTCGGCAAGACCTTCGCCATGCTCGAGGCGGCCCGGCGCGCCCGGGCGGAGGGGCTCGACGTGGTGCTCGGCGTGGTCGAGACCCACGGTCGCGGCGAGACCGCCGCGCTGCTCGCGGGGCTGCCCGCGCTGCCGCTGCGCCCGTGCGAGCACCGCGGGGTCGTCCTGCACGAGTTCGACCTCGACGCCGCGCTGGCGCGCCGCCCCGCCCGCCTGGTGGTCGACGAGCTGGCGCACACCAACGCGCCGGGCTCGCGGCACCCGAAGCGCTGGCAGGACGTGTTCGAGCTGCTCGAGGCCGGGATCGACGTGCACACGACGCTCAACGTGCAGCACCTCGAGTCGCTCAACGACGTCGTCGCCCAGATCACGTGGGTGCGCGTGCGCGAGACGATCCCCGACGCGGTCTTCGACCGCGCCGACGAGGTCGAGCTCGTCGACCTCCCGCCCGACGCCCTGCTCGAGCGCCTGCGCGAGGGCCGGGTCTATCTCCCGGCGCAGGCCCGGCGCGCCGCGGATGCCTTCTTTCGCAAGGGCAACCTCCTGGCGCTGCGCGAGCTGGCGCTGCGGCGCATGGCCCAGCGCGTCGACAGCGACGTGCAGGCCTACCGCCGCGAGCACGGCATCTCGACGCCGTGGCCCGCCGCGGAGCGGCTGCTGGTGTGCGTCGGCCCGAGCCCCGGCGGCGCGCGGCTGGTCCGCGCCGCCGCGCGCATCGCCGCGGGCCTGCGCGCCGAGTGGCTCGCCGCGACCGTCGAGACGCCGGCCCTCGCGCTCGCCGGCGCCGCCGCGCGCGACCAGCTCGCCGCGTCCCTGCGGCTCGCCGAGTCTCTGGGCGCCGAGGTCCGCACGCTCGTGGACGACGACGTCGCCGCCGCGCTGCTCCGCCTCGCGCGCGAGCGCAACGTCACCCGCATCGTCGTCGGCAAGCCGGCGCGGACGCGCTGGCGCGATCGCCTGCACCGCTCGCTGCTGCGCGACCTGGTCCGGGGCAGCGGCGGCATCGACGTCCACGTGGTGACCGGCGACCGCGACGCGTCGACGCCCCCTCCCGAGCGCCGCGCGGCCGATCATTCGCCGCCAGGGCACTACCTCTGGTGCCTGGTGTTGGTGGCCGGGTTGACCGGCCTCGGCTCGGCGCTGTTCCCCGTCGTCGACCGCTCCGACCTGATCATGCTGTACATGGTCGGCATCATGCTGGCCGCCGCCCGCTTCGGCTTCGGGCCCGCGACGGTCACCGCGGTGCTGAGCGTCGGCGCCTACGACTTCTTCTATGTCCCGCCCTACTTCACCTTCGCGGTCCACGACGCCAACTATCTCCTGACCTTCGCGGTCATGCTCGCCGCCGGCCTGCTCATCTCGACCCTGACCGCGAGGGTCCGGATGCAGGGCGAGGCGGCCCGCGTCCGCGAGCGGCGCACGGCGGCCCTCTACTCCCTGAGCCGCGAGCTCGCGCAGCTCGGCGACAGAAACCGCGTCGCGGCCTGCGCCGCCCGTCACATCGCCGAGATCTTCGGGGCGAGGGTCGCCGTGCTCCTGCCCGACGGCCGCGGCGAGCTCGTCGCCGTCGAGGGCACCGACGCCGCCCTCGTCGCCGACCCCCGCGAGCGCAGCGTCGCCCGCTGGGCCTTCGAGCACGGACCCGCCGGCCACGACACGGACACGCTCCCGGGCGCCGCCGCCACCCACCTGCCGCTGATCGCCGCGGGTCGCACGATCGGCGTGCTGACGGTCGAGCCCGGCGAGCGCCAGCGTGACACGGCCGCCGAACGGCTGCTGGAGACCTTCTGCAGCCAGACCGCGCTCGCGCTGCACCGCGTCCTGCTCGCGCAGGAGGCCCAGGCCGCCGACCTGCGCGCGCGCGCCGAGGAGCTGCGCAGCGCGCTGCTCAGCTCCGTGTCGCACGACCTGCGCACGCCGCTGGCGACGATCACGGGCGCCGCCACCACGCTGCTGGAGGGCGGACCGGAGCTGCCCAGAGAGGTCCACCACGACCTCGCCGACGCGATCCGCGAGGAGGCCGAGCGCCTCGCGCGTCTGGTCGCCAACTTGCTCGACATGTCCCGCCTCGAGTCCGGCGAGATCGCGCTCCACCGCGACTGGACCCCGATCGACGAGCCGATCGGGGCGGCCCTCGGGCGCCTCGAGGCGCAGCTCGAAGGTCGAGAGCTGACCGTTCGGATCGAGCCGGGCCTCCCGCTGGTCGCGCTCGATGCCGTGCTGATGGAGCAGCTGCTCATGAACCTGCTCGAGAACGCGGTGAAGTACACGCCGCCCGGCAGCCCGCTCGCGATCCAGGTGATGCGCGAGGGCGACGCGATCGTCCTCGAGGTGCTCGACCGCGGGCCGGGGCTCGCCGCCGAGGTCGTGCCGCGGATCTTCGACAAGTTCGTGCGCGCGAGCGGCCCGCCCGGCTCGCAGGGCGTCGGGCTCGGTCTGGCGATCTGCCGCGCCGTCGCCCAGGCGCACGGCGGGACCATCTCCGCGGGCCCGCGACCTGGCGGCGGCGCCGCGTTCCGTGTGACGCTCCCGATCGGCGGGGCCGCGCCGCCGGTGCCGGCCGAGGACGAGCAAGCATGACCGAACGCAGCCTGCTGATCTTGCTGGTCGAGGACGAGCCGCAGCTGCGCCGCTTCCTCCGCCCGTTGCTGCGGACCCACGGCTACCGCGTCGTCGAGGCCGAGACGGCGCGGGAGGGCGTAACGATGGCCCAGTCGCACAACCCGGACATCGTCCTGCTCGACCTCGGGCTGCCGGACGGCGACGGCGTCGAGGTCGCCCGCCAGCTGCGCGCGTGGTCGCAGGTGCCGATCATCGTGCTCTCGGCGCGGGGTCGGGAGCAGGACAAGGTCGAGGCCCTGGACGCGGGCGCCGACGACTACCTCATCAAGCCGTTCGGCTCGGCCGAGCTGCTGGCCCGCCTGCGCGTCGCGCTGCGCCACGCGGCCCGCGGCGTCCAGGTCACGCCGGGCTCGACGCACACCTTCGGCGACGTGCGCGTGGACCTGACGCGGCGCACGGTCCACCGCGGCGAGGCGGAGGTGCACCTGACCCCGCACGAGTACAAGCTGCTGATCACGCTGATCCACAACGTCGGCAAGGTCGTCACGCACCGCCAGCTGCTGCGCGAGGTGTGGGGCCCGGGCGCGCAGCAGACCCATTACCTGCGCGTGTACATGGGCCAGCTGCGCCAGAAGCTCGAGGAGGACCCGGCCCGGCCGCGCTGGCTGGCCACCGAGGCCGGCGTCGGGTACCGCCTGCGCGACGATCCGGCGCGCTGAGGGCGGGTCACTCGCGCGCGCGGCCGAAGCGGTGGGCGAACACCCCGGCGACCGCGAAGTACACCGCATGCTGATGGCGCCCGAACTTCGGGTCGTCGTCGTGGATCGCCGGTCCGCGGTAGAAGTAGCCCTGCGACAGCGCCGAATGGTCATAGCGGTACTCCAGGCGCACCAGCAGGTTCTCGGTCAGGCGCACCGCGTTCGTGTACGTCGCGCCGAGCAGCAGGTTGTTCGCCACGCCGTAGATCCGCCCGTCGCGGTCCCAGTACACCTCCGGGCGCGCGGCCATGTCCCAGGTGCGTTGCTTCCCCAGCACCCGCCAGCGCGTGAACAGGGCGGCGGTCGTCCACAGCGCGACCGGCTCGCCGGGCTGGTCGGTCAGGCGCTCGGTGCCGATGTCGAACAGGCCGCCGACGCCGAAGCGATCGACGTTGTAGGTGAACTGCGTGTCGGAGTACAGCCGCCACGCCGCCAGGCGCATGTCGGCCTGGTCGGGGCCCGCGTACGCGAAGGTCGCGAAGTTGAAGCGCGGGCCCGGCGTGAAGGTGTAGCCGACCATGACGCTCGGCGCCTTGTTGGCGTCGGCCAGCGTCTGCCAGCCGTTGACGACCCACAGCTGCAGCCCGTGGCGGTCGTTGATGGTGTGCACGAGCCGGAGGCCCGCGAGGTAGTAAGGCACGCCGTCGAGCTCCCAGCTCACGGTGTAGTTCCAGTTGAAGGGCGTCCAGTGGATGCCGACCCCGACCGGCGACAGGTGCATGCCGACGCTGAGCTCGGTGCCGCGCCCGGTCTTGAAGCCGACGTTGGCGCGGCCGATGTGCTTGAACACCTCCATGCCGGCGAAGCGCGACGCGTCGCCGCCGGGCGTCGGCTCGTAATACATCAGCGCGTCGGCGGCCGGTCCGGCCTGCAGCGCGAGCTCGAAGGTCGGCGAGAATCGCCCCGGGATGGCGTCACGTCGGATGTAGGCGACGGCCAGGTTGAGCGAGAACTCGCCCGTGCGCGGCACCGCCGAGCGCAGCCGGTTCACGTGGTTGTCCGGGAGGTTGCTGTTGTAGCTGTAGTTGGCGTCGACGAAGCCGCCGACCTCCCACGGCCGAAACACCTCCCGCTGCGCGTCCGCAGCCGCGCCCGAGGCGACCCCGGCGCTCGCGTCCCCGCGGGTCGCCGAATCGGCGCCGGGGAGCGCCGCCGTGGAGATGGCATCCTCGTCGGGGACGGCGGGCCCGGGCACCGCAGTGGGCCCCGTGGCCGCGCGAGCGGACGCGGGCGCCTCCTGCACGAGGCGAGCGTACGGGCTGGCGAGCGCCGGGACCGGCAGCGCGACGAGCGGCGCTGCGATGGCCAGGACAAGGCGCGACGACGACGAGGCTGTGCGGCTCATGGCTCGCGCATCGTGGCAGTCCAGGCATCAAGATCGCGTCAATTTGTGCGCGCCGGGCGACGCCTCCGCGACCGGCGCTCGATTTCGCGGCGCGGGTCGACGGCGCCGCCGCGAAGATCGTCGGCGACCCGCAATTAATTTTCCTGCTGCCGTTACTGGCCATGACGAGACCGTCATGACTTCCACAACGAAAAGCTCTCACCGCTCGCTCTTCCTCTCCGTCGCCGCCGCGCTGATGTTCACGGCGGCGTGCGACGACCCCGACCAGACCGCCGACGCGGTCCTGCTCGCGGACCTCGACCCCGCAGCCGTCGAGGTCCTCGAGCTGGCCGCCGTCGCCGACGACGAGACCCCCGCCATGGACTCCCCGGCGCTCGACGAGCTCGCCCAGGCGACCCCGACGACCGAGGCCAAGGCGCTGTGTCGGATCCTCCCGCTCGGCGACTCGATCACCTACGGGTGGAACGGCAACTGGGCCCAGCAGAGCGACCCGTCCGGCAATTACCTCGGGGGCTACCGCTCGCACCTGGTCTACGGCATGGCCGTGTCGCCCTCGCCGACGGTCGGCACCTTCGTCATGGCCGGCGTCCGCCAGGACAACTCGCCGCCCTGGCTGGTCTCCTGGGGGCAGAGCTGGCACGCCGGCGCGCCCGGCTTCACCAACCTGCAGCTCGCCGCCGCGGTCGACCAGGGCGCCTCGAACGTCAACCCGGACATCATCCTGCTGCACGCGGGCACCAACGACATCCTCTCCGGTCCGGCGCCGAAGGCCGCGAACGCGGTCGGCACGCTGTACAAGCTGCTCGAGCGGCTGCGCGTGAAGAACCCCGCCGCGACGGTGCTGCTGGCGAAGATCATCCCGCTCGCCGGCCCGCTCAACACCGAGGTGATCGCCTACAACGCCAACCTCGACACGGTCGCCGCCAACCTGCGGGGGATCGGACAGAAGGTCTGGACCGTCGACCTCAACACCAACTTCCCGGTCTGGACGCTCGAGGACGGGATCCACCCGAACTGGGCCGGCTACCAGAACATGGCGGCCCGCTGGCGCTACGCGCTCGACGTCGTCGGCTGCTGGTGAGATGCGCGTCGCTCGGCCGCGCGGCCCTCGTGGCTCGACACGGTGGGGGCACCAGACCCTTTGGGCGGCGCACGACGCCGTCTACCATGGCGCCGATGCGAAACGGCGCGCGAGGCGTGGGACTGGTGCTGGTGGGCATACTCGGCTGCGGCGACGACGGCGGCGGCTCCACCGGCAGCGGCAGCGACGGCACGGGCGCCGCGGGGACGAGCACCGGCGAAGCCACCGCGCCGCCGACCACCGCGGGTCCCGGCGACATGTCCTCGACGACGGGCGAGTCGACGGGCATGAGCGACCCGAGCGCCGCGAGCACGGCGACGGGCGACGAGACCGGTCCGCCGATGCCCGTCGACTGCGGCGCATTCACCCCGGGTGACGACTTCAACGTGTGCACGGCGACCTACCTGGGCGGTCCCGGCGCGGACGTCGCGGGCGGCGTCGACATCGCGGCCGACGGCACCGTCGTCGTCGGCGGCGCGTTCCCGGGCCATGACTTCGGGCAGACGGCGACGCCGCTCGGCGCGGGCGAGGGCGCCGTGCTGCGTCTGTCCCCCGACGGCGCGCAGATCCTGTCGGTGACGCGGCTCGGCGGAGCGGTCACGGAGGTCGCGGTCGCGCCCGGCGGCGAGATCGCGGCGGCTGGCGACTTCGGGGTGGCGCTGCTCAACCCCGACGCCAGCGCGTCGCTGTGGACCGCCGAGCTCGCCGACGCCCGCCGGATCTCCGTCGGCAGCGACGGCACGATCGCCGCCCTCCACGGCAAGGATGTCGCGGTGTTCGACCTCGACGGCGCGGCGCTCGGGGCCTTCGCGGTGTCCGGCACGGCGATCAACGACGTGGCGGTCGACGGAGCCAGCGCCAGCGTGTTCGTCACGGGCTACCGCCAGAGCGACCAGGGCGCGTGTCAGCAGTACAAGAGCACCTTCATTCGCAGCCATGGATACGACGGCGCGGCGAGGTGGACCAACTACGACTGGAACGGGGACGACGTCGACGACACCGAGGACTGCGCCGACTCGACGGGCTTCGGCGTGGCGATCGGCCGCGACGGGAAGCTGTACTACGCGGCCAAGAGCGACGGCGGCAACACGGTCCACCGCAAGCTCCCGCGCGACCTGAACGAGGACGCGCCGAACGTCGCCAACGACCCCTACAACACCCCGTACGGGCTCAAGGGCGCCAACGCGGTCGGCTACTACGCGCGCTTCGACCCGGCGTCCGGCGACCACCTCGGCGGTCAGTTCCTGGTCAGCCGCAAGGCCAACGGCGACGAGGACCCCGCGGCCGCCGAGGCCAATGCCGCGCCGCCCGACCAGATCTCGGCGCTCGCCGACGGCACCATGGTGATCGTCGGCAGCGCCGCGTACCTGCTCGCCCGCCACGACGAGCGGTCGATCGACGGGATCAAGGTCGGCGCCTACACGGCCTACGAGCCCTACGTGCTGATCGTCGCGCCCGACTTCTCGCAGCGCCTGGCGTGGACCGCGTTCACGGCGACCGGCCCCGGCGGCTCACGCGGGGTCGCGGTCGGCCCGGACAGCGCGGCGATCCTCTTCGCGCAGTCCGGCGAATCGCTGAGCAAGGGCCCGCTGATCACCGTCGACGCGGTGCAGCCGGAGCCCGCGGGCGGCGACGGGGAGGCCTGGCTCGCCGTGTTCCCGACTCCGTGAGGCGGTGCTGGCGGGAGCGGCCGCGCCGCGCCCGGGGCGGCCGGTGTCACCCCGTCGCGGCGGCGATACCGAGGCGGTCGCGGGCCTCCTCGATCGGGAGGGGGAGCAGCGACCAGTAGTCCCATGGACCCGTGACGTCGACGCGCAGGCGCCGGCCCCGGAGATATCCCGCGAGCACGCGCTGCGGATCGAAGGCGCCGCGCGCCGGGGTGACCACGGCGGGGCTGACCGGCAGGCCGAGGTGGAAGGTCGCCAGCGCGGTGGCGATGAAGGTGAAGGCGTCCCCCGGGCAGAACGCGGCGTAGAACCCGGCGAGCTCGCACTCGCCCGCGGGGTCGGTGCCGTAGCCGTTCGCGACGTGCATCAGGTCGTGGTGGATCATGCGCTCGGGCATGCCGCCCGGCTCGCCCGGAAAGGCGAGGCCGCGCGCGACGTGGTGATCGAAGAGCATCCGGCCGTAGGTGCCCGGTGGCAGCGCTCCCAGGGCCCGAAAGCGCGCCGCGGTCGCGGGGTCGGTGAAACGCCCGAGGACGAACCGGACGGCGCGCCAGATCCCCACGAGACCCTCCTCGGCCCAGATGCGGGCGAACAGCCGGCGCGCATCGGGCGAACGCGCGACGAGCCGGCGCTTGACCGCGAAGGCGCGGCGGCGCCGCAGCGGGCCGAGGACGTCGACCCACGGCGAGCGCACGCCGAGGGCCCGCGCGAACGACCGGACCGCCGCCTCGCCCGCCGCGGTCACCTCGCCCTCGATGCAGGCCGCGATCAGGAGCGCGTCGACCAGGCCGCGCCGCATCGCCGGGGTCGTGACAGCGTCGCGGACCGCGCCGGGCGCGGCCGCCGGCACCTCCGCCTCCCCGAGCTCGAGCGCCCGGGCGGCGGTCGCCAGCAGGCGCACGCCCGCGGCACGCGGCGGGCCGTCGGCCTCGACCACCGCGCGCAGGGCCCCCTGGGCCGCGCGCGCCTGGACCGGGGAGAGGCCGAGCGTGGCCGCGAGACTTGGTGGATCGGTTCGTCGTGGGCCGGGCAAGCGCTCCTCCGGTTCGCGGTGTCAGCCGCATCGCAACGTTGATGCTGCGATGATGACCCGGTCCGCGGGACATCGCAACACCGATGTTGCGATGCGCCGTGGGCGTCGGTATCGTGTCCGGGTGACCGAGGAGCGGGCACCGCCGGCCGGGAAGCTCGTCCGCGGCGAGCGGGTCGTCGTGCGCGTGCTCGACGCGACGCTCGAGGAGCTCGCGCGGGCCGGCTACGAGGGGCTGACGCTCGAGCGCGTGGCCGCGCGCGCCGGCGTGCATCGGACGACGATCTTCCGCCGCTGGCCCACGAAGGCCGCGCTGGTCCGCGCGGCCTTCGGGCGGGTCACGCAGGCGGTCGACTTCGACTGGGACACCGGCTCGCTCCGCGGCGACCTCGAGGTGTTCGTCGAGCGCGCCGGCACGACGATGGTCGCGCCGGCCATGCTCGGCTTCCTGCGGGTGATGCTGGGCGCCCGCACCGAGCCGGTCCTGCGCGAGCTCGCGGCGACCGCCGAGGCCGCGAAGCTCGGGGCGGTGCTGACGTTCTTCGAGCGCGCCGAGCTGCGCGGCGAGCTGCGCCCCGGCCTCGACCGGGCGCTGGTGCTCGACGGCCTGATGGGGCTGCTGTTCGTCCGCCTCGTGGTCCAGGGGGAACCCGTCACGCCCCGGTTCGTCGAGCGGCTCGTCGATCACGTGCTGCAGCTGGTGTCGCCGCCGTAGCGCGGTGAGCCGCCCGTATCCGTGCGATGTGAGGTCGACGCGGCGAGAGATCCTCCGGGCCCGTCGACGCCGCAGGCATGCGCCGTCGCGTGCTGGCCAGCCCGCGACAAAGCTGAGAAGCTCCGGCGGCATGAGCCCTGCCCTCCGCCTCGCCCCGCTGTTCCTCGGCATCCTCGCCGCCCTGCCCGCCTGTCCATTCGGCTGCGACGACGCGACCATCGAGTCGACGCAGACCTTCGAGGTCGCGCCCGCGGCCCTCGAGGCGGCCCTCGCCGACGGCTCGCTCGGGCTCGACGAGTGCTCGATGCTCTGTCAGCTGGACAGCACCACCGGCGAGCCGATGACCACCACCGGCGAGCAGCCGACCACCTCGGACGCCGGCGGCACCGCCGGCGGCAGCACCGGCGACGCCAGCACCTCCGGGTCGAGCACCGGCGAGGCCAGCACCGGCGACGCCAGCACCGGCGACGCCAGCACCTCCGGGACGAGCACCGGCGACGCCGGCACCACCGATGCCGGCACCACCGGCGGCTACATCAACCCCGATCTGACGAGCTGCGAGGTCGTCGAGGGCATGGCCAACATGGTGTCGTGCAACTTCAGCCAGGCGTGCATCGGCGGGCGCCGGCCGGCTGGCCTGCGCTCGTCGGCGTCCTGCGAGGGCGACGAGGTCGGCGCATGGTTCGCGGCCACGGCTCACCTCGAGGCCGCGAGCGTGCCGGCCTTCGAGCGTCTGCTCGCCGAGCTGCAGGCGCACGGGGCCCCCGAGGCGCTGCTGCGCGCGGCCGTCGACGCCGCGCGGGACGAGGTCCGCCACGCCGCGGCGATGACGGCGATGGCGCGGCGGCACGGCGCGGAGGTCGTCGCCGTCGAGCTCGCGCCGGCGCAGTCGCGCTCGCTGCTCGCGCTCGCGCTCGAGAACGCGGTCGAGGGCTGCGTGCAGGAGACCTGGGCCGCGCTGTTGGCCGCGCACCAGGCCGAGGCGGCCGGGGACCCCGAGGTGCGGGCCCTGATGGCCGAGATCGCCGCCGACGAGGCCCGCCACGCCGAGCTCGCGTGGGCCGTCGACGCGTGGTTGAACACCCGCCTGACGCCCGAGGAGCGGCAGCTCGTCGCCGACGCGCGGGCCGCCGCGGGCGCGCGCCTGCGGCCGCGCGCCGACCTCCCCGACGCGTGGATCCGCGGCCTCGGGCTCCCGACCCGCGCCCGCGCCGAGCCGATGTGGCGGGCCCTCGACGCCGCGCTGTGGGCCGCCTGAAGCGCGACGGGTCGCCGACCTCCGCCGGCAGCGGCTGCCCGGCACACCGGCGAGGTTGACGGCCCGCCGCCGGGGACGACATCCTCGCGCCGCATGTCGCCGACCTTCGAGTACAGCCCGGCGTGGCCCCACGGCGCGCTCGAGGCCGCGTTCCCCGGGGTCTTCGTGGTCCTCGGGACCAACAGGACCGCGCACGCCGGCGTCGACCTGCAGTTCAGCCGGACGATGACCGTGGTCCGCGAGGCCGGCGCGCTGACCCTGCTGAACACGGTGCGCCTCGACGACGACGGCCTGCGCGCGCTCGAGGCGCTCGGCGAGGTCCGCCACGTCGTCCGCCTCGGCGCGTTCCATGGCCGCGACGACCCGTTCTACTGCGACCGTTACGGCGCGACGCTGTGGTCGTTGCCGGCCGCCGTCCACGCCGACGGGCGCGCGGCCGGGCGTTTGCTCGGCGCGGGCGGCCCCTCCCCGCTCGCCGACGGCGCCGTCTTCGTGTTCGAGTCGGCGCGCCACCCCGAGGCCGCGGTGGTGCTCGCCCGCGCGGGCGGCGTCCTGATCACCTGCGACGCGATCCAGAACTGGACCGCCGTCGACCGCTTCTTCTCGCCGGAGTGCGGGGCCATGATGACGGCGCAGCGAATGATCGGCCCCGCCAACATCCCATCGACGTGGATCGGCGCCTGCGACCCGCGCGTCGACGACTTCCAGCGCCTGCTCGCGCTCCCGTTTCGCCACCTGATCAGCGCCCACGGCGAGCCGCTGCGCGACGAGGCCCACGCCCGCGTCGCCGCCAGCGTCGCCGCGGTGTTCCCGGGCTGACGCGACGGCGCCGCCCGCGACGGCGCGCGGCGTCTTGAACGGGTGGATGTGCGCGCGTACCATCGCGCGATGGGCAAGGAGTCGAGATCGCGGCGAAAACGGGCCCAGGAGCGCCAGGACGGGGGGGCGCCGGCGAGGGGCGCCCCCGCGGCGGCGAGCCTGCCCGAGGCGAGCCCGGAGCGGCTGCTCGCAAGCCACGGGGCGGAGCCGATCGCCGATCTTCCCGAGCCGGTGAAAAAATTCCACCTCAGGATCGTGACCGACATCCTCGAGGGCCACGACAACAGCGCCAGGCCGATCGGTGCGCTCAAGGCGACCCAGATCTGGCACCAGCACCACGACGGCTTCGCCGCGTCGCGGCCCGGTGCGCTCAACTTCGGCGGGGAGATCAAGCAGCTCGCGTGCGCGGCGGGCTGCAACCATTGTTGCCGCTCTCCGGTCGGCGTGGTCGCCACGGAGGCGGTGCTCGTCGGGCACTTCGTGGCCCGCACGTTCACGCCCCGGGCTCGACTCGAGCTCGAGCAGCGGATGGCGGCGCGCAGGGCCGCCCTCGCGGACGCGGACCCGCTCCGCGCCCACCTGCTGTGCCCGCTCAACGTCGACGGCAGATGCACGGTCTACGAGGTCAGGCCGTACAACTGCCGCGTGTTTCACTCCTTCGACGCCGACGCGTGCGAGCGCCACTTCGTCGCCGGAGCGCGGGATCGCGGGGTGCCCATCGACCCGGTGCGCAAGCAGTACGACCGATTGATCGCGGCGAGCGCGAGCGTCGCGCTCGCCGCGTTGCGCTTCGACATGAGGATGCTGGACTTCATGCCGGCCCTGGCGATCGCGCTGGCGGCCGGCGACGACCGGTGCGAGCGCCTCGCCGCGGGCGAGGACCTGTTCTCCGGCCTCCCGACGATCACGCTCCCGTCATAGA
>Ga0075163_10001249_pt1 | contig 33876 bp, 22 predicted proteins | sample JI1023141ADNA_FD_71478 | JGI IMG/M metagenome (GOLD analysis project Ga0075163, IMG submission 71478) | Wastewater effluent complex algal communities from Wisconsin, to seasonally profile nutrient transformation and Carbon sequestration -... | ecosystem: Engineered > WWTP > Effluent > Algae...
GCGGGTGAGCTGTCCGCGGGGACAGGTGCGAGCGACCTGTCCGCCGGGACAGGTGGCGCGGGTGAGCTGTCCGCGGGGACAGGCGCGAGCGACCTGTCCGCAGGGACAGGCGCCGCGGGCGCGGCTCCGGGGGCCGCTGCGGGGCCGGGGGCCGCGGCGTCGGCGAGCGAGCCGCCGCGCGCCGCGGCGAGCCCGACGGGGGCCGGGCCGCTGCGGCGCAGGACGATGATCGCGGCGCCGATCTCCGCGGACGACGTCGGGCCCGCGGGGGCCGGGTCGCGGCGCACGCCGACGATCGCGGCCGCCGAGAGCGCGGTGGCCGACGCGGGCGAGCCGGTCGTGCGGGCGCCGCGGCGCAAGACGATGTTCGCGGCGCCGGCCCCCGCGGCGCCGGACCCGATCGGGTGGGGCGCGCCGTCGCGGGTCGCGCGGCTCGACGACCCGCTGGTCGACGAGGCCCGCGCCGCCGAGCACCTGCGCCTCGCGGGCGAGTTCGACGCGGCGGCGCAGCACCTGTGCGAGGCGGCGCGCAAGGCCGCGGACATGGGCTCGCCGCAGACGGCGGTGCAGCACGCCGACAGCGCGCTGGCGCTGCTCGCCACGCTGCCGCCGAGCCCGCTGCGCCGCCAGCTCAGGGTGCTCGCGCGCATCGAGCTCGGGCGCGTGCAGTGGCAGTCGGCGGGCTACGACCTCGGGTTCACGCTGACGCAGGCGCGGGCGACCCTCGAGGCGGCGCGCGCCGACCTCGACGCCGACGCGCCGGTCGACCTCGCCAGCGAGCTGGCGCAGACGCTGGCCGGGGTGTGCTTCGACCTCGGCGACCCGGGCTCGCTCGAGCGGGCGCTCGCCGAGCTCGCGGCGGCCAGCGAGATGCTCGCGGAGGCCGGCGACGCGACCGGCGCGGCCTGCCTGCTCAACGACCAGGCGGCGGTGCTGGTGCGCATGGGCAGCCCGGGGCGGGCGCTGCAGCTGCTCCGGGACTCGCGGCGGGCCTTCGACGCGCGGGCCCACGACGACCCGGTGGCGATGCGCGAGCTCGCGGAGACCGAGCACCTGTTCGCCCGGCTCCCGCTGCACGCGCAGCTGCGTCCGGGCCGCGAGCAGGAGGGCTACGCGATGGGCCTCGACCACGCGCGCGCGGCCGAGCGCGGCTACCACGAGCTCGGCGAGGCGCGGGAGCTCGGGCGCGTGTGGGAGACGATGGGTCGGCTCGAGCTGCGGCGCGGCGAGCTCGAGGCGGCGCGCAAGCGGCTCGAGGCGGCGGGCGAGGTGCAGACGCAGCTCGGCGACCTGACCGGCCTGGCGCACACGACGGAGGCGCTCTCGGAGGTGCTGTCGCAGTGCGGGCGCGACGCGGAGGCGGTGACGCTGCTGCGCGACTCGGTGGTGTTCAACCGCGACAAGGGCTCGCCGCTCGGGCTGATGCTCAACCGTCGGGCGTTCACGGCGCTGGCGGAGCGGCTCGCGGGCAAGCCGGAGCACGCGGACGGTCTGCAGGAGGTGGCGATCCTCCTGACGGCCGGCGAGCGCGAGCTCGGCGCGCTGCAGCCCCCCGGGCCGCGCTGAGCGCCTCGAGGGGTCGAGCCCGGCGCACGCTCCGCAGTCCGCGGCGCGCCGCGGACTGCGGCGGTCGATCGCTCGCGGCCCGGCGTCGCGCGGGCCGTCGCGGCGCCGCGAAGATGCGGACATGGACCGCGTCTGCAGACGAATCTTCGCGACCATCCTCGTATGTGCACAAGCAAGCGCTCGCCGCCACCGCAGTTTGTCGCTGGCTGGGCGCCGGGGTCGCAGTACAGTCCCGTGCATGTCCAACAAGATTTCGGTGCAGCAGCAACTCCTCACGATCGCGACGCTGGCGCTCTGCGCCGCGCCCGCGTGCTCGGGCAACGACGACGCCACGACCGACGGCAGCACGGGAGGGGCCGCGAGCACCGGTGGGGACGCGGGCGAGACCAGCCCGTCGACGACCGTGACGCCGACGACCGACCCGACCACGGGGCCCGCGGAGACGGGCGTCGCGGAGACGGGCACCGATGCGACCGGCATCGTCGGCGAGACGTCGGGCACGGGCGACGACACGACGGGCGACGGGACGACCGGCCACGTGTCGCGCGGGGACACCGAGACGGCGTCGACGGGCGAGCCGGCCCCGAGCTGCGAAGATGCGGTGCAGAACCAGGACGAGAGCGACGTCGACTGCGGCGGCGCCAACTGCGAGCCGTGCGCGGACGGTGCGGTCTGCGTCCAGGACAGCGACTGTCAGATCGGGACCTGCATCCTCGGCGTGTGCGCCGCGCCGAGCTGCGAGGACGGGATCATGAACGCCGACGAGACCGACGCCGACTGCGGCGGCGGCGTGTGCGGGCCGTGCATGGACAACCTCGCCTGCGTCGCCCCCGAGGACTGTATCAGCGGCGTGTGCACCGAGAACCTGTGCACCCCGGCGAGCTGCGCTGACGCGGTCAAGAACGGCGACGAGACCGACGTCGACTGCGGCGGCCTGACCTGCGACGGCTGCCTCGGCGACCTCGCGTGCAACAGCAACGAGGACTGCCTGTCGGAGGTCTGCACCGACGGCCTGTGCGAGCAGGTCGGCTGCCTCGCGGACGTCGACTGCGACGCGCTCGACACCGAGTGCACCTCCGGCATGTGCAAGAAGCCGGGCTTCACCTGCGTGGCGGTCCCGATCAACGACGGCGAGGACTGCACCGGCGCGGACAAGTGCTTCCTGGGCACGACCTGCGGCGAGGGCGTGTGCGGCGGCGGGACCCCGGTCGACTGCGCGGCGATGTCGGACCAGTGCAACGTCGGCACCTGCGACCCGGGCACCGGCACGTGCGGCAAGGTCGGCAAGCCCGACGGCACCAAGTGCGAGGACGGCGTGGCCTGCACCAAGCTCGAGGTCTGCAAGGCCGGGGCCTGCGGCGGCTCGACGGCGCCGGTGCTCGTCGAGGCCTTCGCCAACAACGCCGCCGGCTGGACGCTCGACACCGAGTGGGCGATCGGGCCGACCGCGCTGTCGGCCGGATGCTACAACGCGCAGGATCCGGCGGCCGACCACACGCCGACCGACGACAACGGCGTCGCGGCGGTCGGCCTCGGCGCGTGCATCGCGAGCCAGAGCGCCCACGACTACTACTGCCTGACCAGCCCGGTCGCCGACCTCTCGAAGGCCCCCGCCGACATCTACCTGTCGTACTGGCGCTGGCTCAACAGCGACTACACGCCGTACATGAAGAACAAGCTCGAGGTCTACAATGGGAACACCTGGGTCATCCTGTTCGAGACCTTCGGGTCGCCGGGGACCTACGACGGGGCGTGGAAGTTCTTCAGCTACGATGTCAGCGCGCACAAGAACGACAAGTTCCAGGCGCGGTGGTGCTTCAACGTCGGCAACGGGGTGTTCAAGGTCGCGGGGTGGAACGTCGACGACGTCACGCTCGGGGCCAACGCCTGCATGCAGTGAGGGCCGCCGGCGGGGGACGCAGCGCGAGGACCAGGGGGCGCGCGCAAGCGCCCCCTCGTGCCTGCGGGCGCGCGACGCGGCGTCGGTGGAGGATCCGGGTGATCACGGCGGATGGGCGCTGAGCACGTGCCCTGGTGGGCTGCGCGCGCTGCGGAGGCGCGCGGGCGAGCGCGCACAAGGTGGAAAAAAACCGGGCGAGTCGGCAGGCTGGAGGGCCTGCGGGCTTCATGGGCGCGTCGGAGTACCACGTCGTCGAGACGGTGCACGAGGGCCGGGCCGCGGTGCTGCGGCGGGCCGTGCCGCGCGGGGGCGGGGCGACGGTGCTGCTCAAGCAGGCGCCGTTCGGGGTCGACGCGGGGACGTGGGAGCGTCGGTGTCGCCGCGAGCACGCGCTGCTGCTGAGCCTCGAGGTCGCGGGGGTCGGTCGGCCGCGGGCGCTCGAGCGGGTGCGCGGGGCGCTGACGCTGGTGCTCGAGGACCCGGGCGGCTCGGCGCTGCCGGGGCTGCGCGGGACCTGGCCGGTCGAGCAGGCGATCGTCGCGGCGATCGGGCTCGCGGGGCTGCTCGGGGCGCTGCACGAGCGGCGCGTCGTCGTCGCTGATCTGCACCCGGGCTCGGTGCTCGTGGACCCTGCGCGCGGGTCGGTGGCGATCGTCGACCTCGGGCACGCGCTCGTGCTGCCGCCGGGGACCACCGCGGTCGAGCCGGCGCCGGCGCCCGCGGCCGACCTCGCGTTCGTGTCGCCGGAGATGACCGGGCGGACCGGCGCGCTGGTCGACGGGCGCAGCGACTTTTATGCGCTCGGGACGGTGCTCTACGCGCTGCTCGCCGGGCGCCCGCCGTTCGTCGCCGGCGACCCGCTGGCGCTGATCCACGGCCACCTCGCGCGCGTGCCGACGCCGCTGACGCGGCTGCGGCCCGACCTGCCGGACGCGCTCTCGGCGGTGGTGCTCAAGCTGCTCGCGAAGTCGGCCGACGAGCGCTACCAGAGCGCGGCCGGGCTGCTCGACGACCTGCGCGCCTGCCTCGCGCACCAGCGCGGCGAGGCCCGGCTGCCGGCCGAGTTCACGCCGGGCCGGCGCGACGCGGCCGAGCGCTTCCACGTCGCCGGCGCGCTGTACGGGCGCGGCGCGGCGCGGGCCCAATTGCTGACGACGTGGGAGCGCGTGCGCCAGGGCGGGCGCGAGCTGTCGCTGGTGACGGGGCCGTCGGGCGCGGGCAAGTCGACGCTGGCGCAGGCGCTGCACCGACCGGTCGCGGGCGGGCACGGCTACTTCGTGCGCGGCAAGTTCGAGCCGCTGGGCGGCGGGCAGGCGGGCACGCCGTACGGCTGGGCGGTGCAGGCCTTCGACGAGCTGGTGCGCCTGGTGCTGTCGGAGCCGGACGCCGCGGTCGCGGGCTGGTGCGCGCTGCTGCGCTCGGCGCTCGGCGAGTCGGCGCAGGTGCTGGTCGACGTCGTCCCGGCGCTGGCGCGGCTGCTCGGGCCCCAGCCGCCGGTCATCGCGCTCGGCGGGACCGAGGCGCTGCAGCGGCTGTACCTGCTGATGCAGCGCATGATCGCCGTGTTCGCGCGGCCGGAGCACCCGCTGGTGCTCGCGCTCGACGACCTGCAGTGGGCCGACACCGCCTCGCTCGCGCTGCTGCAGCGGCTGCTCGCCGACCGATCTCTGGTGTGCTTCTGGGTCGTAGCGACCCACCGCGACGGCGACGCACCCGCGCCCGCCGCGACGCTCGCCCGCCTGACCGCGCCCGGCGTCGCCGCCGAGGTCGTCGCGCTCGCGCCGATGGACCGCGCCGCGGTCGCGCAGCTGCTCGCCGACACCCTGCGCCGCCCGCCCGCCGCGCTCCCGGCCCTCGCCGACCTGGTGTGCGCGCAGACCGGCGGCAACCCGCTGCACATCCATCAGCTGCTGACGACCTGGCTGCGCGAGGGCCTGGTCCGCCGCGGCGCCGACGGCTGGGACGTCGACCTCGCCGCCGCGCGCGAGCGGGCCGCCGCCGACGACCTCGAGGCGCTGGTCGGCGCGCGCCTGCTGCAATTGCCGGAGCCGACGCGCGACGTCCTGGCGCTGGCGGCCTGCGTCGGGCGTCGCTTCACGCGCGCGCTGCTGGCGGGCTTGACGGGCCGGACGGAGGCCGCGCTCGCCGAGCTGCTGGCGCCGGCGCACGCGGCCGGGGTGGTGGTCGCGGGCAGCGAGGGCGACGACCGCTTCGTGCACGACCGCGTCCACGCGGCCGCGTACGCGCTCGAGCCGGCGGCGACGCGGCGGCGCTGGCACGCGGCGATCGGCTGGGCCCTGGTGCCGCGGGCCGACGACGACGGGCCGGCGCTGTTCGCCGCCGCGGACCAGTTGACGCGCGGCGAGCCGCCGGAGGCGCCGGAGCAGCGCGCGGCGCAGGCCGAGCTGTGCGCGGCCGCGGGCCGGCGCGCGCTGCAGTCGGCCGCGTACGCGGCGGCCCACACCTACCTGCGCGCGGCGACCGAGCTGCTGCCCGAAGGGACATGGCTCAAGGACCAGGGCAGCACGCTGGCGCTGACGCGGCTGCGCTGGCGCGCGGAGTACCTGAGCGGCGCGTCCGGCGAGGCCGAGCGCAGCTACGCGGAGATCCTCGCGCACGCCGACGACCCGGTGTCGCGCGCCGAGGTGCTCGCGCTGCGCCTGGAGATGCTGCGCAACGCCGGTCAGCACCGCGAGGTGCTCGCGCTCGCCCGCGAGGGCCTCGCGCTGTTCGAGCCGGTCCCGGACGACGGCGACGCGGACCTCGGCGCCGCGCTGGCCGGCCCGCCCGCGCGACTGCAGGACCTCGCCGACCTCGTCGACCTGCCGACGATGTCCGACCCGCGCTGGCAGGCGTGCATCCACCTGCTCGCCAACGCGGTGCCGTCGGCCTACTACGTCAGCGCGCCGTGGACGCGCCACTTCGTCGGGCGCATGGTCGACCTGTCGCTGCAGCACGGCAACGCGCCGGCCTCGGCCTACGGCTACTCCGCGCGCGGGCTGCTCGCGGCGGCCCACGAGCGCGACCACGCGGCCGCCCACGCCTACGGCCGCCTCGGCATCGCCGTCGCCGAGCGCTTCGGCCAGCCGCAGCTGACGTGCAAGAGCTACGCGCTGATGGGCTACTTCATGAACGCGTGGCTGATGCCGTGGCGCAGCGACCTCGAGTACAGCCGCAAGACCTACGCGGCCGCCTACGCCGCCGCCGAGTTCTTCTACGTCGCGCTCGCCGAGCTGATCGGCGCGCGCGCGACGGTCCTCGCCGGCGAGTCGCTCGACGAGGTCGTCGTCCGCGCCGAGGAGCGCCTCGAGCTGGTCGAGCGCATGGTCCCCAACGTCGCGCTGTTCCTGCGCGTCTCGCAATTGTTCGCCGCGGCGCTGCAGGGCCGCACCGTCGGGCTGCTCGACTGGTCGCAGCCGCAGCAGCCCGAGTCGGCCCTGCGCGCGCGCCTCGAGGCGATCGAGATGAAGGTGCCGCTGCAGTGGTACCACCTGCTGCGGGCCCACTGCGCCTACCTGGCCGGCGACCTCGCGGCCGCGCACGCGGCGATCTCGGAGTCGGCCGCGCTGCTGCCCGCGGTCGCCGGCATGGTCCAGACCGCGGAGCACACGTTCCTCGCCGGGCTCGTCGCCGCCGCGCGGGGCGAGCGGGCGGTGCTCGCCGCGTCGACCGCCGCGCTCGCCGACCACGCCGCGCTGTGCCCCGGCAACTTCGCCGCGCGCCACCACCTGCTGGCCGCCGAGCTCGCGCGCCTCGCCGGCGACCGGCTCGCGGCGATGGACGCCTACGACCACGCGGCCGCCAGCGCGGTCGAGGCCGGGGCGGCCGGGGTCGAGGCGCTGACGCAGCTGTGCGCGGCGCGGTTCTACAGCGGGCTGCACAAGCCGCGGGTCGCCCGCGCGGCGTGGGAGGAGGCCCGCTCGGCGCTGCTGCGCTGGGGCGCGAGCGCTGCGGCGGCGCTGCTGAGCCGCGAGCACGCGGCGCCGGCCCTGACGCCGAGCGGCGCCGAGGACCTCGACTGGCGCACGCTGTTTCGCGCGTCGCAGGTGATCTCGAGCGAGATCGTGCTCGCCGAGCTGCTGCGCAAGCTGATGCAGATCGTGATCGAGAGCGCCGGCGCCGAGCTCGGCGTGCTGCTGTTCCTCGCCCAGGGTCGCCTCGAGATCCGCGCCGAGGGCTCGGTGACCGCGACCGGCGGCGTCGAGGTCCGCCTGCGCCGCGACCGGCTCGAGAGCAGCGCCGAGGTCCCGGCGTCGATCGTGCAGTACGTCGCGCGCACCCACGAGAACGTGGTCCTCGCCGACGCCTCGGCCGCGCCGCAGTTCGCCCACGACCCAGCGATCGCGCGCCACCAGACCCGCTCGGTGCTGTGCATGCCGATCGCGCGCCAGCAGGGGCTGCTCGGCGTGCTGTACCTCGAGAACAACCTGACCCCGGCCGCGTTCACGCCGCAGCGGCTCGCGGTGCTGCAATTGTTGGCGGCGCAGGTCGCGATCTCGATCGAGCACGCGCTGCTGTACACCTCGCTCGAGGAGGCGCGCCGCGCCGCGGAGTCGGCGAGCCTGGCGAAGAGCACCTTCCTCGCCAACATGAGCCACGAGCTGCGCACCCCGCTGAACGCGATCCTCGGCTACGGCGAGCTGCTGCAGGAGGTCGCGGTCGAGCGCGGCATCGACGACATGAGCGGCGACCTCGGCAAGATCCGCGTCGCCGGCAGCCACCTGCTCGGCATCATCAGCGACATCCTCGACATCTCGAAGATCGAGGCCGGCCGGTTCGAGGTGACGCGCGAGCGCTTCACCGTCGAGTCGGTCGCGCGCGAGGCGATCGCGGCGATCCAGCCCGACGTGCGCCCGCACGGCAACACCCTCAGCGTCGAGCTGGCGGACGAGCTCGGCGAGATGACCGGCGACCCGGTGCGCGTGCGCCAGATCCTCGTCAATTTGCTCGGCAACGCCGTCAAGTTCACGCGCGACGGCGAGATCTGCCTGCAGGTCCGACGCGACGACTCCCGCGTCGAATTCGTGGTCGCCGACTCCGGCATCGGCATGTCGCCCGAGCAGCTCGGCAAGGTCTTCGAGGCGTTCACGCAGGCCGACGCGTCGACCACCCGCCTCTACGGCGGCACCGGCCTCGGCCTGACGATCTGCCGCCGCCTCTGCGAGCTCATGCACGGCCGCATCGACGTCGAGAGCGAGCTCGGCAAGGGCTCGCGCTTCACCGTGGTCCTCCCGCTGCACGCGCCCGCCCGCGGCAGCGAGCTGCCCGGCTGGGGCGTGGTCGCCCCGGGCTGAGCGCGTGGTAGCCTGCCCGCGCATGGCCGGGCGCGGCGACGATCCGATGGCCGCGATCGCGGGGGCGAACGAGGAGGCATCACCGGCAGAGCTCGGCGCGCGGGTCCAGGCCGGCATGGGCGCGGCGCGGCGCCACGCGCTCGGTGCCCACTACACGGCCGAGGCCGACGTGCTCCGCGTGGTCGCGCCGACGCTCACGCGTCCGCTGCTGGCCCGCGTCGCCGCGGCGTCGACCCGCGCGGCGCTGCTCGGCCTGCACGCCGAGCTCACGACACTGCGTGTGCTCGACCCGGCGTGCGGCGCCGGCGAGTTCCTGCGCGTCGCGCTGGCGGAGCTGGTCGCCGTCGAGGCGGCGCTGCTCGGGCGCCTGCGCGAGCACCCGGGGGCGTGTCCGCGGCCGGGCGTCGGCGTTCATCAGCTCTTCGGCATCGACGTCGACCCGCTCGCGGCGGCGCTGACGCGGCGGACGCTGCTGCGCGTGCACGCGGCGCACGCCGACGCGGGGTCGGTCGACCTCGACGCGCAGGTGCTCTGCGGCGACGCGCTGTTCATGGCCTGGCCGCACGCCGACATCATCCTCGGCAACCCGCCGTTCCAGGCCAAGAATCGGATGCGGGCCGAGCTCGGCGCCGCGTACGTGCAGCGGCTGCGCCGGCGCTACCCCGACGTCCCGGGCCGCGCCGACTACTGCGTGTACTGGTTTCGCCGCGCCCACGACGAGCTGCCCGCGGGCGGCCGCGCCGGACTGATCGGCACCAACACGATCCGCCAGAACGACTCGCGCCGCGGCGGGCTCGCGCACATCGTCGCGCACGGCGGCGTGATCACCGAGGCCGTGGCGACCCAGCCGTGGCCCGGCGCGGCCGCGGTCCACGTGTCGATCGTGCACTGGCTCAAGGGCGCCGCGCCGGGTCCGAAGCGGCTAAGCTGGCAGGACGGCGACCGCGTCGACGGTCCGTGGTCGAGCGTGATCGTCGACGAGATCGGCCCGTCGCTCGCGCCCGACCTCGAGGTCGGCGCCGCGGGGCCGCTGCGGGCCAACGTCGCGTCGGGTGCCTGCTACCAGGGGCAGACGCACGGGCACGCGGGGTTCCTGCTGACGCCGGAAGAGGCGCGGCCGCTGCTCCGGGCGTCGCGGCGCGACGCCGAGGTCATCTTCCCGTTCCTCATCGCGGAGGACCTGCTCGGCAGCCCCGACGGCGCGCCGGGTCGCCACGTCATCGATTTCGGCGACCGCGACCTTCATGCCGCCAGCGCGTACCGGGCCCCCTTCGCCCACGTCAAGGCGCGGGTGCTCCCCGACCGCGAGCAGGCGGCCGAGCGCGAGCGCGAGCGCAACGAGGCGGTCCTGCGCGAGGACCCGGAGGCCCGCGTCAACCGCCACCACGCGGTGTTCCTGGGCCGCTGGTGGTGGCTGTCCTGGGGCCGTGGGGAGCTGCTGGCGCGGCTCGAGGAGGTGCCCCGCTACATCGCCTGCGCTCAGGTCACGAGGCGCCCGATCTTCGAGTTCGTCGCCGCGGCCGTGCGTCCGAACGCGGCGCTCATCGTGTTCCCGCTGGCCGACGACTACTCGTTCGGCGTGCTGCAGTCGCAACTGCACTGGCAATGGTTCGTGGCTCGCTGTTCGACCTTGAAGGGCGATTACCGCTACACGTCGGCCACCGTGTTCGATGCCTTTCCGTGGCCGCAGTCGCCCACGCGTGCGCAGGTCAATGCCGTGGCACGCGCGAGCGTCAAGATCCGCGCGCTGCGCCGGTCGTTGCTCGCGCAGCATGGTCTGTCGCGGCGCGAGATCTATCGCCTGCTCGATGGACCCGGACGCAGCCCGCTCGCCGACGCGCATGCCTCGCTCGACCTCGCGGTCCGGGCCGCCTACGGCATCGCGCCGGACGCCGACGGCCTCGCGGCGCTGCTCGATCTCAACCTGACCCTGGCCGCCCAGGAGGCCGCGGGTCGGCCAGTGCAGGGACCAGGGGTGCCGCCCTGCGTCGCGGACCCGGCCAGCCTCGTCAGCGGGGACGCCGTCGGGCCGCGTTCGTGACGCGCCGCAGCATCGTCCATTCCCGCCAAAACTCGGCAGGGTCGACGAGCTCCCGGGTTGACAGCGCGTGACCGCGGGGTGCTAGCTAGATGTCGGCTGGAGGTCGCAGGTTATGGTAGCGATGGCCCGAAACAATGTTCGTGTGACCGGTGTAGGTTCGCGGCCGATGCTCTTCGCCCACGGGTTCGGCTGTGATCAGGGCATGTGGCGCCACGTCGCGCCGGCCTTCGAGGCCGACCACCGCGTGGTGCTGTTCGACCACGTCGGCGCCGGCGCCTCGGACAGCGCGGCCTATGACCCGCTCAAGTACGGGTCGCTCGGCGGCTACACCGACGACGTGCTCGAGATCTGCGACGAGCTGGACCTGCGCGACGTGGTGTTCGTCGGCCACTCGGTGAGCGCGATGATCGGCGTGCTCGCGGCGGTGCGCCGGCCCGACCGCTTCTCGCGGCTCGTGCTCGTCGGGCCCTCGCCGCGCTACATCCACGACGTCGACTACATCGGCAGCTTCGAGCGCCGCGACATCGAGGGCCTGCTCGAGCTGCTCGACAGCAACCACATGGCCTGGTCGAGCATGATGGCGCCGGTGATCATGGGGAACCCCGACCGGCCCGAGCTCGGGGCGGAGCTGACGGCCAGCTTCTGCCGCACCGACCCGGCGCTCGCCCGGCGCTTCGCGCGGGTCACGTTCCTCTCGGACAACCGCGCCGACCTGCCGAAGGTCCGCACGCCGGCGCTGATCCTTCAATGTGCACAGGACGCGATCGCCCCCGAGGTGGTCGGCGAGTACATGCACCGCAACCTCGCCGGCAGCACGCTCGTCAAGCTGCGCGCGACCGGCCACTGCCCGAACCTGAGCGCGCCCGCGGAGGTGGTCGCGGAGATCCGCGGCTACCTCACGGGCGAGGCTGCGTGACCGCCGGGCCGCCGCCGGACGACGGCGCCGCCGCGTTGTTCGACGCGGCCCCCTGCGGCGTGCTCCAGACCCGCCCGGACGGCGTCATCGTCCGCGTCAACGGCACGCTCGCGCAGTGGCTCGGGCGCGAGCCCGCGGCGCTGGTCGGCGAGCGCATGCAGACCCTGCTCACCGTGCCCAGCGCGATGCTCTTCGAGACCCACTGCGCGCCGATGCTGCGCATGCAGGGCCACATCGGCGAGGTGGCGATCGACCTGCTCGGCGCCGACCGCAGCGCGCTGCCGGTGCTGCTGTGGGCGACGGTCGAGGCCCAGGACGGCGCGCCGCGGTGGTTTCGCGTCATGGTCGCGCCCGCGGGGGCGCGCCGCGAGTACGAGCGCGAGCTGCTGGCCGCGCGCACGCGGGCGGAGGACGCGGCGGCCCAGCTGCGCCGCCAGGCCGAGCTGCTCGCCGAGCACTCGGCGCTGCTGATCCCGATCCAGCGCGACCTGCGGGTGATGCCGGTGCTCGGCGCGATCGATGCGACGCGCGGGCGCCACATGCTGCGCGCGCTGCTCCACCTCGACGCCGCGGCGGGCGTGCGCGCGGTGATCCTCGACCTCACCGGGGTGCCGGAGATCGACGGCGCGGCCGCCGAGGTCCTGCGCCGCGCGGCGGCCGGCCTGCGCCTCCGCGGCGTCCGACCGATCGTCACCGGCCTGCGACCGGCCGTCGCGGCCCGGCTCGTCGCCGAGTCCATCGACCTGGCCGGGATCGCCATGTGCGGCACGCTGCAGGACGGCATCGCGCTGGCCGGCCGCTCGCCGCGGTGACCGGAGCGGGCGGGTGTCCGACGCTCTGGCCGGTCCGGTGTACGGCGCCACGGATCGCGGATATCAAGGACGCGGACGTCGAGACGCGGACGGACGCTCGAGGGCGTCCGTCCGCGTGGCTGTCCCAAGGGACAGGTGATGACTACTGGCCCTTGCGGACGTCGAGCGTGAAGTCGGTCGCGGCGTAGCCGTGGAGGGCGACGTACCAGGTGCCGGCGCCGACGCTGCACGACTCGCCGGTCAGGCCGTCCTCGTAGGGGCGGCAGTCGTAGGTGGTCGCGCTCGGCTTGGCGTCCTTGCGCACGTAGAGGTCGGCGTCGCCCTTCGAGATGGCGAGGACGGCCTTGAGGCCGGCGGCGTCGACGGTGAACGGGCCGTAGTGCTTCCAGGCGTCGGCGGCGAGGGAGCCGGCGTCCTGGGCCAGGGGGGCGACCACGGGGGCGGGGGCGCCGTTGGCGAGGCCGAGCAGCTTCTTGACGTCGGCGTAGCTGATCACGCCGGCGACGGTGCCGGGGTTCTTCTTGACCGGCAGCCACAGGAAGTCGGGGTGGTTCTGCTTCGAGGCGCCGATCCACTCGCCGCCGACGATCTTGCCGGCCGCGTCGAGCTCGAGCACGTAGTCGTAGACGTCCTTCTTGGTGTACTTGTCGATCGTCGCCGCGAGGTTGCCGTCGGTCGTCGTGTCGGACTCGCCGATCCACGACAGCTCCATCTGGACCTGCCGCAGGCTCGCGGCCGCGGCGTTGAACGCGTACTTGGCCGGCGCGACGTCGATCTGGGTCGTCGTCACCTTGTACGGCGAGCTCGCGGCGTAGCCGTTGACGGCGATATACGCGGTCTTGGCGTCGGCCGGGACGACCAGCTCGCACAGCTCGTCGGTGCCCTCGAGGTACGGGCGGCACGCGTAGGTGGTCGCGGTCGGCTGGGCGTTCCAGCGCACGTAGAGGTCGGCGTCGCCGGTCCCGGTCATGCGCACGCGCAGGGTCTGGCCCGGCAGCACCGCGAGGTTGTGGACCTGCGTCCACGCCTTGGCCGCGACCGTGCCCGCCTTGTCGACGCTGCCGAGCTGCTTGCCGACGCCGAGCAGCGCGTTGGCCTGCTGGCCGGTCAGGGCGGCGTTGCGCGTGACCTTGTAGCCGCGCACGGGCTGGTTCCAGACCTCGTAGTCGTAGGTGCGGTCCTCGACGAACGACTTGCCCTGCACGCCGAGGAGGTTGGCGACGGCGACGTGGAAGCTGCCGGGGTTGGTGTCCTTGCACGCGGCCTTGCCGGTGAGGTCGCCGGCGGTCGCGGCGTCGTCGCAGCGCAGCGACATGAACTTGACCTCGAGGTCGTCGGTGTAGGCCAGGCTCATCAGCGCCTTGATGTCGTTGACCTTGAACTCGACGCCGTTGTAGGTGACGGCCTTCTGCGGCTCGTCCTCGAGGATCGCGGCGGGCGCCCACGCGTGGCAGATGCCGAACCAGGTCTCGCTGCAGGTGCCCGCGCTCGCGCCCGCGCGCTTGGCGCAGACCGAGCCCTTGTCGGCCGCACACTGCGCGTCCGTGGTGCAGGCGGTCCCGCCCAGGCTGTCGATGCCGGCCGCCGCCGACACGGCGTCCTCGACCCCGCTCTTGCCGAACGCGAGCTCGTACTTCTTCGCCGCCGACTGCGTGTTCGCGCCGGCCCAGCGCACGTTGATGCTGTCCTGATAGGTCGGCCAGTAGCTGCCGGCCCACGGGGTCTTCTTGGCGGCCCCGCTCGTCGGCAGCTGCGCGAGCGTGTAGTTGAAGGAGGGGTCGAGCAGGCTCGGGCTGTCCGAGGTGCCCCACGCCTCACGGTACTCGGTGACGACGCGCTCGCCGTCCGACGCGTCCGGGGCGTCGCAGGCGAGGAGGGGCAGGCTGGAGAGGGCAAGCAGGGCGAAGGGAAGGCGGCTCAGCATGGCCGGCGCCTGAGCAAACGCTGTGCCAATGTCCTACCTGGTACGACCCGAGAGTTCATGTGGGCTCATGTCCGGCCGTGCGCGCTCGTGTGTGGCCACATCGGTTGCCAGGCCACAGGGTCCGGTGGCCACAGTCGTCGAGGGTCGGCGGCGCAAGTCCTACGGAGCGGCCCGCAAAGCTCGCGCTTCGGGGCCCCCGGGCGCCCGGCATAGGTTGGGCGGCGCGGGGCGTAGGCTGCGGATTTCATGGTACTTGGGGCAGGCCATGCCGTCGCAGCGCCTGCTCGATGAACTCATGCGCTACATCGAATTCACGCCGGAGGACGCGGCGACGATGGCGGCGATGGGTCCGGTGCTGCGCCCGCACTTCGCGGACATCGTCGAGTGCTTTTACGTCGCGATCGACCGCACGCCGGGCGCGGCGGCGGTGTTCACGGGCGGCGCGCCCCAGATCGAGCGCCAGAAGCTGCTGCTGCGCGGCTGGCTCGAGGGCCTGGTCGGCGGGGTCTACGACGACGAGTACGTGCTGCGGCGCGCTCGCATCGGCCGGACCCACGTCCGCATCGCCCTCGACCAGCGCTACATGTTCGCCGCGATGAACATCGTGCGCGCGGGCCTGCACGCCGCGCTCGACACCGCGGAGGAGTGGACCGAGGCGCGCCGCCGCGCCGGCCACCGCGCGATCGACAAGCTCTGCGACATGGAGCTCGGCATCATGCTCGAGACCTACCGCGAGGCCTACATCGCCCGGGTCAAGGACGCCGAGCGGCTGGCGACGATCGGCCAGGTCGCGGCGTCGATCGGCCACGAGCTGCGCAACCCGCTGGCGGTGATGCAGACCTCGGTCCACGTGCTCGCGCGGCGCCTGCCCCCCGACGAGCGCAACACCAGGCACCTGCGCCGCCTCGACGACCAGATCGTCCTGTGCAACACGATCATCTCCGACCTGCTCGAGCTGGCCCGCGACCGCCCGCCCGAGCGCAGCCCCAGCGACCTCGCCGCGGTCGTCCGCGAGGCCGCGCTCTCGGTCCCACGGCCCGCCGCCGTCGCCCTCGAGCTGGACATCGTCGGGCCCTTGCCGACCATCGCCGTGGACCCCGGCCAATTCCGCCAGCTCGTCGTCAACCTCGTGCTCAACGCGGTCCAGGCCATCGAGGGCGCCGGCCACATCGCGGTCCACCTCGCCGCCGACGAGCAGAGCCTCCTCCTGCGCGTCGAGGACGACGGCTCGGGCCTGGCCCCCGAGGTCCACGCGCGCCTGTTCGAGCCCCTGTTCACGACCCGCTCCAACGGGACCGGGCTCGGTTTGGCGCTGTGCCGCCGGATCACCGAGCGCCACCAGGGCACCATCACGGCGAGCAACCGCGAGGGTCCAGGTGCGGTATTCTCGGTCCGGTTGCCACTTCCAGGAGCGGCGCAAGCATGATGTGCCCCCACGTCCTCATCGTCGACGACAACCGCGACCTCGCGGACAACCTGGCCGAGATCCTCGCGGAGGAGGGCTGCACCACGCGCACCGCGTACTCCGGCGAGGAGGCGCTCAAGGCCGCCGAGGGCGTGCACTTCGACCTCGTCCTCACCGACATTCGCATGCCCGGCATGAACGGCGTCGAGCTCGTGCGCCGCCTCGCCGTCCGCGAGCCCGCGACGACCTTCTTGCTGATGACCGCGTACACCTCCGACCAGGTGCTCCGCGCCGCCGAGCACCTCGGCTGCGTCCGCGCCGTGCTCGCCAAGCCGCTGGCGATCGAGCGCCTGCTCGCGCTGCTCGCCGACACGACCCGCTCGCTGCGCGCGTCCCACCGTCAGGCCAACGAGTGACCGGCCACGTCATCATCGTCGAGGACTACCTCGACCTCGCCGAGAACATCGCCGAGCTGTTCGCCGACGAGGGCGTCAAGGCGACGGTCTGCGGCACCGGGGCCGAGGCGCTCGCCGTCGGCGCCGGCGCGGCCCTGGCGATCGTCGACGTGCGCCTCCCCGACACCACCGGCGTCGCCCTGCTGCCGCGCCTGCGCCCGCTGATGCCCGGCGGCGAGGTGATCCTGATGACCGGCGACGCCTCGCTCGACACGGCGATCGCCGCGGTCCGCGAGGGCGTGTTCGCGTTCGTGCAGAAGCCCTTCGCCGCCCAGGACCTGATCGCGCTCGGCATCCGCGCGCTCGCCCAAGTCCAGCTGCGCCGCGAACGCGAGCGCCTGCTCGCCGAGCTCGCCGTGTCCGAGCGGCTGTACCGCGGCGTCGTCGAGTCGGTGGAGTCGCTGATCGTCGGCCTCGACCGCAGCGGCGCGGTCCGGGTGTGGAACCGCTACGCCGTCGCGACCACCGGCTGGTCGCAGGAGGAGGCGCTCGGCCGCGACTTCGTCGAGCTGGCGATCGCGCCGGAGGACCAGCCCGCGTTCCGCGGCCGCCTCGCCGAGGCGTGGGCCGGCGCGCGCCTGCTCGAGCAGCCCTGTGCCATGCGCACGAGCGACGCCCGCCGCCGCGCCGTCCGCTGGGAGGCCGCGTCGCTCAGCGCCGGCGAGGACAACGCGGAGCTGCTGCTGCTCGTCGGCGACGACGTCACCGAGCGCCTCGAGCTCGAGAAGCGGGCCGCCGACGCCGAGGCGATGGCCTCGCTCGCGACCCTGACCGCCGGCCTCGCCCACGAGATCCGCAACCCGCTCAACGCGGCGATGCTGCAGCTCGAGCTGCTCGGCCGCATCGGCTCGCGCGTCGCCGACGCGGCCCAGCGCACCCGCATCGGCGAGTGCGCCCGCCTCGTGCAGTCGGAGATCCAGCGGCTGTCGCGGCTGCTCGAGGAGTTCCTGAGCCTCGCCCGCCCGCGCACGCTCGAGCGCAGGCCGGTCGACGTCCGCGAGCTGTGCGAGTACGTCGCGTCGATGCAGGCCCCGCTCGCCGAGGCCGCCGCCGTCACGCTGCGGGTCGCGGTGCCCGAGGGCCTGCCGCGGGTCCTCGGCGACCAGCCGAAGCTGACGCAGGTGCTGGTCAACCTGGTGGTCAACGCGATCGACGCGATGCGCGGCGCGGAGCTGCGCGGCGAGGTCGAGCTCGGCGGCGAGGTCACGGACGACGGGGTCCGCATCCACGTCGCCGACCAGGGCCCCGGCCTCGACGACCGCATCGCCGGGCAGATCTTCCGGCCCTTCGTCAGCACCAAGGAGATGGGCACCGGCCTCGGCCTGTCGATCGCCAAGCGCATCATCGACCAGCACGGCGGCACGATGCAGCTCGGCCCGCGACCCGGCGGCGGCACGATCGCCAGCGTCACCCTGCACACCGTGCCCGGCGACGACCGGGCGCCCGCGTCCTCACCCTGATCGGGGTGTCGCGGTCCCGCGGCCCAGGTCGCGCGAAACGGCGATTCACGGCGTTGTGGGCGCTGGCACGATTGTTGGATAAGGGCCTCGTATGTCCTTACGCAACCGCCTCCCATTCTCGGCCTCCTGTCTCGCGCTCCTCGCCCTCGCCGTCGGCTGTGGCGACGACGGCGGCCTCTACGAGGGCGAGTCCGCGACCGCCGGCGACTCCGCGGCGTCGGTGTCCGGCGACGGGGGCGAGGGCGGCGACGGCGGCAGCGGCGGCGAGGACCCCAGCGGAGGCGAGGGCGACTCGGCCCCCGGCGACGAGGGGGCCGACAGCGGCGCGGCCGAGGGCGGCGAGGCCGGCGAGGGTGGCGAGGGCGGCGAGGTGCCGCAGCCCGGCCAGCTGACCGCCGGCGAGTGGCGCGACCTCGACCACTGGCAGTTCTGGCTCGACCTGCTGCAGCAGGAGGCGTGGAGCGGGATGGCCGCTCGCTGGGACTTCGCGACCCAGAGCCGCTACTCGGTGGTGGTCGAGTCGGAGGTCGGCAAGGTCGTCGACGCGTCCGTGACGCTGCTGGCCGGCGAGACCGTGGTGTGGAGCGCCCGCACCGACGTGCACGGCGAGGCCGAGCTGTTCGCGGGCCTGTTCGCGGGCTCGGAGGGCCCGTACTCGCTGAAGGTGACGAGCGCCGGGTCCAGCGAGGTCGTCGAGGCCGTCGAGCCGTCGTGGGAGGCGCCGATCGTCGTCGACGTGCAGAGCGCCGAGGCGCCGTCGCCGGTGCTCGACCTGATGTTCGTGATCGACACGACCGGGTCGATGGGCGACGAGCTGAGCTACCTGCAGGCGGAGCTGGCCGACGTGCTCGACCGCGTGCGCGCCAAGGTCGGGGCCGACGTCAAGCTGCGCGTCAGCGTCAACTTCTACCGCGACGACGGGGACGAGTACGTGGTCCGCCCGTTCGAGTTCACGGAGGACGTCGACCAGGCGATCGACGACCTCAACGCGCAGTCGGCCGACGGCGGCGGCGACTGGCCGGAGGCGATCGACGCGGCGATGGTCGACGCGATCGACAACCACGCGTGGAGCGAGTCGGCGATCGCGCGGCTGTGCTTCGTGGTCCTCGACGCCCCGCCGCACGAGGGCCAGGAGCCGCTCGCGCGCGTGCAGGAGAGCGTCCGCAAGGCCGCGACGAAGGGCGTCCGCGTGATCCCGCTGGCGGCCAGCGGCGTCGACAAGGACCTCGAGTTCCTGCTGCGCTTCCAGGCGATCGCCACCGGCGGCACCTACACGTTCCTGACCAACGACAGCGGCATCGGCGGCGAGCACATCGAGCCGACGATCGGCGACTACCAGGTCGAGATCCTCAATGACCTGCTGGTCCGCGTGATCTCCGGCGCTCTGGTCGACTGACAGCGCGATCACGCCGGCCCGCGCCCGACAGAGACGGGGGCGCGGGCCGGCGCGCGCCCGGCCCCCCCGGGTCCCCGTTCGCGTCGCCGGAAAACCGCGGCCGCGTGCGGATCCAGCCCGCCCGGCGCGGGCTCCCGCGGGCGATTCCGGCCGCTGACCGGGGGTCCACGGGGCGTGAGGCCGCGTCTGTCCGCCCCGCCGCGGGGACAGCGCTCGGGGCTTGCGTCAGCGGCGGCCCTGGGGCGACGCTGCTAGCTGCGCCATTTGGCCGGAGGTCCGAGCTCCCGATGACTTACGACCCGTCCCTCGAGGCTTTCATCCGCGGCATCCCGAAGGCGGAGCTGCACCTGCACATCGAAGGCGCGCTGGAACCCGAGCTGATGTTCTCGCTCGCCCGGCGCAACGGCATCGCGCTGCCGTGGGACAACGTCGACGACCTGCGGCACGCGTACGACTTTCACAACTTACAGAGCTTCCTCGACATCTATTATCGCGGCACCGACGTCCTGCACCACGTCCAGGACTACTACGACCTGACCTTCGCCTACTTCGAGCGCGCGGCCCAGGACAACGTCCGCCACGTCGAGCTGTTCTTCGACCCGCAGACGCACACGCGCCGCGACGTGCCGCTCGAGACGGTGATCACCGGCATCCACGGCGCGCAGGTCGACGCGGAGAAGCGCCTCGGCGTCAGCTCGAAGCTGATCCCGTGCTTCCTGCGCCACCTGAGCCCGTCCTCGGCGCTCGACGCCCTGCGCAGCCTGGTCCCGTTCCGCCCGTGGATCGGCGGCGTCGGCCTCGACAGCTCCGAGGCCGGCAACCCGCCCAGCAAGTTCAAGGGCGTCTTCGACGAGGTCCGCGAGGAGAACTTCCGCGTCGTCGCCCACGCCGGCGAGGAGGGCCCCGCGTCCTACATCCGCGAGGCCCTCGACCTGCTCGGCGCCCAGCGCATCGACCACGGCGTCCGCTGCGTCGAGGACGAGGCCCTGATGGACCGCCTCGTCCGCGAGCAGGTCCCGCTCACCGTGTGCCCGCTGTCCAACATCAAGCTGCGCGTGTTCTCCAGCATGGACGAGCACAACCTCAAGCGCCTGATGGAGCGCGGGCTGCTGGTGACGATCAACAGCGACGACCCGGCGTACTTCGGCGGCTACGTCGCGGACAACTACATCGCCGCGGCCCAGGCGCTCGACCTCGGCCGCGCCGACATCGTCAAGCTGGCCCGCAACAGCATCGTCGCCAGCTTCCTCGCGCACGAGCGCAAGCAGTCGCTGCTCGCCGAGATCGACCGCTACGCGGCGGCCTCGGGCTGAGGCCGGACCGGTCGCGAGCCCTCGCTGGCGACCGGGTCGTGAAGCGGAGCTCAGCTGCCGAGCTCGTCGTCGACGAGGCCCCTGGCCTGCGCGGTGGCCGGGCGGGTCAGGCGGTCGGCGGCGTCGACGAGGCCGAGGAACTCCTTCGCATAGCCGTGCGGGTCGGGCAGGCCGGCCGCGGCGGCGAGCTTGCGGATCTCGGCGAAGCCGAGGCCGTCCTTCGCGGCCGGGTCGCGCAGGCGCTGGCCGAACGCGGCGACCGCCGCGGCGAAGCGGAACGCCGGCGAGGCGTCGGCGAAGCGCCGGTTCGAGTCCTCGACCGCGAGCTCGAGCTCCGTGCTGGTCGCGCTGTCGGGCTGCTTGTAGCGCAGCTTGACGGTGACGAGCTCGGCGTCGCCCGCGATCTTTATGGCCGGCTGCGTCGGCTGCTGGTACTTGAGCGCCTCGACGCCGACGCCGGGCGCCGGGGTGCCGGCGGGCACGATCTCGTAGATGCCGGTGACGCTGTGGCCCGCGCCGAGCTCGCCCGCGTCCTTGCGGTCGTCCTTGAAGTCCTGCGCGGCGAGCTTGCGGTTCTCGTAGCCGATCAGGCGGTAGGCGGCGACGGTGGCCGGGTTGAACTCGACCTGCAGCTTGACGTCCTTGGCGATCGTCACGAGCGTGGCGGCGCCCTCGTCGACGAGGACCTTCCTCGCCTCGCGCCGCGAGTCGATGTACGCGTAGTTGCCGTTGCCCTTGTCGGCGATCTGCTCCATCGTGTGGTCGTTGAGGTTGCCGCGGCCGAAGCCGAGCACGCTGAGGAACACGCCGCTCTTGCGCTGCTGCTCGACCAGGGACACGAGCTCGTCGTGGCCGGTGACGCCGACGTTGAAGTCGCCGTCCGACGCGAGGATCACCCGGTTGACGCCGCCCTGGATGAAGTGCTTGCGCGCCTGCGCGTAGGCGAGGGCGATGCCCGCCCCGCCGTTGGTCGAGCCGCCGGCCTCGAGCCGGTCGAGCGCGGCGAGGATCGCCGGCTTGTCGGCGCCCGAGGTCGGCGGCAGCACCAGCCCCGACGCGCCCGCGTACGCGACCATCGAGATGCGGTCCGCGGGGCCCATGTCGTCGACCAGCAGCCGCAGGCCCTCGCGCAGCAGCGGCAGCTTGTCGGCCGCGCTCATCGAGCCCGACACGTCGACCAGGAACACCAGGTTGCGCGCGACGGCCTTGGTCTTCGCCAGCGCCTTGCCCTGCAGGCCGATGTGCACGAGCTTGTGCGTGCTGTTCCACGGGCACGCGGCGACCTCGGCGTGGACCGAGAACGGGCGCGCGCCGGACGGCTGCTCGTAGGCGTAGTCGAAGTAGTTGATCAGCTCCTCGGTGCGCACCGCGTCGGGCGGCGGCATGCTGCCCTCGCTCAGGAACCGGCGCACGTTGCTGTAGCTCGCGGTGTCGACGTCGATCGAGAAGGTCGAGAGCGGCTCGGCGAGCACGCGCGCCCACAGGTTGTCCTCGGGCCGCCCGTACTTGTCGTCGCCGGGCCCGCCGCAGGTGCTGCAGCCGAGGCCGATCGTGCCCTCGCCGGTGCCGCCGCCGCCGCGCCCGGTGCCGACCAGGCCGAGGCCGCCGACGCTGTAGGGGACGGCGTCGCGCGGGCCCTTCATCGCGTACAGGCCCGACTTCGACTTCGAGGTCGGCTTGCCCATCTTGCCCTCCTCGCCCTTGTGGCGCTGGCCGATGCCGGCCTCCTCGTCGCTGTTCTCGACGTCCATCGGTGGCGGCTCCTCCTCCACGGGGTCGGGGCTGTGGATCACGCGCAGGAACCGGTCCTCGGCGATCGCCGCGTCGCGGTCGATGAAGTAAGGATCGGGCTCGGGGGTGCAGGCGACGAGCAGGCCGCCCGCGAGCACGCCCGCCGCGGGCAGCCAGCGACACAGCGCGGTCGGCTGCGAGCGACGGAGGGGACGGGAGGCGAGGGACGGGGCAGGCTTGTTCATGGCGGTCTCCAGGCGACGTGGGCCCCAGACACGTCGGCCCCGCAGGAGTTCCGCGGCTCGCGACACAACGGCCCGCGGACCGCGAATTCGCGGTGGTGAGCCCGATCCGAGAGATCGCCGGGAACCTCGATCGCGGGCCGTTGTCGGCCGATCACGGGCCGCTTTCGCTCGCTCTACGGATCGGCGCGCAGGACGGTGACGGTGCCTCCGCCGGAGTCGGCGGTGGCGACGTCGAGCGCGCCGTCGCCGTCGAGGTCGACGACCACGAGGTCGACCGGCTGGAGGCCGATCGCCAGCACGTCCAGCCGCGGGATCTTGCCGGGGCCGAGGTTGCGCAGGACCACGAGCTCGCTCTTGTTGCGGTCGACGCCGACGATGTCCGTCGCGCCGTCGTGGTCGAGGTCGACGGCGACGACCGCGTACAGGCCGAAGTCCGCGGGCACGAAGCCCGGCTGGTCCGCGAAGCCGCCGTCGCCCTCGCCCAGCAGCACGCGGATGTCCGGGAAGGTGTAGCTGGTCGCGACGATGTCGAGCTCGCCGTCGCCGTCGATGTCGCCGACGCTGAGGCTGCGCGGCTCCGGGGTGACGGGGTACGCGGTGGCCGGCGCGAAGCTGCCCGGGCCGTCGGCGAGCAGGACGCTGACGGCGTCGGCGTCGTTGTCGGCGGACGCGAGGTCGAGCCGGCCGTCGCCGTCGAAGTCGGCGAGCGCGAGGTCGTAGGGCTGCGCGCCGACGGGGAGGTCGACCGGGTCGGCGAAGCTGCCGGGGCCGTCGGCGAGCAGGACGCTGAGGTCGTGCGAGCCCTCGTTGGCGACGACGAGGTCGACCTGGCCGTCGGCGTCGAGGTCTGCGGCGACGATCGCCCGCGGCTTGGCGCCGGCCTTGGCGGGCACGGGGTCGCTGAAGTCGCCGGGGCGGCCGTCGGCGAGGTAGATGCCGAGCAGGTCGATGCCGAGGTCGGCGACCGCGAGGTCGACGCGGTCGTCGGGGTCGAGGTGGGCGAGGACGAGGCCGCGCGGGCTGAGGAAGCTCGGCAGGGGCGGATCGATCGCCGCGAGCTCGGCGCCGCCGGTGCCGCGCAGGCGCACGATCTGGCGGTTGGCGAAGTCGACGACGACGAGGTCGAGCGTGCCGTCGCCGTCGAGGTCGCCGTCGGCGATGGCGACCGGCGAGCCGCCGAGGGTGAGGGTGCGCGCCGCCTCGAAGCACAGGTCGCCCGGGTCGCGCACGCCGTCGCCACAGGTCGACGCGGCGCTGGTCGAAGGGTCTCCCGAGCTCGCGTCGGCGGCGGTGGTCGGGGCGGCGGTGGTCGGAGCGTCGGTGGACGCGCTCGAGCTCGCGTCATGGCCCGTGCTCGAGCTCGCGTCGGTGACGGTGCTCTCGATCGAGCCGGTCGAGGAGGATGCACCGCCGCTGCTGCCGCCGGTGTTCGTGCCGATCTCCGCGGGTGAGCATGCGAGCAGGACGGCGAGCACGATCGGGTATCTGGGCACGAGAGCGCAGCATACGTCAGGCACGGCCGTGCGAGGCCCATGATCGCGGGGCGCGTGAACATTGTCGGCGAGCGGCGCGTTGATGCCGGGGCGCGCCCGGAGGACGGGCGCCAGGTGGTGACTCGCCATGTCCGACCGCGGTGATCCTCTCAGAACGACGCCCGCCCTCCTCGCCCCGTTCGCCGCGATATCGCGCGAGCTCGGCGACATCCTGAGAAACCCCCGGGCGGTGCTCGGCGGGCTGGCCGGTTCGGGCGGGTTCATGGGGGTGGTGGTGGCGGTGGCGATGTTCGGGCCGTCGACGTCGTGGGCCGACGACGAGGCGGACGATGACGAGCTGGTGATGGAGTTCTTGCCCGGGGCGCTGGTCCGCAAGGGCGAGGCGATCGACCCGATGGAGAAGGTGGTCGTGAGGGAGACGCGGGCCGCCGACGCGCCGGCGGTGGCCACGGTCACGCGCAACGACCAGAGCGCGCCCGCGCCCGCGCCGGTCGACAGGCCCGACACGAAGGTCAAGCCGACGCAGAAGCCGACGCAGAAGGACCCGTCCGTGCCGGTCTCGGACCGCGACCGCAAGTCGAACACGCCCTACGACGACGCCGCGACGGCCGACGACGTGCGCGGCGACCCGTTCGGCGACGCGGACGGCTGGGCCGACATGGCGAAGGACGGCGACCCGTGGGCGACGTCGGTGCTCAAGGCGCTCAACGGCATGACGGTCGGCTCGTACGCCGGCGCCGGGCAGGACGTGACCTACAAGTTCCAGCTGGTGATCTGCGCCGACGGATCGATCGACGACGTGCGCACCAAGCAGTCGACCGGCAAGCCCGACTTCGACGGGCAGATCAAGAACGCGCTGAACTCGTTGAAGTTGCCGAAGGCCCCGCCGGCGATCGCGGCCCAGCTCGCCGGCAAGTGCAAGAAGATCCCGTACGAGTTCACCTGGCGCGGCAAGAACAGCAACGGCTCGGTCAAGTGAGGCTCATGCCGGCCCGAGCACGCGCTGCAGGGTCGCGTCGTCGGTCGGCGCGGTGCGCAGGCTGACGAGGACCGCGGCGAGGGTCGCGGCGAGCAGGCCCCACGCGACCGGCAGGACGCCGAGCACCGGCGGCAGGACGCCGAAGACCGCGAGCAGGAGCGCGAGGTTGCCGGCGACGATCGAGGCGATCGCGCCGGCGGCGGTGCAGCGACGCCAGCGCAGGCCGAGCAGGAGGGTCGGCACGAGGGTGACGTAGCCGGAGAACGCGAAGCCGGCGATGTCGAAGATCGAGGCCGGCTGCCGCAGCACGATCGCGAGCACCAGCAGCGACAGCAGGAGCGTGAACAGGCGCCCGGCCGCGACCTCGGCGACGGCGGTGATGCCGGGTCGGACGCGGCGCAGGACGTCGCGGGTGAGCATCGAGGACAGGGTCAGGAGCTGGGCGTCGAGGGTCGACATCACGGCCGCGAGCACGCCGGCGAGGGCCATGCCCTGGAGGACCGGGCCGAGGTGGCGGGCGATGAGCAGCGGGAAGATGCTGTCGGACTCGCGGCCGACGAGGCCGGGGAACTCGGCCGCGCCCCACACGCCGAACATGACGGCGGGCAGCCACAGGAGCACGAGCGCGACGGGGTAGAGGCGGGCGATGTTCTTGAGGGCGGCGGTGTCGCGGGCGGCGAACAGGCGCACGAACATGTGGGGGAAGGCGATCACCGTCAGCGAGATCGCCAGCGCCCACGAGATCCAGTAGCCGGGCTGGAACTGCGGCGCGTCGCCCTTGACCAGCAGTTGCGGCGCGACCTCGGCGACCGCGGCGGTGGCCGCCTGCAGGCCGCCGAGCTCGCCGGCGATCACGAAGAACGCGATCAGGGTGAAGACCATGAAGGTCGCGCCCTGCAGCACGTTGGTCCACATGGTCGCCCGCATGCCGCCGAGCGCGGTGTAGGCGATCGTGATGCCGAGGACGAGCGCGGCGGCGAGGGTGAACGACACGGCGCCGCCGGTGAGCACGGCGACGGTGAGGCCGACGCCCATGACGGCGGTGACCATGTACGGGACGGTGTAGGCGAAGAACGCGAGGAACAGCAGGTGGCCGAGCGCGGGGCTGGCGAAGCGCTCGGCGTAGAGCTCGACCGGGGTGATCGCGCCGATGCGGCGGGCGGCGAGGCGCGCGGGGTGGCCGATCAGCCAGAAGGTCAGCGGGATGCCGAGGCCGACGATCGCGGCGTTGAGCCCGAAGATGGCGACGCCGTGGTGGTACGACTGGCCGGGGATGCCCAGGAGCACGAACGGGGTCACGTTGGTGCCGAACACGGCCATGAACAGCACGAGGGTCCGCGTGCTGCGACCGCCGAGGAAGTAGTCCTCCGGGGTGCTGGTGGTCCGGCGCCACGCGAGCCAGCCGATCACGAGGGTGAGCAGCAGATACGCGCCGTTGACGACGGCGAGGACCGACAGATCCGTCATCTCAGGCGTCCTCGTCGGGCCAGACCTTGAAGGTCAGGTACCAGACCGCCGCGGTCGCGGCCGCCATCCACAGCAGGTGGTAGGCGAGGTCCCAGGGCAGCCACCCGAGGACCACGCCGCCGCGCCCGTGGTTCCACACGTCGATGTGGAGGCCGATCAGCAGCGCGACGAGGGCCGCGAGCACATGGCGATGGGCGCGGGGCGACACGCGCGGCATGGTAGCCGAGCCGCCGCGCCGCGGGTACGGCTCACGAGGCCTTGTTGTCGTCGTCGCCGCGGTCGCTGTTGTCGCGGCCGAGCACCGTCGTGGCGGCGCGGCGGATCTCGGCCCGCTTGCCGGCGTCGCTGCGGATGTCGGGGTTGTCGATGCCGGCGTCGATCGTCACGCGCACGCCCTGGCCCGGGTTGGTGATCGCGTCGTGGCGGTGGCTGTTGTTGATCAGGGCGTCGTAGCGGGCGTCGGGGGTGTGGGCGCTGCGCTCAGCGCCGTCGCCCGCGGCGGCGCCGGCCTGGCCGGGGGCGCCGCCGCCGAGCAGTGAGGCGAGGGCCTGGAGCGCGTCGATGACGGTGAACATGCCGAGCAGCTTGCCGCCCTCCATCACCAGCGCCGCGCCGATCTTGTTGTTGGCGAGCACCGTGGCGACCTCGCCGAGCGCGGTGTCGGGGGCGCAGACGTAGGGGTTGGGCGTGCAGGCCTGCTCGGCGGTCTGGCTGCGGCCGCCCTCGAGGTTGTCCGGGGCCGACAGTCGGGCGAGGTCGCGGTCGCTGAGGATGCCGACGAGGTGCCCCCCGACGTACACCGGCAGGTGGCGCACGTTGAGCTGGAACATGCGCGTCGCGGCGTCACCGACGGAGAGCCCGCCATCGATGGTCACGGGGTCGGGGGTCATGAACTCGCGGACGGTCGTTTGCGTGGCTGACATGCCGATTACCTTGACCCGGGTGGCGCTTGGCGCCAGCCGCGCGAGACGGCGAAAGTGGCGCGGTGGGCGGCACACGCTGCGCGCGGGGCGTCCGGGCGTGTGCGCTGCGGGGGGGCCGTCGGCGCAGGAGCGGCGGGTGCGGGGGGGACGCGCTATTCGCTGTCGGTCCCGCCCAGGATCGGCTCGCCGTCGCGGTCGCACCCCGGTCGACGGCGGCCGAGGCCGAGGTCGGCGGCGCTGAAGTCGAGGGTGCGGATCGGGAACGGGATGCTGATCTTGTGGTCTTCGAAGCACTTCTTGATGGCGATGATCGCCTCGGAGCGGGCGCTCAGGTAGGTCGGCTCGTCGGCGGAGCTGAGCCAGAGCCGGAGGCTGAAGTTGACCGCGCTGTCGGCGAACTCGGTGTAATAGAGCTCGGGCTCGCGGGCGGTGTTGCGGTGCGGCACGGCGCGTACGGCCGCGAGGGCGAGGTCGCGGACCTGCTCGAGCGGGGCCTCGTAGGCGACGCCGACCTCGAGGTCCATCCGCCGGTCGCCGGTGCGGGTGAAGTTGATGATCGGGTTTTGAAACACATCCTTGTTGGGGATGATGACGCTGAGGCCCTGGAGGGTCGTGATCAGCGTGGCGCGCAGCTCGAGGCGCTCGATCGTGCCCTTCTGGCCGCCGATCTCGACGAGGTCGCCGACCTCGAAGGGGCGGCGCAGCGCCATGATGAAGCCCGACATGAAGTTGGCCGCGATGTCCTGGAACGCGAAGCCGAGCGCGAGGCCGACGACGCCGACGCCGGCGAGCAGCGACGTGACCGTCTTGTCGAGCTGCAGCAGGCCGAGGCCGATCATCACGCCGATGATGATCGTGGCGAAGCGCGCGATCGTGCCGAGCACGTCGGCCAGCGACTGATGCCCGGTCAGCCGCGCCAGCACCCGCGTGACCAGGCGCCCGACGAGCCGGCTGCCGTAGCTGAACGCGAGGATCACCACCGCGGCCACGACGAGGTTCGGCAGCATCGCCACGAAGGCCTCGAGCCAGCGCTCGAGCGTGCCCGTCAGCTTCTCGAGGAGCGCGGACAATTGCATGGGTCCGGCGCATAGCACGGGCCGGACCGGCGGGGCGGCGAGGCGCGGGACGCGGCCACGGGCGCGGTCGGCCCGGGGGCCGCGCAGCCCCGGGGAGCGGGCGCGCGGTGAGCGACGGGCGCGGAGGTCCACGCGGGGCGCCGCGAGAGAATTTTCTCGAGGTAGCGACGCGGTCGGGGAACTTCGCGAGCGAGGCGCTGTCTCTCGCAACCGGACGGGGACGTGCGCGCGACGGCTGGCGCGTACGGTCCAGGGTTTCATCTGCAGCCCGTGGAGCGCGTGACATCATGTTTCCAGGTATGCGAAAGAAGCGTTCGGACGTGACCGACGAGGCCCCCTCGGCGGACCTGCTGCCGGTCATGAACATCATGTTTCTGCTGATCCCGGCGCTGTTGCTGGCGATGGAGTTCGCGAGCATGGCGCAGATCCACGTCACGCCGCCGCGGGTCAGCGACAACGTCACGGCCGGGACGCCGCCGAAGGAGCAGAACTTCGACCTCAAGGTCGTGATCCGCAGCGACGGCTTCTTGACCACGGTCAACGGCGCCGCGCAGGGCCCGGCGATCCCGCTGCAGGACGGCGCGCTCGACTATCCGGCGCTGACGGCCGCGGTGCGCGAGCTCAAGGTCGCCCACCCGGACACCGACGTGGTCACGGTCAGCGCGGAGAATCAGGTGCCGCTGCAGTCGGTGGTCGCCACGCTCGACGCGCTGCGCGGCCCGGACTGCCGGCTCGCCAACACGGTGCGGCTCGGCGAGAAGGCCCCGGACTCGTGCCTGTTCTGGAACACGGTGATCGCCAGCAGCTGATGAACGTCAGTCGGGCTTGTCCCCGCTGGCCAGGAAGATCTGCCCGCCGTGCTGCGGGCGCGAGGGCAGCGGCACGCGCACGAAGTCGCGGGCTCGCTGCTCGAGCTGCTTCCAGACCGGGCGGCGGATGTCGGCGCGCGCGACGAGGTTGACCATGCGGCCCTGCAGGCTGAGGTGCTCGCTGTACACGTCGACGACCACGCAGCGGCCGCCCGGCGCGAGCAGGTCCCACAGGTGGGCGAACGCGGCCTCCCAGCGCGGGAACGCGGTGAGGCCGAGGAACACGTGGAGGCGGTCGACGACGACCGGGCGGCCGGCGGCGGCCGAGAGGGCCGCGTGGTCGACGGTGTGGGCGTCGGCGAGCAGCGTGCGGACCTGCGTGTAGCCGCGTTTGGCGGCGCGCTCGCGGGCGCGGCGGAGCATGCCCTCGCTGAGGTCGGCGGCGAGGACCAGGCCGTCGGGACCGACGGCGGGGGCGAGGCCGTCGAGGCTCTGGCCGGTGCCGCACGGCAGGTCGAGGATCGTCTGGCCCGGGCGGGCCGCGAGCGCGGCGACGGCCGCCGACCGCTGCTCGCGGTACAGCGGCTCGAGGCTGTCGTCGTAGAACTTGCTGAACCAGTCGTACCAGCCCATGGCCGGCGCAGGGTATCAGCGGATGAAGCTCTCGGTCCAGGTCGGGCGCGGGGGCGTGCCCTTGCTGAGCACCTCGGCCCACGCGGAGTCGGTCTGGCGGTCGAAGCCCTCGGTGAGTACCGAGTGGTAGCTGGAGACCGGGCCGACGTACGACTTGACGCCGCCGCAGTCCTCGACGGTGAAGACCATGAGCATCGGGCGGCCGGTGGCGGCGTGGAGCACCCAGCCGCGCTCGTTGCCCTCGGCGTCGGTGGGGGCGGTGTGCACGTCGGCGATCGTCGGCTTGTACTCGGCGATCTCGGTCTGGTCGTAGTAGAGGTCGGCGTACCAGCCGTCGTAGAAGGCGCCGCCGCAGCCGACGATCTCCTCCTCGATCGCGCCGCGCAGGAAGTCGAACTCGGCCTGGGTCAGCTCCTCGCCCTCGAGCTCCTTGTGGGCGATGGTCTCCAGCGTGGTCGCCGAGGCGCCGAGGTTGGCGAAGAACTGCTGCGCGCGCGAGACCTCGAAGCCGTCCTTCGCGAGGTCCGCGACGAGCGAGTCGCCGAGCTGGCCGAGGTGCGCGAGGCGGGCGTAGAACGCCGGCACCGGCTCGACGTAGGCGTCGGGGTACTCGCACCCGTCGCTGCCGGAGTACGACTGCTTGACGTAGAGCAGGGTGTCGTGGCGCAGCTCGGCCCACGAGGACGTCTGGGTGTTGAGGGTCTTGTCGGCCCACGCGGAGGTGCGCATGGCCTCGGGCAGCGACTCGAACTCGGCGCCGTCGTTGAGGCTGCGGATCGCCGAGAGCCAGCCGCTGTAGAAGGTCGCGTCCCAGAAGTCCGCCGGGTGGGCGTCGGTCAGGAAGCGCAGCTCGTGGAGGACGCCCTGATAGTTGTACTTGGTCAGCTCCGGCTCGAGGTGCTTGGCGGCGGCGTCGTTGCCGAGCACGAAATGGACGTCGAGCTCGCTCGGGAGCATGCGCTTGACCTTGGTGCCGGTGCGCAGGTCCTGGACGCGGTCGTAGGTGACGTTGTTGAACACGTAGGAGTCGAGGGTGAAGCGCTGGCCGAGCAGCAGGTACACGCGCGGGAGCACGAGCGGCGGCGCGGTCGGGTCGGTGTACATGATCTGCGACATGATGCGCTGCAGGCCGTACTTGCCGTCGATGAGCGCCTTGTACAGGTCCTCGTCGGTGGCGGCGGCGAGGTCGGCGAGCGAGGCGAGGCCGGCCTCCGCCTTGTACTTGCTCATGTCCTGCGGGTTCATGCCGTCGCGCTCGCCGATCAGGCGCACGAGGACCTTGTCGACGCGGTCCCAGTTGGCCTGGGCGCCGCTCTCCGCGAGCAGGTGGTTGGTGACGACCGCGGCGTCGAGCGCCCGGCGGTTGAATTTGGGCTCGCCCTCCTCGTCGAAGACGACCATGGCCATGTCGGTGCGGCCGAGCCACATCATCGCCTGGAAGTACTGGCGCAGCACCGGGTCCTCCTCGTAGTGGCCGCGCGGCTCCATCTGCGAGAAGTCGTAGATGACCCCGGCGCCGAACAGCTCGAGCTCCCGCGGCTTGAGGGCGGCGATGTCGTCGAGGATGCGGGCGACCAGCTCGTCGAGGTCGGCGTCGCCGCTGACGGTCTTCTGCGGGGCGCCGGCGAGCAGGCTGCGGGCGACGGTCAGGTACATGTCGAGGTCGCGGCCGGTGACGGCGAGCGGCGCGGGCAGGCCGGCCAGCTCGGCGCCGAGGCGGGTGTGCATCGCCGCGAGCATGCGGTCGACCTCGGGGACGAGCACGGTCAGCTCGAAGTCCTTGAGCATGGAGTCGAAGGACTTGTGGAGGGCGTGCAGCAGGCTGTCGCTCGAGATGAAGACGGGGAGGTCGTTGAAGTAGAGGTCGAGGTAGGTGCTGGCGAAGGTGAAGGTCTTGGAGTCGCCGACGCCGACGAAGCCGTTCTGCTTGAGCAGCTGGTCGTGCTCCGGGGTCAGGCCGGCGTAGGCCCGGATCTGGTCGAGGAAGGCGGCGGAGGAGGGATCGTAGGAGAGCTTGTCGAGGTAGGCCTGGCCGGGATATGCGGCGAGGAACTTGGCGACGTCGAGCTCGCTCGCCTGCTTCTGGATCGGGGCGTAGACCTCGGCGAGCCACGGGTCCGGCGCGGGCGGGTCGACCTTCGGCGCGTCCGGCAGCGGCGCGGCGCCGGTGTCGGCGTCGTCCGGGGAACATGCGGCGAGGGTGAGCGCGAGGACGATGTATTTCGAAGCGAAGGCCAATCTCATGTCGCCAGCGTAGAGGAACGCCCGCGCCCGTCAAGCGCGACAGCGTCGCCCCGGTCATGACACGCGTGTCGCGGGCGCGGGGCGGGCGATCGATGAGAACGTCGTTGTTATCGGCGCTGCCCGGATCCGCCGTCCGCCGTTGGCTCGCTCACTTCTTCGCGCAGCGCCAGCTACCCTTGCCACAGGTGCACACGTGGTCGCCGCTGCCGCCGCCGCGATAGACGCAGAAGTCGGTCTCTCCGCGCGGGCACGAGGCGCCGTTTCGCGGGCGCGAGCCGGGGCAGGAGGCCGAGCCCTCGACGCTCTGGGGGCTGTTGCTGCCGCCGCTGTCCTTGCACGAGACGCCGAAGCCGAGGCCGGCGAGCAGGCCGGCGAGGATCCATCGGGGGCGGAGACGAACGCGGGTCGTTGGCATCGTGACATCAGCGATGCCAGGGCCCGCGCTGGCTGTCAACGGCTGCGCGGCCGTCCGCAAGGGACAGGGCGGACAGCGACAAGATGTCCCGAGGGACAGGTGAGCGCGGAGGGCCGGGCATGGTTTCTTCTAATTTTTTAAAAAAAGACAGCGCGGGCAGGGCGGACCCCAGGTCGAAGGGGGCGTGATCCCCCGGGCGGCAGGCTTTGCGGGGGCGAAGGATTGACCGATACTGTCGCGGGCTCGCTGCCCGGAGGTCTGGATGAAGCTCTCGAACCTGCGCTCCTTCGCACTCGTCGCAATGATCGCCGCCTGTGACTCTGGCCCGCCCGCGGGCGCGGACGCGAAGGCGAGCGCGGACGCGAAGGCGAGCGTGGACGCGAAGGCGAGCGTGGACGCGAAGGCCGGGGCGGACGCGAAGGCCGGGGCGGTGGCGGCCGCGGACGCGGCGGCGAAGGCCGGGGCGAGCGCGACGGTGTCGGGCGGCGTGGCGGTCGCGGGCGGCGTGGACGTGGTCGCGCCGCCGCTCAAGCCGGTGGTCGAGGTCGAGGCGGCGCTCGGCAAGAAGATCGCGCTGAAGGCCGCGGACCTCGATCTCGGGGCGCTGACGCGGCTCGTGATCGACGGCAAGATCGCCGGCGAGGCGCAGCTCGAGCTGCTGCTCAACGCGCCGGGCGCGGCCAGCCACCACGTCGACATCGACGCCGACGGCGCTCTCGATTACGTGCAGGTCGTGGAGATCCGCGCCGCGGGCTCGTCGACGCTCGAGCTGCGCGCGATCCCCTCGTCGAAGCTGGACGCGTCGCTGGCGGTGCTGGTCGGGTCGATCACGAGCGCCCGCCTGGACGCCGAGAGCAAGCTGCAGATCTCGGCGAGCTACGCCGCCGCGGTCGAGGGCGGGGCCGACTTTCGCCTCGACGAGCGCTTCGACGCCGACTTCCAGGCCGACGGCAGCGTCAAATTCAAGGGCGAGAAGCCCGGGCCGATGGTCGCGTGGTTCGCGGTTCAGACCACCGAGCCGGTGTATGTCAGCACGCACGTCGCGGCGGCCGACATTCAGGTCGCCGCGGACGGCGGGTTGCATTTTAAAAATGACGCGACGGTGCGGCTCACGGCCGAGCAATTGGTGGACCTGCGCGGGGCGCTGAAGGTCGAGCTCGGGGCGGTCGCGAACGCGGGTGTGAAGGTCGAGGCCGACGCGAAGGCCGCCGTCGACGCGGCGGCGAAGCAGGCGGCGAAGGCCGCGGCGAAGGCGGAGGCGAGCGTGAAGCACACCGCGAAGGCGGGGGCCGGGGTCAAGGTCGGGGGCGGCGCTGGCGGTGGGGTCGGCGTGAAGGTCGGCGGGGGTGTGTCGATCGGCGGGGGCGGGGGCGTTTCGG
>Ga0075163_10001250_pt1 | contig 33873 bp, 30 predicted proteins | sample JI1023141ADNA_FD_71478 | JGI IMG/M metagenome (GOLD analysis project Ga0075163, IMG submission 71478) | Wastewater effluent complex algal communities from Wisconsin, to seasonally profile nutrient transformation and Carbon sequestration -... | ecosystem: Engineered > WWTP > Effluent > Algae...
CTGTACCTGTACCTGATTCAGGTTCACTCACCTGCTCAACAGCCGGAGAATAAAATTGGCATTTGCGAACACCGTGATTGTTCGGTTTGAGACGATATTATTGCAAAATTAGCATAAAAGATCAGAAACTTTATTTATTTGTTCCTACCCTTGTCTGCTCCTTTTTCCCAAGGGCCTGCGCTGGACTTGCCAGGGCGCTATTTTTCGCGCTGGCATACCTGCTGCAACAGACGCTCAGCCAAGAGTCGGGAGCGGACGATGCAAAAGGCAGAGAAACACCGGCGCTCAAATGGGCGCCTGCCCATCGCGCTGCCGGTGCGCTGGCTGCGCCCGGAGGGCGACGTAAAGATGCTTCAGACCGAGAACATCAGTGCCTGCACAACTCCGACGGCTCTGAGATCGTGGGCGTCCGCTGCACGCTGGTGGATGGCTACGTGGTCACGCTGAACGCCTCGGTGACCCTCGAAGACAACGGCATCCGCCGCTATACGTTTGTGACCGACAACTGGCGTGGCATCACGGCCTCGTATATCTGCACGTATCGCCGCATCTCTTCGGAGCTGTCGTTCTTCAATCGCAAGATCCAGTCTGTGCGCTTCCTGCCGATTCTGCACACCAACCTGGTCTTCGATCTCTGCAACAAGTTCGAGATCCTGTCCGAGCTGACCACGGCCGACGTGCTGCCGGATCTCAGCGGCGTGGCGCCCAGCACCGCGACCACGACCACCAGCGGCAACAGCAACAGTGGCAACGACAGGTAGCAGCAACCTGCCACCGCCTCGCCTCCCCGCTGCCGCATCGGTGGGGAGGCGCCCTCCGGTTCGCGGAAGAGCGGCCCGAGCGCCATATTTTCCACGGGCTGCTATGCTCTGGGCATGCTCTCATCCTTCCGAGCCCTTCATGCCCGAGCTGCCTGCACCCCCGTCGGCGCGCTTGCATTCTGCGTGCTGGCTGGCTGCCTGCTGGCCAGCTGCGCCACCGCCCACTTCACCCCCGATCGACAGAGCGGCTTCGTCGAGCGCGACACCGCCGGCCACCGCCACTTCGTCTACCTGCCCGCCGACTGGACCCCCGACAAGAGCTGGCCGGTCATCCTTTTTCTGCACGGCGCCGGAGAGCGCGGCAGCGACGGTGTGGCGCCCACGCAGGTGGGACTTGGGCCGCCGGCGTGGAAGAGTCACGGCAAGCTGCCCTTCATCATTGTCTTTCCGCAGTGCCGACCCGGCATCTACTGGCCGATGCGCGAGATGCGCGACCGCGCCATTGCCGCGCTGGAGGATGCCGTGGTCACCTATCACGGCGATCCGACGCGCATCTATGTGACCGGAAACTCGATGGGCGGCTATGGCACCTGGGCGCTGGGTGCGCAATATCCCGAGCGCTTCGCGGCGCTGGTGCCCATTGCCGGCGGCGTGCGGCCGCCGTTCGGCAAGCTGCCCGCGGATCCCATCTTCAAAGAGGGTGAAGATCCCGAGCTCACCATTGCTCGCGCAGTCGGCCGAACGCCGGTCTGGATCTTTCATGGGCGCCGCGACTGGATGGTCTCGCCCGACAACTCGCGGCGCATGTTCGCGCGGCTCAAGGAGGTCGGCGGAGATGTCCGCTACAACGAGCTCAGCGACGTTGGGCACCAGGCCGAAGATCCCGCCTACGCCATGCCCGAGCTCTTCGACTGGCTGCTCGCCCAGCACCGCTGAGTGCCGTGCCAGGCGCTTAATTTAGCGGGATGTAGCCCTGGGCGCACAGGGACTCCGGGGCCTGATCGTAGTGCGCGTTGATAAAGGCGGTCAGCGACGGTGCATCTACGCACTGCGCCCGGTAGGTATTTCCCCACGCAGTCGCCGCGACCGGCACATCGAGCAGTGGATCCTGCGTGATCAAGATGCGCGTTCGCACCGCCGGAGTGCAGGCGGGATCCATCGCCCGGGCATCCATCACCGCCTTGAGTCCAGCCACCACATCGGCACACGGCCCATCGCAGCGGTAAAGCAGCACGATGCCGCCATGCTCCAGGTTGTGCACATAGTAGCCGCGCTCCAGCGCCTCTGCGTGCTGGCCCCAGCGTCCCCACACCGGATAGTGCGTTCCCGACGACGGGGGATTGCTGCCAAAGGTCAGCGGCGTGCCCTCGGCGGCGTGCTGCTGACCTTCGCTGGGCCACTGCTGCGTCTCCACCGGGCAGCTCGCCGGCTGCGGCATGGGCTGGCTGCCACCCTCGCTGCCGCAGGCGCACAGCGCCCAGGCGCCGCCCAGTAGCGCCATCGCGAGCAGCTTCTTCATCATCCCCGCACTCGATCTCGTTTGCATCTCCAGCTCCTCCGCACGATTCCGACAAGCCATGACCGGACATCGTAGCGCATCTGCCGCGCAGCGGGGCGCAGTCGCTTCAGCACTGTCTGGAGCGCAAAAAAAACGGCGCCTCCTGATATGGCAGGAGACGCCGCTCTGGAGCTGTCGGCTGCAGCCGACAGCAAGGCTCAGGTTCGGTTATTCCTTCTTGGCACCCGCCGGTGCGCCACCCTTGGCATCGTCCTTCTTCTCGGGCACCTTGTCGGCCTTCTTCTCGTCCTTCTTTTCCTGGGGAGCCGGCTGGGGTGCCGGCTCAGTAGCCTGCGCAGTGGCGACGAAACCAAACAGCAGCACACTGGCCAGGGCAACGATCTTCTTGTTCATCAGATCCTCCTTTGGGACAAGGTAACGACTCCGCTGATCCACAGATGCAGAGAGGGATGCAGCGAGGACAGGGCGATAAAAAGCACTGCCTGTGCCAACACGCTCTGCGAGTGATGCGAGCCGCGCACGAGCCAGGTGACCGGGAAAGAATGGACACCGCGCAGGAATGATTCCCCGCTCTGTCGGGGCCTTGCAGAGCGCGATCGGGAAAAACTTCACACCGTCGCTGCGCACATAAAAAGCGCTCTCTTTTCAGCGGTGCATCTCAAGAGTCTCTCATCGAGCGCAGGCAGATTCGCCGACTTCGCTGCGGTCCGGATTTTGCCACGCTCAGCTCGCGCAACAGAGCCATCAAACGGAGCGACCATGCGAAACATAAAGGGAACCCAGCAGCTGACCCCAGCGCGTCCAGGTCTGCCTCTGCGCACGCCACTGTGGATGCTCCTAGGGCTGTGGATGATCCTGGGCTGCGCCCTGCGCTCGGGCCGCGCCACGCCCGACAAGCAGCTCACAGCGACGGGGATCCTGCCGGAGACCCTGGAGATCAAGCAGCCGTTTGGCAGGACGCAGCTGCCCGCGGTGGCACCGCAGGGGATCTCCCCAGCGCAGCACGGCCCCGGGCGGCGTCCACCGCTGCTGCGCCTCGACTACGCGGACAGCTTCCTGCCGCTCAACGAACAGGTGCGCGAGTTCGAGCGCGACCCCGCCAACCGCTACACCTACTGCGTTCGCGCCGTGGCCACCTACGAGTGCCTGAGCTACGGCGCCGACGGCGAGATCCGCCGCCAGCAGAGCCGCGCGGTCAGCCACGGCACCGCCTTCGCGTATCGCGAGCAGGCGGGCGAGACGCTGCTCCTTACCAATGCCCATGTCTCGACGTGGCCGCAGGTCACCGATGCGCGCCGCGTGGTCACGGACATTCCCGCCGGATGCAAGCTCGTGACCGAGTCCCTGCACATCGTGGACAACGAAAACGACGACTTCAGCGCCGATGACTCGCAGCTCACGCGCGTGGCCCTTTATGAAGAGATGGATGCCGCGATCGTAAAGACGCACGCCAAGCTGCGCGTCATTCCCTATCGCACCGGCAAGTCCGCGATCCTCAAGGCCGGCGATGTGGTGCTGGTGCGCGGCTTTCCGCTGGGCGCGTTTCAGGCCTACAACACCGGCAAGGTTGTGAACCCCTATGATCTCGATACGTACAAGGAATGGAACCACGCCGACTTCATCATCGATGCGCCGCTCTCGTCGGGAAACTCGGGCAGTCCGGTGCTCGCGCTCAGCAGCCGCACCGGCGAGTACGAGCTCGTGGGGCTCTTTCACGCCTCCTATGCGCGCGCCAACTCGCTGAACGCGGTGGTGGGCATCGATCAGCTGCGCGAGTTCATGGTGCAGCTCAAGCGTCCGCAGGGCGGCGTGGGCGGCAGCGAAGGTGCGCGCGGCACGGCGCGGCGGGCCGAGCTGGAGCAGGCGATCCTGGATCCGGGGTTTGTTCCCTATCTGGCGCTGGGCTCGCTCACGGTCTCCATGCGCATGTTCGGCAAGAGCTTCTTTTTCGAGATCTTTTCGCGCCGCTTTCCGCTGGATGATCAGCGCGCGCTGCTGCTGCTCGATCAGGCGGCGCCCGACGGCGCGGGCTCGCTCTCGCGCATCTATTTTGGAAACGAGCGCGGCTACAAGGCGCAGGAGCTGACCACCCTGGGCGCCGATGAGCAGAGGCGGCTTGCCCACACCTTGCAGCGGCTGTATGCGCTGGCCGCGTCCACGGTGCGCTTCCGCTCGCTCAGCAAGAAGGCCTCGGCCGGACGCGAGGCCATGGCCGAGCGCGCGACGCTCCAGCGAGCCCTCGCACGCGAGGCGGCCGGGGATCAGGATCTGGCGCAGCTGCTGCTGGATCTGGCCGAGCGCCTGGGGCCGCATCCCGCGGATGAGGCGGTGTCCTATCCCGCAATCGTGACGGCGCTGAGCACGCCCGCCGGACCCGCCATCGCGCTGACCCCGACGCCCGCAGCGACGCCCCTGCCCCCGGGCGATAAGCCCCCCGGCCCGCCGCCGCCGCCGTCCCCGCCGGCCATCCCCAAGCCCGGCCCCCCAGCCGCCCCTGCCAGCGAGGGCGCGCACCGCCATTAATAAAATCCCCTCCCCGCCGGGGCCGCCGGGGCCGCCGGGGAGAGGGGATGCAGGATCAATATGGCGTCAATATTGATTCATATTGATCAACTTGATGAGGTGTCGCCGGAGCGATCCTCGGAGCGCAGGTCGCTCAGCCAGTTGTACAGGGTCTTCACGTCGACGCCGAGCTTCTCGGCGGCGCGACCGCGATGGCCACCGCACTCGGCCAGCGCCCAGGCCGCATACTGCCGCTGCACCACCCGGATCGGCAGGATCTGCCCCTGCATGATCGGCGGCCGACTGCTCGTGGACTGAAGCAGCGCCTGCGGCAGCTCGTCGGGCTGAACCTCGGCGCCGCGCGACAGCACCAGCGCCCGCTCGACCACGTGCGAGAGCTCGCGCACATTGCCCGGCCAGCTGTAGCCCACCAGGTGGCGCATCGCCTCGGTCGAGAAGCGCTGCACCGGCGACTGCGGATGTCGCGAGCGCTGCTCGCGCAGGAAGTGCTCGGTCAAAAAAGGAATGTCCTCACCGCGCTGCCGCAGCGGCGGCAGCTCCAGCGATACCACATCCAGCCGGTAGAACAGATCCTCGCGAAACTTGCCGGCGCGCACCGCCTGCCGCAGATCGCGATGCGTGGCGGCCAGCACGCGCACGTCGACGCGGCTCACCGAGTCCGAGCCCACCGGACGCACCTTGCCCTCTTCCAGTACGTGCAGGAGCTTCACCTGGATCGAAGGCGGCACCTCGCCGATCTCGTCCAGAAACAGCGTGCCGCCATCGGCCTGCGCGAACAGGCCGCGCCGGCTGCGCGCAGCGCCGGTAAACGCGCCCTTTTCATGGCCAAAGAGCTCGCTCTCGAGCAGGCTCTCGGGCAGCGCCGCGCAGTTGACCTCGACGAAGGGGCCGCCGGCGCGACGGCTCTCGGCATGCACGACGCGGGCAAACAGCCCCTTGCCGGTGCCGGTCTCGCCGCCAATGAGCAGCGGCACATCGGCCGTGGCGACGCGCTCCAGCGTATCGAAGAGCGACCGCATCGGCGCGCTGTAGCCGATGAGCGCCGAGCGTCCGAAGCGCTCGCGCAGCGTCGTGCGCAGAGCATCGGCTTCGCGGCGCAGGCGCGAGTCCTCGATGGCGCGGCGCAGAAAAATGACCAGCTCGTCCAGCTTGAAGGGCTTGGTCAGGTAGTGGTAGGCGCCCTGCCGGATCGACTCGATGGCGCTGTCGATGGCGCCATGCGCAGTCATGATCAGGGTCGGACGCTCGGGCGCGAAGCGGCGGGCCTGCGCCATCAGCGTCAGCCCATCCATCTCGGCCATTCGCAGATCCGTGACCAGCGCATCGAAGCGCTGCTCGCCAAGCAGCGCCAGCGCCGCCCGTCCCGACGAGACTGGCAGGGCGTCAAAGCCCTGATCGTTCAGACCGTCGCACAATGTACGCGCCATCTCCAGCTCATCGTCAACGATGAGCACGCGCGCGCTCGATTCAGTCATTGCAGCCGTTCTCCTCTGCTTGGGGGAGTGCGATCTCGGCACACGTCCCACCTTCGGGACGCGGTCCGATGCGCAGGGTGCCGCGGTGGCTCTTTACGATCTCGTGCGTGACAGCCAGCCCCAACCCCGCGCCCTTTCCGACGGGCTTGGTGGTAAAGAAGGGCTCCATCGCCCGCGCCGCGTCCTCTTCCGAGATGCCGACGCCGTTATCGGTGACGCTGAAGAGCACCTGCTTTTCGCTGGAGCGCACGCGCAGCTCGACCTGGCCATCACCGCTGCCGCTCGATGGACAGGCGTCGCAGGCATTGAGCAGCAGGTTCACCAGCGCCTGTTCGAGCAGCCGCTGATCCCCGCGCAGCAGCGGCAGCAGGGCGGCCGGCATGGTGTCGAAGCGCAGCTCGATGTCCATCTCTGCGAAGCGGTGGCGCACCAGGCCCATGGCGCCGTGGCAGACATCCGCGGGCGACAGCCGATCCTTGATCGGCGCCTGGTCGCGGACCAGGGTCAGGATGCCGCGGATGACCTGCCCCATGCGCTCGGCCTGCGCCTGGATGACGCCGACACCATGCGCGGCGCGCTCGTCGTTTTGAAGCCGCGTGATGAGCTGCTCGGCGCGCGCGGTGATGATCCCAAGCGGCGTCGAGAGCTCGTGCGTGATGCCCATGGCCAGCGTTCCCAGCGTCGCGGCGCGACTTGCCCGCTCCAGCTCCGCCTCGCGCCGTCGCCGCGCCTCTTCGACGGCCAGCGCCTGCTGCATGCGCAGCTCCTGCCGCTGCCAGTGCAGGGCCACGCCGCCCAGGATCAGCACCGCCCCCGCCGCGACCACCACGCCCAGCAGGGCGCGCCAGCCGGCCCGCTCGGCGCGCTCACTTGCGCGCAGGGCGCTGGCGACCACAGCGATGCGGAAGATGCAGCCCTCGGCCTCCTTGAAGTGCGCAAGGCCAGCCACAGCCGCGCGCCGCGGCAGCCCCAGCACCTCCGCAACCTCGGGAGCCAGCCGCACATAGCCGCGCCCCTCCTGAATCGCATCCTTCAGCAGATCCCGCGGCGCCGGCTTGCCGGCCGTGGTCACAAAGCCCGGCGCATTGGGCGGCCACAGCAGCGCCACGAACGCCCCCGGCTGCTCGAACTTTTCCAGGCCCAGCAGCGCATTTTTGATATCGGCCTCGGGCCGACAGCCAGCGCCGGCCATGCGCACCTCGATGTTGCTGGCCATGCCGCGCGCCAGCCGCTCCTGATGCTTGCCGAAGTCGTCCATGGAGTCGGCGAAGCGGCGGCGCACATCCCACAGAGACAGCGCCGCGATGGCCACAATGGCCAGCAGCATCCCGACAACGAGCAGCCCCGAGCGCGAGCGCAACATGCCGGGGCCTGAGGAGGGCGCCTGGGGCGAGCGAGGCGCCGAGCCCGCCGAGAGCAATCGATATTCGTCTGTGTCGGCCATCGTCTGCGCCCCAGCCTGGCGGGAGCCTTCCGCCTGTTGCGGGCTTTTGAATAGAGCAAGATTTGAACCACATTAAAATTGCATGAAAGTTTGCAGTGCCCGTCGCAGCTAAATCTTGGAGTCGAGGCTGAGCAGTAAAATTTTCTTCTCCAAAGTAAATTTTCCCGATTTACTTCGAAAGGCCGTCCGGACTAATTTCTCGACGGAAGATCTGCTTCTCAGGCTCTCCGATGCGGCCACCAAGGGAAATATTCCCGGTATCCGAGGCTGACAGTCGCCTGTTGCCCCCTGTCACGAATCAGGACAGGGGCGGCAACAAGGTGTCCTGCGGATGAACTAATCTCCCGGCCGCGTTTTATTGAACTGTCCGAAAACCTCCCGAAAGGAATCTTCATGCTAACCAGACTCATCCTGGCCACTGCGCTGGCTGCGGGCGTGGCTCCGTCGGTCGCGGCGGCCCGTCCCGAGACCGCAGCCATCCCGCTGCGCGACTTTTTCCGCAATCCGGAAAAGGCCCTATTTGCACTGTCCGACGACGGCAAGTGGCTCACCTACCTGGCGCCGTACAAGAACCGGCTGAACCTGTTTATCAGGCCGGCGGACGCGGCCGGGGAAAAGGCGCCGGCGACGCGGATCACCGACGAGACAGCGCGCGACATCGCCGGCTATTTCTGGAAGGGCAGCGACACCCTGGTCTACCTGAAGGACTTCGGCGGCGACGAGAACTTCCACCTGGTCAGCGTCGGGCGCGATGGCAAGGGTCTCAAGGATCTGACCCCGTTTCCCAAGGTTCGCGCCGAGATTGTCGACGGACTGCGCGAGGATCCGGGGGCGGTGCTGGTGGGTCTAAACAAACGCAACCCCGAGATCTTCGATGTCTATCGCGTCAACGTTCGCACGGGCGAGCTGACGCTGGCGGCGGAAAATCCGGGCAACATCACGGGCTGGTACGCGGACCACGCCGGCCAGATCCGCATGGCCAGCACCAACGATGGCCTGAACACCAGCCTGCTCTACCGGGCGACGGCGAAGGAGCCGTTCAAGACGGTCCTGACCACCACGTTCCGCGACTCGGTGGTGCCGCAGATGTTTACGCCCGACAACACCAAGATCTACGCGGCGTCGAACCTCAAGCGCGACAAGCAGGCGCTGGTGGTGATGGATCCGGCGACGGCCAAAGAGGAGCAGGTGCTGTTTGAGCATCCCGACGTCGATATCGAAGGGGCGGGCTACTGGCACACCCAGAAGAAGCTCTCGTGTGTGTATTTCACGACGTGGCGGGACGAGCGCAAGTGCTTTGACGCCGACACGCAGGCGATCTACAGCACGCTGGAAAAGAAGATTCCCGGCCACCTGGTCAACATCGACACGACCAACCAGGCCGAGGACAAGCTGATCGTTCGGGCGCGCAGCGATCGCAGCCGCGGCTCGTACTGGCTCTACGATCGCAAGAGCGGGCAGCTGAGCAAGCTCGCCGAGACCGCGCCGTGGCTCGACGCGAACCAGCTCGCAGAGATTAAGCCGATCTCGTACAAGTCGCGCGACGGCCTGACGATTCAGGGCTACCTGACGCTGCCCAAGGGCGTGGCGGCCAAGGGGCTGCCGCTGGTGGTCAATCCCCACGGTGGACCGTGGGCGCGCGACGAGTGGCGCTTCAACAGCGAGGCGCAGTTCCTGGCCAGCCGCGGCTATGCGGTGCTCCAGATGAACTTCCGCGGCTCGACGGGATATGGCCGCAAGTTCTGGGAGTCGTCGTTCAAGGAGTGGGGCGGCAAGATGCAGGATGACGTCAGCGATGGCGTCAAGGATCTCATCGCCAAGGGCGTGGTAGATGCCAAGCGCGTGTGCATCTATGGCGGCAGCTACGGCGGCTACGCGACGCTGGCCGGGCTGACGTTTTCGCCGGAGCTTTACGCCTGCGGCGTCGATTACGTGGGCGTGTCGAACCTGTTCACGTTCATGAAGTCGATCCCGCCGTACTGGAAGCCGTATCTTGAGACCATGTACGCCATGGTCGGCGATCCGGAAAAGGACAAGGCGCTCTTGACGGCCCGGTCGCCGGTGTTTCATGCGGACAAGATCCGCGCGCCGCTGTTCATTGCGCAGGGCAAAAACGATCCGCGCGTGAACATCAACGAATCAAACCAGATGGTCGAGGCGCTAAAGAAGCGCGGGATCGAGGTTCCGTATCTGGTCAAGGACAACGAGGGCCACGGCTTCCACAACGAAGAGAACCGCTTCGACTTTTACGAGAGCATGGAAAAGTTTCTCGCCAAGCACCTCCAGAAGTAACCCCGCCGCTTCTCGCGTCCGCTTCTCGGGTCGCCGCTTCTCGCGGCGCTGGGAAGCGGACGGCCGCCAGGCTCCCGAAATCCTTGGTAAATAGCAGATTACATCTGCGTCTATTGCTTCTTTTGCCACCCATTGGCTACGATATGTAGCTAATCAAGCGCATCGTATGCGAGTACGAATTATTCGCATAACATACCGATCTATCAGGAGAAAAGAATGAGCAAGGACTATATCAAAGCAATGGTTGGCGCATTGAAGGGGAAAGAGGATCCGCAGCTCCTGTCGCTCGCGTTCGTCGACTCGGCCCTGCCCGGCTTTGAGCCCGAGGAGCGCAAGCAGGTCCTGAAGCTGTACACGCAGAGTCCGTCGGGGTACACGGCCTGTCACGACGTGGCGGCGAAGGTGGCGGATCTGCTTGGGACCGGCAAGGCGACCGTCAAGTCGGGGGCCAAGGGCGTGGCGGCGGCGATCGAGGCAATGACCACCAAGGGCTTTGTGATTCAAATAAAGTATGGGGATCATTCAATTGTTCTGGTCTCGCATAGCAAAGGCGTAGAGAGCATCGAAGGCTGGGCTGGCAGCGATCCCGGTGAAGGCGGTGTGACGGTATTCCCGCTTTATAAGTGTCTGACCAAGCGCGCGGACGAGATCGAGCTGACCGCCGAGAGCGCGGCCGGACACCTGGCCAACGTCCTCAACAAGGACAAGAAGGTCCGCGGGGCGGCATGGGACGGCATCAGCCGCGCTGGCCTCTACGGCTTCGAGAGCGGCAAGGGCGTGCGCGATATCGATGTCACGATCCGCAAGCTCGACACCACCGGCAACGTGACCAAGAAGCTCCGCCAAAAGATCGATGCGGCCAAGGTCTGGATGGCCGAACTCGATTAGCACTTTTAGCGCGAAGCGCCGCCGCTTCGCACCGCTTCCCACGAACCAGCAGCTGGCCTGCATCGCTCTGCATCCCGCCACGGCGATCGGTGTAAGCTGGGGTCTCTCACCCAGCCAAAGGAGCGCATGATGACCCCAGAGCCGCGAGCTGTGTCCGTGGATATTGCTGAATTCATTGGGAATCCCTATAAGATTTTCGCCCAGCTGCGCCGCGAGGCTCCGGTCTGCCGACTCGATCCGCTGGGCTTCTGGGCGATCTCGGGCTTTGACGAAGTGGTGCATGTCCTCAAGAATCCGAAGCTCTTTTCCAACTCGGGATATGCCAACGCGCTGCCGCCGCATCTGCGGGTCGATTCCAACAAGTATCCGCTGTCGATCGTCCACTCGGATCCGCCGTATCACACGCGCCTGCGCCGCATGGTGCTGCGCGAGTTCAACCCGCGCGTCGCCGAGCAGATGCAGCCGCGCATCGAGCAGGTGTGCCGGCAGCTGATCGATCAGATCGCTGACAAGGCAGAGTTCGAGCTGATCCGCGACATCACGGTGCCGCTGCCGGTCATCGTGATCGCCGAGATGCTGGGCATCGATACGGAGCGGCGCGATGAGTTCAAGATGTGGTGTGATGAGCTCGTAAACTCGCTGTCGTTTTCCGGCTTTCCCGATCCGGTGCGCCTGGATCAGATCATGGGCCAGCTCTACACGTACTTTAATGGCGTCATCGAGGATCGGCGCCGCGAGCCGCGCGCTGATCTGATCAGCAAGCTGGTCCACATGCAGGGTGACGATGCGCAGATGACGACGCCCGAGCTGTCGAGCTTTGCGCTCACGCTGCTCATCGCGGGCAACGAGACCACGACCGCGCTCATCGGCAACACGCTGGCGGCGCTGACCGAGAATCCCGAGCAGTTTGAGCGCGTGCGCGCCGACCTGTCGCTGATTCCGCAGCTCATCGAAGAGGTGCTGCGCTACTACAGCCCGCCGCACGCGGTGCTGCGGCAGGCGACGCAGGACGCGGAGGTTGCCGGACAGGTGATTCCCAAGGACGCGGTGATCCTGCCGCTCATCGGCTCTGCCAATCGCGACGACCGCAAGTTTCCGAACGGCGATGCTTTCGACATCAGCCGCGATCCCAAGGGCCACATCGCTTTTGGCGCCGATATCCACGCCTGTCTGGGCTCGGCGCTGGCGCGCGTCGAAGCGCGCTGCATCCTGACCGAGATGTTTACGCGCCTGCCGAACATGCGCGCCAAGGACCCGAACCTGCAGTGGCTGCCCTCGCTCCAGATGCGCGCCCTGCAGCGCCTCGAGATGCTGACCCACTAATCGAGCGCGGCTGCCCCCGCCCCCCCTCCCTCTCCCTCAGGGAGAGGCAGGGTGAGGGCAGCGGCGCGGGCCCCTCACCTAGCCTCTCCCCGGAGGGGAGAGGGATTCGGGGGGGTAAGTTATCAAGATTTTTGGGGCGAGGTATTAGCGGGTGAGCTCGACGTTTTCGAGGATGCCGAGAGCGTCGGGGATGAGGATGGCGGCGGAGTAGTAGGTGCTGACCAGGTGCGAGGTGACGGCCTTCTCGTTGATGTCCATCTTGCGCACCGAGAGGCCGGGCTCCACTTCATCGGGAAGTCCGGTGCGGTGAAGACCAATCACGCCCTGGTGATCCTTTCCAATGCGCATGGCCAGAATCGAGCTCGTGCGCGTCTCGGAAATGGGGATCTTGTCCGAGGGCAGGATCGGCACGCCGCGCCAGGCCGCCATCTGCGTGCCCTGAAACTCGACGCCGGTCGGATAGACGCCGCGCTTGTTGCACTCGGCACGGAAGGCCGCGATGGTGCGCGGATGCGCCAGGAAGAACGCGGTCTTGCGCCGCCGGCTGAGCAGCTCGTCCATGTCATCGGGAGTCGGCGGGCCGCTGCGCGTGTGAATGCGCTGCTTGAGATCGGCGTTGTGCAAGAGGCCGAAGTCGCGATTGTTGAGCATCTCGTGCTCCTGCGTCTCGCGCAGCGCCTCGACGGCCAGACGCAGCTGCTCTTTGAACTGATCCATCGGATCGTTAAACAGATCCGAGACGCGGGTGTGAACCTGGAGCACAGTCTGCGCGACCGACAGCTCGTACTCGCGCGGCGTGGTCTCATAGTCCACGAACGTGCCGGGCAGCTCCTGCTCACCGCGGTGACCGGCGGCGATGGCGATCGCAGCCTGGCCCATCTTGTCCTGCGGCTTGCTGAGCTTTTCCTTGTACTTCTCGACGTGCGCGGCCAGCCCTTTGTAGCGCGAGATCAGATCCTCGAACACCTGCTGCGGCAGCTCCATCACCGTGCAGGGCGTGACCGCCTTGACGCTCCACTGCCACAGGTCGTTCGACTCGACGATGGCCTGATCGCCGAAGTGGTCGCCATCGGCCAGGTTCTCAAGGATGGTCTCGTCGCCGTACTTGCCCACCCCGAGCTTCTGCGCCCTGCCGTGCGCCAGCAGGTGCACGTGCTCTGCGGGCTTGCCGCGCTCGGCAATGAGCTGCCCGGCCTTGTACTCTTTTTGCACGAAGAGCTTGGCCAGGAGCTCCAGCACAGACTCATCGCCAAAGCCGTTGAGCAGCGGCAGATCCGTCAGCTCCTGCGGAATGACGACGATCTTGCTGCCGATGTTGGAAAACTCGAGGCGGCCATCACCCACCGCATAGCTCAGACGACGGTTTACGCGGTAGGTTCCGCCCGTCACGTTCTCGAAGGGCAAGGCGCGCAGCAGCCAGCGCGGCGAGATGCCCTGCATATAAGGCGGCGACTTGGAAGTCGTGGCCAGCTGCCGCGCAGCCAGGGTGGTCAAGCTGCTGTGCTGACCCTCCTGGCCGAATCCGGTCTTGATTATATTCGCCATGACGCACCTCTTTGAGCGCAAGCAGCCCACGGCCGGCGCCGGCATCCTGGAGACAGGACACCAACATCGGGCCGCAGGCTGCTCGGCTGGTTATTCCTGGGAGCGTCCGATCTCAACACTCTCCAGAACGCCCAGCGCGTCGGGGATGAGCACCGCGCAGGAATAATAGAGGCTGACCAGGTACTGGATGATCGCCTTCTCGTTGATGCCCATGAAGCGCACCGAGAGGCTCGGCTCGATCTCGTCGGGAATGCCGGCGTGGTGCAGGCCGATGACGCCCTGGTTCTTCTCGCCAACACGCATGAGCAGCACCGAGGTGGTGCGCGTCTCCGAGATCGGGATCTTGTTGCACGGCAGGATCGGCACGCCGCGCCATGCCGGAACGTGGTTGCCATTGAGCTCGATGCTCTGCGGATACACGCCGACGCGGTTGCACTCCTGACCGAACGCCGCGATGGTGCGCGGGTGAGCCAGGAAGAACGACGGCTCCTTCCACACCGTGGAGAGCAGCTCGTCCATATCATCCGGGGTCGGCGGACCGCTGCGGGTGTGGATGCGCTGCTTGAGATCGGCGTTGTGCAGCAGGCCGAACTCGCGGTTGTTGATGAGCTCATGCTCCTGGCGCTCCTTGAGCGCCTCGACGGTCAGACGCAGCTGCTCTTGCGTCTGGTTCATCGGCTCGTTGAACAGATCGGCCACGCGGGTGTGGATCTGGAGCACGGTCTGCGCGACCGACAGCTCGTACTCGCGCGGCGAGGTCTCGTAGTCCACGAACGTGGCGGGCAGCACCGGCTCGCCCTTGTGACCGGCGGCAACTTCGATCGCGGCCTGGCCCGAGTTGTCCTGCTTCTTGCTCGCGAGCGCCTTGAACTCATCCAGGTGCTTCTTGAGCGAAGGATACTGCGCGACGACCTCTTCAAAGGTGTTCTGCGACAGCGTGAGGATGGTGCCAGCAGTGACGGCCTTGGCGGTGAACTGCCAGTAGTCCTGCGACTCCAGGATCGCCTGATACGAGTAGTGATCGCCATCGGCGAGGGTCTCAAGCACGGTCTCGTCGCCGTACTTGCCGGTGCCGATCTTGTTGACCTTGCCGTGGGCGATGAGGACCATCTGGTCCGCTTCCTTGCCCTTCTCGGTCAGGATGTCGCCGGCCTTGAACTCCTTCTGCACAAAGCGGCTCGCCAGCACGTTGAGAACTTCGGGATCCTCATAGCCGCGGAACAGCGGCAGCTCGCCGAGCTCCTGCGGAATGACCTGGATCTTGGCGCCGGTGTTGGTGAAGGTCACGCGGCCATCGCCCACTGCGTAGCTCAAGCGGCGGTTGACGCGGAACACGCCGTTGACGTGCACCCAGGGCAGCACCTTGAGCAGCCATCGCGACGAAATGCCCTGCATCTGCGGGGGCGACTTGGTCGTCGTCGCGAGCTGGCGTGCGGCCGCAGTTGCAAGACTCGTCTGCACTTGATCAATTCCCGAACCCGTCTTTCCGGACATCATGCACTCCTTGGTTTCATGCCGCGCACAGAAGTTATGGGGGGCGACGCACCATTTGGCGGCGAGCTGCGCGGGCCCCGTTTTGTTTCAAGAAGCTGAACCACACCCGCGATGGCGCCGCAGAGCGCAGCGCCACCGTCATTGTTTAAAGCGGTTAAAACTTTCCCGGCGCAACCGGTGCGACCGGCGGCTTGAACGGAGCCGGTGCCGGTGCCGACGCAGGCGCCGGAGCCGATGCAGGTGCACTGGCGTTCGCGTTGGTGTTTGCCTGCTTGCCGGCAGCCGGTGCTGCCTGGAGCTTGGCGCTGCTGAACAGCGCACCGATCGCAGCGGCGGAGGTGCCAAAGCCGTGCAGCCGGCTGCGAATTCTGCCGACCGGCATCCGCTCAAGCTCGGCGTCTTCATAGCGATGGCAGCCGAGGTGCCAGTTGAGCACCGCGGGCATGTAGAGCCGCTGCTTCTCGACGTAGCCGTACAGCGCATCGCGACCGGCCTTGTCGAGCTTGAAGTCCTTGATCAGGATCGGCAGCTCGGTGGCGGCGACATGCTCGAACTGGCGCACGCGCTCGGCCATCATCTTGCTGACGATCTCCATCGCCCGCGGCACATCGCAGCTCAGAAACTTCTGCACGACGCGCACGAAGTTATGGAGCTCGCCTTCAAACTCGATCTCCTTGCGGAACGAGAAGAGATCGTTGGTCCAGCCGCCGCAGTCCGCAGTGGTGCCATCCAGCGCGCGCATGGTCCGCGTGCGAAAGATCGACGGTGGCAGCTTGTCGCCCAGCTGCAGCTGCCCCAGGCTCATGGTCAGATCCGCGCCGAAGGTCTTGCGCCGCATCTCGACGTAATCGATCGGATCGGGAATGCGATTCTGGATGTGGTTGTGAAGCTCCCACAGCCAGCTCTGTGCCATGGTCTCGATGGCCTTGCGCAGCTGCTTGCGCGCCACCTCCGACATGTGCGAGACCGTCCGCGGCCACAGATCGGCCAGCGCCAGCTCGCACGGGTTGAGCGGCGTCGCCGTAAACACCATATCGAGCGGCATGAACAGCGACATCCGGGCGACATAGATCTTGGCGCCTGCCATGTCGTGCGTCGTGCCGTAGGCCAGCGGAAAGTAGTCGTCGCCATACGTGCCGAACGTCAGCCAGCCCGACGTCAGATCCAGCTCCTCGGGCGTGGCATCGGGATGGATGCCCGCGCCGCACAGCGGAAAGTCGAAGCCGATGAGCCGGCGCTCATCCCAGACGCCCGAGCCGGCCAGGCCCGGCACCACATTGAGCATCCCCATCTTGCGCGCCCAGGCGACGCAGTTCTTGCGCGCCCGATCCAGGTGCGGGCTCAATCGCACCGGAAACGGCATGTAGATCTTCGGCAGCTCCACATGGCCAATGGGCTCGTAGGGAACGTGGCTGAAGCTCTGCACGCGAATCAGGCCCAGGCTGCCCGGCGACAGCTTCAGTCGCGCCGCCGAGGTGCCAAGCCCCTTGGGCCCACCCAGCAGATCCAGCATCGGCGAGGAGACATCCGCCTCCTTGTTCATGTAGCGGCTGGAGCGCATGTGCCACTCATGGCCGCCCGACTGCCAGTCCTGAAGACCCTTGACATACAGGCCGACGCCGAACGTCTCCGCCGGCGTGAGCCCATTCTCGATGCACAGGGACGGAACCTCGGTCAGCGCCGTGTTCTCGAACTGCTGCAGCCGCGAGGTGAGCATGTCGTTGGTCAGCTCAGCGGCCTGCTGCGTGGACACGCCCAGGAAGCGCTCCAGCACCAGCACGCAGTTGGCGTTCTCGCCCTCCTGCTCCACTTCACGCTGATAGGAAAACAGATCGTTGCGCAGGTGGACCCCGTCCGAGAACGTGTCGCGCAGGACCTCCATGGGTCGCGATGCCGAGATCGATGCCGGCACCTCCGCGCCCACCGCATGCTCGATGAGCCCCGCGGACCAGGGAGCGCCGCCGACCTTGCGCCGCATCTCGACGTACTCGATCGGATTGGCGACGCGCTTTTCGCGGATGTTGGCCAGCTCCCACATCGACTCGGCCAGCAGGTTCTCGGTGGACTCCGCAAAGCGCTTGCGCCAGTCGGCCGAGGTGCCCGGAGCGGTGCGCGCCCACAGATCGATCAAGGCGCGCTCGATCGGATTGGTCGCTTCCTGTTTCGTGGTCGAGCCGTCGATTGGCATAAAGGACGGAAGGCGGTCCAGATAGGCCTTGGCGCCGCTCATGTCCTGGGTGCGCTTGTAGATCTCCAGGAAGTGGTCGTCGAAGTAGAAGACCCAGACGTACCAGTCGGTCACCAGATCCAGCTCGGTCGACGAACAGTCCGGATGCGTATATGCGCATAGCAGCGCATAATCATGTGCATCAAAGGTCTTCTCATCCCAGATAGGCTTCTCATTAGCCTCATTTTTGGCACTGAGGATACCCATCTCATAGGACCAGGCCTTCGAGTGCGTACGGGCGCTCTCAAGATGCGGATTGAGGCGCGCCGGATATGGCATATAAAAGTCTGGAAGTTTAAACGGTTGCTTCGCCATGCCTGACTTCCTTATTGCCTTATAGCGTTTGGACGCAGCTATATCGTTGGTCTGGCGCGTGATTGACGCACAGCAGCCCGGTTCAGCGGACCAAAAGTGGTATCTGCCCCGCTCGGCGCCCACCTTGTCGCCTAACGGACCCGATCTGACTACCTCTACCCTGACCCTAAGCTAAGGAATACCCCGAGTTGCGGAGCTACTTTAACACCATAAACCGTAGCGTAAAGAGAAAAATTGTGACATTTTGTACGCTCTCAATCCGCCGACGTAACAAAAATCCTCTCTCTTAGCGTCCTATGTCCGGGAGCGCTGTGACGTCTAAAGCGCTTCGGAAAAATTCGACAGAGCGCTTCGCATAAATTCCCTGCAGCTCTCTGAACCAAAGGAAAAATTTTCCGACATTGCGTCACAGCCCACAGTGGTATTTTAGTAGAGGGTTAAGATGAGCCTTTTCAGCCAGACGCTCCTACACAACAGCATCTATCTTGGCGTCGCATTTGTTCTGATGCTGACGCTGACACTCATTTTCAGAGGCATGCTGCTCCAGCTGGCGGGCTTCTTTGTGAGTGCCAGGTTCCTCGACGTCTCCGCAGAGTCCAAAGATGCATCTCGTCGCCAGATCCAGCGGCTCACGCTGCTGCTCATCCTGCTGGCCACGCTGCTGCTTGTGGGCGTCACCCTTCTTGCCACCTGGCGGCAGGTTCGCATCGGCGACCAGCTGCGCGGCTACCTCGAACACCTTCAGACCCAGGACTGGCTTCAGCTGGGCATTGCGGCGGCCAAGACAGCGGGCGTCATCTTTGGCCTCTTCATCGCGGCGCGAATCCTCGTTACGGCGCTGCACTATCTAAGCGAGCGCCAGCAGGACGCCCAGCATCTTGCCGGCAGTCGCAACCGCTATAATGAGCTGCTTGGCCGCCTGCGTGTGGCCCTGGGCTGCACGATCTTTTTTGGCGCGCTGCTGCTGCTGGGTCAGCTCCTGGGGCTGTCTGATCGGGCGCTGCACATTGTGTGGATTCCAGCGGTCATCAGCGTGGCCTTTTACGTCGCGCGCTTCGCGGCCGGCACCGCGCACCTGGCCATCGATGTGCTGTTCGATCTGTCCGATGCGCTCAGCCGGGTCGAGAGCCCGCTGCGCTATCTGGGACGCCTTGTCCACTTAAGCAAGGTCACCAGGCGCACCGCTGACTACTTCATCTATGTCGGCATCGCCACCTGGGCAGTGGATACGATAAAGCCCGACACCTGGGCCTCGCCGGCTGGCCGGCTGGCGATTCGCATCATCGCCATCTTCTACATCAGCCGCGTCCTCATCGAGGTCTGCGTGCTGCTTATGAACGAGCTGTTTCTTTCGCGCACCGAGCAGCAGTCCGATGCCGAGCATCAGCAGCGGCAGACCCTGGTCCCGGTAGCCGCTGGCATTCTGCGCTACGGCATCTACTTTACCGCCATCGTCATGGCCCTGCGCGAGGCGGGCCTAGATCCCCTGCCCCTCCTGGCCGGCGCCGGCATCGTCGGCGTGGCGGTCGGGCTGGGCGCGCAGGCGTGCGTCGGCGACCTTGTGGCAGGCTTCTTCATCCTTTTTGAGAACCTGTTTCTGGTCGGTGATCTCATCACGGTTGGCGAGGTAACGGGCAAGGTCGAAGAGATCGGCGTGCGGGTCACGCGCATTCGCGATGATGCGGGAATCCTACATGCCATTCCCAACGGCGAGGTGCGCAAGGTCTCAAGCCACTCCAGAGGCTACGTCAACGTCGTCATCGACATTCCCGTGCCGTACGGCGAGAACCTGCACCAGGTGTTCGATGCGCTGAGCAGAAAGACGGTCGAGCTGCGCGAGAGCCACGCCGAGATCATGGGTCTTACCGAGTTTGCGCTGGAGGACATCAAGGAGTCCGCGCTGCTCCTGCGCACCGTGACCATGGTCAAGCCCGGCACCGATCCCGAGATCTCTTCGATCCTGCGCCTGGCCTTTTGGGAAGCGCTGAGCGCTGCCGGAATCTCCGCGCCCGCAGCGCGCTTCATGCTCATCGCGCCAAGCCCCGATCGGTCCCGAGCTGCGCAAGCCGCGGCGGGCAAGGCGGACGAAGAGGTGCAGCAGAGCGACATTCAGAAGCTCAAGGCCTTTCACCTCTTTTGCGCCTTTGATCTCGATGCCAATGGCTACATCGAGAAAGCGGATCTCGATGCGCTGGCGCGACGGGTCATCGAAAACCAGCGCCGCCAGCTCAACTCGCCGCTGCATATCGACCTGCAGAACAAGCTCGCTGCCTACTGGAGTGAGCTCGTGCGCTACATCGATGGCAACCTGGACGGCCGCGTCTCCAAAGAGGAGTTCCTTCAGTTTGCGGCCAAGACGGCCAGCGATCCTGCGGGCTCGCCCGGACGCAGCATGGAGGCGGTCGCCGATGTGCTGTTCACAACCGCCGATCGCGATGGCACCGGCACGATCTCGGAAAGAGAGTTCGTGCAGTGGACGCGGGCCTGCGGAATCCTCGACAGCGCCGCGGCGGCGGGCTTCAAGCTCGTGGACATCGATGGCAGCGGTCGCATCACCCGCGATGAGTGGCACCGCTTCATGCGCGATCTGTTCCGCAGCTCCAAAGTAAACGACGCCTCCGCCGTCGTGTTTGGCCCCGGCTGTCGCGCCCCCTGAAGCTGCGGTTTCTTGACACGAGCCCCAGAGCGCGGGACTTAGGTACCCAGGTACTCGCGCTCTTTCAGGAGGCTCGCATGTTTTGGTTCAAGCCCATTCGGACATCGCTTCGTGCAGCGCTGGTCGGCTGCCTGGCCTTTGCATCATGTGGTGGAGACACCGGCGGCAAGACAGACGCGGGAGCGCTCCAGTGGTACACAACCTGCGGCGATCCAGTCTGCCGGGGCTACACGCCGCCAGCCGGCATCGCCCGCTGCGGCACCGAGAAGGAGCACGACGCCTGCACCGCATCCGGCACCAAGTGCGATCCCATGAGCGACTGCAATGCGCTGCTCATCTGCACGAGCAGCGATCCCAAGACCGCTCCGGGCGGCTGCCCCGTCTCGCATCGCGCCGCCAAGACCGAGATCAAATACCTGGGCGAAGGGGAGCTCAAGCAGCTCGCAGATGAGCTGACCAGCACCCGCCTGGCGACCTATCGCTACAAGGCCGGCGGACCCGCGCGGCTGGGCTTCATGATCGACGATCGACCGCTCAGCATGAGCGTTGATCCCGAGCGGGACATGGTCGACCTGTACGGCTACACCAGCATGACCGTGGCCGCGATCAAGGTTCAGGCCCAGCGCATCGCAACGCTTGAAGCCGAGCTGGCCGCGATCAAGAAGCAGCTCGCCAGCCCCCCCAGCTCGCAGCGCCGCAAGTCCAGCGCCCGATAAGCTGCAACCCCGGCGGCCTAGCGCCATCCTGGTGGCCGACTTTCTGCGGCCCGCCAGGTGCGCGCGCACTGTGCGCACAGATCGGCGGTGCAAGCAGCGCGCATCGCATCGAGGCTCGTCGCGGACTCCTCGCACCCAGCAGCCGTCGCATGGGGTAAACTAGGCCGTGCGACCATCTTTCGGTGCGACAGGTCAGAGCATGCAGGGCGCTCCAAAATCCGCTGGTTCACATGTGTCGCAGCTGCTGCTGATCAGCATGCTGCTGTGCGGCTCGGGATGCGATGTGCTGTGGCACTCGCATCTGAAAAACGATCCCGACAACTGCGTGCAGGATCCTTCCGTCTGCGGCGCGGGTCGGGTGTGCAATCAGCTCACCCAGATCTGCGAAGCCGGCATCACCTTGACCGCTGTGAAGCCCCCCATCGGACCCAGCACCGGCGGCGTGCTGGTGACCATCCAGGGCAGCGCCTTCGTCGAGGGCATGTCCCTCACATTCGACGGCGCTGCGGCCACCCAGGTCAGCGTGCTCTCGCCCACCTCGCTTCAGGCCCTGCTGCCCGCCCGTCCAGGCGTGCGCGGCAAGGTGGCAGTGGCGCTCAGCGCGCCGCCCGCTCAGATGGTCTCCAGCCAGGAGCTCTTTTCCTACTATCCCGGCGATCTCCTCTTCGCCCCCGCCGTCAACAGCGGCACGGTCTCGGGCCCGCAGACCTTGGCCGCGGCGGACGTTCAGGCCAATTAAGCCCAGCCGCTCAAGACCCACAACCACCCACCGCCCAGCGGGCCCGCAGACAGGGCCCTAGCAGCCCGCGCGCAGCGATTCGATCCGGCGCCAGAGATTGTCGAGATGATTTCTCAATATGGATCGCAGCGCCGTTAGCGAATCTTTGTGATTGATATTGGTCTCTCATTCAATTATAATAATCAAGCCATTACTCAGGCACATCAACACAGTCGACTGTGTAGATATATACAGGCCATCTGCAGCAAGGAGAATTGAGAATGAGCATTCAGGACACGATCGATGATCTCAAGAAAAAGAAGACCTTCTTCCTGCTCGTCAAATCGGGCCGTATCGTCGATGATGGAGCCCTGGAGCCGACCGATTCCGCGATGCAGATGTCCATGTCGCACGGGACCCAGTTCGTGCTCTATGCCCGCAGCAAGGGCTATAAGAAGGCGGTTCACACCGATGCGAAGTGGTGGCTGACCTACGGCGAATGGATCAATGACCGCAACGAGAAGAAGACCGATACCAAGATTCGCTGTGACGGCTGCACTGCGCTCGCGTTTTATTTGATACATAAGATGTACCCCAAGCTGCCTGTGCATATCATCGAACAGGGCACCGGCAATGCGGTTGGCCACTGGTTCATCCTGGTGGGAGACCCCGCCAGCAAGGACATCAAGTACGGTGACGACTGGGGCGATGACTGCTTTGTCGTCGACCTCTGGGGCGCGTATGTGCTCCAGTCGCGCGGCATCGACAAGAAGGCCGACGCCGTCGTGTCCCCAGCCCGCTGCCTCTACAGCGTCGACAGCACCAACAAGCTGGCCATCCGCGCATCGCTCAACTCGGCTCTGTAACCGGAGCGCCCCGGCTCTCGACGGAATCGGCGCAGAATTTGCGCCTCCTCCTCAAAAATCGGCACGATTTGCGGACAGCCCGGCTCCCAGGATGCCGGGCGATCACAGGCTGCGCCGCTCAGCAATGCGGCGACGGGGCGCTGCTGCCAGGCAGCTCCCAGCCCTGGGCAGCTGGCGCTGGATTGGGAATTGCATTGAGCTGTGCTCAGTGAGGAGGTCCAATGCAGCCTTGCATCCTGGTGCCGTTCGACTTCAGCCCGGCCGCTGAAGCTGCCCTGCGATGGGCGGCGGAGCTCCGTCGCTGCCTCGGCGGAGGGTCAATCCACCTCATCCATGTCGTAAGTGGGCTGCCCCCAGCCGGCACGGTTGAGCTTCCGCCGCACTTCCCACCGGGCCAGGAGGATCTCACGCATGTGGAGAGAGCGCTGCGTGAAGTCGCGGAGCGCTTTGCGCCGGGGGCGACCGTTGAAGCAACCCCAGGCAGCCACATTGGGGAGGCCCTGCTGGCCGCGGCAAAGTCCTACCGCGCAGACCTGATTGCCATGGGAACGCACGGACGCGGCGTCATCAAGCGGCTGGTACTGGGCAGTGTCGCCGACTACATGGTCTGCCACGCAGGCTGCCCGGTTGCGACCCTGCGAGCGTCGCTGCGATGAGATCCGCAGCTGGATTGGGTAGGCCCCGATGAGCGCACAAACGGCCCTGGTCCTTTCCGGTGGAGGCGCGCGAGGCGCCTATGAAGCCGGCGTCCTTTACTACATCCGGACCGCGCTTCCAGAGGCAGCGCGGCGAGCGCCGATTGATCTGCTGTGCGGAAGCAGCATCGGCTCGCTCAATGCCGCGTTTATGGCGACGACCGCGGATCGACCGACGGAGCAGGGCCACCTGCTGCGCACGCTCTGGGAGAACGTGCAGCAGGACCGAATCTTTCAGCGCAACTGGCTGGCCGTGGGAAAATTCCTGCTCCAGACGGGCTTCGGGATGATGAGCAACTTTCTGCGCCTGGATCCGGGTCGCCGGCTTGCAGGACGGCGACGCCGCTTCGTCTCGCTGTTCGATACCGCGCCGCTGCCCGAGTACCTGGCCAGCCTGATCGAGCTGCCGCAGATCCGCCGGAACCTGGATGCCGGCTGCTTCCAGGCGCTGGTCGTCGCCGCCACCAATCTAGACACCGATGGCACCGAGCTCTTTGTGCAGCGCCGCGCCGAGGTCCGCTACAGCGGCGACTTCCCGATGCACGATGTCTGCATCGGCATCAATCACATCCTGGCGAGCGCCGCCATTCCGTTCGCGTTTCCCCCGGTGAAGATCGGGCCGACCTATTACTGCGATGGCGGAGTCCGGCTCAACACGCCCCTGAGTCCGGCGATTCAGCTGGGCGCGGATCGCATTCTTTCGATCAGCACCCACGCGCGTCATGAGCGGCACCTCCCGCCCCCGCAGGGCTTCGACGAGTATCCCAGCCCCGGGCGGCTGCTCGCGGCTGTGGCTGAGGCGATCTTTTCCGACAAGCTGCGCTCGGACATGGATCAGCTGCGACGCATCAACCGCATCATTGAGTGGTCAAATGAGGTCTGCACGCCCGACTACCTGGAGCGGCTGAACCGTCACATCCTGGAAAAAGGAGAGCGCGGAGATATCGCCAGCAGGGGGCTCAAGCGGATCCAGGCAGTGGTGATTCGCCCCAGTGAAGATGTGGGCCGGCTCTTCAAGGATCAGCTTGAGCGCAACCCCTACCTCGACCCGAGCTTCAACACCTTCGAGCGCTTCATCATGCGCCTGTTCGCGATCGACCCGCGAGAGGGGCGCGAGCTGCTGAGCTACCTGATCTTTTCGCCCAAGTACGTGCGGGCGCTGATGGAGCTCGGCTACGAAGATGCCCGCCGCCAGCATGAGGAGCTCGTCGGATTCTTCGCGGGGGACCCGCTCCCGAGGAGCTTCCCGTACTTTGCCGCGACACCCCAGCCCTAGCGGCGTGATGCCGCTACCGGCCCGCAACCTGTCGCCTGGCAACTTCTCCAAGCCTTTAATTACGCCGTCCCCATCAAACAAAAAAATTCCCTGCACACCGACGGATCGAGGGATTTTTTCTCTCCGTCGAGAAATCTTCATCGACGAGTCGTAAGGTCGATCTTGGGACCTGTAGGAAAACACCCACGAGTCTGGTCGCAGGAGCCAGCAAGGGTGGTCTGTGGGCGGGCTTCGCTGGTGGGTTAGGTAGCCGACGAGCAGCGGATCTATTACCGTCGCGGTGTATGGAATACGTCAAGGCCGGTGAGCATTCGGCATGGCGCATTGGGTTATGTGAATGATACGGAAAACACTATCGCGCAAAGCTATAGAGGTATCCGACGCCCGACCAAGGCTCTAATTTGAGCCGCCGCCACCGCCGCCGGTAGCGTCGAAGGCGTCACCGGGCCACAGCTCGGCATGAGTTCAGCACTCGGTCGCGCGCTCGGCGAGCGTGACGACCACCGCGCCACGTTTGTGACCCGTGTCGACGACGCGGTGGGCGTCCGCGATGCGCTCGAACGTGAAGCGCTGCTCGACGACGGGCTTGTAGGCGCCGGTCGCGGCCAGGTCGGCCAGTTGCTGCAGATCCTGGCGACGCACTCCGACGGGCCCGGCGATGACCCGATGCTTCGTGGTGAGGCCGACCCAGATGGCGCCGAGGTTGTCCTTGAGCGTGGCGAGCACGAGCGCGAGGCGACCCGTGGCGGTCATCACGGCCTTGCTCCGCGCGTAGGGGGCGGTGCCTGCGATGTCGACGACCAGGTCGTAGCGGGCCGGGTCCTGCGTGAAATCCTGCGTCTTGTAGTCGATGACGCGATCGGCGCCGAGCGACTGGACGAGCTCGACGTTGGCCGTGCTGCAGACCGCCGTCACGTGCGCGCCCAGCTGCTTGGCGAGCTGCACCGCCGCCGTGCCGACGCCGCCGGCCGCGCCATTGATGAGCACGCGCTCGCCCGCCCGCAGCTTCGCGCGCCGGAAGACGTCGAGCGCCGTTGTGCCGCCGAACAGCAGCGAAGCGGCGTCCGCGAAGGTCAGGTTCGCAGGCTTCGGCACCAGCAGACCGTCTTCGGCGAAGGTACGAAACTCGGCGTGCGCTCCCATGGACGCACCGGTGAAACCGATGACCGCGTCACCGACCTTGAAGCGCGTCACGCGGGCGCCGACCGACTCGACCACACCCGAGAGCTCGGTACCGAGGATGGGCTGGCGCGGCCCCTTCCGCCCCACGGCGAGCTTCGCGATCCAGCCAAACCCTTCCGGAAACTGGCCGCTCCGCACCCGCCAGTCGCCACTCGTGACCGTGGTCGCGAAGACGCGGACGAGCACGTCCTTGGGCCCGGGCACCGGGGTCGGGAGTTCGCGAAGCTCAAGAATGTCGGGGGGACCGTAGTGGGGGCAAATGATGGCGCGCATTGTCGTGTTCTCCAGCCTGAAGGGCCTAAAGCGGCCCAGTGTGTTTACATAGTAAGCTTACGTTGTAAGCCTGTCAAGCCTGTGGCATGATTTGCGCGAACGCGCCAGGGAGACGCCCGACCGCGCGCGAGGATCCCCGATGCTGAAGAAGGCCGCGAAGACGAAGATCCGTCCCCCCCTCACCCGCGAGCGCGTGCTGAAGGCCGCGCTGGCGATGGTCGATCGCTCCGGCATCGAGGGGCTCTCGATGCGCTCGGTCGCCGGGGAGCTCGGCGTGGAGGCGATGTCGCTCTACCGCCACGTGGCGAACAAGGAAGCGCTGATCGACGGCATGGTCGCGCTGATCCTCGACGAGATCGAGGTGCCGCCGGCCGGAACGCGATGGCGTGAGGCGATGACGCGACGGGCGCTCTCGACGCGCAGCGTATTCCTCAAGCACCCGGCCGCGGCGATCATCGTGGAGTCGTGCGGGACGATGACACCGTCTCGCCTCGCCTATTCCAACGCCGTCGTGGGGCTCCTGCTCGCCGACGGCTTCACGGCATCGGCGGCGTACAAGGCGTTCCTCACGATCGATAGCTACGTGTTCGGCTTCATGCTCCAGGAGCTGAACTGGCCGCACCCCACCGATACCAAGCCTGCCCAGGACGTCGCGACCGGACCGATGGTGCCGCCCGCGCTGTACCCCCACTTCGCGGAGGTGATGGCGAGCGTGATGGAGGAGGTGGGGCGGCTTGGGCTCGTGGCCGCGTACGAGGCGGAGTTCGTGTTCGGCCTCGACCTGGTCCTTGACGGAGTCGAGCGGCTCAAGCGGCTCAAGCGGACGGGCTGCTAGAAGTTCAGGGAGAGCACTCCCAACGGTCAGACGCCGCAATTTGGTGATAAGCGGGCGGACATGAGCGCGTAGCTCTTGCGCTCGTTCGGCGCCGCTTCTTTATCGCCGCGCGTCGCCTCTTGCAACAGCTGGGCGACCGTGCTGGGTGCCAGATGCCGCCGCGCAAGGAGTCAGCCTCTCTTTACGCAAACGCTGGCCGATCTGGTTCAGACTCAGACCTTGAGCGCGTAGCGCTGTCGATCGCCGGATCGATGCATCGGGTCGTAGTGCAGAGGGATGCGCGGGCCGTGTTTTTCCCGATCGGACGCACGATGTGATTCCCACCCCGCTGCAAGATGATGCTGATGAGTCTGATCGAATGCAGTTTGCGAGAGGCTCAGCCTATCGCGTTGTGCGTCCAGGCTCACCCCTCGGTAGCCTGCTCCTGCGCACTCACCCGAACGTATCCAGCCGCCATCTTGGTCCCATTTGTATGCTGTTGTGTGCGCATGCCGCGCGTAGTGATGGACGTTCACGGACGCTTAAGCAAATTATGACGTGTTCCCTCAGCACGCACATCGGAGCTGGAGGGAACGGTCATGAAGACGTCGCAGATGTACTCCCAGAAAAAGGAACTCACGGACTCCGGAACGCAGCGTCGCGCGGTCGGATACATCCGCGTCAGTACCGATATGCAAGCGACGGAAGGTCTGTCGCTGGATGCGCAGCAATCCGCGATTGAAAGTTACTGCGCAATTCACGGAATCAAGCTGGTGCGGATTTGCAGAGATGTGATTTCGGGAGGCAAGGATCAGCGGCCCGGATTGCAGGATGCGCTCGATACGCTGCTGCGCTCTGCCGATATTCTGATCGTTCTCAAGTTCGATAGGCTGAGCAGATCGATCAAACACTTCTGCGAGCTGTACGAGCGCTATTTCAAAGATGGAACCAGAGAGCTTGTCGCAATCCGCGAAGCCATCCGGCTCGATTCGTCTCTGGGGCGTGCGCTGGTCAGCATCCTGCTTGTCTTTGCGCAGATGGAGCGCGAAGCGACTGGGGAGCGCACGCGCGAAGCCATCCGGCACATCCGCGGGAGTGGCTATCACTTTGGCCGAGTGCCCTATGGCAAGATGACGGTTCCGGCTCCTGACAACCCGCGTATGCGAGTGCTCATCGAGGACGAAGAGGAACAGGCCGTGCTCTCGCAGCTCAAGACCTGGGCGGCCGAGGGAATCAAGATCACCGAGATGGCGACGCGACTCAATGCCACCAACCACCGGCCGCCGCAGGGCGAGCGCTGGACGAACAAGCTGATCTACAACTTGAGGCTGCGGCTACAGTGGATCTCGCCGCGCCCGATTAATGAGCGCCCGCACAGCGACGAAGATGTGAAAGAGCGCATCATCGAGCTGCGCGGTCGTGGCCATTCGCAGAAGCAGATTGCCGCGATCCTCAACGAACAAGGATGGATCCCGCTCAAAGGACGCGAGTTCACCGAGCGCAATGTCGGGCATCTCCTGCGCCGTACGGACGAAACGCGGATCCTGAACCCTCGGCGCTACCTGGAGCTGATGCTGGAGCGCATGCAGCGGGCGCATGAGCAGCAGTGCCCTGATGAGCCGTTCGCGCGGCCCGGCTTCTCGAAGCTGGCGACGCTGCTGACTGACGCGAGTTACAAGACGCCGAAGGGAAACACGCACTGGTGGCCGGCGCAGGTGCAGCAGTTACTCGACGGGCGTTTTGACGCCTACTATCGAGGACGCAGCGACCAACTGAGCAGCTGATAGCACTATCGCGGTCACAGGGCCGCGGTGATTGCCGCTGACCGAGACGACCGCGCGGGCTCCATCGGTTCGAGTCCGAAAGCGAGCCAGGCCGGCGAGATTGCCAGGGCCGTTGCCAGCGCCTCTAGCTTCGTCAGGTTCGGCATGGTCATGCCGGTCTCGGTCATGCGCACCAGGGTATGCGACGTGCCCGAGCGCTGGCCGAGCTGCAACCGCGAGAGTCTGCGCATCTGCCGCGCCACGAGCAGGCGGTCTGGGAGCCCGACGGACTGGGCCGACTGGTCTAAGCAAGTCGGTGCCCCGATGCCAAAGGCCAGGTAGCTCGGCGACAAGCTGAGCGCCGAGGCGAGCCTCTCGACGGTGTCGACACGCGGGACGCTGTCGCCGCGCTCAAGGATTGCCGTCGTCGTGCGGCTCGCCAGCCCGGCCGACCTGGCCAGTGCCGCATGGGACAGACCAGCAGCCTTGCGCGCTCGGCGCAGGCGCTCGGCAAAGCCCAGGTGCAAGGGGTTTTTTCGACCGCGGACCACGCCAGTCGGTAGCACGTCGGGCGGCGTTGGCTCTAGTTGACCTATAAATCACATGGTAAAGACCAAAGATTATTCAACACATACAGAGCGACCTGTAGTAGATCGGGGTTGGGCAATACCAGGCCCAACAATCAAAAGGCCACCCGGCGCGAACCGGGTGGCCTCAATGCCCGTGCCAGACCCCAGCCGGCAAGCGAGCGTCTGACACGAACGGAGGAAGACTATGCCGTGTCATGTCCCGAGTGCAACTGTTCACCGAGGCCGCCATCCAACCTCATCACGCCAAAAAGTCCCGACTGTCGTCGCCACGCTAGACCTGGCAACTCCACAAGAGCGAGCAACGCATGATCTGCTGCGACGGTTCTGCTCGGGCCGCTGGCCGCTGTGGCGACTGCTGGGCCTGCGGCGAGACGAACGCACACTGTACGCTGCCGTTGAGTGGGTGCGCAGCAAACGGTCTCCGCGCTTCTCTGTGGCCGAGCTGTCACTAGAAAGGACGGCGGTGTGCTGGCGGTGCTTCCCGAGCGCCCTGGCGGCCCGTAGAGCGCTTGCTGCGCTGAACATGGAAGCCACGCCACTAGACCCAGCAGCGGCCGGGCAGACCGCCTCCTGAATATTCCGCGATAACCATCCTCGCATCCCACCCGCCATCACTCGTCCCCACCGCCCGGCTTCGTGAGCCGGTGGTGCTGGACCGAGATGCAGACCGCGATCGCCGCGTTCAAGTCCACGCCCAAGACCTCGGCTACCAGCTGGAGCTTCCGCTCAATCTTGGGATCTAGCCGAACTGTGTGCCGGAAGCGGCCGCGTTCATCCAGCTCCGCTTTCTTGTTCTTGCGCTCTTTGTTCTTGCTTGGCTGCTTCGTAGTGCGTGCAGTGCGCTGTGCAGAGATCGCAGCTTGCTTTGGTGCCATTTGGACGTCCATTGGACGTCCGCCAAGATGCGAATCAACAAGCGCGTCACCAAGGCTGTTCAGGGGCGCGGGTGGAATCAGCGACGTGGGTACGCTGGACGTCTGTTGGACGTCACTGTGGACGTCCATTGGACGTCCAGATGTGGACGTCCCGCAAGCGCTCGCCGCTTGCACCGCAGGCGTAGACAGCGAGTTCTGCGATTCAGCATGCGTTGCCTGCGCGGGGGGTGTGGAAAAGGCAGACTGACGCGGTGCCGATAGGACGATCACCTTCCCGGCCTGTTTGCCGCCATCCGGCATCAGCGGTGGTGGTGGGGGAATCAGGGGGCTTGTGCGGTCGCTCATGTCCCAGTGCCTCCGCGCCGCAGAGGCGCGAACAACTTGCGTGCTAGATCATCGGGGACGGTTGGTGGCGCTTCTTCGTCTTCGTCTTGGTCGCGGTGCTTGCCGATGACGTTGCGCGAGCTGGTTTAGAGAGCCTGATGACTCGTCCTGCTACTCGCTTAGCCAGTCCCGCCCCAGCCAGGACGATGAAGAGACCCTGTGCTACCTCAGCCGTCATCGGCGACGTATTGGCCGTTTCAACGGCAATCATCGTCAGGCCGACTGCCAGACCACAGCCCGCCCCTGTTGCGGCTCCCTCGCCCCGATCTTTCTTTAGAGCGCAGGCGGCTCCAATCGCGACGCCGATGAGAACCGCACCGCCAATGACCAAGCCGGGAGCTTCCCTAACGAACCTTGTCAGCGACCACGAGCGGGCCTCTCGCTTCCGCACCGGCGGAGAGTCACGGTCGATGACCTCTGGTTGCGCTGGAGGAGACAGCTCCGTCGATGGGAATACGTACAGCCGCACGTGGTACAAGTCCCCGTAGTCGACGACATGACAGCCAGTTTTCTCGTCGACAACCCATCCGAACTCAGGCCGCTTGTCTTTCAAGGTCGACTCAATCCGGCGCATCCCAACGTCGAGCGGATGGATGATGTCGGCAACGGCGATATGAACGACAGCGTCAGACGATTCAGAGCGCAGCTGAGCGATGACATCTTGCCAGGTAAATGCAGGAGACTTGTCGGCCATGGATGATTCCTATTCAGGCGCGTCTGCCCACTGAGTACCGCGGCACTACAGGGGCGATGTGCTTGCCTTCAAAGACAAAATTGTCTTCAGGGTATCACGCCGCGATCGACGAAGACGGCCGATCTCCTGGCTCAGTGCAAAGGGCGGATTCTGTTGCGAAAATCTCGCAGCAGATAGTGCCTGGCAGAGCGGCTGCGCTGAGGGGTGCGCAGTCCGGAGCAGCAGCGACTGAGCTGCATCCCCCCGAGTGCGCCGCCAGAGCGCCAGAACTCTACTGCCGGACTTCCGTCGCTACATCCCTGCGCCCGTGAATCACGCGGACCACCTTCAAGTCCTTGCCGTCGAGCACATAGAAGATATGGTGCTTCTCCACGACAAAGCGCCGCACTGCCGGCAGGCCAAGATCTTCACACGTCCGCCCCATCATCGGCATCCGCACCAGCGTCTGCATCGCCTGAATGAGCCGCTCGATCAGACGCTCTGCCGCTAGCGGGTTGCGCTCAGCGATGTAGGCGTCGATGTCGAAGAGGTCGGCCCGCGCCTTCGGCGCAAGGACCAGCCGCTTCATTGCTTCGTCTGACGACGACTGCGCAGCTCATCACGCAGCTTGTCCCACGCTGCGTCATCCATCTCGATGCCTTCGCCACGCTCAAGCTCGGCTATGCCCTCGTCGAGCATGCGACGGAGTTCGACCTTGGGGAGGCCGGTTTCGGCGTCGATGTTGTCGGGAACTTGGATGGCGTGGGCAAGAGCCATATTTAGAGCTTACTCAATACTTACGAGGCTCACAAGCCAGGACAGAGCACCTACCGATGAGCAACCGAACACCTGAGATGCAAGGTAGATGACGCTCGGGCGATGAGAGGGTACGGAAGACAGCAGACGATCATGGGATGCTGACCAGCTCGTTGTGGCCTGCTCTTGACGCCATGGATCCACGCGGTGTAAACACGCTAGGGAAATAAAATTTCCCAACTTATTGATAATAATACCCACGTTTACATAAATACAAACTAGAAGAAACTAAGCGCATAGGGAGGTATCGATGAACGAAGGAACGTTAGAGGCGCGTATTCATGCTGAGTTGAAGCGAATTTTGCCCAGATTTGCTCACGCTCGCATTGAGCACCAGAAAATACTGAAAATCCGTCTTGGCCGACGAGTGGTCGAACTTGATGCAGAGAAGGAAGAGGAGCTTACGGGGCGACTTGACGTACTCATCACCATTGATAGCCGTCCTCTCGCTATTCTTGAGTTGAAAAAGCCAGGCACACCACTTACTAATGATGACCGCGATCAAGGAATATCATATGCACGATTATTGCCAGATATGCCACCAATCATAATACTTACAAATGGAACTGACGTTCAATTTTTTCTGACACACAACAAAAGTCCCTGGGCTCCTAAGGCTGGCGACGAGCAAGAGCTAGTAGCTCTTTTTGAGCTTGCATGTACTGCAGCGGCTATCGATACAGATAATGCTGTTAAGGCTTTAATGGATCGGAATCCTCGAATTTGGAAGGAGATAGTCAGACATCAAACAGAAAATGCTCTTATCGATATTACGGGCGAGCTTGCTAACTTAACGCGCCCTCTTGCGTATGGGTTCTCTATTCCAAGATCAGCAACAGCAAAAATAATTGACGCACTTATCGCAGGGGATTCTTTCTTAGTGCTTTCTGGACCTCCGCTCTCTGGAAAAAACGAACATTGCACAGCAGATTGTATTATCTGCTCAAGAAAAAGGGATGTTTCCATTATACATTGATGGAACAAGTCTGTTCAATGGTATTTTACGCTATATTTCAAGCATGTTCTGCCGAGATCTGTATTCGGATCTTACTCCAGATACAGTGCGACAATGGATCTTGCACAGTCTAAATACAGGATCTGCCGGACGTTTTGTGCTAATTATTGATGGATGGCCTATTGAGGCGGATGGGCCGCTGCAAGCGGACCTGGCCGATTTACTTGGTTTTTGTCGACCAGAGTCCTTAGCGATCGTGCTTTGTGTCGATGATAATACCTGGCAAGAATTAGAAAAAGTCCCTGGAAGGCCAACAAAGACGCAACTTGGTCGCAAAGCGCATGTGTTTAGAACTCAAAATATGTCTGAGTCTGAATTGGAGGGTGCTCTCAATATTCTCGTCAATCAATTCGAAATCGGATTCTTTCAGGGAGTAATGTTCAACGCTGAGAATCATCAGCCAAGGCTATTGCGTTTATTGGCCGCATGCGTCCCAGTGTCTGGGGCCAAAAATCGGCCGTCTGAGAGAAGATCGATGGTGGTTCTTCCTGCGGTCTCCAGCTTGCATGTGCTCGATCTCGCGTGGGGCATGTTGCGTGAGGACCTCGAGCTGCAGCAGGATTTCATGGATCTTGGAAACGCATTTATTAAGGAGACACGACGTCGTTGCAGTGAGCCTGCATGGTTCCTCTTTGCACTAGTACCTCGCCCCAGTGAATTTGATCAGTTGCCGCAAGCAGGCTCAGCCGGTTAGCGAAGCGCGGGCAGCTGGTCGGGCGGCACTTGCAGCTCGATGCTGCGCGCTTTGCGCGGAA